>Ga0209181_10000376_pt1 | contig 84268 bp, 75 predicted proteins | sample MAT05_FD_187208 | JGI IMG/M metagenome (GOLD analysis project Ga0209181, IMG submission 187208) | Freshwater microbial communities from Lake Fryxell liftoff mats and glacier meltwater in Antarctica - MAT-05 (SPAdes) (version 2) | ecosystem: Environmental > Aquatic > Freshwater > Ice > Liftoff...
ATCTCTGGAGCGAGAGAAGGGGCCCGTTGTGACTGTATATGTGCATCGGCGGGTCGCTCAGCACTAGATTGGGACGCGGCGGGTTGGAAAGGTAAAGCTGAGGAAGAGGTCTGCGGAGATGTCACCGCTCGGGTTTCTAGTGGTCGCTGATCTTGTTCAGCTACTGGAGAGCGCTTCGCGTCAACAGGTTGAGGTGGCAGGATTTCGTTGGGGCGGGGGACGTCGGAGGAGGGCTTTGGTGAATCGGCTACGGAGCGGTCTTTTGGGGATTGATCGGTTTCGGGATTGGGTGATGTTTGTGTTCTCGACTCAGGTGACAGGTTGGGCGTCGGCTCTTTTAATCGTGTATCACCAGTCTCTTCAGCCATTGATGCGAAAAGATCAGCACCAAGCTTCTCAGATGGCTCTGTTTTTTTTCTTGGCTCTTGTGGACGATCCAAAATGCACCATCTAGTTTATGGCTAGGTCTCACTGTAATTATTTGCCACTGCCTGCGACAAAGATAACTTTGAATTACTGATTGAATTTTTGAGGAGAAGAAACTTGTCCTTTAATCACCTTGATTAATTGTTGGACTTTCTCACGAGAGGGATCTATAGCAGCACTTTTTTCGAGGTCGTCAAGGCACTTTTTAGAGGCACCATACAGTTGATAGTAACAATCAGCACGGCAACTGTACGCTTTAGCATTATTAGGTTCTAACGCTAGAGCTTTATTGCAACAGAGCAGAGCGTCGTGAATGTTCTTCGTTAAGATCAGCAAACTAGCCTTAGCTACGAGCTCATCGCCATCGGGAGCTCCATGTAAAAAAGCTGTATTTAAAGCAACGAGAGCTTGTTGATATTTCTTCTGCCGAAGGAATGCGTGTTCTTGCAACAAGTAGCCATTCCGAAAAGATGGATTTTGCTTTAGAAGCGCATTAGCTTGCTGAACCTCTTCTTCATAACGACCAAGCCTGCCCAAAGCTTCTGCTCGCTTCACCTGAAGATCCACATCATGAGGACTCTTTGCCAGCTGTGCGTCAACAGACGCGAGTTCAGACTGGTCAGCAGGATTAGAATCCGCAGCCCAAGCAGAAGCATTTAGAAGTAATCCGCAAAGAGCTAAACTGACAATATAAACTCGCAATCTTGAATTCCCAAATAGACGTTCAAGCACTATTATACCGAGCGATTAGCGGCTTATGACAGCCTAGGCCAGGGAATAACAGCAACCATACAGTCAACCAGGTTTTTACTTTTAAGTTTGGCACTAGTCCCTAGAAGATTTACCTTTCCCCGCTATGACGAATTAGAAGTACAAATCGTTGGTGACCAAAATATTTACATCGATTATGCGAGTTCGAAAGGAATTGAGCTCTTCGATGGAGTAATCATACTTTCGTTAATCAGATTAAAGCTCTTCAAATTACCTATCATAGGGCAGTACCTTCCAATCACCCTGGCCAATTCAACCTTCAGTCGGTCCGACCGCGCTCAAACGAATAGCCGCCACGCCCAATCAATTCCAGGCTTTGCGTACTTTCAAATATTGGCGCCTGCCCGAATGTATTGCTTGAACCCAACCGAGTTCAGCATAATTTCGCCCTGTGGCGCATCAATAGTCCATTTCCATTCTGTCTCTCGTTTGATAAATTCTGAATTCTTAGGTTTCGCAGGATCACTTCTGAGATGTTCAGCCATGCCCGTGTCTCACGAAATCACAGAAACCAACACAGCCTGTATTTCTTGCACTGATTTCTGTCTTGATTCAGGATCCTTCTCTAACGAAGTGGCAATCATTGAACGTATGTTCTGAGGAATTTGCAAATTCGGCGGCATTCCAGGAGCAGGGCTGGTGACGTGCATAGTCATTGTTTCGAAAACACTGGTCGATAAAAATGGTGGTGAGCCCGCCAGACATTCAAAAATGATGCAGCCCAATGCATAAATATCGCTGCGATAATCTACTGGTCTCGAGGTGCATTGCTCGGGGCTCATGTAAGGCGGGCTGCCCTGACAATCGCCGGTCTGAGTTAGTTTAATCATCTCGGGATCGTCACGCCCGGTTACTTTGGCCAGGCCAAAATCCACCACCTTAACGTCATAGCCACCGCGACCGTCAGGGCTACACATAATGTTTGAGGGCTTCAAGTCGCGATGTATGATGCCTTCGCCGTGCGCATGCAGCAAAGCCTCGCAGACTTGCACCATAATTAGAGCCGTCTCGAGGGTGGTCAGACTCTTCTTCTTGCGAATAATGTCGCTCAGCGACGTGCCTTTTATATATTCCATCGCCAGAAAGGCTTCACCACCGGTGGTGAAACCAAAGTCTTTAACGCCAACGATATTTGGATGGTTGAGAGTTCCCAGGGCTTTCGCTTCTTGTTGAAAACGCTTGACTCCATGTATATTTCCTGAGAGAGAAGCGTGCAAAACTTTGATTGCCACATCTTGTTTGGTGTACAAATGTTTTGCCAGATAAACACTGGCCATGCCACCATCGCCAAGGGCCCAGACTACTTCATACTTATCGGCAAACAGTTGGCCTACCAGCGATTTATCCACCATACCTGTCAGCGCCGATTCGCACTCAGGGCAAACGTCCTCATCTTTTGAAAATTCAACTTCACAGGCAAGGCATACTTTGCGCACCCGCTCACTGGGCGGTAAAGCCTCGACCCGCCCCTCAGCACCCATAAAAGAACCGGTGCCCAGGCGCTGAACCGCGCCACTGGCATTTTGATCCAGACCCGTATTAATAGAAAAAGGAATAGAATCAGCCCCTTGCGGCACCAGAGCCGGAGATACACGCACAGCAGAAGTCATTAACTGCTCGGCAGATCTGACGCCGCTTACAACCAGCGCAATAGCCAGTGCCAAACCGCCGACACCGAAAGCGACCCAGCCAAGCGAATTGTCAACTATTTGATAATGCACCAGGGCAAAACGCAATCCAAAAATGGCCGGCAAAAAAATCACCAGCAGTGCAGCGCGACGTGCCACCAGACCCGCTGCCGAGTATGACCAGAGAAATGCCGACAATCCCTGGTCAGGCCTTATCAAGAAACAAGAACCAGACAACAAAATGAAAAGAATAGAAATTGCCTCAGACATGCGTAAACAGCCGAAGAAGGTGCAAAGCGATTCGGCGCCGCTCATGGCACCAACTAGTGGCAATGAGGTTACCACCAGTGCAACGGCGCAAAGCCACTGAGCAATTTCAATCTTGCTATGACTGAGCCAGGTTTGTATAAAGAGAGCGACGCTCAAAGCTATAAACGCTATCGAAACATCGGGAGTCATCGGGCCTGGGTAGGATAAACCAGAAGAGTCTTCTGAAGGGCGATACCAGATGTGGTTCAGGCCTAAATCGAGGCCACCCAATGTTTCAATCACCGTACTCAGTGCGCTGGCAAATACAATCAGACACAAAATACTGCCGATTACTTTGCAGTAAAACATCACTTTGTCTGACAGTGACAGTTGAAAGCAGCCTATCAGTAACCCAACGACTACCGCCAAAAGCACTGTATTAATGCCGACACTTGACCAGACAACCGGCCCGCTCATAAACATATGTTTGAAGATTTCTGCGTCGGCAATCCACCCGTAGGTGATACAGGCACCTAATATGGTGGCAATGCCAACTAGAGTAATTGCCAGTCGTTTGGCAAAAAGCACAAGGCGCTGATTAATATACGCGTCATTCTGAACGGTCGCCATTTATTTTGAAGAAAGTGCCTGGCTGATTGCGGCTAAGTAAATCTCTTTCTTTTTTGGGCCAACAAGCTCTTTAATCAGCTTTCCCTTGGACGAAAAGACTCCGATCACGGGAGCATAATCAACATTTTCTGCTAGAAATTTTGAAATTCCCATCGTTTTTGCGGTGCTCTTGCTGCCAGACAAGCCTTCTTTAGAAGTATCCAGCGAGACAAATTCCACCTTTTTGTACTCGCTCTGCAAATCTGACAAGATTGGCTTGACCTGACCGCACCATACACTGCATTCACGATCGTAAACCATGACCACACGGGCGTCATAATTAGCATCAACTTTTTTAGCGGGTGTTGGCTCGGCCCATACTGGTGTGAGGGGCAGAGCAGTTGCAGCCGCTAAGGCGAAAACGGCAAAAGCTTTCTGCGACAGCTTTTTTAACGAACATAAATGTGCCATTACTCGCCTCTTTACAGACTTCTTTACAGACACAACCTTAGCGCCCGCCATCTTTATACCAATATGCAGATTCGATCAAACCGCCGATTGATCGTCTGCGGCAGCAGAATCACCATCAGGAATCAACATATAACCCCGGTTGCGCACAGTTTTAATGATGCTGCCTTCCTTAATGCCAAGACTTCTGCGCAATAGCTTGAAGTGCGCTCGTACCGTATCGGTTGAAACCATGGCGTCGTCAAGCCAGACTCGCTCCAAAATGGCGTCTGCCGAAAAAACTTGATTCTGGTGGCGCATCAAAAATTCAAGCAAACTGTAAACCTTCGGCCGGAGCTTGACCTCTTCACCATCTTTAGTCACCTGACACGTGGCCGGGTCTAGAGTGATGTTATTAACGGCCAACACTGTATTAGCCATAGAAGTGGGCCGACGCAAAAGGGCTCGCACCCGTGCCTGCAGCTCTCTGTGCTCAAATGGTTTGGTCAGATAGTCATCGGCACCCGCGTCAAGCCCTTGTTCTTTATCTTCCAGTCGAGTTTTGGCCGTCAGCATCAAAACAGGCGTTTTACCCCCTTGACTACGGTACCTTGCCAGTACCTCGATGCCTGTCAAATCGGGCATCATCCAATCCAAAATTACAAGGTCGTATTTATTGACCCGCAGATTGAGCAAGGCGTCATCGCCATTGGCGGCGATTTGCACCATATGCCCCTGACTTTGCAGACCAAATTTGGTCACTTCAGCCAGGGCGGCATCGTCTTCGACTAATAAGATCTTGGCCATCTGGGCAAGATGATACCAGGATGGCCGCTCTAACGGCTCGCAGTGTTCAACTCTACAGTGCGTTCACTGCATATTCACAGTCAGGCTCTATCGTATGATTGAGCAGTGCTCAATGGAGAAAATGTATGAAAGTTGCCATAGCCGGCGCAAGTGGAATGGTGGGTAAGGCGCTCACACGGTATCTCAAGAAAGGCGGGCACCTGGTCACCGCCCTTAAACGCAATGAAAACGGTGGCGCGGACAACGCGTTCGTTGATGTCACGCCTGAATTTTTGCAAAAATTCGACGCCGTCATTAATCTGGCTGGCGAAAATATCGCCGGCAAGCGCTGGTCAGACAAGCAGAAAAAACTGATAGTAGATAGCCGGGTGAATACCACGTCGTTTTTAGCAAAGACGCTTTCGCAGACTATCGGCAGTCCAGCGGTTTTTATCAACGCTTCGGCGGTGGGCATTTATGGCAACCGTGGCGATGAAGAACTAGATGAGCAAAGTGCTCACGGCAGTGGATTTCTTGCCGGTACTTGCAAACAATGGGAAGACGCCACCAAGGAAGCCAAGAGAGCCGATTTGCGAGTGGTGTTGGCAAGACTGGGTGTAGTTCTAAATAAAGACGGCGGCGCTTTAAACAAGATGCTGCTGCCCTTTCAACTAGGTGCAGGCGGTGTACTTGGCTCAGGACGTCAGTACATGAGCTGGATCGCGTCAGACGATGTGATAAGCGCTTTTGCCTTTCTCCTGGAGAACAATGTTGAAGGTCCGGTAAATCTTACGGCACCGCAACCAGCCACCAATGCAGAATTCACCAACACTATGGCAAAAGTCTTGCATCGCCCAGCCATTCTTCCGGCACCGGCCTTTGGTTTGAAGCTGCTTTTAGGTGACATGGCCCAGGAGATGCTTCTGGAAGGAAACAGGGTGTTGCCCACCAAATTGCAAAATGCCGGTTTCAAATTCGATTATGCCAATCTGGAGAAAGCCATTACTCATGAGCTCAATCCTGCACTGACAGACTATGTGGCTTCCACGACTAAATAATTGAGAACAGATTTTGGATACCTCACACAATTACGGCGGCGAAGACGAACAATTATTGTTCTTCAAACGGGCTGTGGAGGCCGCTCGCAACGGAATCTGCATCACCAATCCGCGTATGGCCGACAATCCGATTGTTTACGTCAATGATGCTTTTCTTGAGTTTACCGGATACAAATGCGAGCAGGTTCTCGGACGCAATTGTAGGTTTTTGCAGCGAGATGATCGCGATCAATTTGCCCTCGAAAGCATTCGCGAAGCCTTGCGATTAGAGACTTCTATCACAACTGTGCTGCGCAATTACCGACGAGACGGTTCGTTATTCTGGAATGAGCTGACACTGTCGCCTGTGCATGATCAGTCAGGTCGACTGATAAACTTTGTCGGTGTGCAAAATGATATTTCAGCTCGCAAAGATGCTGAAAAAAGAGTTTCTGAATTTTACTCTGTAATTTCGCATGAGCTGCGCACACCGCTTACCTCCATTAATAGCGCACTCAGCGTTATTGCTGATGGTTCGGCCGGCAAAACCAACGCGCAGGTTATGCGTATGGTGGAAATTGCTCTGGAAAACTCAGAGAGATTGGTGCGTTTAATCTCTGATATTTTAGACTGGAAAAAAATTGAGTCTGGAAAATTTAAATTGAATAAAACTTACGCCTGCCCGGAAGCGATCTTAGATCGATTGATTACGAGCGTACAACCGCTATCTAACTCGGCCAGGGTACAGCTTCTTAAAGAGGTGCAAACTAATTCTGAGGTATATTTAGATGTTGACCGCACTCTGCAAATTTTGACCAACCTGGTAGACAATGCCATTAAATTTTCGCCCGCAGATAATATTGTCACCATCAGAGTGGAACTTCGCAACGCAGATACAGTCCGCTTTTCTGTGGTGGATAAAGGCCCGGGCATTCCTAAAGATCAAATCACTAAATTGTTCAAAGTCTTTCAACAGTTAGATTCGTCCGATAGCAGAAGAACCGGTGGCACCGGCCTGGGATTATCCATAAGCCGTTCACTGGTGGAATTGCATGGCGGCCAAATTGGCGTTGAAAGCGGGATAGGGAAAGGCAGTATGTTCTGGTTCGAAATTTACTCAAAGTTTGAAAGCGAGGTCAATTAAAAAAACTACTGAAAAGATTTCTAGATGTTGGCGCACTGGAATCTTGAGAGGTGATCAAAATGTACGATTTAGACGGTCAAACAGATCAGGTCGACGAGTTAACACTGGTCAGAACCGAAGATCCGGCAGCTAATAGTGAGGCGGCCCTGACCGCTTATCTTCAAAATATCGGCAAAACCGGTTTGATTAAAGCAAATGAAGAAATCGAGCTCGGTCGTGCCATACGTATGGGCGATAATGCTGCACTTTCGAAATTGGTGGTCAGCAACCTTAGGCTTGTAGTAAGCATCGCCAAACGTTTTCGCAATCAAGGCATGGACATGGAAGACATGATTCAGGAAGGAAACCTGGGCCTGATTCATGCCGCAAAAAAATTCGACCCGACAATGGGCAACAGATTCTCGACTTATGCTACCTGGTGGATTCGCGAGTCTGTAAACAGAGCTATAGCCAATAAAGGCCGCACTATTCGCATACCGGTTCATATAAGAACGCAAATGGGGCGTCTTAAACGGGTAGCTAAAGAGTACCTGCAAGTTCATGGCCACTTTCCCAGCGAAGCCGAGCTGGCTGTGGCTCTCGAATGCCAACCTGAAGAAATTGTCAGACTGGTAAGCAGTTCAAGCGCCATAGCCTCTCTCGACGAGCCCATGGGCAGCAATGAAAAAGACACCCTGGAGTGTTTCATCGAGGATCAGTTCTCGGCTATGCCCGAGCAGGCTGCTGAGCAAGCTATGCTCAGACGCGGCATCGATCGCCTCACCGCCCACTTGAGCAGTTTAGAAAAAACAGCTATCAGCTATTTGTATGGTTTGGAAGGCGATGGACTCTATGACGCAAAAATGGTGGCCGCTAAACTGAATATCGACGTGGCCGAGCTGCGGCGCATCCAGAAACGCTCGTTAAAGAAGCTCAGACGTCATCTTCACAACAAATCTTTAGCCGATTTCATCTCTTAGTGTGGCTTCAGCATAAGGGCGCGGTTCTCTAAGGTTTCGTTCACCAACCGTTCACAATGTCAGGTTAGATTGAGTATGCCGACATCTAGAAAGACCAAGACAGGCCATTCCATACGTAACAAATTCTTTACCAGGCGTCCTCCCGCGACCCTGGCACGGAGATAATAGGCCATCCCTCCGGAGTGTTCATTTTTATGACTCTTGCCAGTTTGGCCATTGTAGTCTTGGGAACGATAATTTTCACTTTGATCAATGATTTCACCACTGTTGGTGGTGATTACATTGAAGACAATCACTAGCGCATTCAAAAATACGCACAGTGAGTTCATGATCGGGCAAGATGCCACCACCAATGATGCGGTGATCTTGACGCTTCAAAAGTAATAGATAGAAAATAGCGCTTGACACAAATTGCGTGCGCGACTATTCTGGAAATATGCATTGATCGCTAATTGCTCCCGCCGGGAGCTTTTTATTTTCGGTCAATCTGTAAAAGACGAGGACAGCGCCATGCGGCCAACCAATAGCATCGTAAAACGAGATCAAAGCTGCATTATGTGCGGCTCGTATCTCACCGAGCAAGTCTTTTCAGAAAACAAAAATTTCAGTGGCAATAAACTCAATAAGCAGACGGTATCCACACCGATGTTGCGAGCGTAGCCTTTTAAACATAGAGTGTTAGCTTACCTTGCTGCTTCATCGCTCTGATGAATCAGTCAATTCATGACAAAGAATTGTCGGGTCACCGCCTAACATATGACTGCCCTTAAGCAAGATTTTCATCCGCCTGATCGTCGGTTGTCGTTTTTGTGCGACACCACAGGCGATATCACAGGCATTTTCAACATTGCACCAAACGGAGGAACTGATAATGAGGTTCATGATCGAAGCCATCAATCCCGCTCGCCTGACGAGGAGATTCATTGTTGAGCATGTCTTTGTACATGCCGGCTACCGCGAATACGGTAATTGCAATAGCGATGCTGTTAATGCCACCGCAGTAGCAGAGGATGCCGATGGCGCGGCAACCCAAATTAGATCGGCTCTCTCACTGCAACAAAGTAAGTTAAAATCAAAAAGAAAAGAGATAGAAAAATGAACATCGAAAAAATTCACCTCGATAGCTCCAACGAAGACTACGAGCTGATCAAAACCAAAGAAAGAAAGCCAATCAAAGCCTGGGTCAAAGGAGTTACCTTAGAAAGTTCAGCTCTACAGCAGCTGATCAATCTGGCATCTATGCCTTTTATTCACAAGCATATTGCAGTCATGCCCGATGCTCACATGGGCAAAGGCACCACTGTCGGTACAGTGATTCCAACTTTCAAAGCAATCATCCCAGCTGCCGTCGGCGTCGACTTAGGCTGTGGCATGATTGCCATCGCCACCAGTTTGAAGGCTACCGACTTGCCAGACGATCTTAAGGCCTTGAGAAATGCCATTGAGAATGCGGTACCTGTTGGTGCTGCTTTCTGGCGCAACGATCTGGCCGGCAATCATCCGGCGCAAAAGCCGGTCAATCAAGCCTGGGCTTCGTTGTCAGACAGATGGGAGATAATTGCTGATAAGCATCCGCAAGTAGACAGTGGCCAGAACCGCAACCGTTTGCAGTTGGGCACCCTCGGATCAGGTAACCATTTCATCGAGATTTTGCTCGATGGTGCTGACAATGTCTGGTTCATGCTGCACTCCGGCAGCCGCGGTGCGGGCAACCGCATCGGTACTTATTTCATCGATCTGGCTCGCAAAGAAATGGCAAAGAATCAAATTCATTTGCCCGATCAAGATCTGGCCTACCTTTCAGAAGGCGCTCTGCATTTTGACGACTATCTCTTTGCGGTTCAATGGGCGCAAGATTATGCCCATTTGAACAGACAGGTAATGATGGGTCAAGTAATTGCTGCCTTAAAAGGCACTGGTTTGCTGCCCGAATTTACCGCTGAAGGGCAAGTGATTAACTGTCACCACAACTATGTCACTAGAGAAATTCACTTCGGTGAAGATATCTGGGTAACAAGAAAGGGTGCAGTAAGAGCCCAACTTGGCGATTGGGGCATCATTCCAGGATCTATGGGTGTGGGCTCATATATCGTCAAAGGCAAGGGCAACGAACAGAGCTTCAACAGCTGTTCTCATGGAGCCGGCCGCACCATGTCGCGTACGCAAGCAAAAAAGAAAATTTCGCTTGAACGCCATGCTCAGGACACTGCGCATGTGGAGTGCCGTAAGGATGAAGGCATTCTTGACGAATCGCCTGGGGCCTACAAGCCACTTGATGCGGTAATGGCTGCACAAGCCAGCCTTGTTGAGATTGTGCACAAATTGAGACCGCTCGTTTGTGTCAAAGGTTAGTTGTGCTGGGGGTTAAAGCTTGCCGCTAAGCAGGCTTTAACCCAATGCTCACGACTATTTCACGCATGGCTACGTAATATATGTTTCTAAAATAGCAATAGAAACGATAGTTATGTCCTGCAGTATCAATAGACTCATTGACGAGCGCTACCAGATTGTCACCACAATCGGTCAGGGCGCAACGGGCAGAGTTTTCCTTGTGGTTGACCTGGCTCAAAATCGTCAGCTTGCTTTAAAGACTTTAGAACTAAATCTCGAACAGCAAGTTTCTTGGGGCCGGTTCGAACGCGAGGCGCGCATTGCCAGCCGGCTGAATCACCCGCACATCGCCCGCGTTTATGATTTTGGTCTGCTCAATCAAAAGGTGCCATATCTGGTTATGGAACTGGTGCATGGTCAAACTTTATTTGATCGTATAAGAACTCATGGTCCTCTGACAAATAATGAGACCCTGACGGTATTTAGGGCTGTGGCCAGCGCCATGCTGTATGCCCACGAACTCAATATTATTCATCGCGACGTCAAACCTGCCAATATGATTCTCACTACAGATATGCATGGCGAAATTACCGGAGCCAAGCTTATCGATTTTGGCCTTTCCAAATGCACTGGCGCTAACGAGTTTGCCCAATCACTTACTGCCACAGGTGAAGTTTTTGGCAGCCCTTATTACATGAGTCCCGAGCATTGGAATGGCGAAGTGCTCACTGCCAGCGCTGATATTTATTCACTGGGTGTGGCCCTGTTCGAGACTCTGAGCGGCAGTGTTCCTCATGAAGGCGCAAACGCCTGCGCCACCGCTTTGCTTCACACGACAGAGCCGGCGCCATATCTCGGCGACCTGGCTAAACCTCCGGATAATCATTACAATTGGGATTTGATTCTGCAAAAAATGCTGGGCAAAACTCCAGAACAACGTTATCAACGTGTGTCCGATTTCAGCGATGACTTGAACCGACTGGCGGCAGGCGACACTATAGTAAGTAAAGTTGTCAGAGCAAAAAGGCCCGGTTGTGCGCGCCACAGGCCAATTTCAAGTTACAGCGACAAACTCTTGTGGGCCGGTATATCGTTATTGTTTTTACTTCTGACCTCTTTTGCCTCACTACTTTTTTACGCCTTTCCCTCTGCCACCAGCTCTAAAAATACCAATGCAGAATTCGAGCACGTACCGATTCCAGGCATCACTAACCAGCACCATGCCTATGATGTAGTTAGCGATATCAGTGCCGGCGGTCTGAGTCGCTTCTATTTTCCTAATATGACCATGGGCAAATTCAAATTTGGCAACTCTAATATCAGCGCCAGCGGAGCAGTAGAGCTGCCTACGCAGGTATCAATCACCTTTGAGCCCAACGAGCTTTTCTTAAAAAAGAATCGGTCGCGACAGCACTCTAGACAATGCCACCATAGCAAAATTTGGTTTTCCTACGCCCTTAATTTCAGACATTAATATGGGTCATATGAATGGCACTCTAAGCGGCGATGAGCGTGATCGCAGACTGATTGTCGGTCCGAAAGCTAAGCTTGAGGCTCATTTGAGCGACTCACTGAATGACAGAGTAATTAGAACGGTGGCCAGCAATGAAGGCAGTTTGACCACACTTACTAAAAACGACGCCGGTCACGGCATATCGGTGGGCATCAGACAATGGAATCAGAAAAGAGGCGAACTACCTGATCTACTCAAAAGTTTTCATGACAAAAGTCCAGAAAAATTTGATGCCACTTTCGGTCGTCATGCTAAGCGCTTGCTGAGCGAAAACTATGTCAGACACGCCAATCTGGCCGGCAATAAAGAAATCATGTCAGGCATGAAAAAAGCTCTGGCGGATCCTGAATTTCAAGAAGTTCAAGTAGAGAAATTCCGCAAGTTCGCTGACAAATCAGCTGAGACCGCAAAAAAATACGGCCTCAAATCAGAAGTGGGCGCTGCCTTAGTTGCCGACATTACTAACCAAATGGGAGAAGGCGGCCTGAGAAGAGTGATGCGCAGAGCGGGCATTCAACCAGGCGGGGAAGTCAAAGATGAAGCGGTCGCCCTTAAAGCCATGGAACGAGCCACACGCAGACCAAACTCATCTGCACGCTTTGATCAGCTTGCATCCAATTTCAGCCCTGAACGCATCAAACCAAGAACACCAGTTAAAGATACCAATACCTACCTGGCACAACTAGATATGGTGACCGGAAACATTGCCTGAAATCACACAAATTAGTGTTTAGCGCTTGTTAGTTTGATTGTTAGTCAAGAACCATTGCTGGCAGCTCAAGCCTTGCTCGCCGGCACGGGGTCGCAATCTCAAATAGCGACCATCGCTTTGCATTACTCTGGCTTTGCTGGTATCAAACAAATAGGTCTTGAGTACAGCGTCACGCACAAATCGCGCCAGGCGCTCATCTTCTATGGGGAAGAGCACTTCCACGCGGCGGTTCAAATTGCGCGGCATCAAGTCAGCACTGCCGCAGAATATTTCGTCTTTGCCACCATTGCGGAAATAATAAATGCGGCTATGTTCAAGAAAACGACCAACAACGCTGATCACTTGAATGTTTTCGCTCACTCCAGGAATACCCGGAATCAAGCAGCAGACACCACGAACAATCAAATCAACTTTAACGCCGGCTTGCGAAGCGCGATAGAGAAGTTCAATCACGCGCTCATCAGACAGTGCGTTCATTTTCAGAATGATGCGGCCTTTGGCACCACTTTTGCTGTGCTCGATTTCTCGCAAAATCAGCTCTTCAAATCGCTCACGCAAATTGATGGGAGCAACCAAAAGCTTGCGGTAATCCCGTTTAGCCGAGTAACCGGTAAGGTAATTAAACAGATCAGAAATATCGGTGCCGATTTTTTCGTCACAGGTAAGTAGACCGATATCGGTATAAAGATGCGCGGTCATGGGGTTGTAGTTGCCGGTGCCGAGGTGCACATAACGTTTAATGCTGTCGCCTTCTTTACGCACCACCAGAGCCAGTTTTGAGTGAATTTTCAAACCGAGCAAACCGTAGACAACGTGCACACCCTCAGCTTCTAATGCTTTAGCCCATTCAATATTGCTTTCTTCATCAAATCTGGCTTTCAATTCCACCAGCACGGCCACCTGTTTGCCGCGCTCTTGCGCTTTCAAGAGTGCCTCTACCACCGGTGAGTTTTTACCCACGCGATAGAGAGTCATTTTAATGGCAAGCACATTTGGATCGCTGGCAGCGGTGTTGAGAAAATTGATTACCGGCTGAAAGGAATCATAGGGGTGGTGGAAAAGAATGTTGCGCTTGGAAATGGCGGCAAACATATCTTCGCCTTTGTCCATAATGTCTGGATCTAGCACCGCCGGAATAGATGGTACAAAGGGCGTATATTTAAGATCGTGACGATCTAAATTGGCTACATATTTGAGTGAACTCAAGGGCATGCGACCTTCGATGAGATAAACATCGTAGGGTTCGATTTGCAGATTGCTCATCAAAATTTCTAAGATATAAGCGGGCATGGCATGGTGCACTTGTAGCCGCACCACATCACCAAATCTGCGCTGCCTCACACCTTCTTCAGTGGTCTCAAGCAAATCTCCGGCTTCCCACTCTTGAATTTCCATCTCGGCATCGCGAGTAACATGGAATGGGTAAACTTCGACAATAGACATGCCTGGGAAAAGCTGTTCGATATTAGCTTTGCATAAATCATCAAGCCAGATGTAAGTGTTTGGTTTGCATTGAATGACACTGGAACGCGCACCAGGCGGTTCAGTTTTGCCAATCGGCACCAGTTGAGGCAAACTATCAGGAATCTTGACGCGGGCAAATCGTTCATCTGAAACCGGATCGCGAATCAGCACTGCCAGATTCAAACTCAAGTTGGAGATGTGTGGGAAGGGATGGCCTGGATCGAATGCGAGCGGTGTCAGCACCGGGAAAATTTTCTTGCGGAAATACTCACGAGCGTCGAGCTTTTGCTCTTCAGAAAGTTCTTCAAAATCAAGAATTTGAATGCCGGCCATTTTCAGCTCGGGCAAAAGTCTTTCTTTCAAACACTCATGGGCACTGGCCAGAAGCCTGGTGACTTCCGAACTGACTGCATCTAACTGTTCTGAAGGTGCCAGACCGTCGGGCCCGGCGCTTGGTGTGCCAGACTCTATTTGACGCTTGAGACCGGCCACTCGCACCATGAAAAATTCTTCAAGGTTGGAGCCTAAAATCGACAAAAAGCGAAAGCGTTCGAGCAGCGGATTGGTGCCGTCAGTTGCTTCTTCTAAAACCCGCCACTGGAACGAGAGCAGGCTCAGCTCGCGATTGAGGTAATAACGCGGGTCGGTCAAAAGGGGCTGAATGTCTTCGACGCCATCGACAGGAGGCTGTTCTTGCGTAATAGTGACCATGTGATTATCATCGGGCAGGGCTACCGGAACGATCGGTACCGCCGGGCTTGCAGGGGGAACAGGCACCGCTGCTATATCTTTGGCTCCGGCAGCGACGATTGCTTCGAGAGCCTCAGAACGTTTGATTTCGCTGGTTTTACGAGTATTGGCCGTGTCAGGTGATTGCATACATTAAATTGTAAGGCATCCCCGCACTTGACCACAAGCTTGTCAGGCGCCAAGATCGCAAAGCTAACAATGGTTACAGCGATTTAAGCCACAATTTTAAAGTTTTTGGCCCGTACTTAACCTGTCGAGACGTCGCCCGCATTCAACTTGTAGAGGTTAATGGCGTTGCTGCGCAGTACAGCTCGTTCTACCTCGACCATTTGCCCTTTGAGCATATAATCGCGCTCCACCAGCTCTTTTAAAGCTTCAGTGAGACTGCGCCTCAAACAAAGAGCGCCGTACCAGTACGATTCTGGTTGGCTGTGACCATCTGTGCCCGCCAGAATTTTAGAAACCGGTGCAGCCGAAAGGGCTTCGTAATAGATGCGGGTCAAATCAGGGGCAATTAAACTGTTCGCCAGAGAAAGGTCAAAAAATACACCCGGATAGATGGAAGCCAGATATGCCACTTCGCGGATATATGGATAGCAATGCAAAAAGACGCATTTGAGATTTCTGTAGCGCTCCGCTTTAAGCAGCGATTGGAAAAGAACCGGATTGGCCTCGGAGAGCAGTGCATCATCATCACCGATACCACAATGAATTTGCACCGGCAACTTGGCCGCTGCGGCAAAATCTAAAACTTCACCAAGCAAATAGTGATACGTGGCCGAACGGCTTAACCGCCCACATTCTAGTACGTCTTTGCGGGCCGGATGATAAGCGGAGCGAGCATGTGACAGAGTCACGGCATCCAATTGCAGACCGCCCCGATATGCCACGATTGTCTTCAGCGCCACCACTGGAAAATTTTTATCGGCCTTTAGTTCCTGGTTCAATACTTCAGGCAGGGTTTTTAGAACCTGATCAAGATTGGTGCACTCGCGCATCAATCGTTCCAAAATCATTTCTATGCGCAAAACCCTTGCCGTCTTCACCTGGCCCAACCTGCCCAAATCTATAGCGGCAAGCGGCTCATGACCATGAATATGATAGCCGTCGTCAACGAGAATGGTCTCAATTCCGGCATCATTAAATAATCCACTTAGATGCTCACCTTGATCTTGCTCACGCCTCAGTTGCAAATAATCATCTAGGCTCGGGCAGCGGTAGCGACCCAGTAGTTTTCGAATCAGATGCTGATAAAAAAGCGAGAGCGGAATATGCCTGGTAAGCATCTCGTCAAAACGGCTCTCGCAATAGGGTTTGGCAAAATCAATCAAACTGCACTGACGATAGTCGGCGAGCAGATTATGAGCGTGATTGTCTACCATTTCGATCAAAACGTCACCATCTTAATATCTCAGTAAATGTGTACTAAACTCAAAAGCGGCATCGTCAAGGTAAGCGGATACCTCTGAGGTTTTGACGACAATAAATGTATTAGCCAACTCGGCGCCCAGTTGCTGAAACAAGAATAAGTCTGCCTCAAGTTCGGTCAAAGCTTCGTTCAGGCTCTGCGGTAAACGTTCTACTTGACCGGCAATCATTTCTTCATCGCTGAGCTCGCTGGGATCGCACCACACTGCAGGCGGTACCTTAAGTTTGCGTCTCACTCCGTCAAGACCGCAAGCAATCACCGCCCCCAGTGCCAAATATGGATTTGCCGTGGCATCGACCACCTTAAGCTCGATATTGCAAGTTTGATTTTCAAGACCAGCAAAAAGAGAAGGCACGCGCACCGCTGCCTCGCGATTGTCGATGCCCCAGCAAGTATAAGCAGAGCTCCAGCTGCGCGGTTTGAGCCGTCGATAAGAATTAACAGACGAACAGGTTAAGGCAGTAAGGGCTTTTAAGTGGGTGAGAATACCGGCTGTAAACTGAAGGCCGATTTCACTGAGATTGCCTTGCTGTGAATTTCGGGCATCGTAGAATAAATTAGTTTGCTCATCGTTGCTACCATTGTTCCACAGAGATAAATGCAAATGACAGCCGTTGCCCGCATCTTCTGCCGAGCGTTTAGGCATGAATGTGGCCGTCAAACCGAATTCTTGAGCCACACCGTATGTGGTTTCACGGTATATGACCAGATTGTCGGCTGCTTGCAGTGCCGGAGCCGGCTGAATGCTCAGCTCGTGCTGACCGGCTCCAAGCTCGGCATAATATTGTTCGACTTTTAAATCTTGTCTTTCAAGACAATCAAACAGTCTGGTGATGAAACGGTCGGCTGCGTTCATGCTCTGCGATGAGAAGCACAAGCCTCTGTCTATAGGCTTGAAGTCGCCTCCTTCCATCACACCGAGCATAAACTCCGGTTCAAATGCGGCACGCACATGGAATCCCATTTCAGCAGCCGAAGCTATTTGTTTTTTGAGAAAGCTTCTGGGGCACGAAACCCAGGGCTGTCCATCCAGTTCGTGCAAATCGCATAGAACTGAGGCGGAGGCGGCTGTATAAGGCAAAAGGCGAAAGGTGTCGAGATCTGGTATCAAGCGGACTTCTCCAGTGGCACTGTAGCCACTGTCTGTCTGCAGATGATCGAGTAAGTTTTGCGCCATAGTAGCCTTGACGATACCGATGCCACTCTTAAATCTTTGAGCGGCCGTGGCGATGCTCGAACTTTTGCCGCGTACGCAGGCATTGGTATCACTAAAAAGAAAACGTACCAGCTTCACACCGGCAGAGTTTGCCTTATCAATTATTTCTTCTGCAGTTCTGGCGCCCATTTATTTGCCTTTGGACTTAACCAGCTTATGCACTTCCGAAGCTTTCGCTTTTAAGTCGTTCATCAAGTCTTTGTTGCCGAAATGAACGGCGTCATAAACAGTAAAGAAATCGGACAGGGCATTGGGCAAATTTCTGTCTGCGTTCAGGCCTTGCTTAACGCGGTCTTTAATGATGTCAGCTACACGATGAACAAACTGAGTACTGGTTTCATGCTCCAGCCTTTCGATTTTGATTTTCTTCAAATCTTTGATAATGGCGATGTAGAGCTTCCACTCTGGTCCGCGCCATTTCTTCAGGGCCGCTTCCCGACGCAAGTGCCTGACCAGTACGATAAGGCCGTAAACAATACCGGCCAGAAGTATGAGCGATGAGAAAATAATCGCTACCCAACCGAGAATACGGCGCACACTGAATCCGTCGTTGTCGCTCAAGTTCATGCCGGTCTGAGCTTCTACCATTTTTTCCAGAGCACTGAAACTGTAGCCTTCTTCACGGGCCTGGGCAGGCAAAATGCCATCGGGCACAGCATCAAAAGGTACCCAACCATATTCAGGTATGAACACTTCAGACCAGAGGTGAGAGTCAGAACTTGAGACTTCACGCATGCCTGAAATTTTATTAGTTTTGCCGATACCGTAACCGCTCACCAGCCTGGCCGGCAAACCGACACAACGGCAGAGCACCACGAATGTAGCGGCAAAATCTTTGCTGTTGCCTTTTTTGCGCTCAAAGAGAAACTGATTGATGCGGTCATCCGCCGCTTCAAAATCAGTCGGCTTTGTGAGTTCGAACTGAGCGTGAGTGCGCAGTATTTTGCAAATTTTGTCGGCCGTGCTGAACCAGTTACCTGTCTGACCGGCTGACTGATTAGCAAAAGTAACCACATCGTTAGAGAGATCATCAGGCAATTGCAGATAATTCGTCAGTTGTTTGCGAATCAGATTTTCTTGCTCCATGCTCCGCGGCGGATCGTTCCGCATCCGCGCAGTATCGTATAAGGGCAGTTGTGATACCACTTTAAAGCTGTCGCCTTTTTTCAATATTTCAGAACTTTGCACCATGCCGTAGTCGTCAACGGTGACGGTTTTGCCGCCAATGCCGACCATTTGTGGAATCCAACAGACAGGCACCACATTGTCGAGATCAGAGAGAACTTCGTAGCCCTGAGTCAGTTCCAGTGTGGGCAAAACTTTCGGCACAATAAAAGCATTGGCTTTCTTCACATCAAAATTTGGTTTTTCCGGTTTAAAAAATACATAGTGCACTGCCGTGGTTGAACCAAATCCAGCTAATTCGCCGTCCATAGCGCGCAAACGCTCTTCTTCCAATTCTTTCTCGGCCTGCGCTTCTTCACTGAGAGCCGGTTGATTGGTCGAGTTAACCGGTACCACAGGTTCAACAGCCGCATCAGGTTTTGCTGTAATCGGCTTGATATCGATATTCTTAGCGGTAATAAAATCTTTTGATCGCATCCAGAAGCGGCCATCAAAATTATCAAACACAGCTCGTCTTTCGTAAAACAGTCGTGTGGAGCTGACCTTAAACAAAATCTCTTTTGATTTTGAGTCATGGAGGGCATCCATGTCTACCAGTTTAGTGGCTAATGAACCGCCTCCGCCACCACCTGTAGAACCAGAGCCACCAGTACCATTAGTACCATTAGTACCTTTAGTTCCACCAGTTCCACCAGTTCCGGCGCCGCCATTGGCCTTAGCAATTGCAGCAGCCAGCTTCTGAGCTTTTTCTTTTTTACCCTTATTGCCGCCCTTTACTGCCTGGTTTTGGCCAGGTTTCTCGCCTGGCTTTGGGGCACTTTTATCGGCGTCACTGACCTTCTCTTCTTTAGCCTTTTTCTCGGCCTTTGCCCCATTTTTTTCACCGGCTTCGGATGGTTTAGAGGCAGGAGCGTCTCCTTCAGCTGAAGCTGGGGCGTCAGGCGGTTTTTCGGCCTTGTGTTCTTGGGCAGCCAATTGCGCTGCTTTTTTCTCTGCGTCGTTTAGCTTTTTCACACCAAGGTTATGCAACGGTGCACTATACGTATTGCGCTTGGGTTGATTGGCGCCATCGTGCTTACTAAAATCGGGCAAGAGCCTCATTAAGCTGGCCAGATTCATATTCTTCAGGCTGGAAGTAATAATATCCATGGTGTCATCAGAACGTGGCACCATCAAAAAGGAAAGCAAAGTTATGAGCGGCAATAGAGCAAGAGTGAGCTGGGCACTGCCACTGGGCCTGCGCTTCTTTTCGCTCAGAGCTGATGCCACCACCGGTGCCGGCTTCATCGGTCTGTCGAGCCAGTTCGTTAAAGTGCGAGACATGCAGTCGTAATACAGCATCACTGTCCCAAGACTGATATAAGTCAGCACTGCACCGCCAAAAGCCAGGCTTCGAGCCACCGGTGACAAACAACAGAGAATCAAAGCTCCGAGCATGGCCGATAGATTGATATCTGAACGCGATTTCAAATCGAAAGCGTGCAGTGCAAAAGTGCCGGCAACAAAATGCACCACCGGCCCCCAGAAATCAGCCGGACCGTTCATCGGATTCATAAATTCAGCCAGGGCGTTAGCCCCCACACCGAGCACGCCCACAATGACAATCAGTTGCATCCATTTTTTGCTTTCGTGCCTATATTGATAGGCAACCAGCGAGCCAACTGTGCATAAAGTAAAACCGAGTACCGCCACTGGCCATGCTGTCTTAATGAAGACGCAGCTCGATAAGATGCAAGTCAGTGTCATCAAATAGACAACAATCCGCAGCGGAATAGAATCTTCAGGAGGTAAACTTTCACGTTTGCTCATAAGCCGTCAAAATCTCCTTCCGACTCCACACGGGCTATAACCATGCCGCTAGTAGGGCCAATTTCATTGCGCTCCGATTTTTTGGTGGATGCACCGCGGGCACTCTTAAAGTTTACGCTTTTTTCGCCCCCCTGACTTTCCATGCCCGGCAACGGCTCGCTTTCATCTTGCCAGTTGGGCGAAACTTCCACAATTTCAACAGGTTGGCAGACCACGTCGCCTTTGCCCGGGGTAAATTTCATAATCTTCTCGGAAGTCGGTAAAACAGTGAGCAACGGCCGATCATTAACATGCGACCAGGTCTCAAAATCTGTGGGCTCTTCTTCTTCAATAGTTTTGCGGTTGGCCGCCACTTTGGTAATTGGTTCTACCCGGGCAAGAATTTCGGCAGTAAGTGCCAGACCGGGCGGCACGTGGGGTAAATCGGCCATGAGAATCTGCAAGTCGGCCGACTCGGTAGAAGGATTAAGAATCAGCCTGGGCATGTGACCCAAACTATGGCCAAGGTGCACCAGTGAGTTAATCAGTGTTACAGTCAATTCGAATTGTTCAGGTGAGCGGTAATTGGCACGTAAATTGAGCAAGATATCAAAAACTGGCAGAGTTTCTGAATCGAATTCGCGCACCAGCATTTTGCCCTGGCGAGCAGTAGAAGCCCAGTGAATGTGGCGCAGGCTGTCGCCGCTGCGAAATTCGCGCACACTTCTGAAACTGCTTGATTGATGAGTAATCACTGAAGTAGAAGTGGCGTGCCCCATAGGCGAAACGATGCCGGTAAGACGATAAAGAAAATTGCCTGAAATCGACAAGACATTTGGATAGACAGTAATGCTGGCGTCAGATTCGCCGGCAACTTTTTTCAATTTGATTGAACGCGACCACCAGACAATGCCGAAAGGAAAACAGGTGGTGAGCTCAACGCTGTCAAGATAGTAAATTCCACGCTTGAGCGAAGGCGTTGGGAAGGTATACCATTCAGCGCTTTCTAACTTGTCGATATAAACCGGATCCGGCGATACGGTAATATCGCTCGGTAGACCATCGGTAGAACGTTTGAGCATATTGACGGTCATGCGCAGGGCGCGGGTGGGCACCACCCATGATATCGGGCCCAATTTAAACTGGCGTTTAATATTGACCTTTATGGCGGCGGTTTCAAGCGGCGCTACTTCTTGCGGCAAAGAATAAGTGGCACTGAGACCGGCCAGTTCAAAGAACGGCAAGACAAAGCCTAAAAACAAAGCCACGAGAAAAGCGGCTGAGAGTAAATAGATCCACTCGCTAGCCACAACAGCAGCAAAGATATATAGCCCTACCGAAACTATAAGCATGCCAAACTGGCGGCCTTCTAAAAATACACTGTAACCAAAACCAACAGGCACTTTCAGCCTGCGGCCGCCGGAAGTGCCAAAGGGAACGGTTGTATCAACAGGCCTGCCCGGCGCCATACCAGAGCCCATGCCTGAACCCATGCCAGAACCAGTTTGAGCCGGAGGCATCGGTTTAGCTGCACCAGATTTGGTGCTCCCCGCAGCGCTAGGCTGGGACGGGGACGGTCTCAAGGATTTTTTCGATGAGTTCTGCATGACTGACCCGGTTGGTCTTTACTTTTGGTAGCACACGGTGGCCGAATACGGCAGGGGCGAGCAGTTTAATATCGTCAGGAGTGACAAAATCGCGACCGTCAATAAAAGCGTTGGCCTGTGCCGCTTTTACTAATAACTGCGAGCCCCTTGGGCTGACCCCGAGCAACACTGAAGGATGCTTTCTGGTGGTTTGAACAATTTGAACAACGTAATTAACAAGAGTGTCATGCACAAATATTTTCTTCACGCCCAGTCGAGCAGCTAGAACATCTTCTGTACTTAGAATTGAATCGACGTTAAAAGCACCTTCACGCATAGTCTTTTTTATAATCTCAGCTTCCTGGTCTGCTTGGGGATAACCAAGAGACATAGACATCATGAAGCGGTCGAGTTGAGCCTCGGGCAGAGGGAACGTACCGTGGTGTTCTATGGGGTTCTGAGTAGCAATAACAAAAAAGAGTTGCGGCAGAGGTCTGGTAGTACCATCGCTGGTGACCTGCCCTTCTTCCATCGCTTCCAGCAAAGATGATTGCGTACGCGGTGTAGCCCGGTTGATTTCATCTACCAGCAAAATATTGGTGAAAATTGGCCCCGGCAAAAAATGAAAAGAACTGTCTTTCTGGTCAAAAATATTGACCCCCGAGACGTCCGAAGGCAAAAGATCTGGCGTGCACTGAATGCGCTTGAAATTTGCTTTGACCGAATTGGCGAGACTTTTAGCCAAAAGCGTTTTGCCTACTCCGGGCACGTCTTCTAAAAGTACATGACCGCCGGCTAGAAGTGCCACAACCGCTAGCTTGGCCGGTCTGGCCTGGCCTACCAGAGCTTTGCCCATATTTTGCACAAGCGCCTTGGCGGCGGCTGTATATGGCGAAGTTTGACCTGGACTTGTGTTGGCGAAAGCCTGTGAATTAGTCACTTTGAGCAGCCCTTTAAATTTGGGATAGATTCAAGCGCGACGCCAGGCTGACCCGGCGGCCCTGAACGTTAGCTATCATACCCTTGTATGATTAGCATCTAAACCACTTGGAAAGAGCTTGCGGCGATTGACTTACAAAGCGAAATACTGATTTGTTGATTTATCAGCCTCAGACCTATGCAGCCAGTTCGTTATTCTCATATAATTGCAGGGAACGTTTAGAAAATCAGTTTAGGTTCAATTTCACGGCAGGAACGGCAGATGTCAAACAATACCAAGTTAATTTTGTTAGGTCTGGCGATTTGCGTAGTCCTTGGCATCGTGCTGCAAAACACAATCTTTAACAGCCTTTCAAGCGACTTGGGCGGAACCGGAGAGCTTCTGACGCCGGACGAAATGGCCAAGAAGAAAAAGACTGAAGCAATTAAGAACCAGAAGAAATTCGAAGCCGGACAAAAAGCCCCGTAATTAGAGCACCGTGCCTGGTGCTTCCTCAATTGTGGCCGCTGGCACCGCAGTGCTAACTTCACCGTCGACTACTTGACCGGTCCTTGCGCTAACTTCTTCGAGTAGGTGGCGGTAAGCGACATTAAGAGCGCTCGCCACTGGTATGGCGAAAATAATGCCCAGCATGCCATCGATTCTTGCGCCGATCATGATGACGATAAAAATCACCACCGGGTGCAGACCGATTTTATTGCCGATGTAACGCGGCGCCACCAGATTATCTTTCAACCACTGAAAAATGTTGAAAACCAGAACCAGCACCACCACCTGACCGAAGCGATTCATAGGCACATTATCGAGGCCGTTCAAAGCCACAACTATAAGGGCCGGCAGAAAACCTATTGGTGGCCCAATTACAGGCACCACTTCCCAGATGGCGAGCAGCACGCTCAGTACCAGCGCAAACGGCACACCGATAACAATGTAGACAACCAGCATCACCAGGCCAAAAAAGAGACCGAGTACAAGTTGGCCGCGAAAAAAAGCTTGCAGACTAACATCGATTTCAGCGGTCATAGCCGTCAGCTTGCTGTGATATCTCGTGGGAAAAGTGGAAATTATCCAGCCGGTCATGCGATAGCCATCGAGCATAAAGTAGAAAGAAACTACGAGAATACTCAGTGCATAAAGCAACCAGGTCATAGTCGACATAGCCACTTCGCCCACCCGCGAAAAAATCATGGACGTATCTGGCTTAGGCACGTTCTGGGCAATTGAGGTCAACAGATCGATAGCGCGCACTTGAATTTGGGCGGCGTGAAGCCGCTGGTCAAAGGGAGCCAGAGAGCGACCGAAACTTTCGATAGTGCGTGGCAATTCATGAAATACCGACTCGACTAACTGATTGAGTTGCACCACAAGTGATGGCACCACGGTGAGCATCAAAATCACTAAAACCACAGCCACTATGCTGTAAACGACAAAAATGGAAACCGAGCGATTTTTTAAATATTTTTCGAACCAGTCAACCAAACTGATAAACAGATAGGAAAGTAATATCGATATACCGAGAATGCGAATGACGTCGAGAAACAAAAATGCAACGAGACAGAGCACACCAAAGAGAATCACGGAAAGCACAGCAATAACCAGTTTGCGCTGGAGTTCGATTAGTTTGTCGTTTTCCGGCACTGTTGAGACCGTCCTTATTAAGCGATTAGTTTGTAGACTGCAGAGCGGCTTTGATAAAATCGATTTTGGCTTTTAACTCACCAGGGATGGTGGCAGCGGTAAAACCTTTAGCTATTACCACCGCTTTATACTGAATGAAAGCCTCATCGAATTTTTTCTCTTTCAGATAAATATCGCCGAGCAGTTCGCTATATTCAGGTCGGTCAGGCTTAAGCATGATTGCCAGTTTTATCTCTTGCAAAGCTGGGTCCAGCGATTGCGACTCACCAGACGCTGCCAATAAGACCTGGGCCAGTCGGAAATGACAGTCAGTGTCTGCCGAATCTATTTCGAGTGCCTGTCTGAAAGCAGCTCCAGCCTCAGCCAGACGCTTCTGCCTTTGTAGAATAATGCCCAAATTAAAAAAGTAATCAGCCCGTTTTGGCCTCAGCTTGAGAGCGACGCGCGCTTCACTTTCAGCAGCGGTCAGCTCGCCGAGATCTTTCAATGCCAGAGCCAGGTTATTGTGATAGCCGGCGGCGGCAGGGTTAATCTGAATAGCGCGACGATAACAGTCGGCTGCCTCTTTGAGCTTTCCGGCAGACTGAAATTCAATGCCTCTAGTGTTCAGTTCTCGAGCCGGGTCCAGCGCTTTTGGCCGCGGTGGAGCCTGGGCATTTACCCCTGCACTTAAAATGGTCACCCCGAGCAGACTCAAGCAGAGCAGGCCGTAAAATCGGCGAAAACTGTAGGGTAAAACAAAGTCGCGCATGGCAATACTATTCACTGTTTCAACAAAAGCATCTTACTCTGCTAAGCTTCACAGGTAAAGGTCCGGCGCTGTCGGCCCACGAGAAAAGGTATCACGCAGGTGAATAATCGAGCACTTCTGATCTCTTTGCTGGTCGTGGCGCTTGTTTTCGACTGCTCCGGCATTGTTTTTCTGGTGCTCTTTCTCAAGCAATCGAACAAAGTCCAGAAGCTGCAAAAAGAACGCACAGTGATGGCGGCAAACATGTCGGCCTTGCGCAACACTAGTAACAACCAGCAGGCTTTTGGTTTAGAAAACCAGAATTTTGTCTCTAAACTGGATGGGATGCTCAGCTCATACACCGTTGCGGCACCGCTTTTGCTGGACGGTAGCAAAGCACTCACTCTGCTAGTTTATTTGCATGGCATGCGCGCCACTTCGCTAGAGCCTTTCATTGAGCCAAAAAGAGCACCGATTGTGCAAACTCTGCAGGGTCATTACCCTGGCATAATTGTGCTTGCCCCGAGCTATCGCGCCAACTGTTCCTGGGCCAATCCCAGTGCCATCGCCGATATTGACCAGAATGTTCACGAACTGATGATGCGCTATCCGGTGGCCAAAATAGTTTTGATGGGCACTTCAATGGGTGGCTGCTCATCACTGGCTTACAGCTATCTGGCAGCTGACGACATCAAAGAAAAAATCACAGGGGTAGTCTCGAGCGAAGGCTGCGGTGACTTTGCCGAATTATATAGGAAGACTTCTTCCAGACTGGTGCAGGCCGGCATGGTGGAAGGTCTTGGAGCGACTCCAGAAGCCGCGCCGGCTCTCTATCAAGAACGCAGCATTAATACCAACCTAAATAGAGTTAGGGCTGGAACACGCTTTGCTCTCATATCAGCCAGCGAAGACACGATTATTCCGCCATTTCTTCAAAAAGAGCTGGAGCAGAAATTGCAAAGTAACAACTTGCCAACCAGCCTGATTTCTGTGCCTGAAAAGCACGGTGTGCCACCGGCTGCCTACTATTTACAGGGCCTTCAGTTTGTTCTAGCCGGCCAATAAGGTAATTAACGATGACCAGTATCACCCCCCAGCATCAAGACCGTCATGCCAAGGCCAGAGTGACTGTGGACGCCGCTCTTTTTCACTATGACCGCAAAATGCACGCCTTAAAAGTTTTGCTTGTCGAACGCCTCAACCCGCCCTGTCAGGGCGCATGGGCGCTGCCCGGCGGTTTTCTCGATGAAGATGACCAGAGCCTTGAACAAGCGGCCTGCCGCGAACTTATGGAAGAAACCAGTATCACATTGCCTCAATCAAGGTTCTTTTCTTGCGGCAGCTTTGGCGATATCGGTCGCGATCCGCGGGGCCGCACGATTACTGCGGCTTATGTGGCGCTTATATCCAGCGATGAAGCAAGCACTGCCAGCGCCGCTTCCGATGCGCGCAGCCTGTCTTTTTTCAATATAGCCGATCTGCCAGAGCTGGCATTTGATCATGGTGCCATTATTCAAGCGGCGCTATTAACTCTAGTGCTGCGACTGGGGTCGCGTTTTCAAATTGACAATCTTGTGCCCGAGTCACTCTTCGCCGATCTCGACAGCGCCGTGGATCTGGCTACCGGTCTGATTTTGACCTAATATATTGTGGAATTTTCTAAGAAGAAATCTTTTTCCACTGCCCCTGGCTGTGCAATTCTTTCCACTGCTCGCCTTCTTTAACGAACACTTTGGTGTCGTGCGATTCGAAAACCACCGGATGTTTGCCGCCTACTACTTTGCGCAAAACACAAGTTACCGAAGCGGTTTTGCCACCATCGTGCACTTTGGCATAAGGTTGATAAATAGTGTACGAAACTGCGTGATTCTCGGCGTCGCGCACTGAGTCTTCATAGCGCTCTTTAATTCTGGCGATCACGGCTTTCTTGCCCACCAGTAGTTTTTTAGTGATATCGTCGAAGGTAGTGACATTCTCGTCAAAATATTCAGAGAAATGTTCAAAATCGCCTTTGTTGATTGCCTTTGCCATTTCGTGCAAAGTATCGATTACTTTCTGCGACTCACTGCAAGCGGCGTGAGGCTCAATGCAATGTACTTGAGTTTCAGCGTGCTCAGCCAGAGCAGCAGGACAATTAATTGAAGCAAAAGTAAAAGCAACCAGAGCGGCAACACTGAAGCTAGCAATATTTTGCAAAGCGAAAATAGGGTTCATTTTGTCCTCACTTATTGTCTTCTCATGGCGGTCTCGACATCACGCAATGCGCGGTCGTTGTCTCGCAAATAACCGTTAACCGTATCAAGAGAAAGGTTCAAAGCATTAACTCTAACTTTGAGCCTGTCTGCTTCAGCTTGAAGATATTGTCGTTGATCAAGTAGAGCATCGCGACTGCGTTGCAAGCTGCCATAAATTTGCGAATTTGATGCGACACAAGCCATGCAAGCCAAAATCAAAAACTCAAGGCCAATCAAAACCACGAGAGTTGATAGCTTGATTTCAAAGGCAACAGTTTTTCCGCGCTTCATATAAACTCCTGGATAGGCTGCTGTCAGCCGACCCGTCAAAAATCCGCTTATGGGAATTATAATATTAACGCACTCTCAACTGATTTCAAAGGCCATCATAAGATTATGTCTACTCTTATTTCTCAAAAAATTACCAGCGAATTGCAAGAAGAATTGCTGGAGAAGTTACTGGATCTGGCCTTCCTGGAAGATTTCGGAGCGAAGGAAGAGAGCGCCGAACATCCGTTTGATTTAACTACGGCTGCCACAGTTAACCCAAATTTGCGCACTCGAGCAGAAATTTTGATAAAAGAACCCGGTGTCATAGCCGGTTTACCATTTCTGGCCAAAGTAATGGCGCGGCTCAGTGATCAGGTAAATATCGAACTTTTGACAGAAGACGGCGTCTTCATTGATCAAACTCAAATACCACTGGCCGTAGCCCGACTGGAAGGCCCGGCCCAGGCCATTCTTAAGGGTGAGCGATTGGCCCTCAATATTATGCAGAGACTTTCGGGCATCGCCAGCCAGACAAGACTTTATACTCAACTGGCGTCTGCAGTCGGTATAGCCATTCTAGATACTAGAAAAACCACACCTGGTTTGCGAGTGCTGGAGCGTTATGGCGTTCGCGCCGGCGGTGGAACTAACCATCGCTTCGGTTTGTTCGATGCCATATTGATCAAAGACAACCACGTCAAAATTGCCGGCGGCGTAAAAGAGGCGGCCGCCGCGGCGCAAAATTATTTGCAAAATCATCCACATATAAAGATGAGTCAAATCATGGAAGTGGAGGTAAGCACCCTTGCGGAATTGAAAAGTGCTCAAGAGCTTGGTGTAAAGCGCGTTCTGCTTGATAACATGACACCTGATATGGTGCAAAAAGCAATCCAGCAGATATCTGATGGAGATAGCGAATGTTTTGTGGAAGTGTCCGGCGGAATAAATTTGAGCAATCTCAAATCGTATTTAATAAATGGTGTCGATGCGATCTCAACTGGCGCCCTGACACATTCTGTAAAAAATATTGACCTCTCTCTGGAATTTCTTGACTAGCCGGATTGAGCAATAAAGCATATCTAAGGGGATTAAGTTTCCTCCATCTTTTCTCTTGACAGCCCTACCAATGCTTGACCTGCTCGGCCTTTTCAAGCACAAGGCCCAGAACGTTTGACCGCTCTAACAACATTCCAAAATGCTAGCTAAGGGTATACACTTGCATACATCTTCAGTTTGTCTTTATGTTTGAAAACAAGTTCATTAAGTTGATGGGCTGGTAGGCGCACCAGACAAGCTCTAATTTTGTTCACCACTCCCACAAGTCCGCCGACCACCCAATCGCAGGTCAGGTAAGAAAACTAATGAACCCGCCCACCAAAGTATTCATAGTCGACAGTGACCGTCTGTCACTGGTTACGCTCAGCCTCTGGCTTGAGCAACACAAAGATTTTGAAGTTGTAGGCACAGCTTTGCCCACAAGCAAGCTGGAACAGAAGTTGCGTGAGAGTCAAACAGATTTAGTTGTATTGAGTCTTTCCTCTGTAGGCGTCGAAGCTCTTTCCACCCTGCGTCGAGTAAAACAAACACAGTACGACTTGCCTGTAATCATTTTGCATCAGGGCGATGCTAGAAGCATTGACGGCCCTCTGGCTTATGAGTCTGAGGCGCAGTTGTCGCCAGAAGCCAGCTTGAAAGATTTGCTGGAAGTTATGCGCAAAATCGGTCTGCGTCAGAAAATCGTCAGCTCGAACACAGCCCTCGTCAGCTCTAATTTGCTAACTAAAGCCGGCTAAAAATTTAGTGTATTTTGTCGAACTCTTGCTCATCTGTGTAACTCTTTTAGTTATGCAAAAATCGCTGTCGGACAATCAACAAAAACATAATACCGATAAAAGCGACGCCGATTTAAATCTGGCACCGGTAGAAATTGCATATCTCAGTCAAAACGGCGATACCAGCTTTGCTTTGATCGTGCTGGTTTTCGACATGCTGCACCGTGAAGTTAAGACTCACCTCAGCACACTGTCGACCCGCAGCAAAAGCGGTGAATTGTCTTTAGAAAAGGAGCTGGAACTAGAACTCGATCTGGAGCTGGCGCCGAGACCAGCCAAAAATCTACCAGCACTACCCCAAGAAAAAGCTGGCTCTACCGGTAGTCACTACGAAGACAGATTGAAATCAATCATCACTTCGTCTGTGCGCAACTGGGGCGAAAAAAAAGTACAGACCGTTACCGGCAAAATGGACATCAAAAAAGATCCCATTGGTTTTGTGCGCAAATTACCTTTTCTCTACAAACTTTTGTCGGCAGCCCTAAAAGGCACCGCCCAGGAAATTTTGAAAGACCCGCGCCATATCCGCAAATATTTCTCCAAGACCGGACTGATGCGTATAATTGCTGAAGTGGGCGCCAGCGGCTACAAAGAATCATTTGAGCAAGAACTCAAAACCGAGCTTTTGCGCAAAGGTCTTTTACTGGAAGAAAGTCAAAGACATAAACTGGCCCGTTCATACTTTATTTGTTTTGCCGTGGCGCAAATTGCCTTCATTGCCTTGATACTACAGTCGGTGCCAAACCTACTTAATGGTGCCGTGATTTTCACGGTAGCCGGAGCTTCCGCCTTTGTGGTGAAAACGGCTCTGGGCGCCCGCTCATTTATACCTTTATACGCTGACCTGTCCGAAGTGCTAAATAACGCCCCCCGCAAAAACTTTCGCATCGCCGCCCTGGCTATATTTTTGCGCCTGGTAAACTTCGCTCTCAATGGACTGAGCGTTATCGCCTTTATGATTTTGCTGCTGACAGGCTCGACTATTCTATACTTTACTCAGACTGTTCACGATACCACTACCTACATGATGCTATTGACAATGATGGGCGCCCAATATCTGGCGGCAGCGTTCTTCTTTGAAGGTTACCGGCTGAGCTTGCATCAAAGCGCCACGCCTCACGCTCTGCGTCACATAAAGCAATTGAAGGAACGCTATCGAGACTACTCGTCGATTGATGCATTAAAATCAGTGCTGACAGATAGCCAATATAAAAGTGAAATGTCCTACTTGTTGGCTATTTACGGCCTTGAAACCCTCTTCTTCATCTGATCTGAGTCAGTAAAAATGTCAAAAATAAAAAAAGGCCAGCCCCTGCGCGGCATCATTACCGGTGCTTCTACTGGCATCGGACGCGGGTTAGCGCTTTCACTGGCGAAAAAATACAAGGCTAAACTTATTTTGACTGCTCGGAGCGAGCCTGAACTTTTAACCGCCAGAGAGCAGGTCATTGCCAGTGGTGGCGAGGCGGAAATTATAGTAGGCGATATTGCTTCTGACGACATGGCCAACCGTTTGGTAGAACAGTGTTGCACCTTATACGGTGGCATAGATTTGCTCGTCAACAACGCCGGAATGGCCATACCGGGAAAATTCGAAAGTCTCAGTATGGAAGACTGGCGGCGGCTTTTTGAAGTTAATTTCTTTACACCACTGGCCCTAGTTTATGCATCGCTGCCGCATCTGAAAAATTCAAAAAGCAGCAAAATTATCAACATCTCTTCTGTGGCAGGCAAAATTTCATTTCCCGGTAGTGTCAGCTATTGTTCAAGCAAATTTGCCCTCACCGCTCTGTCTGAGGGTATAGCAGCTGAGCTGACCAATCAGGTAGATGTACTGACGGTTTGTCCCGGATGGGTTCGCACTGAATTTTTTGAAAAAAATGCTGTGCCCGGTCAGAAAAATCCGACTTTAATAGCCGAGAAAAATGATTTGACCGGCGCCATGATGAAACACGTATTGAGCATCAGCACCGCCCAGTGTGTTGACGAGATTATCAAAAGCATGGAGAAAGGCGGCTCACATGAGCTTATTTTGACTCTCCCTGGACGCATCGCCGAACGCTTCCACGGCATGGCTCCAGGCATTATGCGCAGTCTCGTTAGCGCCATTCCCGCTGAATACAATAAATAATTCTATTCCATATATTTAGAGCGAATCAATTGCACCCGCCTGTCTAAGGAAAGTGCTTCAGTGCCGCGGTTGGTTTTGCGCAGAAGCTCTGCGTAATTTTCCAGACAGGCCGCCACATAAGCATGATCAGGGCCAAGGGCGCGCTCCCATATTTCAATGGCCCGGCGATAAAGACTTTCGGCTCGACCATGATTGCCGTGCTGATGATAGAGCCAGCCTAAATTGTTGAGGCTTTCAGCCACCTTCGGATGATCTGGACTGAGTACTCTTTCTCTAATCGCTAAAGCGCGACGGTGCATAGGCTCAGCCTGGTCAAATTGATCTTTGCCCAGAAAAAGAGAAGCCAGATTATTAAGAGCGTTAGCTACATTGGGATGGTCGCTGCCGTGCAACCTCTCTTCAATTTTCAGTACTCGACGGAATAATGGCTCAGCGTCCGTATTGCGGTTTTGCTCGGAATAGATATTAGCCAGCGAATTGAGAATTTCAATCAGACTACCATCTTCAAAACCCAAGTTGCGCTCGCGAATTTTTAAGCCGCGCTTCAGTGCATCTTCTGCTTCGGGAACGCGATTCAAAGTCATGTAGAGATCGCCCAGATTATTGAGGGCCGCAGCGATTGAAACATGTTCGACACCGAACATTTTTTCTTGCAAACTCAAGGCTCGCTTAAAAAGCGGCTCGGCATCGGCATATTTGCCCTCTGCAAGATAAACCAGCCCCAGGTGATTAAGCGCATCGGCCACATCAGGATGATCCACGGCCAGAAGGCGCTCGCGCATGGAGAGCGCGCGCAAGAAAAGGTCTTCCGCTTCTTCAAAGCGACTGTCGTGATAGAGCAAAAGGCCAAGCGAGATGTAATATTCGGCTAGATCGGGGTGATCCGGACCGAGTGATTGCTCCATATCTGGAAGAAGCCTTAAGAGGGCGTCGACATTTTCGTCAATGGACATGCAGATAGGTCCGTTCTACTTTTCTAAGGCCGTACTCGTATTTTTACCAGCGTAGGTCCCTATTCTAAACCTATCTATACCGGCCGGCCATGAATTATTTGTCGCGCTCGGAAGCGCTCAAGGTAGCCTGAGCCGCCGCTAACCGGGCCACAGGAACTCTGAATGGTGAACAACTGACATAAGAGAGGCCAAGCTTGTGAGCAAAAGCGATAGATTGGGGCTCGCCTCCATGTTCGCCGCAAATGCCGAGCTTGAGATCAGGTTTAACTTTGCGCCCCAGCTCTACGGCAATCTGCATCAATTTGCCCACGCCGCCGAAATCTAATATTTCGAAAGGATTGTTGAGCAAAACTTTATGCTTGGCGCCGTTGAACTCTACGCCATCAAGATAACGCTGTAAAAACTTGCCTTCGGCATCATCTCTGGAATAGCCAAAGGTCATCTGGGTGAGGTCATTGGTGCCAAAGCTGAAGAATTCGGCAAACTCGGCGATTTCATCGGCAGTAACGCATGCTCGAGGAATTTCGATCATGGTGCCAAATTTGTAGACAACATCAGTTTTTTCTCTTTTCATCACCTCTTTTGCCACAGCTTCGAGCTGCTCTCTGGCAAACTTCAGCTCGTTGGCGTGGCCCACAAGAGGGATCATAATTTCAGGCAAAACTTCGGTGCCCTGTTTTTTAACGGCAATGGCAGCTTCGAAAATCGCCTGCACCTGCATGCGGTTGATGCCCGGATAAACCAGACCAAGCCTGCATCCACGCAAACCCATCATCGGGTTCGATTCTTTCAGCTCACCAACTTTTTTCAAAAGCACTTCTTTTTCGCGCAAGTCAGCGCCTTTAATGCCCTTAGCGCGCATGGTGGCAACTTCTTCAATCAGTTGTTCTTCTCTAGGGAGAAACTCATGCAAAGGCGGATCGAGCAGACGAATGGTAACGGGCAGACCGGCCATAGCCTGAAAAATGCCGGTGAAATCGGCCCGTTGCATGGGCAACAATTTGGCCAGAGCGGCTTCGCGCTCGAGATCTGTGCCGGAAAGAATCATTTGCTGCATCACCGGCAGCCGATCTTGGGCCATGAACATATGCTCGGTACGGCAAAGGCCAATGCCCTGCGCACCAAAATCACGGGCTAATTTCGCGTCTTCTGGAGTATCGGCATTGGTTCTAATGGCCAGAGTGCGCACCTGATCGGCCCACTCGAGCAGGGTTTGAAAATCTTGCGAAAACTGTGGTTCATGGGTGATGATCTGCCCTTCAAAAATCTCACCGGTAGATCCGTCGATGGAAATCAAATCGCCCTTTTTATAAAGTTTGCCTTTTACATGCAGTTCTTCTCGTTCAAGGTCGATTTTCAAAGCTTCGCAGCCGGCTACACAGGGCTTGCCCATGCCCCGAGCAACAACCGCGGCATGACTGGTCATGCCACCACGACTGGTGATGACACCTTGTGCCGGTACGATACCGTGTATATCATCAGGACAGGTTTCAATTCTAATCAAAATCACTTTGAGACCCTGGCCGGCCATTTTCTCCGCTTCATCAGGATTGAAAATAATTTGGCCAATAGCGGCTCCGGGAGAGGCGTTAAGACCAACGGCAATTAAGCGGTTTTCACTGGTGGCTTTGGCTTTGTCTTCGTCTATAAAAGATGGCAAAAGCAATTGGTTTAACTGCATGGGCTCGACTCTGTTCAAGCCCTCGTCGCGAGAGATAATACCCTCGCCCACCATATCTACAGCTACTTTGACGGCGGCCGCTGCAGTTCTCTTGCCGCTCCGTGTTTGCAACAAATAAAGTTTGCCCTGTTCGATTGTAAATTCGATGTCTTGCATATCGCGATAATAATGCTCGAGACGGCCGACATTGGCTAAAAGCTCTTCATAGACTTTGGGCATGTCTATAGCCATATCGGCAATTTTCAGTGGCGTGCGTGTGCCTGCCACCACATCTTCACCCTGAGCATTGACCAGATATTCGCCATACAATAATTTTTCACCGGTGCTGGGATTGCGAGTGAAACAAACACCAGTGGCGGAAGTATCGTCAAAGTTGCCAAAGACCATAGACTGCACATTCACGGCCGTGCCCAGATTGTGATCAATTTTATTGAGATTGCGATAATAAATGGCGCGATTATTATTCCACGATCTGAATACGGCTTCTACAGCACCTTTGAGCTGCTCTCTCGTATCTTGCGGGAATGATGTGCCTGAGCGCTCTTGCACCAGTGTCTTGAATTGTGTCACCAGCTTTTTCAAATCTTCAACAGTGAGGTCAGCGTCACTTTCAATTTTCAAATCGTCTTTGAGATCTTCCAGCAAATCTTCAAAACTGTCTTTGCTCATTTCGAGCACCACACTGCTATACATGGCGATGAACCGACGATAGCTGTCCCAGGCGAATCGCGCATTGGTGGTCAAAGTAGATATCGATTCTACGGTTTGATCGTTGAGACCCAAATTTAAAATGGTGTCCATCATGCCGGGCATAGAAAACTTAGCACCGGAACGCACCGACAAAAGCAGTGGTCTGGCCAGATCACCGAGCACGCGGTCTAGCTTTTTTTCTACATGGGCTAATTCAATAAGCACTTCGTCAAAAAGCTTATCCGGCATTTTCTGCCCGTTTTCAGTGTATTGTCGGCAGCACGATGTCAAAATTGTCAGACCGGGAGGCACGTTCACTCCCGAATGGGTCATCTCGGCCAGACCCGCTCCCTTACCGCCCAGAAGCTCTTTCATGGCATCACGATTACCGGCAAAGGCAGCAAAACCTTCGTCAAAAAGGTAAACCCTTTTGGAAAGTTTGAGCTTTTCAGCTTCTCCTTTTGCGTCTTGAGCTTGACTGGAACTTGTCATACTCATCATTTTTCGATTCTCCATGATTGATTTAAGCGGGGAATTCAGGTCTGTCAGTTATTTAGCAGTTCAAAAAATTAGTCATCGCGCAAATTCATAAAAATCTCAGACGAGGTTTCTTCAATTGCTTTTGCTGAAACGTCGAGGATATGGCATTTTAACTCTCTAAATATTTTTTTGGCGTAGCGACTTTCTTGCATGATGCGATCGGGATCTGCGTAGTCGGTATTGTTGGGCATTCCAAGAACGGACGCTCTTGTGCTTCTTATCTCTTGCAATTGGTAAGGATCAATTTTCAAACCAAATATTCTTCTGGCCGGAACTTGAAATAATGCCAGGGGCGGATCGACACCAAAGACTATAGGCACATTGGCGGCCTTAAGCCCATAGTGGTGCGCCAGGTACATACAATTAGGAGTTTTACTGGTGCGCGATACTCCCACTAGCACCACATCGGCTTGCAAAATGCCATCGGGATTCTTACCGTCATCAAAACGAATGGCAAAATCTACCGCCTCGATACGCTTGAAATAGCTTTCATCAAGCAAGTGCAACCTGCCTGGTTGCGAAAGTGGTTGAGCACCGGTCAAGTTGCCGATGCGTGCCATTAGGGAGCCTATCAAATCGATGGTCGGCACTTTAAATTTGCTTGCTTCAGCTTCAAGTGTTTCGCGATATTCAGGCAGCACCAGCGTATAAGCAATAATGGAGCGACCATGCGAGATTTCGCGCACCATGGCCGGAATCTGCTGAGAACTTCTAATTTGCGGCAATCTATAGATAGATGCATGTCCGGGAGGAAATTGGACTAGGGCGGCACGGGCAACAGCCTCGGCAGTCTCGCCGCTGGAATCGGACATTGTGTAAATAATGAGCTCGCTGGAATTAGACGGCAGTTTCAGCTCGTTGGCCAGTGCAGGCTTGGGTGAGTCGTGGCTTGCGTCTTTCAAGGTTCTCTCAAAGCTATTCCTGAGCTAGATGGAATCAATAAGTAACACATTTTGCTCCAAAAGTGGTCCGACGATATATATGTTTTATTTCTTGGCTTCCGTTCAGGCTAAAATAAGACTTGGCCCATAGCACCCTTGAGAAGGAGGCTGGTTGGATCCCCAGGAATCTACCGTTACGCATCAAGCCTCCCAGGACGATGATCATATGATCGGCTCTCGAGTCGGTTCTGCCTTTGTCATCACCGGTTTGCTCGGCTCTGGCGCCATGGGTAATGTCTACCGAGCCAGTCAGGAAACCATCGGCCGGGACGTGGCAATCAAATTTTTGCCGGTGGAAATCGCTTCAGATGCCACCGCGGTGCAATGGCTCACCCGGGAAGCGAAGGCTCTTGGCCTGCTCAATCATCCGGGTATAGTCACCACATTTGATTTTGGTTTCACTGCCAAGTCAGAGCCTTATCTGGTGCTAGAGCTTGTGGACGGTAAGTCTTTGCAAGCGATATTAGACAAAGTAACGACCTTGAACTCTGCCAGAGCCTTGCCGATTTTTGTGCAGATATGCGAGGCCATGAGTTACGCCCATGGTCAGGGAATTATTCACCGCGACCTCAAACCGCTCAATATCATGGTGGGCAAGCGCGACCAGGTTGAGTTCGCAAAAATTCTCGATTTCGGTATCGTAAAATTGACATCTGAATCGCAGCAGTTAACCAAATCAGGTGAAATCTGGGGATCGCCGTTTTACATGAGCCCGGAGCAATGCTGTGGCGGAGCGGTGGATAATCGCTCGGACATCTACAGCCTGGGCTGCGTGATGTTCCGCGCCCTGACCGGCGAAGTACCGCACCGCGGAGCCAGTTTTCCCGAAACCATCGCCAGAAAGCTCTCCGAATATCCACCCGCATTTGCCACAATTTCACCTGATCTCAATATTTCAGAAAAATTGGAAGCGGTGGTTTTAAAATGCTTGCGCAAAAATAGCGATGAGCGTTACGCCACCATGCAAGAGTTACGCAGCGAGCTTTTAAAACTTTATCCCGACAGACTTGAATCGGAAGCCACACTAACTTTCAATACTCTGGACGCGGTGCCGATAGAAGTTGTAGACCCGGTCAAACAGGCGGCAAGAGACGCAGCCAGGTCCGCTCAAGCACTGGCCGCGACAAATCAACCACCAGTGAACAGCAAAGTGGAAGCAAGCCTACTTGCAGATATAGCGGCGCCGGGGCCGGCTCCTGCGCCACTGCTTAAAACACCTGAGCCGCAAACTGCAAAAGCTACTGCCGTCAAATCTGCTGTGGGCACTACAAATTTCGGCAGCACAAAGTCCGGCAACAAAACTGGCAGCAAAGCTCCTGACTCCACACAACTGGTGGTAATCGTGGTGACGGTAACTTTGTTTATTACCGGTTGCCTGGGCACCGGTCTATTCATCCTCTATCAATATTTGATCACTCATCAAAACAGCGTCAAACCTGCTCTCATAGCCAGCCCGGATCAGTTACCACCGGCAAACACCGCAACAGATGGCGAGACGAAAAATGCTGATTTAAAAAGGGCAGACTGGCCTCAAGTACCAGATGCTACGCCCAATACAACTAAAAACTTAGCACCAGTTTCAAAACCGGTTTCTACTGCAGATTCATCTCCCGATACAAAAACAAAAGCACCACCAGTGGTGATGGTTGATTCGACTCCACTGCGCCTGGTCAAACGTAAACCACGGGTGCAAACAACAGAGCGCAAGCCGAAACCAAAACACCTTACTCGGCACACCGAGCCAGAAGTACGGCCGCGGCGCCACTCTATGAGCAGCGACCCCAATGCTTTTTACACCGAATTCGGTGGACGCTAATCTATTTAACAAGACCCAAGTTCAGGGCCTTGAGAATCAAGAGCAAATCGATGCCTTCTGCCGTAACTTTAACCAGATTGCCCTGGTTTACCCGCGGAACTGAGATCGATGGACTGAATTTCAGACAGCCCAGATAAGGCGCACGAGTACGAGAAGAGAGAAGCAGAGCCACTTCTGAGCGGGTCAGTTTACTCTCCAGTTGTTTGCCTTCATTAGCCTGAGTTTCAACTGTGACCATACCGGCAATTTTGACAAACTCATTCATGTAGCTGTAGGCCAGCACCAGTTTTTCGATTGCTTCATGATTGTGGTGCGCCACGATAATGCAAGGATAATTAAGCTCGCGAGCGAAGTCACGGGTGTCTTTCCAGGCATGAGCTAGAGTGCCTACATTGTTTTGCTCGAAGCTCATGGGAGAAGCACAACTGCCCGGTGTTTCCACAAGACTGAGCTCTGCACCTTGACCAACGGAAAGCGAATGGGCCCACTGAGCCTCGCTTAAATTTTTGGCCGACGAAATCACCACCGAGGCGTAATTGCGTGGCGTGCCGCTGATTGAGCAAATGAAGGAGATTTCAGACTCTGCCCGCTCTTTGGAGCCGAGGCAGATCGGTTTGACCGCGCGCACGTTTACACCCTGTTGCCTGAGCAAGGCAGATAAACCGGTCATAAACACCGTTTTACCACAACCACTCTCAGTGCCAACAATGGTTAAACCGGAAACTCCACGACTCTGGCCTGCTGACATTCAATTTCCAACGGTAATGAGGGAGTGCTAATCATAACAATTTGCTCAGTGCATGTGTACCGCTAGATGATCCCCTTCGGTAATTCGTTTGTGCACGGCTTCCAGAGCCGCTTTCAATTGCAGGTCTTTGCCGTCTTCAGGGCTGCGACGCACACCGGCAGTAGGTTTCTCCAACCACCAGGGCCCTTTCTTATCTTTCAAATCTTGCTCAGACAGCTCCACAGTGACGTCCGGTGAAATCCCCTTCTTGTGGATATCAGTGTCGTTTGGTGTTAGATATCTGGCGATAGTGACGTTCACTCCGCTACCGTCTTCCAGTTTATTAATTCCTTGCACCAGACCTTTACCGAAGGTGCGCGCGCCTACAAGAATGGCTCGATTATTATCATGCAAGGCGCCGGAAGTAATTTCAGAGGCCGAGGCGCTACCCTTGTTAATCAGCAATGCCAGCGGTTTCATGCATAAAGGATGGCCATCTGACTGAGCCGGAGTCTTGTATCCATCTCGATCAACTGTTGAGAGGATATTGCCGGAGTCAAGGAACATGTTGGAAATATCAATGGCATTGGTGAGCAAGCCACCGGGATTGTCGCGCAAATCAAGCACTATTCCTTTAGCACCGGCCAGTTTGCTTATGGCCTCTTTCATTTCACGATTAGCCTGCTGTGAAATAAAGCTAGACAAGCGAATGTAGCCCACGTCAGAATCTAGCATTTTGGCTGTTGGAACGGCTTTGATAGCGATTTCGGCGCGCACCACTTTAATTTTGATTCGTTTGCCGCCCCGAGTAACCACCAGGTTCACCGGTGTGTTGATGGCACCACGAATGTGCTTGGCCGCTTCTTCAACGTTAAAGCCTTTGGTGCTCTTACCGTCAATTTCTGTTAGTTCGTCGGCGGCAAGAATACCGGCTTTATAGGCGGGAGTGTCTTCAATAGGTGTGACTACAATAACTTTTTTAGACTCGAGATCAATACCAATCTGAACGCCTATGCCATAAAGCTTGGCATCAATTTGCGATTTCTCATCGTCAAAAGCGTCACGGTCGAGAAAACGTGTGTACCGATCGCCCAAACTGGCGAGCATAGTTTCGATTGCTTTGTGAGCATCTTCGAGGTTTTTCAATTTGCCGTCGTAACGGTGCTCCCAGCGGTCCCAAGATTGGCCTGCGAAGCTCGGTTCGTAATAATCTTCTTTAATCAAACGCCAGACTCTGTGGTAGAGCCCTTCAGGCTGAATGGAGGGCGCAACAGCAAGGCCGTGAGCCAGTCGCACGTCAGACGAAGAAGCAATATAGTCAGTTTGACCCTGAGCACTGAGTAAACCTGAGCCTCCCAATGCAAGCGAGATGACCACAGGGAAGGCAAGAAGATGTTTCCACGACATATTAAAACGAGACCCCGACTTGATTGCGACTGAATTATAACTTGATCACGACGTACTTGACAAGTGCTTTATACCCAGTCAATCACGCTTTTAGACATTCTGCTGCATTTTTTCTGGGTGATTCACTGAATCTCCTCTGGTGAAATTCCTGACAAGAAGCGATTTGAATCGCCTAGTCTGAAAATTAGCCCTCAAAATGGTCTGCTCAGGGTGCTAGGATATTGCCCTATATAGGTCGGCCGCCCCAACCGAGGTCGGCTCAACTGTAGATTTTTAGCTAACAAATATGAGAGAAAAATGGAAACAAAATCCCTCGCCGACATTGGAATTTTCGGAGGCTCCGGCTTCTACAAGTTGCTCGACAAGTATGAAGAGACGCTGATTGAAACACCTTACGGCGCTCCATCCGCACCACTCGCCATCGGCACACTGGGCGGCAAAAGAGTAGCCTTCATGCCGCGACATGGCGAAAAACACACCATTCCGCCACAGAAAGTCAATTACAGAGCCAATCTCTGGGCAATGAAATCGATTGGAGTGAAACGCATCATCTCCCCATGCGCTGCCGGCTCGCTGCAAATGCACGTCAAGCCAGGCGAATTTGTGGTTTGCGATCAATTCGTCGATCGCACAAGCGGACGTGCCGATACTTTTTATGATGGACCAATCACCACTCACGTTTCGCCGGCCGAAACCTACTGCCCACAGCTGCGAGAGTTGGCTGTAAAAGCTGGTGAGAAAGCCGGTATCACCATGCACCCTGCCGGTACAGTGGTAGTGATTCAAGGACCTAGATTTTCAACTAAAGCTGAGTCGGCCTGGTTTAACAAGATGGGTTGGGAAGTAATTAACATGACCCAATATCCGGAAGCCTACCTGGCCAAAGAACTCTCTATGTGTGTGGTCAACGTATCTCTCATTACCGACTACGATAGTGGTGTCACCGCCAATGTAGACCCGGTTTCTCACGCGGAAGTGATGAAAGTGTTCGCAGCCAACATCACCAAGTTGCAAACGCTGCTGGTAAATTTGATCGAAACTATTCCTGACGCTAGAGAGAAATGTACTTGCGCCGATACACTCAAGTTAGCGCGCGGTTAAAAGAAGCGTCGAATATGTAGCCGAGGAAACGCCCATGCTGCGCCGATATTCACTAAATCATGTGGTGGCACTACTGGCACTTGTACTATCATGTGCCTCTTACCTGATGCTGCACCGCTATGGTGTGCCGGAAAAAGTTTGCGTGGGCGCGGCCATACTGTCTCTACTGGTGGTGGCTATATTCTGGTCGTGTGTGCTTTTAGGAACTGATGACGATGAGGATGACAGTTAGCATGAAGTTTGGATCATTGAAAACGAAAAGACAGAAGCTGTTGCTGGCCTTCACCATGGGTTGTCTGGTCACTCCACCTGCGGTATCAGGGCAGAACGCTGTTCCGATTTCTCCACCTGCAGGGTTAAATTCTTTACCGTCAGGCAAAGTTGATATCGCCATTAAGAAACCGCTCATTCCGGTTAGTAAAGATTTCAAACTGGCTAATGGACTGCGAGTTGTGCTTTCAGAAGACCACGCAGCACCTGTGGTATCAGTGGCCATTGTCTACGACGTGGGAGCCCGCGACGAAATTAAACATCGCTCTGGATTCGCTCACTTATTTGAACACATGATGTTTCAAGGTTCAGAAAACGTGCCCAAGATGGAGCATTTTAAGTTTATCGAGAGTGCCGGCGGCAGCTTGAATGCCTCTACCCATGCTGATTACACAAACTACTTCGAAAAATTACCGAGCAATCAATTAGAGCTTGCCCTATGGCTGGAATCTGATCGGATGCGCTCGCTCAAAGTAACGCCGGAAAAATTTGCCAATCAGTTAGAGACGGTGAAAGAAGAAAAGCGCATGCGGGTTGACAATCAACCTTACGCGCCGGCTTCGATCAAACTCGAAGAAATGGCTTTTGACAACTGGAGCAACGGACACCCGCCAATAGGCTCAGTGGAAGACCTTGAAGCTTCATCCATCAGTGATGTGCGCAAATTTTTCGACACTTATTACGCTCCCAATAATGCCACCATGGCTATTGTTGGCGACATCAACAGTGATGAAGCGGCAAAGTTGGTTGAGAAATATTTTGCCACCATACCAAGAGTACGATTGCCCACTCGCCCTGATTTAAGCGAGCCCAAACAAACCAAAGCCAAATATCTAAAAGTTAGCGATAGCCTGGCTAAGGCACCGGCTTTCTGGATTGCCTGGAAAGCTCCCGCTCGTCGCGATAAAGATTTTTATGCTCTCAATCTGTTGCAAACAATTCTTTCAACCGGCGAGTCATCGAGGCTTTATCAGCGCCTGGTGAAAGAAGATCAAGTGGCTCTGCAGGTCAGCTGTTCGTACGATGAAAGACGCGGACCATCACTGTTCGAAACTTTTGTGGTCTATAAAGATGGCTCTACACCCGAGAAAGTACGCGAGGTGGTGTTCGCCGAGCTGGATAAAGTAAAGACAGCCCCGGTGAGCGACTTCGAACTACAAAAAGCAAAAAATCAGATTTTGCGCGCACTTTTCTCTTCAAGCAGTCATGCATCGTTGCAAAAATCGCTCAGTCGAGCCGAAATGCTGGCTGAATACGCCAGCTTCTTTGGCGACCCCACTTTGATCGATAAAGATGTAGAAGCGTATTTGAACGTGAGCAAAGAAGACATCCAGCGCGTAGCCGGCGACATCTTTTCTAAAGACAGTGCGACTACTGTCGATGTAGTACCGGCTCCCAAAAGTTAGTCGACTTTTGTGTTGTGTCGACCGATTTTTTATAGTGATATCAGAATAGGACGTGATGGAAATGAAATCAGGCATCGAAAAGCTCTTCCGCCTTGCATTAAGCTCGCTAATACTGGCGGCCGGCTCGCCATTGGCCAGTACCAGTGCTGCCCTTTCAGCAACAGCAACTACAACAACAAAAGCAACAAGCGTAAAGTCAAGCAAAATTTTAATTGCTCCGCGGCAGCCTGTGTTACCACGGCCTGAAGAGGCGCTTTCTCGAGCGCAAGTGACCGACACCGCCGCTGAAGTCTGGCGCAAAGAAACACCAAAGATGCCAGCGCCAAGACCATTTAGTCTGCCTAAAGTTGTCAGCTATAAACTGGCTAACGGTCTGGAAGTTCAACTGGTGGAAGATCACCGCTATCCGTTTTTATCAGCCAACATCGGTTTTCGCGAAGGCAGCTCCAACGAACCGAAAGACTATCTTGGATTAGCCAGCATGACGGCTGACCTACTGACTGAAGGCACCACAACAAGAAAAAGCAAAGATATCGCTTCAGAAATCGACTTCATCGGCGGCGGACTTGGTGCAAGTATTGATTACGATTACACAATTTTGAGCGGATCGGCACTTTCACCATATACGGGACGCCTCTTCGATTTGATGTCGGATGTGCTTCTGCATCCCAGTTTTCCTGAAGACGAACTCAATTTAAAAAAGATCAACCAGATTCAAGAGTTGACCATCAAGCGCGGTAGTCCAGACTTTCTTGTAGAAGAGCGCTTCAGCAAAGTGTTATTCGGAGAGCATCCTTATTCTGTGGTCTCAGCTACCGAAGAATCCCTGAACAAAATAACTAGAAAAGAGATTGAGGCATATCACAAAGCCCACTATCAACCAAATCGTTCGGTGCTTGTGGTAATCGGCGACTTCAAAGAAGAAGCCATGAGAAAGCTCATTGAAGAAAAGTTTGGTGCCCAGTGGCAAGCAACAGATGTAGCCCGAGTGGTGCAACCGCAGCTGCCTAAGCAAATCGGGCGCCGACTCTATCTTGTGGACCGTCCAGGCTCAGTGCAGACCTCTATCAAACTCGGCAACGTTGGCGTAAAAAGAAGTGATCCTGATTACTTTGCCATGCTGGTCATGAATCAAATTTTGGGCGGCGCTGCCCATGCCCGGTTGTTTCTCAACATCCGCGAAGCTAAAGGATATACATACGGAGCCTACAGCCGCATGGCCGCTCGCTTACAACCCGGCACATTCTTTGCCGGCGCCAATGTGCGTACCGAGGTCACTAACCCCTCATTGCAGGAATTTCTCTACGAACTGGATCGGATGCGCACCACAAAAGTGACCGACACTGAACTCAGCTCGGCCAAAAACTATCTGGCCGGCTCCTTTCAGCTTGGCCTGGAAACTCAAGGCGGGCTGGCGCAACGGCTGCTAGAAGCGAAGCTTTACGACTTGCCCAATGACTTCCTCGAAACTTATGCGGCCAAAGTAACTGCAGTAAAAATAGATGATGTACGAACAGCGGCGCGTAAATTAATCGATTCAAACAATTTGGTAGTGGCAGTAGTAGGCGACGCCAAGAAAATCAAAGACGATCTGGAATTGTTTGGACCAGTCACGGTGTACAACGCTCAAGGCAAGTTGACGTCCATTCCCAGCGCTACTAACGCCACCCTGAACGAACCGAGAGTTGACACTCCATCGCCTCAGCAGCCGAATAAATCAATAAACTGAATTTAGTTAAAGCTGTGTTGGCGAATTAAATTGTCGCGGATAGTTTTGACCAAGTGCGCGAGATCCTCAGAATGACAAGACGAGCCTTGTTTTCGAGGTTTTATTGGCGCTTTAGATGTGGTGGGTAAATTGCTTGGCCGATATCGGTGAAGCTATTGGGAGTTCAAACGATATCGCACAAGCTAATCCTAAACGTTCATGCGATATCGGCCAAATTTTCCACATTAACATAAGATCCCAAAAGCCAATTTCTAAACCACAAATTTCAAAAACAGCCAAGAAGCACTGCCTGAGCGGTAATTTCGACCAACGATAAAAGCGAATCGTTGCACAATTCGCTGCATCTATGCAAAGAAAAATCCACCGTGCTAACAGATCACAATTTTCAAATATGGTGGTGAGACATAATCTCGCATCTGGCGATAAGGCACAGGAGGATGTATGCCGCTCAAAATCATCAAAGAGCCAGAGCCCCAGGTGATCCGATCAAGTGCACACCAGACTGCTGCTAAATGATGCTGGAGGCCCTTACGGCCAACGCGGTGAAGATATTCGTCGATAACTGACAGGTACTTTTTTGCCATGAGCTTAACGCTGTCAGCAAGTTTAGAATCATCTTGATGCAAAAATTTCTCTGCCGCAGATTCCACACAAAGAAAATATTTCCCTCCAAGAATGCTGTGAGCTTTGCCATTAAGTTCAAGTACAAACAAGCTGCCGGTGACAATACCGACGGCAATACCGGTCCTCGCAGAAACGGCATCAGCTGTTAATCCTGTGTCTGGTGATAGCTCAGCTAAAACCAATTGGGTGCTATTTTCAAAATCGTCCTGGTCGACGGCTGGCGGCACTTCCACTACAACATTAGGACCGTTCATAACATGTTCACTGTTTGCCAGAACAAGCTCCTCATCGATTAAGTCCTGTTCCGTAAAGGGATGCATGCGGGCCGGAGTTTCGCGAGTGCGCATGGCAATAATCATTCTTAGCAGTCTTCCAGAGACTTCTTGCGCGTCGATTGGCAATTGATTAGCCACAGCAATGCTAAATTTTCTCAAGATGTTATAGGCAGTTGAAGTTTGTACCCCAGTAAGTCGAGCAAATGCGGAGCCACTGATAAAAAGCCCTGCTTCACGAATGAGAGCAGCGGTCAGGTATGCTTGAATGCATGAAGCGCGTTCCAGCAATTTCTCAGAAGTTACCCAATTTTTTTTGCCGCAATCGTCACATACAGAAACACGTTCACCTGGATTACGTTGCAAATTTGTACTTCCGCAATGGCGACAGTCAGAAAGACCGTTCTCGCTCCAGTGCTGGCAAAAAACATCGAGGGCAGCGCCGTCGGTTGGCGCGATTGATAAAACAGTTTCGCGAATTTTTTCTATCTGACTATCATTTTCAGAACGTTCGAGCATAGACATTTCCTCCGTTTCTTATATAAACGTCGGTCAGTCTATTAAAGTTCAAAAAACTAGGACTTATTTTTCAATTTTTTTGTGGGACCACGAACTCAGGATAAAACCAGCACTAATCGTTGTTATAAGCGTCCTGCAGAACTTTAAGATCCAGTTTGATCATCTGCAGCAAAGCGCCAATCATGCGGTCAGATTTCTTCGTATCGGTGCTTTTCATCATCTCGCTAATGGCTGCAGGCACAATCTGCCCGGAAAGGCCGTATTTATCTTGCAGCCAGCCACAATGAATGGGCATGCCGCCTTCGACCAACTTGTCCCACATTTCATCAATTTCAACTTGCGTATCACAATTGACTATGAGCGAAATGGCCGGATTAAACTTATAAATAGGTCCGCCATTCAAGCCTAAAAATTCCTGGCCATCAAGCACAAACTCGACTGTCATGACGCTGCCTACAGTCCTGTCAGCCGCTTTCGCTGCCTCTTCACCGTAGCGAGCGATGTTAGTGATTTTAGAGTTTTTGAAAATCGACGTATAAAAATTGGCTGCTTCTTCTGCTTGATTATCGAACCACAAGCAGTTGGTAATTTTTTTGCATCGATGAACTCCTCAAAGCGTTAAAACATGGCCTGAAATTCTAACATCAATTCTCGTCCGACTCAGATTGGTCCTCGCGGTCTTCGCGAAAGCCGCCCAGGCCAACACCTACGAGTTTTGTTTGACCATCGATTTTTGCTAGTTCAAACGATTCATAGCCGCTTAAATCCATAATTCGATCCGCCAGCTCGCGGGAGTGTGTGGTAATCCAAATTTGTGTATCCATCGCTGACTTGGTAATTAGTTTAGCCAGTGGCTCAATTAGATTAGGATGCAGACTTGTTTCAGGTTCGTTCAATACAATCACCGGCGGCGCCGACAAACTGAGCAGCGATGCCAGAAGACAGAGATACTGCAAAGTGCCGTCCGAGAGTTCGGTACCGCTAAAAGGTCTGATCAGGCCCGGTTGTGCAAAAGAAAGTGCCAGGCCCGCTTTGGTATCATGAATTGACAAAGTTGCTCCCGGAAAAGCCTCATCTATGCCGGCCTCGAGGGACTCGCGGTCGCCGGATTCGATTATGCTGGCCAGTACGGCAGTAAGGTCACAACCGTCATGGCTTAAAACAGAGGTCAATACGCCAATTTTGGGTAGCCTTAAAGGTGAGTCCACATCTTTGCGAAAACCATGGTAGAAACGCCAACCCAAAATCTCTTCTCTCAGAGCATACAAGTCAGGGAAATTAACCGGACCTTTCAATGCCGAAAGTATTGATTCGTTATCACCAACTTTGGCACTGTATTCCACCTCTTTACCGGCGGCGTTATGGGCAAAAACACTGCGGAGTCGACGAATGAGCAGACGCTTGTTTTTGCCGCCAGCAATCTTGAATAATTCTTCCTCTTTAATAACCGGATCCTTTTTGAAAAACAATGGCCTGCCGACATCACCGGCACGGCCGCAGAGCAAATTGTATTCATATTTGTCGGTGCGCATAGAAAGTGAAAGGCATTGTGCGGTGTCATTTTTGCTCCAGTCTCCCGCCCAGAGAGCAGAATCGATGCCCCCTTCTTCCGCCAGCGCTTCGGCAAATTCCCCTTTAGCAGCACAAGCGAGCAAATACATGGCTCGATAAAGATTGCTTTTGCCCGTACCGTTTTGTCCCACTATGACGTTGATTGGCAAAAGCTTGAGCCAGAGATCTTTTATTGATCGATAACCTTGAATTTTAAAGTCGGTAATTGCCACAAAAGCCGCCTCTCTCAGTCTTCTAACACATCTCAGTCTTCCCACTCGCTCAGTCTTCCACTTCACTTAATCTTCTTCGTCGTCCTCATAGAAATCGAACAGGCCTGCGCCCACGACACTGGTAGCACCATCGGTTTTCTCCAATTGAATGGTGCGTTTGCCTGTCATTTTCTCAATTCTGGCAGCAAGTGCTTCAGCATGAGTAGTAATGACAATCTGGCAACGTTTACTTGCTTCTACTAGCAGCTCAGCCAGTGGCGCATAAAGATCAGGGTGCATACTGGTTTCAGGCTCATTCAAAACCAGCAGATTAGGAGGCCTTTCGGTGAGAAGCGCAGCCAGCAAACAAAGATACTGTAGAGTGCCGTCAGATAACTCTCTGGCATTAAAAGGCCTCTTTAATCCTGGCATCTGCAAAGTGAACGCCACTGTCCGTGGTTCCATATCGATTTTCAAAACGGCACCCGGAAAAGCATTATTCAAATGCTTTTTTAAATTGACTTCCCCCTCAGCAGCCATGATGCTGGCCAGTGCTGAAGCTAGATCGTAGCCGTCATGGCTGAGAACTGGAGTAAAAGTCGGAATTTGCTCCCGGCGCAGCGGAGATCCTAAATCAGTGCGAAAGTGATGATAAAATCGCCAACCCAAAATTTCCCGGCGTAATACTGAAAGGTCAGGAAATAGATGAGGTTCCCGCAAACAAGATAAAACCGACTCGCAATCGCTGCCGGTAAGTGGATACTCGATCGGCCTGCCGTCCATGTTGCGGGCAGATATCACCCCGCGTTTGCGCTTGAGCAAATGAATTTTGCGCGCGCGAAAATCTGTTGTCACTTCCTCTTTCTTGATATCAGGATCGTTGCTGAACCATCCGGGATAACTCATAAAGCCCCGTGCTGATGCAGGTGCGCAACCACATTCCAGTTTATAGGTGAGGTCGTCCATTTTGACTTGTATGCGAAACACCGCATCATCTAATTTGCTGCGTCTGCCGGCCCAGAGAACCGAAGTCATTCCACCCTCTTGCGCCAGGGCTGGTGCGAGTTGACCGCTGGCCGCGGCCCAGAGAATATAAAGAGCGCGATAGAGATTACTCTTGCCGGTACCATTCGCTCCGGCAATGACATTGAGAGCATCAAGCTTGAGATCAATGCTTTTGATTGATCGATATCCGTAAACCTGCAAGCTACTGATGCGCATTTTTGTCTCGTACGCCCTTAAAAATCAGCGCATGCCCTGTTGATTGATAAGTTCAAGCAACTGCTCAAACGTTGAGAGCTCAGGGCTTTCTGGGTCAAGAGTTTTGATTTTGTTGATGTGTTCTTCCAGTTTAGGAATTTGCCAGTAAATTATATCGATGGCGGCAAGTAGCAGCCAGCCTTTGATCATATTAGGATTGTGACGTACTACTTTAGAAGCTAGATCCGAGGCACGATCCACCTCGCCCGCAGTAAGCAGGATGTGCCCGAGTTGTATGTAAGGCCATTCAAACAGAGGGTACTCTCTAATTAACAGTTCGAGTTTGGCCTTAGCGTCAATCAATTCTTGAGTCAAATACAATTTAAGCGAATCAATATAACGATGGGTGGCATCGTCAGAAACTTTTTCTTTGGGAATACGAGTGCGCAAGCGAATTTTGGCACGCTTTCCCGCTTGGGTGTCGCCGCCCTGAGCGACTGCTTTTTGCAAAGCCGCACGAGCCTGCTCGGCAAAACCGATTTGCTCATAACGTGCGCCCATTTTTAAATATTCGGCTACCGCCAGACCGTCCGGCATGTAATCAATGGGCAAGCCAATGCGGGGCAAGACAACGTCTTCTACTACTCTGTTGAAGGCGCTGTTCGCCAGTTCGTTGGCCAGAGAAAAAGCATTGGTGACGCTTTTTCTAGCTTTCGCCAGAGTGGCATTGCGATCAATTACTTTACTGGCTTCAGAACCAGCTAACCTCACTGCCTCATCAAATGTTCCTTTAACTGTATTGACTGCATCATTGACTGTAAAAGTAATTTCAAGAGCGGCCATGAGAGCACCAACTTTGCGTCTGGTTTCTTCTGGTACGGCGTCTCCGGCCGCAGCCATGGTATAGCGCGAGCTGGCGGCCATCTGCTTGGGCCACTTAAGCATTTGATAGCGGATTGCCAGTCTTTGATATTCCATAGCCGAAAGTCCATCCGGCACGTCTTTTGGTGGCAGCATGCAACAGTCCTCAGTCGTGGAATCATCATATAAGAGTAGCGCAATTATAAGTAACACGGCAATTTGCGATTTCAGGGTTTTCCCTATTATCGCCCCAGGTGCAAGCAGGCAAGATGAAGAAAGCGGGCAACTCAGTTGGCCAGCTAAATATCGAATTTACGTCAACATAGGAGGTCTTCAAATGACCGCTAATCCTTTGCGCACATTTTTACTGATGCTTTCCCGCGCACCCCCAGGCGTAATGCTGGTGATGATTGTGGGTCTGGCAGTGGTTCTAACTATTAGTTTCACATCTAATGAAGAAGCTCGCAATACTGAAATGAAAAGGCGATTGGCTGACGCCGAAGCTCACAATATGGCCAAAACCAAAGTGGTGTATATCGTCAAAGATATTGCCGAAGGGCAGCTAATCACCGCCGATGCACTGGAAGAAAAGGTTGTGGAACTCAATCGCGTACCGCAAGATGCCCTGACCAACTCAACCATTGCCATTGGTCGAACCACCAAATACGGCATCAGTACAGGTCAAATTCTCTCCAGTCGCGACATCGCACCACAAGGCATCAGTCTTGGTTTCGAATCTCATGTCAAGCCTGGCATGCGGGCCGTAACCTTTGCTGTAGACAGCAATTCCGGCGTGGCTGGTTTTATTGCCCCCGATAGCCACGTTGACATTCTGGCAATGGCAGGCACCGGGGCCGATACCAAAGTGGCACCGATATTGTCAGATGTACAGGTAGTGGCGGTCGGGCAGATGTTCGAGCGTCAGGCTAAAGGTCAAGCAGCAACTCCCGCCGGTTCGGTTACGGTTGCCGTCAGCCCTGAAGACACCCAGAAGCTCGTCAAGGCTCTTTCAGCCAGCAAGCTCTACCTGTCTCTGCGCAACGGCAGCGACCACTCTCCGGTGGCTACAGTAGATGTAACAGCCCTCTATCCTAGGACTGTTAAAGAAACAGCTGCCACCGCCAGCGGTGACCAAATACCGCTTAGCGCCCTAGCACCACCACCGCTACCGCTGCCTGATTTCATCTCCGCCCGTGGACCATCGACGTCGAACGATGTTGCACCCACTCCCCCACCACTGCATGAAATCGAAATGTGGACCGGTTCTAAAAAAGATGTGGTGTCAGTACCTGCTGTGCACTAGGTCTGTTTACGAAACTGTCCACTAATTCACGCCACTAGTTCAACTAGCCGGCACCAGAACCAGAAGCTGGCTTGGGGTTTTTCTCCTTGCCAGTCTTCTTTTTAACGGTGGGCTTGGGAACGATTGGATTATCGATCATTTTAATTTCAAATGTTTTGCCCGTAGGATTGATTTTAATCTTTCCCGAGTTGCAGTTTCTAGGATTTTTCAATTGAAATTGATAAACGTGTTTGAAAATCACGTGCATTCCGTCTTTTTCAAAACGACTGCGATCGGCACAGATAAAAGGCGCTGGAATCAAAACTTTAGTGGCGGTGGCAATTGTCACCTGACGAAAATCAGGTTTGATTTCGTCATAGAAAGTAATCAGCTCCGGGCGCTCCACAAAAAATCCGCCAGGACCGCACTTATCCATAAAACCATAAGCTCTGCGCTGCACATCGAGAGTATCCTTGCCCTCGGTGGCGGCTTGCCCTGCGAGGGCTATAGCCACTCCGCACATATCTTCGTTGTAGGTGGAAGCCAGATGAGCGACAAAACAATTGATGGCAAACAAAGACAGAAATGCCAGAATCAAAACACCGGCAGCCAGGTCAAAAATAGACAAATTGCTGCGACCATCGATTGGAATTTTCGCTCTATCGTTTGCAATGACAATATCTGCATCGGTCGATGCAGTTTCTTTGTCTTTGGGAGCTTTAACAGGCTCTTCTTTCAGCTCATCAGGTTGGTCCGACAATTGATCCTCGATGTAAAAGTTATTTTGTTAACTTCAACTCACCCAAGTAAGGCAACTCGCGGTATTTTTCAGCATAATCCAAACCATAACCGACTACAAACAAATCTTCGATGCTGAAGCCTACATAATCGGCAATAACAGGTACAACTCGACGAGATGGTTTGTCGAGAAAAACCGCAATTTTAAGAGTGTTGGGATTAAACTGCTCCCGCAAATATTCCATGAAGAATTTTGCGGTGCGACCAGAGTCGATAATATCTTCCACCACAATAATATTGCGACGGGCAATATTGGGCAGCTCCAGATATGGTGTCTGCACCGCACCAGAACTTTCAGTGGCACTGCCATAACTGGCTAAACGCACAAATTCGATTTGTAGCGGATCTTGGGTGACAATTTGTCTGACGATATCAGCCAGAAAACAAAAAGCCCCTTTCATCACACCGATTACAACCGGATTTTCCAATTCGGCATAATCTTGGCTGATTTGCGCGCCCAGTTCAACCACTCGTTGTTGTATTTGTTCGTGTGAGTAGATTGTGCGAATCGACTCCACTTCTTTGTCACGTTCAATTTTCGCTGCTGCTACGTCAGTCTGACCAGACATTGTTAAACTCCATGGAACAGGCAGATCCTAACAGGTTGCAAGCATATCTACATTTTTGCAGTGAAAAATGCATTTACCTCTGACATAAGTAGACTCAATCAGGCGGTCATCACCCAAAAATACCAGGCTGGAAAGTATTTCATCAGTGGGCTGGCTCAAGATATCGTCCACGATGCCGCTTTTTCTGCTGGGATCGACAACAATGAAATCCGCTTCCTTGCCAACGCTGAGCGAGCCGATCAGGTGGTCCAGGTGGGCTGCCTGAGCGCCGCCCAGGGTGGCGCGGTAAAGCAGCTCAGGTGGTTCGATCCAGATATCCGGTTGCATATAATTGGCGTCTTTCATGACATTAAACAGGCTCATAGACGGTCCCGCGGCCACATCTGAACCAAGGCCGAAGAGACAGCCGGCAGCACGAATTTTTTGATAGAGAAATGCACCGCTTTTGAGGAAGAAATTGGAACTGGGACAGTGAGCCAGAGAGCTGCGCGTTTCTTTGACGCATTTGATGTCATCATCATCAAGGTGAATAGCATGGGCAAAAACAGTGCGCTCGCCAATAATGCCAAAGCCGCGGTAAACGTCAAGGTAGCTACGCGCTTGCGGAAATTGTTTGGAGACAAATTGAATTTCTTCTTTGGCTTCAGACAAATGCGTATGCACGTAAGTACCGGGATATTTAGCAAATAGCCGCCCCACTCCCTCAAGTAATTCAGGGGTTGAAGTGACGCCGAAACGCGGAGTGAAGGCGTAGAGCAGGCGGCCATTGTCGGCTCCATGCCATTTTTGCGCCAGTTCTTCAGATTCTTGCAAAGAAGTTGCGGTTTGCTCAGTCAGAGCCGGCGGCGAATTAGCATCCATCATCACTTTGCCCATAATAACCCGGCTGCCTTTAGCCAGAGCTACTTCAAAAGCGGCATCAGCAGCGGCTTTATGTATAGTAGTGAAAACCACTGCCAGAGTTGTGCCATTGCGAGCCAGTTCATCGAAAAACCAGGTGGCAATTTTACGAGCGTGCCGGGTGTCTGAAAAACGGGACTCCGCCGGAAAAATGTACTTATTTAGCCAGGCCAAAAGGTGTTCTCCGGATCGACCTGTCTGCGAAACCTGCGGCAAATGCAAATGCAGATCGACTAAACCAGGCAAAATCAGACGCTGTCCAAGATTGACAATATTGACCGCGGCAGCATAATCGGCTTGCAGGTCAGACCAGTGGCCCACAGCGACAATGACACCGTCCCCGTCAACAACTAGTGCCCCGTTAACGTAGTCAAGATACTGGCTAGTACTCAGGGGTGTAATCACATGCCCCAGATATACTGTGGTTCCGCTGCTTTGATTCGACTTAAACGGCTCGGATGAATTCGCAGAATTCAATTGTTCACTTCCGTATGTTGACGCAAGAATCTATAAATACAGGACAATACTAAAGCACGAAAGATACAGTGATTGACTAAATGACATTGTTGGAAATTCGCGATTCTGAAATTTTGCATGTCTTACACGAGACTTATGAAATCTGGTCGGCCGGCCTGAGCAGGGCCAATTATCTGGAATACAACCAGTTTCAGCGCACTCACAATTGGGGCCGGCGGCATCAACGTTTTTTTGCTTTGCGCAGCGGCGGCGAAATAGCGGCCAGCTGTAAATCTTATGACATTGAAGTGACGGCTCGGGGTAAAACATATCAATTTCTAGGAATTGGCGCGGTGTTCTCGCGGCCCAGGTTTCGCGGCAAAGGCTTTGGCGACCAGTTCATGGATGCTTACAGAAAGTGGGCGGAAGAATCGGGAGCGGCCGGCATATTGTTGTTTTCTGATATCGGTCCGGATTTTTATGAACGCCACGGTTTTCAAGAATTAAGCAGCATCGATTTTTCTATCGACGTCAAAGAAGCGCGCTCACACGGCGGAGCTAACAAACTGACCATGCCCGATTACACAATCGAGCCCCTTGAGTATGGTCATATCGACTTTTTACAGCGCAACCACCAGCGGTGGCTAAGTCGCAGACCTTTCGGCATTACGCGCGACGCTCAATACTGGCACTACAAAATTGCCAAAGAAATTTATCTGCATCAGAATTCAAAGTTGTCATGGCCGCGCCTGCAATTGCTAAAAATTGAAGAGGGTGGCAAGGGTGGCTATTGCATATACGAAGTAGGCGGATCGATTATGCGCATCCTCGAATTGGCTGATGGCGGCATCGGCGCGCAAAATCTATGGAGTGCAGTGTTAACTCAAGCCACCGCTTTGCAGATTCGCAAACTACGAGGATGGGAAGGTAATTTACGTGAGCTTTCTCCAGGGTTTAACTTAAAAGTCTTCCTTGGCCCGGATAATTTCCAGGCTGAATTTCAGGGACAAATCCATTACTCTGAGAGAGACTGGGGTCGGGCTATGCTAATGCCGCTTGACATTGAAGTAGAGCAATGGTTTGAAAATTTTCCCTGCCCTCTAATGGAACTTGATCATCTCTGAAATGACTAAATCCCAAACGAAACTTACCAGCGACTTGCTGCTGCAGCAATTATTGACTGAAGGTGCCAGCCAGATTTTCATGGCACCTAGGTCGTCAAGCTCGCCAATCGCCCTGGCACTGGCGGATGCCAAAGATTTTCGCCAGGTCTACACAGCCAGCGAGTTGACCGCTGCATTCATGAGCATCGGTTACGCTCAAGCATCGTCTAAAGCGGCCGTGCTTCTGCTTTCCGCCGGTCAGGGTCTTGTCAGTTCACTGGCCGCAATCTACACCGCCAGCCGCATTCACATTCCCATGATCATTATTTGCGATCAACAAAGCACGCAGATTCTCAACGATGATCCGGCTCTCACTGTAGATCTGCTCGGTATCAGCCGCCCGGTTTGCAAATGGGTGGCCGAAGCACGTAGCCCGGGAGAAATTCCGCGACTGATTCGCCGGGCTTTTACAGAGGCGTTCTCACCTCCTAAAGGACCGGTGCTGGTCTCAATTCCCGTTGACATCCTTGGCAAGCCGGCTGAAGGCATGACCATTACTCCGCCTCACACCAGCCCGCTTGGCCCAGCCGACCACAATTTTGTTTTAAAAACCGCCCGCTCTTTAGTTTCATCCGGTAATCCCTGCATTATCGCCGGCAATGAAGTCAATCAGTTTCGTTCGCGCAAAGAGACCGCAACTCTAGCTGAAGTATTGGGCTGCACCGTTTACAGTGAACCGATGCCCACAGGTGTCAATTTTCCCAACCGTCACCCGCAATTTGCCGGGGTACTTTCTACCGAGATTGACCAGGCACGTGAAAATTTAAAAGGCCACGATCTCATTCTTGCGCTGGGTATGCAGACACGTTTGCCTGAAACCTCAGGACAAGCGGCTCTTATTTCACCGCGCACTTCGGTAATTCAAATCAACGTCGACCCGACGCTGTCCGGCAAAAGCCTGCCGTGCATCGCCGCAGCTACAGCCGATATTGCCGAATCGATGTCGCGCTTGCGGGCTGAGGTCCAACTGATTGCCGATGCCAAGTGGCTCAATATGGCCAAGCGGAGAGCGCAAGATACCATTCAGCAAGTGGCTATGAGCAGGCAGAAACTGGAAGAAACTCTGGTCTATCCGGGCGCCGACGATGCCATCTCGCTCTTCTGGCTCTTGCGCAGTCTGGACGGTGCCCGCACTACCAATTCTATTGTGGTAACAGACATTGTCGGCACAATGACAGATCCTTCCGTAGTGATGAGCCTGGAAGGCAGCTCCGCTTATTTCGCTTCTAATTCAGGCATCGATGGTTACGCTGTCGGAGCCGCACTCGGCACGCAGTGGGCATCTCCGGAGAGCCCGGTAGTTTGCATCACGTCGGACCAATCGCTTTTACAGGCGCCTCAGGCTCTGTGGACAGCTGCACACTACGGCCTCAACACTAAATTTGTGGTCGTTAATACTCGCGGCTCAAATAGCCTTAACTTACACTTAGGCGTCAGTGAAAATAAATTTCCTCTCGACAGACCTGAGATTTATTTCCCAGAATTATCGCAAGCGATGCGCATACCGGCTCTAAAAGTAGCTACCATGGGTCAGTTAGAATCGGCTCTAGAGGCCATGTTCGAGAACCCCGGACCATTTCTTATTGACGCTCGAGTAGAAGAATAAAGCCAGACGTTTCAAAGCATCTCGAAAAGCTTAGGCCTTTTGGTATTTGCGGGCGTTTCGGCGTTAGCGTTGCTAGACTATTGACGGTACACAGCCACAGAGCTCTTTCAATAGGATATTCGCAAAGTGAACACACTAGCTGAGGGTAGCAAAGAAAAACTGGAGCAGGGTCGAGTCGTCAATGACTTTTCCATCCAGGTTGCAACCGTAAATGGCTCAGGAAGCCAATCTTCAAACAGCGTCTTGATGCGCTCGATTTTCCAAATGGGTATTCCGGTCAGTGGAAAGAACCTCTTTCCATCTAACATAGCCGGCCTGCCGACCTGGTTTACCATTCGCGTCAATAAAGACGGATACATCGCCAGAAAAGCTGAAACAGAAATTCTCATCGCCATGAATCCGCAAACGGCCATCGAAGACGTCAAAAGTCTGTCGTCAGGCGCAGTTTGCATTTCACCGGTCGAGCTTCGCTTAGAAGCGATTCGCACAGACGTTTTGCACTATCAAGTGCCATTCAGCGAATTGGCTGCTAAGGCCAGCGAAAATATGAAGTTGCGCAAACTGTTGACCAACATGCTTTACGTGGGCATTGTGGCTGAACTTTTGAATATTGATCATGCTCAAATCGAAACCAGCATTGCTAAACAGTTCGAAGGCAAAACCAAAGCCATCGACTTGAACTTGAACGCTGTAAAAATCGGCCGCGACTGGGCTCGTGAGAATCTGAAAAAACAAGATCCTTACGCTGTAGAGCCTATGAATAAAACTCAGGGCAAAATCATTATCGACGGCAATGCCGCCGCTGCCTTAGGTTCATTGTTCGCCGGAGTTACTGTAGTTACCTGGTACCCAATCACACCGTCTTCAAGTCTTTGCGAACAGTTGATCGATTATTTGAAAGACTATCGAATCGAAAAAGAATCAGGTAAAGCCAGCTTCGCCGTTATTCAAGCCGAAGACGAACTGGCCGCCATTGGTATGGCACTCGGTGCCGGTTGGGCCGGAGCACGCTCCATGACTTCAACATCGGGCCCGGGCATTTCACTGATGGCTGAATTTACCGGCTATGGTTATTTCACCGAAATTCCAGTGGTTATCTTTGATGTGCAAAGAGTCGGACCATCAACCGGTTTGCCTACACGTACATCACAGGCCGATTTAATTAGCGCTCACACTCTGTCTCACGGCGACACTAAACACATTGTGCTCTTGCCCGGCTCCGTAGCTGAATGCTACGAAATGGCCGGCGACGCTTTCGAACTGGCTGAAAAATTCCAGACTCCAATCTTTGTCTTGACCGACCTTGACCTCGGCATGAATAACTGGATGAGCGATCCTTTTGTTTATCCGACCAAGCCAATCAACCGCGGTAAAGTCATGACTGCCGCTGATATTGATAAAGCCGGTAAATTCGAGCGCTATCGCGACGTCGATGGTGACGGCATTCCATACCGCACTTTGCCCGGCACAGATCATCCGCAAGCCGCTTACTTCACTCGTGGTTCCGGTCACAACGAAAAAGCAGGTTACACCGAGAAGCCTGAAGATTACGTCAACTTGATGGACAGACTGGAAAAGAAATTCCAAACGGCTAGAGCGTTTGTCCCACCATCGGTGGTATCACTGGAAAAATTCGCTATAATCGGTTTGATTGCTTATGGTTCTTCCGACTTTGCCGTTGAAGAAGCCCGCGACCAGCTGAAAGTAGCAAACATCGCTACAAGCTATCTGCGCATCAAAGCCCTGCCTTTCACCGACGAACTGCGCAAGTTTGTTGAAGGTCACGACCACGTGTACGTAATCGAGCAAAACAGAGACGCTCAAATGAGAGACCTGATTCGCCTCGAACTACCCGACCTCGCAATGAAGATTCGCTCAGTCAAACACTACGACGGTCTGCCAATCGACGCTAGATTCGTCACCGACGCCATCATGGAGCAGGAGAGATAAAATGACAGCAGCACCTCCAACCAACCGCATTGGCTTAACGCTAAATGATTACAAAGGCGCTCCATCGACACTTTGCGATGGCTGCGGACACGACGCTATCACCGCGCAAATTATCAAAGCTTTTTATGAGCTTGGTACTGAACCACATATGGTGGCAAAGCTGAGCGGCATCGGCTGCTCATCTAAAACACCAGCCTATTTCTTGAACCGTTCTCACGGTTTCAACTCGGTTCACGGCAGAATGCCATCTGTGGCAACCGGCGTCAGCATGGCCAATCACACATTGACCATGATTGGTGTTAGTGGCGATGGCGACACTGCTTCAATCGGCCTGGGACAATTTTGTCACCTGGTCAGACGCAACGTGCCGATGATTTACATCATCGAAAACAATGGTGTTTATGGCTTGACCAAAGGTCAATTCTCAGCTACAGCCGATCTTGGTTCTAAAGCCAAAAGCGGCGTAATGAATGAATTGCCTCCAATCGATCTCTGCGGCCTGGCTATCGAGCTTGGTTGCAGCTTCGTTGGCCGCTCATTCGCCGGCGATCCTAAACAGCTGGTGGCACTGCTTAAGGCTGCCGGATCGCACCAGGGCACAGCGGTAATTGACGTAATCAGCCCTTGCGTAACTTTCAATAATCACGAAGGTTCCACCAAGAGCTACAAATACGCCAAAGAAATGGAAACACCTCTGCATGAACTGGGCTACGTTCCTTTCTTTGAACAAATCAGTGTTGATTATGAGCCAGGCTCAGTGCAGGAAGTAGAAATGCACGACGGTTCAAAAATCAGATTGAAAAAAACTGACCGCGATTACGATCCGACAGACGAAATCAATGCCATAGTCACCATTAAAAAAGCTCACGCCAATAAAGAATTCCTCACAGGACTGCTTTATATCAACGAGAACAAGGAAGACTTCACCACCATTATGAATGTTGGCGATGCCGCTCTGGCAACTTTACCTGAATCAATCACTCGCCCGCCTAAGAGCGCGCTTGATGAAATCATGGCGGAGTTGATGTAGTTGCAAATTAGCTCTTGAAATAAAAAAGCCGCTGAGTTCAGCGGCTTTTTGTTGACGATGTTCCGGATGTAGTTGACGTGGAAATTTACGACCGGACGTAGATTTCCACGACAACTGGCACTTTTTATGATTAGGCATGTGTGTGGAGCCACTACCAACAGTGCTGTTAGCTATTTACGGCCCGGCAATAGGGTCGAACATTTTGGCATCAACTTCGTAAGCAGCAGCTTGCTGAGACAATGAATTCTCGGCCAGGCGAGCCAGCAGTCTTTCGACGATGGCAGCAGCGCCTGCATTTTCAATTTTTTCACCACGAGCTAAATAAGCAACACGGTCGATGGCTTCAGCCACTGAGTCTGGCAAAATTGGCGCCGGAGCTTCCTGAAGACTGCAATTCGACTTCTTGTTCATTAGACCGTGTCCTATCTGGGGGCTTAAAGTTATAACCGATTAATAATAGGTAATTTCCTTAATTCAGAAAGCCGTTGATGAAAATTAAAAGTTAAGCCCATTCACCTTGAAATCAGGTCTGACGCGATCTCAGGCTGAAAAAAGCAGTGATGCTAAAGACAATCAAGAAAACCAGCATCAAGCCCTTGGTGACAAACCAGAGCGCGTTAATTACCACTGCCGGCATGAACAATGCGAAAACCGACAAAATCAAAGGCAGACCGATAAATACGAAAGGGCCGCCGACGATGAAGAAAACCAGCCCCCACTTCTTTAATAGAAAATCGTCGTCGCATTCAGCCAGTTCAATCAGTCTTTGCACATCGCCCTGGGCTCTTCTGGCCTCCTGCTTACGCACCAGATTAACCAGCAACATTTTATATTCGAATAATTTGAGCGGCAATTGAGGCTTATTCATGGCTTCATCATATATGAAGGCAAAAGCGCCCATTGTCAAGCGGCGCTTGGGTGGTTTCGCCTTTCGGCCGCGGTGGAACAAAGAAAATAACAGCTGCTAAGAAGATGCGTTTACCCGAACGATACCTGGTGCCCGCATGAGCTTCAGTATCCGGCAGCTAATCGGATAGTAAAAATGGTTACACCGTCACGAGTACTGAAAGCATACTACGCACTGACCTTCTGCGCCGGTCTGGCCATGACTTTTCAGGTTGCGAAATGGGTAACTACCGACGACGTTGGTGCGCGCGGTGCGGCCCTTATAATTCTTTCCTGGAACGTCATTTTCGTCATGCTTTTGCCACTCATTCTAGATTGGGCCGAGAGCCGATATTTTAAAGCCCGCTTTATGGCTCTTGAAGAAGTAGCTCAAGATAATCCAGAGCTGGCGCTGATTCTTTCTTCTCAATGTGAAAAGCTTTCGTTGCCTGGCTTGAAATTGGCCGTAGTGGACGATAGCGTTGATGAAATGTTCAGCTACGGCCTCTGGCGCAGTAATCCAAGGCTGATAATGTCTACTCAAGCGCTCCAGAGCAATGTAGAAAAAGCCATTGCACCAAGTATTGAAGCCGAACTGACTCGCTTTGCCAGTCAAGACAACACACTAATCTTTTTGATGTTTGCCGGCTTCCAGGTGATGATTCAAAATCTCCTGGTTTATTATTTGCAGCTGCACTAAGCCGCCGCTATTTGATTTTGTAAGTTTGAGCGAATGAAGTTTTGCTGACGATGGCTGCAATTACGATCTCTGGTGCCAGTACGGTAGCCAGGGCGGCTGTACCGGCACCAAATGCGGCACTATCAAGCACACGCAGGCCAATAGTTGGACAAAAATGTACGGTACTGGAACTTATTCGTGGAGAGACTCGGTCTGAAAGACCTCGAAGCGGGCGTTGCGCTTCCAGGCAGAGCGTTCCAGCCCTGCTTTGAGCGATAACTGCTCCAGAGTTTCTTCTAGAGTCCAGCCGTACTCAGTGGCCACCTGAGGCAGGAACACCGACTGATGTTCGCCTACGTGCAATAAAATGCCATCTTCACCCAACCTGATTTCTTTTGCCGCATGTATGCGTTTGGGTGGGGTGAGCACACTGATTTCCAACTCCAGATTAGCGAGCTCTGAAGGGTGCACCGGGTTGAAGCGATAATCACGAGAGCACGAAGCTACCGTATTATCAATCACGGCTTGATAAAGGGGCTTTGTCGGCAATATATTGCCGATGCAGCCCCGCAGCTTTGATTCTTGGGCCACTACGTCTTTTTTGTAGAGAGTGACAAAAGCTCCATGAGGGCTAACCAGTTTATCTGTAAGGGCCACATTGTTTTTAATCAGTTCATCCACAGCCGGCACTTTGCCATCAAGCACATAGCTTTCTAGAGTGATTCTAGCGACCTTTAATAGTGACACTTTCTCTGCGTCCGTCAGGCAGGTTTGAGTTTGCTCTTTCGCTGCAATTTCGCTTCTGATCTGGCTCCAGCTGCGGTCACAGGTAAAAGCAATGGACAAATAAGAGACCGAATTTTCTTTTTCTTCAGGCGCTTGCTCTTGCGAAGTACGATAATCGAGAAGGACACCCTCGCAGTCGGAAGGCAACAGGCCAAGCAGTGCGGCAATGGCGTAAACACCACAGATGGTGTCGCCGGTGCGCAGAAAAAATGACAGGAAAGTTTCAAGATCAGGCTTTTGCAGACAACTGAAGGCCTCCATGTCCAGACGCTCAAGCTCACTTAAGTTCTGAGAAGGGAAAGGTGTAAAGCCGTAGCGAGGCCCGATATGAGTGAAGTCAGAGCTGACTACAATTAGATCGTCATCGCATAAGTGCTCGGCAATCTTGCTCGCCATAAATCTGCTTTCGAATAGATCTTCTGAATTGCCAAATAGTATGGGCACGATTTTTACGTTGCCGAATATTTTGCGAATGAATGCAAGCTGCAACTCCAGAGAGTGCTCTTGCAAATGAAGGTCGGCTCTCTGATCGTAAAGCAAACACTGTCGCAACTCTGAGATCACCGAAGTATCAACGCTCAAGTCACCAAAGACAGTGGCAAAGCTTTTGTAGGGAGGTAAAGCGGCACCGTGAAAACCGCCATAATGGGACGGGCCTAGCAAAAAGACGCGCTTAACTCCGGCGTCGGCAGCAGCCAGATAACTGGCAGCAGCCGTCTGACCGGAATATAAATAGCCGGCATGAGGGGCAATCAGGGCCAGGATTTTGCGCTTGCTTAAAACATTTTGCCGACAATCAATTTGTTCTTGCGCTCGGACGACAAATTCGTCGATTTGAGCAGCAAGCAACGTAGCATTGGAGGTATACCAGTTGCCTGCAAATTTTAGCGGCCTTTTACTTGTACCAAACATCGCTAACCAACTTTAAAGTTATTTGCCTATATTGCCGGCACCACTACCGAATTCGTCTTCAACTTTGGTTTCAGTTTTAACTTCTACTTTAGTTTCCGTCTCAGTTTTGACTTCAGGGATAATTTCGACTTTAGGTTCTACTTTAAGTTCTTGTTTAGGTTCAAGCTTAACTTCCGGTTTTGCTTCCGGTTTTGCTTCTGGCCTTGCTTCCTCCACAACCGGCGCCACTCTGACATTATTAATAGGGTCAAGACGCACACTGCCACCAGAGCTGGAGTCACCGTGAGGATCGGATTTCGAATTAAATACAATGGTCACCTTGGCCGAGGCCATGCCTTTAGGCAGGGCATCGAGAGGTTTTGCTTTTTCAAAAGCAGACTGAGCGCTAGCCTCGGCTTCGGCACTTTTAGGCGACGAAGATAGTTGCACGCTTTCGACATTGCCTTCGCCAGAAAGCGTCGCCATCAAGGTGACATGGTTATTGCCATTCGGATAATCCCACTGGTTCAAGATGCGATTCCACAGACGGCCGCTGTATTCGCGACCGGCCGCAGCGTCGCTAGCCGGCGCCTGACGCATTAACATTGGTCGGCCAGGCGGTCTGGCCACCGCCCTGGTGGGTGCGCTCCACGCTGCTTGACTGGAGTGGCAGATAGCAGAAGCTATAAGCGTAAGCACCAAAGTCAGTTGAAGGTTTTTATTAAACGTAGTCATGTCATTAATCTCTTTCTCTGAAAATACCGAAGGATGATGTGTATCCATGTAAATATGTAGACATTCCTACAGGTCCAATTTCGCCGTTGCAAAAAAATCCGCCAATGGGAACTTCACCGAAATATTCACGAAAGCAGTCACTATCGTGGTTTGCCTGACCGTAAAGATACTGGCCGCGACCGAGACAAGAAAAGAGCAAAGCACCGCGGGCGACACCGCCATTGGCGTCGACATAACGCTTGAGCATGGTTCGTAAATCTTCGGCCGAAGAACTGGCATCGCGCAAATGAAATTGAACCGTGCGCTCCGGTCGCAAAACTTCGCCCACCAGTAGTGCCCCACTCATTGGCTCAATGCCAAAAATAGTACGCACAAGAAAATCACCATTGACGAATCTGTCTTGAAATTCATCCATGGCCACACCGAGAAAAATGGCATCCTTAGCCAGTTTTTGGTCACGATCAGATAAGCGCTCGATTGCTTCCCGCAAAACGTTCACCGCTGGCTTGCCGTCTAATTCATAGAGCAGATTGCGATCGCATTTAGTTACCCGACTGGCTTTGCCGATCGCTCGACAGCCTTGTGCCACCACTGAATCAACATGAATATTTCCGGTCAGTGAAACCCCCACAAGACCAGAGCGAAAAGTTTGAGTGTCGGCAATCATGCGATTTTCGCCTGCTTTGTGGCCACCTGATGCCAACCCGCCCAGCTTAATGGAGCGCGGATAAGCATAATCGAGGCCCTGGACAAAACTATCAATTTTAAAACTAAAAGGATCGCTAAGTAAAAGGAAGGCAGGCTGCTCGCCGCTTTCCACCGCCATCAATTTTTCCCAGCTCGAAGGTGCGTCATCTAAATCAGGCATCGAGTCATTGGCGATGTGAAACGTATTGACTTTCACACCGGGCAAAATTGCTCCAGTCAGTGCCAGGGCTGATTGTTGTTCGATTTCCTGACCGCCACCGATTAAACCGCCGGCAGTGCAGCCGATAAAAGCGGCAGGATTGAGTGTTTCTCGCAGCTGCTCAACGAGTTCTTCAAAATATTTCTTGTAGTCCGGCGAAATAAATGCCACCAGTAAATCTGGCGTTTTTCCATCCAACTGACTTTGCAAATCGTCGGCCAGAGCGCTGACAACTTTAGACCAGTTGCTTTTGGAAGCGCCCGAGGAGAACGAATTATCCTCTGTTAGTTCAAGAACAGACGCCCATTTCATTGCTGACCTGCTTGGCTAAACTGCCGTCTGCCAATAGCCTACCCGTTCTGCTGCTCTGATAACGTTGCTTAAGTCAGATGATTTGAGCATAAACGATCACTGAGATGAAATAGCTGAACAGTGGGCACAATTAGATAGCTTAATGCATTGGTGGAGAAAATTTGAAGGCTCAGACAGAACAACATCAAGGGCCCTGGTGGAAAGTCATGTGCCTGACCGGTGTTGACTACTTTTCAACCCTGGGTTACCAACCAGGCATTGCTTTTCTGGCCGCTGGGCTGCTCTCGCCGGTAGCTACGGGAATTCTGGTTTTGCTGACCCTATTTGGCGCACTACCGGTCTATTATCAGGTGGCGAAGCATTCTCCCCATGGTCAGGGCAGCCTGGCCATGTTGGAAAAATTATTACCCAGCTGGCAGGGCAAATCTCTAGTACTTTGCTTACTGGGTTTTGCCGCCACTGATTTTATTATTACCATCACCCTTTCGGCGGCGGATGCGGCAGCACACATAACGGCCAACAACATTCTCAACCATATTTTGCCTTTTAATCAGATGATACTGACGGTGCTTTTGATTCTCTGTCTTGGTGCGATCTTTATCAAAGGTTTTGATGAAGCCATCGGTCTCTCGGTCGTACTGGTCAGCATTTATCTGGTGCTCAATTTTGCCATTATCTGTGCATCGGCGGTGGAATTGAGCCATTACCCGGAGCACTTAAGCAACTGGAGCACTGAACTATTCAAACTTCATCACAACTGGTGGAGCATGCTTGGCATATCCATGGTGCTTTTTCCCAAGTTGGCGCTCGGTCTTTCTGGTTTTGAGACAGGGGTGGCGGTTATGCCCCTGGTCAAAGGTTCAAATACAGCTGCAGCTAATCACGAAGAAGATTTATCAGCCAGAATTGCCAACACAAAAAACCTTTTATTGACCTCGGCTCTGATAATGAGCTTCTTTCTCATGGCCAGCTCCTTTGCCACCACCATGCTTATTCCTGAAGCCGAATTCGCCGACGGCGGCAAGGCTAATGGTCGAGCTCTTTCGTACCTCTGTCATCATTTACTTGGTCCAACAATGGGGACGGTCTACGACCTCAGCAGCATCTCGATCTTATGGTTTGCCGGTGCGTCGGCCATGGCCGGTTTGCTAAATCTGGTGCCACGCTATTTACCACGTTATGGCATGGCGCCCGACTGGGCCAGCGCAAAAAATCCACTGGTAATTTTCCTCACCGCCATCGCCCTGGCTGTGACCATTATTTTCAAAGCTAAGGTAGACGCTCAAGCGGGAGCATATGCCACAGGCGTTCTGGTATTAATCACATCAGCCGCTCTGGCTGTCACCTTGAAGGCCTGGGCGACGAAACCTGTGGCGCGTTTTTCCTACGCTACCATCACTTTGATCTTTTTATATACAACCTTGCAAAATATACGCGAGCGCCCTGACGGATTGCATATCGCTTGCTTTTTTATCGGGGCCATTCTTCTTACCTCGATTATTTCAAGATCAGTGCGTTCCACTGAACTGCGCATTAAAGAAGTGGTCTTCGACGATCTGGCCAGTCAATTTATCGTTGAAAATCCTGATGCTGAATTTCGCCTCGTAGCTCACAAACCCGATAGTGACCTTGTTGAGGCCGATAGAAACGCCCGTGAGGTGCATAACCTGGGAGACAAATATCTGCTCTTTGTGGAGATAACTTTAGGAGACGCTTCCGAATTCAATTTCAAAAAACTTGAGGTGCATGGCGAACAGAGGGGCAATTTCCGTATTTTGAAATGCACCAGCCCCGCCATTCCCAACGCCATTGCCGCTATACTGCTCTATGTGCGCGACCACACAGCGAAGCATTCAAGACATGCTCACATTTATCTGGGATGGACTGAAGGCAATCCGCTTATATACGTCTTTAGATTTATCTTCCTGGGTCAAGGTGAAACGGCACCGGTGACCAGAGAAATTTTGAGAGGTGCTGAAAGCGACCGCAGCCAGCGGCCAAGAGTGCACGTGGGCTAATATAAAAACAAGTATTGAAATAAAGTGGAATCAGAGGACTGACCATGCCCGCAGAAGAATTAGAAGATCAAGCTCTTGTGAGTTCCCTCATAGAAAATCGCTTTGTTCTTCAGAGCGTGCTTGGCCGAGGTGGCATCAGTACGGTTTATCTGGCCAAACACAACCGTGTTGATATGACTGTAGCGGTCAAAATATTGCACACACATTTTTCAGACACTGAAGAAAGCCTCGAGCGTTTCAAGCGCGAAGCAATAATTATTAACGCTCTCAACCATCACAATATCGTGCACATGATTTCTCATGGCGTGCTCAGCGGCGATGTTGAAAAGTCGACCTGGTACGAAGATCTACATGTTGACCAAGATCTACGAGAACCTGATCTTCCGCAAGCCAATCTCAATGCCACGCAAAAACAGCAGGAGCCGCACCGCCTTGAGCCCGTCACTTTAGACAGCCCTCGCCCTTATCTGGTGCTGGAACATTTAAAAGGCTGCGGCCTCGACGATATTCTTGACCGCGATGGCCCGATCACCGAAGGGAAAGCACTAGACATAGTCAAAGCTGTGGTTGACGGCCTCACTTTTGCCCACGATTTAGGCGTCGTACACCGCGATATTAAACCCAGCAATGTCATGATTGTTGATCAGATATCCAACCATGATGCAGCTTTCACTAAAGGCGAAATCAATGTTAAATTACTCGATTTTGGTATTGCTAAATGTCAATCTACGCACGACAGCAAGCCTGCTCAGAAACTGACTCAGCCGGGCTATATTTTCGGTAGCCCGCTATACATGAGCCCTGAGCAATGCATGGGTGCAGATCTGGACGCCAGATCAGACATTTACTCACTGGGCTGCATGTTCTACGAAATGCTTACCGGCAGCCCACCGCTACGCGGAAGCAATGCCATGCACACTTTTGCCATGCATCTTTATGAGATGCCACCACTTTTTCAAAAACTTGACGCTGCACCAAAAGTGAGCAAGGAGCTAGAAGAAATCATCTTTAAGTGTCTGACAAAAAAACCAGAAGAGCGTTTTGCCAGTGCCCACGAACTAGGTGCCGCACTTAACTCCGTTAAAATTGCTCACTCATGAAAGCCTGTCATTTTGCTGGCGTCAAGCAAATCTGCCAGTTCCGCTTCGGACAATTTTGTTTTCTCACGGGCCACATCGCGCACAGTGCGGCCTGATTTATGGGCATCATGGGCGATACCGGCAGCTTGGTCGTACCCCACCGCCGGCACTAGAGCGGTGCATAGCGCAAGGCCGCGTTCTACCAATTCGGGCCCTTTTTCCGTGGCCTGCAGTCCGTCAATGCACTGAGTAGTGAAATTGGCCACCGCTGCGGCAAGAAGCTCGATAGATTGAATTAGATTATATGCAGCCACAGGCATCATTACGTTCAATTCGAAATTACCTGATGCCCCAGCAATAGCGATGGTGGCATCATTGCCAATCACTTGAGCGCTGACCATGCACAGTGACTCAGCAATTACCGGGTTGACCTTGGCCGGCATAATTGAAGAACCCGGCTGCACTTCAGGCAGGGCGATTTCGCCAAAACCTGCCCGAGGGCCGCTTCCCAGCCAGCGAATATCGTTGGCGATTTTAATCAAACTCACGGCAATAGTCTTCAATGTGCCTGATGTGTCCACAATTTCATCCAGAGTACTTTGCGCTTGAAAATGGTTAGAGGTTTCATGTAATGTGATACCAATATCTTGAGAAATTTTGGCCAGCACTTTAGCGGCAAACTCAGGACGGGTGTTGATGCCAGTACCAACGGCCGTACCGCCGAGAGCTACTTGCGAGAGTCTGTTTTTGGCATATTCAAGGCGCTCAAGGGCGCGCTCTATCTGTCCGCAATAGCCGCTAAATTCTTGACCCAGCCTGATAGGAGTGGCATCTTGCAAATGAGTGCGACCAGTTTTTATTACGGGCATGAACTGCTGTGATTTGATCTTCAAAGAGGCCAGGAGACCTTTTAAGGCAGGCACCAGATTTTCTTCTACGGCAACTAATGCGGCAATATGAATAGCTGTGGGAATGGCATCATTCGACGACATGCCATTGTTGACGTGATCATTTGGATGCACCAGATTTCTATCGCCGCGTTTGCCGCCCATGATCTCTATCGATCGATTGGCAATTACTTCGTTGGCATTCATATTTGTAGAAGTGCCGGAGCCGGTTTGAAAAATATCTACCACAAACTCGTTGTCGAGTTTACCGGCCACCACTTCTTTAGAGGCTGCCACAATAGCGTCAGCCACTTTGTTATCGAGATCGCCGAACTCTTTATTGACTTCAGCGGCATAAAGTTTTATAAGCCCCAGAGCACGAATAAAACAGCGCTGAAATCTTACAGTCGAGATCGGAAAATTCAACACTGCTCTCTGAGTACTGGCACCATAATAAGCATGCGCCGGGACATCCATGGCCCCCATCGAATCGCGCTCCACTCTGGTCTGCATTTGCTCCGCCATATATCAACTCCAGTGTCATTGAACATAAGTGCCATTGCTTAAAAAAATTGCATACTTTCAAGCGCGTGCCCCAGTACTCTACTAGAGTCTAAATATGAACACGTTAAAAACTATCGTTTTGATGGGAATCCTTACCACTTTGATTGTGGCCGTCGGCGGCGTCATGGGTGGAAGGGACGGCGTAATCATGGCATTTGTCTTTGCCATGGTGACTAATATCATGAGCTACTGGTTTTCCGCACCAATGGCACTGGCAATGTCGCGCGCTCAGCCAATCAGCCAGGCCGAAGCACCAGAGTTGTACGAAATTGTCAATCGCCTGGCCCAAGAAGCGAAAATACCCGTGCCCACCATTCATTTTATAGCCGACGATTCGCCTAATGCTTTTGCTACCGGCCGCGATCCTTCCCATTCTGCCATTGCCGTTACTCGCGGCATATTGCAACTACTGAGCGCAGAAGAATTAGAAGCTGTTCTAGCTCACGAACTGGGGCACGTGAAAAATCGGGATATTTTGATCTCGACAATTGCCGCTGTTATGGCCGGGGTAGTGACCACCATTGCTCACTATGGCATGTACATGGGTTCTGGTTATAGAAATGACAACAGACCGGCGCCCAATCCTGTATTTGTGCTTTTGATGATGATTCTCGCGCCTATCGCTGCCAGCTTGATCAATTTAGGTATTAGCCGCTCAAGAGAATACGAAGCTGATGCTACCGGCGCCCATATGTGCGGCAGACCCATGGCCCTGGCGTCGGCTTTGAACAAAATCGATCAGCTCAGTCAGATACGGCCGATGACGGCAGCCAATCCGGCGTTGTCATCGCTATATATTGCCCAGACACAGCAGGGCAGCTGGTTTATGAACCTGTTTTCCACCCATCCGCCAATGGCCGACCGCATTAAGCGACTGGAAGAAATGCACTACCTTAATGGCGGCAAATAGCCGTCAGGAAAGCAGTCGTTTGAGCACTTTACCAGTCGAATTTTTGGGAATGCTTTCAACAAACTCGATGATGCGCGGTACTTTATAATCGGCCATGTGTTTTGAACAAAATGCTTTGAGCTCGTGGTCAGTAGTAGCCGCATCTTCTTTGAGCACCACAAAAGCTTTGACCCGCTCGCCCATGTATTGATCGGGCACGCCAATCACAGCGGCTTCGCGCACAGAATCTAGACGCAAGAGCACTGCTTCTACTTCGCGCGGATAAATATTCATACCGCCGCGAATGATCATTTCTTTGCTGCGACCAACAACATAGAGATAACCGTCGATGTCACAATAACCAAGATCACCTGTATGCAACCAGTTATTCTGAATGGTCTCAGCTGTGGCTTCGGGTTTGCCCAGATAACCTTGCATGACATTTTTGCCGCGGCAACAAAGTTCGCCGATATTTTCGGCACCACTTGGCAGTTGTTTGCCGTATTTGTCTAATATCGCTACTTCCAGACCGGGCAGTGGTATGCCTACCGATCCGCACTTGCGCAATTCCACAGGGTTTAGAGTCGCAATCACCGAACACTCGGTCAAGGCCCAGCCTTCCAGTATCGGTATATTGAGCTGGCTCTCCAGTTTTTTCATCAGTTCAACCGGCATGGCTGACCCGCCGCACATTCCGAGCCTTAAAGAGTTAAGTGAACGCGGTGCTCGATCGAGCTCAAGAGAAAGAAACTGATACATTGTCGGCACCGCCGGCAGTACCGTGATTCTCTCACTCTCAATTAGAGCGGCCAGTTTAGCTGCTTCAAACTGCTCAAGCATCACCATAGTGGCACCTTGTTTAATAGTGCCGAGCAAAACCACAATCAAGCCGTATAAATGACAGAGCGGCAAAACCGCGGCGATGCGATCACTCTTATTAACATCGAGACGTTCTGGATATATAGTTACTGCGGTGAGGATATTAGCAAAAGAAAGCATCGCCCCTTTAGGTTTGCCTGTTGTGCCCGAAGTGTAAACGATCAAGGCCAGTTCTTTTTCAACATCAAGCGCGTTTTCTTGTGCTGACAAAGTCAAAGCGGTTACTGAGTGCAATTGCGGCAACCAGCGCTGCATGCCATCGTCTAAAGACTGCTCTGTCAAACTGACTATCTTATAGGGCCCATTCTGTGAACTCTCTTGAGCAGCGGCACAAAGCAAGAACAAAGTCTTGAGCGATGCCAGTGACTCTAACGTGGCCCGCACTTCTTTTTCTGCCTCAGAAGCCTTTGCCGCGTCACCAGTCAAAAATTTTGAATGAGAAATTAATGCTACGGCTTGCGAATCAGCGAGCACATGGCCAATTTCTTCAGCTTTCAAAAGAGGGTTGATAGGTACGACTGTGGCACCCAGAGCGCTAACGGCAAAAAATGCAGCAAGAAAATCGAAATGATTAGGAAAATAAAGACCCACTCTGTCACCACGACCGATACCATGAGCGGACAATACTTCAACCAGAGACAGCGTGCGGGCCAGAGCCTGCTTGTAGGTGAAGCGCACTCCATCGTGATTAAGCACAGTGGCATCAGAGTGGACAGATACGCTTTGCAGCAAAATATCGAAGAGACCACCTGAAAGCAGAGGCAAGCACTGACTTTGCACAAAGGAAGTTTTGTCTAACTGTGACAATGGCGCGCCCACTTAGATGACCTGCAGCTGAAAAGACAAGCATTAGTTTATGACATGCGCGCCGGAAGATGACTTAAGCTTGATAAGTCATTTTTCATCTACTTGTCATGAATGAGCGAAATGTTTACTGACACTACTGCATCGGGATCTTCGCCCACTACCACGATCATGTTCGAGTCGCGCAGCGCGGCAGAAGCACTGCGCCAGAGTTGGCGTCCGCGCTTTTTACCTTCAAGGTCAAGCAGGTCGACTTTTACTTGCGACCGAGAGGCAATCGGCTGGCCAGGCTCGCTCTCGGCTTTAATACCTGGTAATGCCACTTTTGCCAGCTGACCGTTGGCAGAACCTTCGACTGAAACTTTCGTGCGCTCAGGCAATTTGTGTTCGATTTGAGCGGGCTCCTGGCTTACACCGGCATGATCAGCCGGGCCTGAAACATAGGCGGTGAGCTGCACGGGATAATCGAGGAAGAGCGCCGGGTCGATTCTTTTTCGGCTGAGTAAAAGAGCCACATTTTCTACGCCCGGGTTTTCATCGAATTGCAAAGTATTCTCGGTGGGCACAACGCAGTCGCGACCGCGTTTGACCATATTATTCATACCGGTTATTTCTAGAGGGAAAAGGACAGTCTTGGTGCCTTTAGTACCCTGTCGCAAAATAATGTAGGCATAAGCGTCAGCATTAGGAACTAGATGAAACCAGACTTGATCTCCCGAGCGAAAACGCGCTTTATTGTTGGTTTTGTAATACTTTCCGCCCCGATTAAGCTCTATCCAGTAGGCTAAACCAAGGTTGACCTTGTGCTCTTGTCGCCCCAATTGTCTTAAATAGGTAGTACGAGCAGACGTGCGGTTTTTTCGCCGGGCGACGTTCTGGGCGCTGACAGATGTCTGCGTTAAAAGAAAGCAAAGAGTCTGAATTGCTAGCAGTGCAGAAATAAACTTGCTCAACTGGCTCACTGTCGACCTGTAGGTAATGTCACTCGATAGCCAGTATTCTCGCACAATCGCCCACACTTGAAAGAAGAATTTGTCAACTAAGAGTCTCTTAACCAACTGCAGCATTATTTCACCCTAGTATTGGACATTTTTTAAGCAAAATAATAGAAAATTTGAGGAGCTAAATCCTCATTATCACTACGTTGCGCCTAGCTTTCGCCTCTATATCCAAGAGAGCGGCAATCTCCACCGGATCGATACACTGAAATCGACAATATTCTACGCACCATCCAAACAGGCCGATCCTAAGACGGCTGGTCGCAGTCTGGCGGCCATTCAGCTAGCCGCCCGATCTGATTGGCACGCCGTGATATTACTTGCCATTTTTATCTTTGCCGTAACCCTTTGCGATCGTATTATTGCCGTAAGCACGGGGGCAACCACCGTCTTTCTTGGCCCAGGTGGAGACAGCCTTGGTCTTGGAGCAGCTTTCATTTTCTTGCCTCTGGTGGTTTTCGCCTTGCCGTTAAGCCTGGCGGCATCTTCTTTGTCTACGGGTAAAAATCGAGTGCACTGGATCGCCGCTTCCGTTTTGTTGCGCGCTCTCATACCGCTCACCTCGGCCCTGCCGGCAGCGCGCGAATTGCTCTGCGGCTCGCAGCCGGCGGTGGGCATGACCTTATCGGGTGTTTTTTTACTGGGCCAGTTAACTCTTGCCACCACATTTGTACAATTGCGAGCCACCGCCAGCCGTCCTTTGCCATATCTGTGCCTACTTACTTGCGGATTTTTTCTCGGGCAATGGGCAGCTCTTCGACTGGCACCATACCTGGTATCACAACCTCCCGGTGAAAATTTCAATTTACTTTTAGGCGGCACTTACGCTGCGGCTACGGCCCTGGCTTATCTAGGATTTAAATGCCTGCAAGATTTTAAAGACAAAGAAGACCTGGCCCGCCTCGCCATCGCCCAGCAAGAGACTGAAGATGATGATGTTAAGAACTCTCCCCTGATAGCAAAAGCGCCTCTCACTCTTTCCCTTACGGTTGCCGAAATGCGGCCCTGGCAGCTGGCCAGATTTTTGCTCGCTACCGTGGCTTTATTTTTACCGTTATTTGCGCCAATCTTCATAACATTGCTTTTTTCTATTGAGTGCAATCAGGCGGGCACATTGATTATCAGTACGCTCAGTGCCAATTTGAGTCTGGCCTGCGCAGTAGGCGCCTGTCTATCCATTTTTCTCAACAAGTTGGCACGCAAGCGCATTATTTTGCAGGTTATTGCTCTAGTTGCCCTGACGCTCTATTTTTTCGGCGCCTGGTCGCACAATTCCGTTATTTGCTATACAACTCTCACTGCCATGGCCGCAATAGCCGGTTTAATTTTGCCCGACTGGTATCATCATTTATTGACTCACCTTTCACTGCGTCAATTACCGCATTTTCTGGCGGCTAAAGACACTATTCTCGTGTTGATTTATGCCCTCTGTACTATTCCAGTTGAGAAGACCCTGGCAGTGGTTTCCAGCCTTTACTTCCTCAAAGAATTGAACCTGCTAGGCGCCGGTCTGACGGTGGTTTCGATATTGCTTGCACCTCTGGTTTTAAAAAAGTAGGATGCAAAAAGAAAACGTTATTTTTGTGCTGGTTAGACCCAGCTTTTTAGGAAATATCGGCTCTACCGCCCGGGTAATGAAAAATTTTGGTTTCCATAATTTGAGGCTGGTAAACCCTCCGCGCAATTATCTTGACGCCGAAGCAAGAAAAATGGCCGTTGACGCTTTTGATGTTTTAAAAAAGGCGAAAGTAGAGAGCACCCTTTCTGCCGCACTGACCGACGTCAACCTGGCTTTTTCCACGTCATCTTGCCAGCAACGCAAAGACATTCCCAGGGCCCTGGCCAGCGTTGTGCAAGAAATTGAAGAGCGAGACTATAGTGCCGCCAATAAAATTGCTTTTGTCTTCGGCAACGAAAGAAATGGTCTGACCAGCGACGAAATTGCTCGCTGTCATGAGCTCATTGCCATTCCCACTGATGAAACTTTCGTCAGCCTCAACCTCGCCCAGGCACTGGGTATAGTGGCATACGAACTGAGTCGCAATCAAGGCGTCAAAGTTTTGACGGCAGCATCTTCTGCGGCCGAGGCCGAAATTCTACCTCCTGGTGAAAGCGAAGACGAACTTATGGACCTGCTGACCGAGCTTATGGATAAAGCCGATTTTTCGCGCCGCTTCAACAGTGAAAAAGTAAAAGTACAAATTCGTGGTGCTTTGCAGAAAATGCGACCCAACCAGCGCGAATTTGATTTGCTGCGCGGTTTGCTTCTCAATCTCAATGACAAATTGAAGACGGTCAAATAGCGATTACATATACACTTGATAAGCGTATCCGATTTGTGATAGTGCCATTCACACTTGAGAGATCTGCCGTAACCGGCCTGCAGACGGCTACTTGCAACCGGCCAAAATATTGGCCGAAATAAGCCACAATATGAGTTATGATTTTCTAGATTCTAAAAGTGGATAACCAGCTGATGGTCTCCATAAGGCTAATGAGAAAGTAGGGGAATAGATGCGTCTTCGCAATGATCGAGCCCAAAAAGCACTGCCGTTTTTACTATGCCTCGTGGCTTCAAGCGTACCCCTTGGCTTGACCGGATGTTCCGAGCCATCTACCACCACAGGCGGCACGACAAGCACCACAACCAGTACAAAGCCCGCCCTTCAAGGCGGACCCGGCTCTACATTCAAGGGTGAGGAGACTTTTGTCTCCCCCGAAGAAGAGAAGCGATTTGTGGACGGAACTCCCGATACCTCAGTCAAATTTCCTGAAGAAGAGTTTGTTAAAGGGAAAAAGCTGAGAGATTTGCTCAAGCCGGCCGAAGGCGAAAAAGTTTTGAAGAGTAAGTTAGACGAGGCAGTCAAATCTTCTGCCGGTGAAACCAGACTCGGTCAATATTGCGTGCGCATAAACAATTGCCTGCACATGCAAGGCAAAGAAACAGAAGCGATGAAGTACGCCATTATTGCCACCCACATTTTCTACAAACAGCCGCCAGAAAAACGTCCGTTGCCTATGCTGTTTTTCAACGTGCATTTGCATCAAGGCCTGGGTTACAAGGCGTTGCGCATCTACCCTGAAGCAGAAAAACATTTGCGAAAAGCCATTAACATTGCCGCCGGTGCCCCTGCTGGTCAGGTAGACTGGAATTGGCACCGGTTGTGTTACTACCAGCTTATTGATACGCTGACCGCTGAGAAGAAGTTCGGCGAAATCAAAGTTGTTAAAGCCGATGTTAAAGCACTAGAAGACAGTCACAAGGTCAAGTAACTGTCGCGTCGCTACAGATTGTGTAGTAATTGCCTAACAATAATCCAGAAAAGCGGCCGGGGCAATCCATATTAAGCGAACTACTCAGTCCGCAAGAGTGGACACGTATTCGCAAGCCAATCATCAACACATTCATCATTTTCCACGGCCTGCTCAATTACTGTTATCTCTTCAATAACCATCCTTATATAAATAACGTCAACCATTTTTTCTTTGGCTACTACACCTTTCTTGGTTTAGAACAGGCCTGGAATGTCTTTGCCCCCGGGCCGCGCGATACCAACGCTCACCTTACGGCAATAATCACCTACGCAGACGGCACCACGCGGTTGTGGACTTACCCGCGCATGGAGAGGCTCGACTTTTTCACCAAGATTGCCAAAGAGCGTTATCGCAAATTTTTCAACGACAATGCCGCATGGAGCATGCCATTACTGTGGCCTGAAATTGCCAGATACGTCGCCCGTGTAAGCTACGACGCTCCCGGCAATCCGCCAGTGATTGTATCCCTCACCCGCTTTCATTCAAGAGTTTTACCTATGGAAGTGGGCCTCGGTAAACCGAATCTGCCCCAGTCGGAAGCGAAATCACTGATTGTCTACACTGTTAAACCGGAAGATCTGGCCGGGGTGAAAGTGAAGTGAGACTGAGTGTCATTCTTACCGCCTGGAATGAATTCTGGTACAGCGAAACTTCACCGCTTTCGGTGGCAGTCTATCGGATTTTACTCGGCCTTTTGATGATGGCTTTTGTCTTGCTATTGATCCCCGACTTTTTTGTTTATTTCGGCTCACAGGGAATATGCTCGAACCAGGCAGTAGCTGATTGGGTTAACGGCCGATCCGTTTTTCTCAATGTTTTGTCTTTCGCCCCGGACAACGATAAATTTCTGGCGGCATTTCATTGCTTCTTTTTTCTGGCAGCCTTGTCACTTACTCTCGGATATAAGACCAGATTCGCTGCTGCAGCCTGTTTCGTTTGCCTCACCACGCTTTATCACCGCGACCCGTTTATTTTCAATTCGGGCGACACTTACTTGCGCGTCTCCACTTTCTGGCTGATTTTTTCCGCTTCGGGGGAGGCGTTGTCACTGGACGGACGAGCAAAAAGAGCGAATCCGCAAGCCAATTTCGATAACTACAGACTCGTCTCCATCTGGCCTCTGCGCCTGCTGCAACTCCAGCTTTGTACCGTTTACTGCCACACCTTCTTTTGCAAAATTGTGGGCGGTCCATGGATCGAAGGCACCGCTGTTTTTACCTCTTCACGGCTGGAAGATTTGCAAAGGTTACCTATCCCCTTCATTTTCGAAAATCGCTTGATCATTGCCTTTTTAAGCTGGTCCACACTGTTTTTAGAATGCTCCTTATGGACTCTAATATGGATCAAAGAATTTCGTTATTGGGTCATTGCTATGGCCGTGATTTTTCACCTGACTATCGATTGGACCATGAACATACCCCTGTTTGAATATCTCATGATTATCAGTTATGTGCTTTTCATTGATAATCATGATTTGGCCCGGATGCTCACTTCTTTACGAAAAAAGCTCAAGCACCGCGTTTGATTGGTTCATTGGCCATTTTATTGATTGCTTCGATTTCGTCGCCTCGTCCGAGATCTTTCAATAATTCCGCCCAATTGCTGGCACTCAATCTGGCTAATCTTTTGCATCGCATAAATTCGGCAGAGCCAGATTGAGACTTATCGCCTTCAGTTTCACTCAAGCAAAAGCGGCATTCTGCCAAACATTTTTGAAATTTGCCTTCGGCGGCAACAAAATGTTTTTTACGTTCGCCTCCATCTTTTGAGGCGTTGGCCCAGATATATTCCAACACGGCTTGATCGTTAAGAAGAGCCAGTTTGCTAAATCTGACAATGGCGTCTCGATTGTCTGCGCCGGCTAATAATTTTGTCGCCAGGTCATATTTTTCTGCGGCAAACTTATATAGACCGGCCTGACGGCAGGCAATGGCGGCCAGCCTGTTCAGTTCTGCGCGCCGAAGCAAAGTTGAAAGCGCACTACCTTCAGGCGATTTTTGTTTTAATAATCTCGCTTCGCCGTCAGTGAGAACGTCACGGGCCTCCAATTGCTTATCTGATTGCATCAGTCTCTGGGCCAGTTTGACTCGCAAATCTAGAATATCGGCATCAGGAGCTTCCATTTCTTCTAACGCTTGAATTCTTGCCCGTAACTCTTTTTCCTCGGTCTTTGCCGCTAACTCAACACCGGTTTTTCCCGCCCAGCTGTTTTTCCACGAGTAGATGTAAAGCATAGCAAAAGACCATGACAATACCGTCATGGTAATCAGCCAGTAAAACACTGTCAGCCGTCGAATTTTATTGAATTTCAGCTACATGCGCTCCTGATGGACTTCTCTTCTCTATATAACTCTACCCAAATTAACACTGTCAGCCAACAAGGCGGTGAAAGTGCTAAAATCGCGCCGGCAGCGCTTCCACACACTTAACTAGCAATCGGATACGGAGTAAATGATGGGTTTGTCCAAAGCTGTTTTATTAGCAGGCTTATGTCTGGTGCCTTTTTCTATGTGCCATAGCGCGGCCGCTGATGAAGCCGCCGGCCAATCACTGGTGACGTCTGACAACACCCAACCAGCGGTAAAACCGGTCAATGAGAAAATTTTGCCGATGATTAACGAAGGCTATGCCGCTCTTGCCAGAGGCGAAAGTGATAAAGCCATCAAGGTTTTGACCAAGGCTCTGCAAGTAGACGCTGAATCAGTCACAGCCAGGCGCTATCTAGCTTATGCCATGGTCAGATCACGGGCATACACTTCAGCTTTAAAACAGATGCAAGAATTGAATAAATTGACGGAACCAAGCCCCTTTGACTGGTATGTCTTCGGTGACGCCTACCTTGGTGCCGGGGCCGTCAAACACGCTCTTACTTGTTATCAACAGTCTCTTGTACTTTCACCGGGTTATGATGCCGCCCGGGGTGGCGCCGTCAAATGTCTGGCTGAAATGGGCCTTTTCAGTAAAGCTATGGAGCAGGTTGATCTCGGCAATGCTCAAGCCAAAGATAAGGTTGTAAAGAAATACTACGGCGCATTAAGACAAGGTGTGCTCGACGCTGAACTATATAGAAAAGAATCTTTGAGAACCGGCTCAACTGAAGGAGTGACCCAGCAACAGATGGAGGAAGTCGGCAACAAGCCGATCTTGATCGGACCGAGCTCACAGTAAAAATGCTTACTAACTTTTCAGATAGCCTCAAGCCTCCTGACAATTCGGCCAACTTGCCAATCTGTGAGGTTTTTGCTCTGTTGACAGGCGGAAATTTCGCATGCTACGTTATAGATAAGGATCAAATCCAGTACTCTCACCGCAATATTGCCTTGAGGGATAGATGTCAGCTTACCAGGGGCACATAGATCACAGTATTTTGGGTAGCCATGCAGCAAACAGCTAACGGACGGTAGATTGTGATGGTCAAATCGAGATCAGGGCGAAGAAAAACTAAAGGGGCGATGGCGGCTGAATATGTAGCCACCATGTATGTGCTCTTCCTTTTCATATTCTTCCCGGTGCTTAATTTAGGTGCCTGCGGAATGCGTGCTTTCTTCCTCTGGTTTGCCTGCAACCAGGCCACAATGCTGGCCGCTAAAGCAAAGACTTTCAACACCCTGGTTTACGTACCTGAACCATCAGGCACTCCCTATCCTGGTGCTTACGCTACCGCTCAAGCCCGAGCCGCTCAGGTGCGTGGCATGTTCCCCGGGGTGAATTGGACAACCTCGGCCACCAATCCAGAAGTGCGCATTATTCGAGCCGTAATTCCCGGGTCAGGCGCACCAGCCCTACCGGACGTCGTTGGCCCAGCTACTCTGGGCATGGGAAACGTTCCAGACGTTGATCAGTATGTTTGTAGTCTTAGAGTAACCATCAACGGCCAGGTAGACCCGCTTATACCAGTGCCATGGTTCAATATTCAAGGTCTCACCAGCCCAATGTTTATGAGGGTGAGTTCGGAAGCCCAGTTTGAAAATCCACCTGGACTTCAATTCTAAGAACAGTTTTTTTGCTTGCAAGCTGACCGTAAACGCCACAGGGGTTTGATAAAAATGAATGAGCGAAGGATAAGAAATCAAAAGGGTGCGGCCGTCACTGGCCTTGTATTAGCACTCTTTATGTTTATTATGCTGATTGGCTTTTTTGCCTTCGACTCAAGTCGATTGCAAATGGCCCAGCGAGAACTGACGGCTACTTGCGATGCCGCTTCTTTAGCGGGCACGGCCATGCTTACCAGTGCACCGATTGATAACGATGATGCCACGGCAACTAAACTGCGCGATGCTCAGACGAAGGCATGCGCCTACGCTCGAAACATGTTTCAAGCTGGCAACATGCTTGGCAAGTCTCTTTCCGGCGCGACGGTAGTCAGCCCCCTGAGCGCAGTAGGTGTGGTTGGTGCTCCGGCAAGCTGCAACGTCATGGTTGCCCTGGCCGATCCGCTAAACCAGTATGTGGGTGTGGCACCAACCTTCCCAGACTGCCTCAACGGTCGGGCAGTTATGTGTTATGCCGGTTATACATATTCTCCAGTTTTCCTCGGTATCGTCGGCATTCAAAAAGTCGGTCTCAATGCCAACTCCGGTGGCGGCTTGCCACAAGTTGACGCCGTGCTTGTATTCGATAATTCAGGCTCAATGGACGACGCTACCAACGTTACTTTTGTCAGACGTACATGGGATTCCACCATCGCTAAGACTGGTGGTGCTGCCATTATGAATTGGAGCAACAACATTGTTGCACCACTGGCCGGCCCTCCTCTAAACAGCGGACAAGCTCAAAACGCAACTCACGGTGTAGTGCACTATATTGAAGTACCACCACCCTCAGCGACCACCCATAGACTTTCTGATTACCTCAACCACAATTACACTAATAACCCTAATGGTTTGGCTCTTAATGTCCTTCCTCCTATGAGCTTGGCCACTGCCGACAACACTGACTCGCAAGTAGGCAACAAATATGTTCTAGATAAGAACTTGCGCGTCAATACCATTCCCTATGCCGGTATTGGCGTCCATGGTGGAATTACAAACGGCGCTGTTCCGACCAAATGGCAGAAAGACTACGGTACCCCTCCAGGTAACTGCACCCTGGCGCAGGGTAACGGCAATGCTTACGGCGGTTATGGCTCTTACTGGAACGAAAGTGCTCCTGGTATGAGGGTCAATGATCCTAGTATCAACGGCAATGCAGCTTACGATACAGCCCGCATCACCTTTAAACCAGGCGAACACCCCACCAGCATTGCTGGTCCAATTCAATATACAGCCCAGAACAATTCTGGTACCGATGCTCACGTATTCACCGACCTGGTGGTCAACATTGCCAATCCCGGCAGCTGGCCTTACACCCAACCATTGAATGGACCGCAAACATTCGTTGATACAGGTAACATTACTTTCCCGTCGCAAGAGCCCGATACCCTTCTTGCCGGTCAGTCCTTCCGCTTTGAAAATCTGGGCGTACTGGTTGAAGCAGCCCGCGGCAACCTTGATAGTGCTGCCAACTTTAATGACGCACTGCTCGATAGAGGTAGTTTCTACACCACCATCTACCCTTCGGCTTCTAGGATCAACACTGCCTTGACCAGCGGTCACTGCGGCGTAAACTACCAGCGCGCTTATCAGCGTCTGGCCATGTTGTACTCGCAGCCGATTGCTACAGCCATTGACGGAGCCAACGGTGGATTCTTCCAGAAAATCAATTCACTGACTGACTGCCGCTTTGGTTTCGTTGGCTTCTCCAATGCTGCTCAAGCCATGAGTTCACCTTCCGGACCTAACTTCACGACTAACGGCTCAGCTCACGGTACTGCATCCGACTCCAACAACAGCTTCTATATCGACGCTTCCTTTGGTGGCGGTCGCAATATCAGGCATATGTTCACGTCTCAAGTAACAGCCGGCCCTGAAAACAATACCGGCATTGCCGGAGGTTCAGGCACTGGATTCAGGCAACCGAGACGTGTACTGGCCAAATCTGACACTCAACCGGTATCATTCGGCGGTGTAGTGGGAGGCATGTCGAGCGTGACTTCAAACGGTGCATACAACGCACCGTGGTCGGCACTATCGAGTTCTGCTCAGGCTAACGGACTGGAAAATGGACGACCACTGGACCAGACCGATACGGCCGAAGCGCTCACCACTGCTCGTGCAATGTTCCACAACGGAGCTAACTACGACATTGCTACCCTGTCGAATAACCGACCTGCTGGCAAACACGCGATCGTGTTCTTCACAGACGGCATTCCCACAGGTGGTATCGCCAGCACTGAAGCATCGCAAACATTGACTGTGGCACAGGCCTGCAAAGGCGACGGTATTGCCATCTTCACCATCGGCCTTGACGTTACGGGTAACCCTGTACTGCAAGCCCAACAGCCTGTGTTCTTGGGCAACGCCAGCACCGGTCTGGCAGGGGCGGCAGGCAACGGTGGCAAGTTCTTCCCTTGCGCCAGTGCCAACACTGTGAAAGATGCTTTCTCCGCTGTTGCCAGACGATTGACTCAAGGTCAACGTTAAATAGCTGAGGGCTACCGAAAAACTTGAAAGCCGGTCCAAATCTTTTGGACCGGCTTTTAATTTTTTCACCCTCACTTCACGCAGTGCAGGTAAGGTAGTAGATGTATACGTGTAACCATCCTTTTCAGGAGGCGGTTCGTGGTTAATAAACCAAAATCAGTACCTTCAAGCCGAAAGTTGCTCAGAGAGCGGCTTAAGGGTATTACTGCCATCGAGCTTGGTGCTGTAGTCTCAATTTTAATTGTTATCTGCGCACTGGCTCTCAATATTACCGTTCTCGTGTTTGCGGCGGATATGTGCGACAGAGCATGTAAAGACTGTGCGAGAGCTGCCGGTCAGCAAGGTACCGTGGGTCAAGCCGTTGCTGCAATGCGAGCAGCTTTAGGCACCCACCCTTACGACGGTACGGTAATTCAATCTCTCGACGCGCAACTGATAACTTATGAAGACTTCAATGCCGGCGGTGGAGCAGGTGCTCCAACTACCACCGGTACTAGCGGTCCGATTGGTACCACTTCGACAGGTTTCCCTGCGGCGAATGGTGTGGTTCCTCCACCCAGTACCGGCACTCCTGGTCCTTTTGCTAGTGTACGTACTACTCTGGTAGCCCGCATTCCTGCTCCAATTGTTTTCTTCTCAGTCAACATGGGCACCGATGCATCCGCTAGTCAGGGCGTTGGCAATGGTTTAATCCGTTTCCAAAGTTTGTATACCTATCCAATTACAAACACTGCCGGTCCAATTTCGATTGGTGCCACCGGTGGTGCGACTAACCCTCCTGGTGCTACTAACGCCGGCCCAACTGGACCAATCGGTCCTGGTGGTCCTCTTGGTCCTTTAGGTCCTAACGGTCCTGGTGGTCCTCTTGGTCCTGGCGGTCCTGCTGGTCCTGGTGGTCCTTCCGGCCCTGGTGGCCCTCTTGGCCCTGGTGGTCCTTCCGGCCCTGGTGGTCCTCTTGGCCCTGGTGGTCCTGGTGGCCCTGGCGGTCCTGCTGGCCCTGGTGGTCCTTTAGGCCCTGGTGGTCCTTCCGGCCCTGGTGGTCCTGCCGGTCCTGGTGGTCCTGCCGGTCCTGGTGGTCCTGCCGGTCCTGGTGGTCCTGCTGGTCCTTTAGGCCCTGGTG
>Ga0209181_10000377_pt1 | contig 84146 bp, 81 predicted proteins | sample MAT05_FD_187208 | JGI IMG/M metagenome (GOLD analysis project Ga0209181, IMG submission 187208) | Freshwater microbial communities from Lake Fryxell liftoff mats and glacier meltwater in Antarctica - MAT-05 (SPAdes) (version 2) | ecosystem: Environmental > Aquatic > Freshwater > Ice > Liftoff...
TGCTCAGCTACTGGCCACGTTGACATGTCGGTGATGCGCGAGCCGTTTTTGTTCGAACAAAACGTCCACGCCTGCCGCCATCAGAGTAGCGATCAAGAAATAGTTGCAGTACAGGGTGTCGGCAAGCATCACATCACCTGGGCGAAAGCCCTTGAGCAAACGGCGCGCCAGCCCCAGTTCGCCAGAGCCTTTGCGACTGTGTGGCCCGATCGCCATATCGAGGCCGCGCCGGTGGCCAGGCAACGCAAGCAGCAAAAGCACCCGCCCAAGAGTGCGCTGACTGATGAGCAAACAGCAGAACTCAAGGCAAGCATCCGTACCAAGGTTTGAACATCCACCTCATGGATAGAGGGATCTACAGCATCTATCCTCAACCCGGATCACTGACGAAAGCATGGGCGGTGCCGCCGACATTGGCCACGACGACATGGCGATCGCAGTCAGGCGCAAGAAATCAGATTGCCGGGCTAGAGAATTTTCGTCGAGATGATCGCTCACTGCGCAAGCGAACCGACGACCGCCTCGTCAGTCCCGGTTCGGCGCCACAGCGTGCGCACCATCTGCATCAAATGTTGAGCCTCCTGCCAGCGGTCTGACAGTTCGTAGCCGTCGGCTCCGGTCATCACCAATTCCCTCGCTAGGGGCGAGCTCGCACAGGAATCTCAGCACAGCATCCGGTGGCGCCCGACGACGCCTGCTGCGCTTGCATATCGTAATCTCACCAGCCATGAACAGATCGACCCATTCGCGATAGTGTGGGAAGCTGATCTGGACCTGGATCTGCTCGCGGCTGGCGACACGGCCGTGGAATCCCCAGCATTAATTGAGCACACGCCGCATCAGAAGGTTGTTTTCGTCCGAGATAGGCCAGGCAAATTCGCGACTGACCAGGTAGTGCGACAGGTCGCCGGTCAGGCGCAGTTCAGGAAAACGCGAGAACAGGCGCTACGTCAAATAGAGATCCCTGGTCATGCGATCACGGTGTGTTTCGACGTGCAGTGCCACACCGGCGTCCTCGGCCAAGCCGCACCATCTTTCGATCAGCGGCACACATTCACCCAGCGCAGGCGGACGCACGTCGGCCTGCAGATTGAGGTGGTCGGCGCCGAAGTCCGCGACGTTCTGCAGCATTGGCATTAGGTCACTAACGCACCACGGAAAACACTGCGCCTGCCACGTCAGGTCCCATGCGCGCAGCTGACCGGTGACTTCTCGCGCATAGCCGCGGTCGAAGAAACGCACGCTGCCGCCGTCAAAGCTAGCGTCTCGAATCATCTGCAACTTCTGCTCGAGCGGCCACTCGTGTCTGCCCGGACGGCGCTGCTCCATAGCTCACAGCGATTGGTAGACGAGCAGACGCCGTACGGTGCGCGCCCTTCAATTGACCTTGCCGAACAGCCGCGGCACCGCCAGCACGAAGTCGGCCCAGTAGGTGACTACCAGCAGCGTGAAGAACAACGGGATGTAAAACGGCAGCACCGCACGCGACATTTGTGCCAGGCTGATTTTGGCGATGTCCATCATGATGAACAAGATCACGCCAAACGGTGGCGTCAAAGTGCCGATGAGCAGGTTGACGATCAGGATGATGCCGAAATGAACCGGGTCGATACCGAGGGCGTTGATTAGCGGAAACAGGGTTGGCGTAGCGATGAGCAGGACCGCTGTCGTTTCCATCAGGCAGCCGATGATCAGAAGGGCGATGTTGATGATGGCCAAAATGACGTATTTGTTGTCGGAGATCGACATCATGAACTGCGCAAGCTTCATCGGCGCCTGCGAGGTGGCGACGATCCAGCCGAAAGGTACGGCGCAGGCGATGATGAAGACCAGCACACCGCAGGTGATAAGGGTCTCCCGCAGCGCGTCGGCAACATCGCGCAGACGCAGTTCACGCTGCAGGAAGCCGAGTCCGGCGGCGTAGACTACGGTTAAGGCGCCGAGCTCGGTCGGCGTGGCCACTCCGGCGAGCAAACCGACGGTCAGCAAAATCGGCGCCGCCAGCGCCGGGATGGCCCGCACGAAGGTGCGGCCAAGTCGTGGATAGGACATCGGCACGATCGGCGGCGCGACGATACGGCCGGTACGCACCAGCCAGTAGATCGTCACCATCAGCGAGCCACCCATCAGAATGCCGGGCAAGAAGCCAGCCAGAAACATCTCGGCTACCGACACCTGCACCATCACGCCGTAGACGACCATGATCACCGATGGCGGAATGATCGGGCCAATGATTGATGAGGCGGCACTGATCGCCGCCGCAACGGCCGGGTCGAATCCCTCCTTGCGCATGGCATTGACCTCGACCACGCCGAGCCCCGCGGCGTCGGCCTGGGCGACTCCGCTCATACCGGCGAAGATCATGCTGGCGACGACGTTGACGTGTGCCAGGCCGCCGCGGATATGTCCCGATAGAGCCGCGGCAAAGGCGAAAATGCGGTCGGCAATACCCGCGCGGTTGAGCAGATGGCCAGCCAGCACGAACAGCGGGATGGCGATGAGCACGAAGCTGTCGAGTCCGGTGCCCATGCGCTGCACGACGATGGACAACGGAATCTGCTGCGTCAGGGTGATCGTAACAATCGACGACAGTACCATCGCGATGGCAACCGGCATCTGCAGCAGGATCAACACGCCGAGCAAGCCAAAGAGCATAAACAGCGTCATAGCGGACCCATCGCGGTCGGGCGGCCGCGAAGGACCGCCAAATCATCGAACAGCAGCCACAACGTCGTCAACGCCATTGACCCCGACGACAGCGTGAGTGGCAGCGAATAAAACAAGCTACGAGGTAACTCGATGGGTAGCGAGACGGTGTTCGAGCGGCCCTCGACGCCCATGACCTTGATGCCTTGCTGGACCAGCACCACCAACGTGCCCAGCATCAGCAACCACACCAGCACGCGCATGGCTGCCGCCAATCGCACCGGAAGGTGACTGCCGAATGTGGCAATGAAGATGTGGCGGCCTTTTTTGAGCCCCAGGCTCGCTCCCACGAAGACCATCCAGATGAAAGCGTAAGTTGCGGTCTCCTCGACCCACGCAATCGGCCGGTCTAGCGCATAGCGAGTGAATACCTGAACCGTGATGGAGACCACTATCAGCAAAATCAGGGCAATACCCAGGCCCTGCTCGATGACTCCTATGCGATCGAGCAGGCGTTTGTAGTGAGTCAGCATCGCTATTAAAGCTTCTGAATCTGGTCCCACAAGCCGGCGGACCAAGCACCATCCTTCTCCATTTTGGCCACGCCGTCTTTGGCGCGCTGCTGGATCGGCGCCTTATCGATCTGCGTCACCTTCGCACCTTCGGCAGACATCTTGCGTACCACGTCCTCTGTTTCCGTTAGTGCCGTCTTGCGCGTGTTGCTCACCGCCTCGACCGCACAGTCGCTGACCTGCTTCTGTAACTCGGGGCTCAGTGCGGCATAGGCCTTTTCGTTGATCGTGATGTGGGCAGATGACATCAGGTGATCGGTGCGGATGACGTTGGGCGCCGCCTCGTGAAACTTGGCTGAATAGGCCGAGGAGATCGGCCCTTCGGCAGCCTCGATGACGCCGGTTTTCAGACCCAGATAGATCTCGCCCCAGGCCAGTCGGGATGGCCGCGTGCCCAGGGTCTCCCACAGCGTCAGGTAGGTCTTGATTTCAGGCACCCGCATCTTCACATTGCTCAGGTCGCCAAGTGAGGCCACGGGCTTCTTGGAAAACAGGATGCGAGGCTGCGTCGGCGCGGCAGCGAGGATGCGCAGGCCCTGCTCCTTGCGTAGCTTCTCGGCCATCGCAGCGTAAGTCGGGCTGTCCAGGAACTTCTGCATGTGGTCGGCATCCCGGAAAGTGAAGCCCCAGGCCAGGATGGCGTAGTCCTTCACCCAGTTGGCATACCAGTCGAGCACGTCACCATAAATCTGTACCGAGCCCTGCATCGTCTGCTCGATCACCTGCACGTCGCTGCCCAGTTGCTCGCCCTGGATGAAGTTCACCTTCAGCTTTCCCGCCGCCTTGTCGTTGACGCAGGCCGTGAAGCGTACGTTCTGCCGATCGAGAATCGAACCGATGGCGTCCGAACCGCCGAAGGTCAGCACAGTCTGCGCTTGTGCGTTGGCGGCAAGCAGGCACAGGGAGGCCAGCAAAGCTGGCCGGAGGGGTAACTTGGGCATGTCGTCTCCTTGGGTGGTTGTTTCAGTGGGTCTGGCGCTACGCCACCAATGGCGAGGCGTCGAAGTAGCGGCTTTGCAAAGCCGTCTGGTTTTCATAAATGGAACCCTGATGCTTCGCAGGCGGTAGCGGCATGCGGATCGGGCAATCGACGGTGCGCGGAACCACAGTCCGCTCACCGACGAAAAGGCGCGAATTGAACTCATCCCAATCGGGAATGCCGAGCAGTGGAAAGGCGTCGGCAGCGCAGAACTCGTACAGTAGCAAGTTGCGCGAATGTGCCGAGCGGTTTTGCGCGGAGCCATGAACAGCGCGCACGTGGTGAAAAGAACATGAACCAGCTGGCGCCATCAGCGGTCGGGCCTGCGAGAAATCTAGCCCATCTCGCCGAGGATCCATGGCACCACAGAAACGGCCGTCGCTGCCGTGATGGTCATAGATCGGCCAGCGGTGGCTGCCCGGCAGCACCATCAACGGGCCGTTCTCTTCGGTTGCGTCGTCGAGCAGCACGCCGACCGCCAGCACATCGTCATTGGTGTGAGGATAAAAGGCCCAGTCTTGGTGCCACTCCACCGGCGAGCCGACTGCCGGCGCCTTTAAATTGAGTTTGGAGCTGTGCAAGCGCACCCCACTCGGACCAAGCAGGGCCGACAGCACCGCCAGCAGCCGCGGCGAACGACTGAACTCGGCAAATACCGGGTGCACCAAGTGCGGCTTCTTGATACGACGCACTCGCGGCTGCTGCTCGCTGTGCGTGGGCTCGAGGTCGTATACCTCGTCGTGAGTTTGCACCGTGCGGGCGCGTTCGATCAAGTCGGCAAGTACCTGCTTCATCTGCTGGCGCGTGGCGGCGTCGAGCAAGTCCTCGACGACGATGACCCCGTCGCGGTGGTATTGGGACACGCCTTCGTGGTCGATATCGGACATGAGCCGCTTCCAGAATCAAATGGTGATCGGTTGCAATGATTGCGCTACCATTTATGCTAGATGCTAATCAAATGGCTGTCAACTACTAGCCTGACACCACGACATTCCCTGAGATCCACACCACATGTCCAAGCCCCTACCGGCGCGCCGAAGCAACCGTGCATCAATTGCCGACATTGTCCGAATGGAAGACGTGGCGCGTGAGGCTGGCGTTTCACCGATCACGGTGTCGCGAGCCCTGAACACACCTGAGAAGCTGTCGACTGAGACGCTGCGTGCGGTGCGTGCCGCAGTCCAGAAGCTCAATTACGTGCCCAATCTGAACGCGGGAAGTCTGGCTTCGAACCGCTCGCGCACGATCGCGATCATCGTGCCGACGGTCAGCCACTCGATCTTCTCGGATACCGTCGATGGCTTGGCGCAAGTGCTCGCTCCACAGCACTACCAGCTGCTGCTCGGTCAGACACACTACCGAGCCGACGAGGAAGCGGCGCTGGTAAAGGCCTTCCTGGGCCGGCGCGTCGAGGGCATGGTGCTCACTGGAGTGAATCACGCCCGCGGCGTGCGCAGCAGCCTGTTGCGGGCTGGTATCCCGGTAGTTGAAACCTGGGACCTGAGCGAACGCCCCATCCAAATGATGGCCGGCTTTTCCAATCATGCCGCAGGTCGAGAGGCCGCACGGTATCTTGCTGGCCGAGGCTACACCTCACTCGCTTTCATCGGCGGCGACGACGACCGATCATCGGCGAGGCTGCAGGGTTTTCGCGAGGGCGCACGCGCCAGCGGATTGGGCGAGGTCGCGGTTGCATTGTTGCCGCCACCATCGGCCCCGGCCGAAGCCGGTGCGGCGCTGGCCGATCTGCTGTCGCGCAGCAAGCCACGCGCGTTGTTCTGCAGCAACGACATGCTGGCCGCCGGTGCAATATTCGAGTGCGCGCGGCGCGGCATCGCCGTGCCCGGCCGATTGGCCATCATGGGTTTCGCCGACCTGCCGATCGCGGTCTCGATTGAACCCAGCTTGACCACCGTGCAAGTGCGATCGACCGAGATGGGCCACCGCGCGGGCGAGATGTTGCTGCGCCGCCTGCGCACCGGCAGAGTATCGAAGCGGATCGAGGATCTGGGCTTTGCGGTGGTGCAGCGAGCCAGTGCTTGAACCCGGCGCGACCGTGCGGCAAAGCGGTCGGCAACTGACGAAACAGGGTGGGGGGATCGTAATGCCCCAAACGGTGTTCATCAACGTCGCAGCACAATCGCACGCCGGGCAAAGACGACCGAAGCGGTGGAGTTCTTCAATGTGCTGACGAGTCCGACGTTGCTCGAGACGACGGGGTCGGTACTGCCCGAGCACCGTGAGCGGCTGTAGCCGCTCACGGTTGCGCTGTCGATGTTCATGCGCCAGGTGCTGGAGGCCGATGGCTCGTGCCAGAATGCAGTCAACGGTTGAGCGGCGCAGCGCCCAGCCGATGGGCACTCTCCTTGCGGCGTTCGTACCGACGAGTACTGCCCGGCGCGCTGGCGCTTGCCATTGGAGATGGTCAATGCGCTCATGCGCGAAACAGGCCGCTTGCTCAGCGAGAAGGCGCTGCAATAGTGGCTCTGGCGCGGGCGCACGGTGTTAATGGACGGCACCGGGATCTCGATGCCCGATACACCGCAGAACCAGGCGGTGTATCTCCAGCCCAGCACCCAAGCGCCCGGGGTCGTCTTGCCGCTGGCGCGGCGGTGGGACCACACACTGGCAAAGGCACCTGCGAACTCGGGCTGGCGCGCTCTTTGCTCAAGGGCTTTCGCCCAGGTGATGTGATGCTTGCCGACACCCTGTACTGCAACTATTTCTTGATCGCTACTCTGATGGCGGCAGGCGTGGACGTTTTGTTCGAACAAAACGGCTCGCGCATCACCGACATGTCAACGTGGCCAGTAGCTGAGCACGCGTGACCATGCCGTGCGCTGGCGCAAACCTGCGGCGCGCCCAGAGTGGATGAAGCCCGAGCAGTACGCGGGCTTTCCCGATGAACTCACGGTGCGCGAAGTCAGAGTCGACCACCAGGTGCTGGTCACCACGCTGGTCGATCACCGCAAGGTCAGCAAGTACGATCTCAGCGAGCGGTCTGCACAGCGCTGGAACGTCGAACTGGACCTGCGCAACCTCAAGACCACCACGGGCATGGATGTGCTGAACTGCCAGACGCCGCAAATGAACGAGAAGCAACTGTGGGTTCATCTGCTGGCCTACAACGTGATTCGACCGCGCATGGCCCAGGCGGCCAGCAACGCGGTGTTACGCCCCACGCTGATCGCGCAGTGCAAGGTGGGCAACCGGCCCGGACGTATCGAACCGCGAATGCGAAAGCAACGACCCAAACCCTACCCGCGGTTGAAGGTCCCGCGCGCCAAGGCCCGACGAAAGACGGAACGTCACGGTCAGGCGTGGGAGACAAAGTAAGTGCCATTCGGCTTAAGATATTGCGTACATACCCTCACCCTGGGGCATCCAATGCCCCCTGTTCCCAACCCCACTTGGAGACCCCATGGCCGACCTGAAAAAGCAATTCGAAGCCGCCGCTGCCAGCTCGAAAAACCTGAGCGAGCGCCCCGACAACGCCACCCTGCTCAAGATCTACGCGCTCTACAAGCAGGGCAGCGTCGGCGACAACACCGACAAGAAGCCCGGCTTCGGCGACATGGTCGGGCGCGCCAAGTGGGACGCCTGGAACAGCCTCAAGGGCACCGCGCAAAACGATGCCATGCAGCAGTACATCGACCTGATCGAATCGCTCAGCTGATCACGCCGCGCGCGCGCAGGGCCTCGAGCTGCGCCGCTGAGACGCCGACTTCACGCAGGACGTCCTCGGTATCCTGCCCCAGCGCTGGTGCGTTGCGGCGGTGGCCGCCCGGCGTGCGCGAGAGCTTGGGAACAAAGCCTGGGACCGTCAACGCAGAGCCGTCGTCCAGCGTGACGGACGACAACATGCCGCGCGCCGCATAGTGCGGATCCGCAGCGATGTCAGCCACGGTGTAGATGCGCCCGGACGGCACACCGGCCTTTTCCAGCACCTCGAGCACCGCTGCCACCGGCAGGGTCTGCGCCCAGTCGCCAATGGCCCCATCGATCTCGGCCACCCGGCGCACCCGACCGGCGTTGTCGGACAGTTCCGGGTCCTGTCCCAGGTCACCGCGCCCGATGGCATGCATCAGCCGCTTGAAGATGCTGTCACCATTGCCAGCGATGATCGCGTAGCCACCGTCGCCGCAGCCATACGCGTTGGTCGGCGCAATGCCCGGCAACGCACTGCCCGACGGGCCGCGGACCGCGCCGAACAGGCCGTACTCCGGCAACAGGCTTTCCATGCAATTGAACACCGCCTCGTAGAGCGCGACATCGACCACCTGCCCTAGCCCGCGCGGCGCATCCGGGCCCCGGGTGTGGTGGCGGTGGTGCAGGGCCATCAGGACACCGACCACGCCGTGCAGCGACGCCAGCGTATCGCCGATGCTCACGCCCACCCGCACCGGCACCCGGCCTGGCTCGCCGGTCAGGTGGCGCAGGCCTCCCATGGCCTCGGCCACAACGCCGAAACCCGGCCGGTCACGGTACGGGCCGCTTTGTCCGTAGCCGCTGATGCGCAGCATGATCAGCCCCGGGTTGGCCGCCTGCAGCACTTCGGGCCCCAGGCCCCAGCCCTCCAGCGCTCCGGGGCGGAAGTTCTCGATCAGCACATCGGCATCCAACGCCAGTTTGCGCACGATCTCCTGGGCTTCGGGCTGGCGCAGGTCCAGGGTCACCGACTTCTTGTTGCGCGACTGCACCTGCCACCACACAGAGGTGCCGTCCTTGAGCAGGCGCCACTTGCGCAGCGGGTCGCCACCGCCCTGGCCGCCCGGATTCGCAGGTGGTTCGATCTTGATGACCTCGGCGCCGAAATCGGCCAGGGTTTTGGCCGCAAACGGGCCCGCGATCAGCTGGCCCATCTCGATGACGCGCAATCCTTGCAGGGGGCCGGTGTTCGGGCTCATTGCTTGCCCCGCGCGGCCTTCCTGGCGGCCGGCTTGGCGATCGGCTTGGCGATCGGCTTGGCAACCGGCTTGGCAACTGGCTGGGCGGCAGCCGGCACTGGCGCCAGCAGGGTGTCGAGCATGCGCACGATCTCGGCCTCGATGCGGCCCTTGAATGCGCCAAGCAGAAACCCGAGCCGAGCATCGAGTTCGAACCGGTCTTTGGTGACGTGCAATTCCCCCTGAACGCCAGAACGCGCAAAGCGCACCAGGTCGGCCGCACGGCCTTCCTCGTAGGTGCATTGCATGTCGAAGTCCTTTTCGACCTGCGCGGCCCAGTCGAACGCGATCTTGCGCGCCCGGACCAGACCCAGTGTGTGCGGGCGCAGAATGTGTAGATCAGCCACCGTGTGTCCCTGTCGTATCGGTTGGGGTCGAGAGTGCGCGCCTGCGCACCTCGGCGGGCTGGTCCGCCAGGCGCCGCACCGCATCATAAAACGCGCGCCAGTCCCCGCCCTCGCGCCGGAACAGCGCCTCGAAGCCCGGGACCAGTTCGTCGTAGGCGGCCTGGGCACCGAAGCTGGCGTTGTTGGCCTCGGCGACCCACCGGTCATACCCGGCAAACCCCCCCCACGCCGCTTTCAGCGCCGCGTAGCGGGCGCGGAAATCAGCCATGGCAGCTTGTTTTTCTTGTGCCTGGCGGGCTGGATCGGTCGCCCCACCGGGCGCAGTCTTGTAGATCTGCTTTAGCCGCTCGCGCGTGGCCAGCGCCAGGCTGCGGAACTCCCGCCGTCGGACGTCGAAAGCGGCGTAGTCCCGGCGTGCTGCATCGCTCGCCTGTGTCGCCAGCCAGCGGGCGCTACCGAGCCGCTCCACGGCAGTGGCGAAGGACTCGTTGAACATGGTGTCATCGGCAACGTACAGCACCTGGTGTGCCAGTTCGTGAAATAGGATGCGCGCCAGTTCGCCCTCGGGGTAGGTGATAAAGGTACTGAGCAGTGGGTCACCGCCGGCCCAGTTCATCCAGCCCAGCGTCGAGTACGCCGGCACGCCGTAGACCGACACCTCCTGCCCCTGCGCCTGCAACTCCGCGGCGAGCGCGCGCGCCTGCACCTCGCTGAAAAAGCCACGGTAACCCACACAGCCCAGCACCGGGAAACACCAGGTCTTCAAGGTCAGCGAGAACGCGGGCGCGGCCACTACGTTCCACACCACGGCGCGGCGCTGGAGGTCGGCATAACGCCGATAACTCGGGTTGTCCGGAAGCGCAAGGTCGGTCACGGCGAAGCTGCGCATGCGCTGGCTCAGGGCCAGGCGTTCGCGCAATGCCGCTGGCGTCTCTGGATCGCCGAGCCAGTCATTGACAGGCCGGGCCGCCTGCATCAGCGCCAGGTGCCCGTTGACCGACTGCCAGTAGTAGCGCGTATCCGCGCATCCGGTCAGCAACAACAGCAACGCGGTCAGACCGAGCCAGCGGGCAGCAGCGCCGCAGGCCAGGACACAGGAGGGTAAAGGACACGTCACAGACATGGACACATTGTGCGGGAAAGCGGGCGGCACAGCGGACACCGGGCCGATCAGACGCCCAACCGGCGTATGCTGGAGCTCATGCCACGCCTGACCCAAGCACCCAATGTCGCGATCGCCAACCTGTGGGCCGACGCGCTGCGGGATTTGGGCATTGCGACCAGCGTACAGCGCCAGTTTCTGAGCGGCGTGGCTGGAGAGCTGCCGCCAGACCAGTGCTTGCCGGAGGTGTGGTGCACGCATCCCGAACAGGAGGCACAGGCGCGGCTTCTGCTGCACGACCTGCAGCATGTCGTGCAGCGGCGCTGGGCCTGTAGCTGCGGCGAACTGGTCGAGGGTGGCTTCGAGCAATGCTGGAATTGCCTGGCGCTGATGCCACCTGCGGCATAGGCTTTTGCCGTGGGTTCAGTCCGGCACGACGGCCGTGACCTCGATCTCGACCTTGGCGCGGGCCTCGACCAGGGCCGCCACCTGCACACAGGTCATCGCGGGGAAGTTGCGCCCCATCACCGTACGGTAAACCTGGCCGAGCTCCTTCAGGCGGGCGTTGTATTCCACCCGGTCGACGATGTACCAGGTCATGCGCACCATGTGCTCGGGGCCGGCACCCGCCTCGCGCAGCACGGCAACGATGTTGTGCAGGGTCTGCGCGGTCTGTTCGATGAAATCGTCGGTCTCGAACTGCTGCTGCCCGTTCCAGCCGATCTGCCCACCGACGTAAATCTGCGTGCCGCGCGCGGCAACGCCGTTGGCATAACCCCTGGCTGGCAGCCAGCCGGGCGGTTGGAGGAATTTCATGGTTGCTTCAGCCTGAATCGTTGGAGTTTGCCGGTTTCGGTGCGGGGAAGTGCCGGCACGAACTCGATCTCGCGCGGGTACTTGTAGGGCGCTATGGACGCCTTGACATGCTCCTGCAGCTCGCGCACCAGCGCGGCGTCGCCGACGTGGCCGCTGCGCAGCACGCAGAAGGCCTTGACGATCATCCCGCGCGCGTCGTCCGGCTTGCCGATGACCCCACACTCGGCCACCGCCGGGTGGCGCAACAGGGCGTCCTCGACCTCCGGGGCACCCAGGTTGTAGCCGGAGGTGATGATCATGTCATCGGTACGCGCCTGGTAGAACAAATAGCCGTCGGCGTCCTGCACGAAGGCGTCGCCCGGTTGGTTCCAGCCGGACTTGACGTAATCGGCCTGGCGCGCGTCGCCAAGGTAGCGACAGCCGGTCGGGCCCTGCACCGCGAGCTTGCCCACGGTGCCCAGCGGGACTTCGTTGCCGCTGCCATCGACCACCCTGGCCACATAGCCTGGTACCACCTTGCCGATGGCGCCGCGACGCACATCCTGCGGCGCAGCCGACACGAAGATATGGAACATCTCGGTGGCGCCGATGCCATCGAGCAGCTCGATGCCGCTAGCTTCCTTCCAGAGCTGGCGGGTCGCGTCGGGCAATGCCTCGCCGGCGCTGACGCAGATGCGCAGCGGCGGCAGCGCACCGCGCTCGGCCTGCAGAGCCTTCAAGAATGGCGCCATTTGGCGGTAGAAGGTAGGGGCGGTGTAGCAGATGGTGGCGCCCGACTCGTACATCAGCTGGGCCATCGCCTGCGGGGTGTAAGGGATGTCGGGGAAATACACCGAAGCGCCGGTCCACATCGGGAAGATCAACATGCCCCCCAGGCCGAACGTGAACGCCAGTGGCGGCGACCCCATCACGATGTCATCGGGCCGCGCGCGCAACACATGCCGCGGCCAGGTCTCGCAGGCAGCCATTACATCGCGGTGGGTGTGCACCGTGGCCTTGGGTTTGCCGGTGGTACCGGAGGTAAAGGCCAGCAGGGCAATATCGGTCGCGGCCGTGGGGCAGGCCGGAAATTCACCGCTCTTGCGTGCTGCCATCGCCTCCAACGAGGTGGTGGCGCTGGCATCGGCCACATTGAATGCCACGATGCGCCGCAGCACCGGGTGGCCCGCCTGGGCCTCGGCCAGCCCATCGAGCAGCTTCGCATCGCACAGCGCCATGACCGGCTCGGCCTTGTCGATGATCTCGCCAAGTTCCTTGGCACGCAACAGCGGCATGGTGGCTACCGCGACCAGGCCAGCACGCACGACTGCCAGCCAGACCAGGGCCATGCCGATCGAGTTGCCACCCCGCAGCAAGACCCGGTTGCCAGCTTGCAGGCCCAGGTCCTGCACCAGCACCTGGTGGATCGCGCGCACGCGCTGCGCGGCCTGCGCATAGCTGAGGACCACGCCCGGTGAGCGCAGCATCGGCCGGTCGGCCACACCCTTGTCTTCAGCGCGGTCCAGCAGTTCATGGACCAGGTTGATCTGCTCGGGCAGTTGCAGCTCGGGCAACAGGTCGAAACGCAAATTCGGCAGCTCGGCCGCCGAAGGCAGGCGATCGTGGACGAAACGGTCGGTTTGGGCGGAAGGTGCCATGCCTAGCCTTTCAGGACGGATTTGCCGATGATGAGCTGCTGCACCTCGGTGGCGCCTTCGTAGATGCGCAGCGAGCGGATGTCACGGTACAGACTCTCGACCTTGGTGCCCACCTTGACACCGAGGCCGCCATGCAACTGCAGCGCCATGTCGATCACGCGCTGCGCGTTTTCGGTGGCGGCCATCTTGGCCATGGCAGCCTGCGCGGAGTAGGCCTGGGCCTGCGCTGCTGTGGCCGTACCCACACAATCGCGCAGCCAGGCCGCCCGGTACGTCAGCAGGGCCGCGGCATCCACCAGCGCAGCCATGTCGCCGAGCCGGGCCTGGGTCAGTTGAAAATCCGCCAGGCGCTGACCGAACATCCGACGTCGGCGGGCATGGGCCACTGCCTCCTGCAAGGCACGGCGCGCCATGCCCAGCGCGGCACCAGCGACCGAGGCACGGAAGATGTCCAAAGTCTGCATGGCCAACTTGAACCCGCCATGCAGCGCGCCGAGCTGGGCCGCAGCAGGAACACGGCATTCGCGGAACTGCAACGTCGCCAGCGGGTGCGGTGCCATCACGGCGATGTGCTCCGAGCTGTCCAGCCCCGGCGTGTCGGCATCCACCAGAAAGGCCGTGATGCCACGGGTACCGGCGTCGGGGTCTGTCTTGACGAACACGCAGTAGTAGTCGGCAATACCCCCGTTGCTGATCCAGGTCTTGGTACCGTTGAGCACCACGCTGCCATCGGCCTCGAAACGCGCGGATGTGCACAGGGCTGCCACATCGGAGCCGGCCTCGGGTTCGCTCAGCGCAAAGGCTGCGATACGGTCGCCCCGCGCCACCGCACCCAGGTAGTCCGCCTGCTGCGCCGGGGTACCTGCCAGCGTGATGGCACCGCTGCCCAGGCCCTGCATCGCAAACGCAAAGTCGGCCAGCGGGGAATAGAAAGCCAGGGTCTCGCGCAGGATCACCAGCGCGCGCGAATCCAATTGCCCGAGCGCGCCGCCGAAGGCAGCCGGCACGCAGTACCGCAACCAGCCTGCGTCACCCAGTTGCCGGACCCACTGCCGGCAGGCGCGGCGGTCGTCGGACTCGTCCACTGCCTGCGCAGGCACCCATGCCCCCAGGCGCGCACCGAGGTCGCGGTGGACGTCCTCGAAGAAGGGCAACTCGAGGTGAGCGGTCGGGGCGTGCATGGTTCAGTTACCGCCGAACACGGGCTTCTGCTTGGCGGCGAATGCCTGGTAGGCGCGGTGAAAGTCCTGCGTCTGCATGCAGATCGCCTGCGCCTGGGCCTCGGCTTCGACCGCCTGCTCGATGGTCATGGCCCACTCCTGCTGCAGCATAGTCTTGGTCATGCCGTGTGCAAAGGTCGGGCCGGCCGCCAGCTCGGCCGCAAGCGCCTGCGCGCGAGGCAACAGATCGGCGCTCTCGTGCAGGGCGTTGAAAAATCCCCAGGCCAGGCCTTCCTGCGCATGCATGGCGCGGCCGGTAAACAGGAGTTCACTGGCCCGGCCCTGCCCGATCACGCGCGGCAGCAACGCACAGGCCCCCATGTCGGCGCCGGCCAGGCCGACACGCGTAAACAGGAAAGCCGTCCTGGTGGCCGCCGTGCCCAGACGCATGTCGCAGGCCAGCGCCATCATCGCGCCGGCCCCGGCGCAGATGCCGTCGATGGCGCCGATCACGGGTTGTGGGCAGTTGCGCATGGTCTTGACCAGATTTCCGGTCATGCGGGTGAATTCGAGCAGCTCCGGCATGCTCATCTTGGTAAGCGGCCCGATGATCTCGTGCACATCGCCGCCCGAGCAGAAGTTGCCGCCGGCCCCGGTGACCACCACGGCCTTGATGTCGACGCTGCGACCCAGCGCCTCGAAGAGTTGCCCGAGTTCGGCATAGGACTCGAATGTGAGCGGGTTCTTGCGCTCCGGCCGGTTCAGCGTGATGGTGCCCACCGCCCCTTCGCAGGTCCATGAAAAATGGCGTGCCTGGTAGGGGGCGGTGGCCTCGAAGCGGGCATGCATCGGGTTCGATGCGCCGATGTAGTGTTTCATGGTGTGATTTCCTCGTGACTGGTGGCGGGTTGTCGTGTGTGCTGCTTGACCTTGCCCAGCAGGCGGTGCAGCGTGGCGATCTCGCGCTCCTGCAGGCCTGCGAACGCCTCCACGACCCATTGCGCATGCGCATGGGCCATGTCGGAAAACAGCTTGCGGCCTTTGTCTGTGAGCCGCACTCGGTAGGCGCGCCGGTCGCCGGCTACCGGGACACGCTCGACCAACTCCTCGCCCACCAGCTGATCGGTGATGCCCGTGATGTTGCCGCCGGTAACCATCATGCGGCGTGACAGCTCGTTCATCTTCAGGCCATCGCCGGCGCGCTCGAGCTGCGCCATCAGGTCGAAGCGGGGCAAGGTGGTCTCGAACTGGTCGCGCAGGCCACTGCGCACCTGCTTTTCGATGAGCTGCGTACAGGTCAGCATGCGCAACCAGAGCCGCAAGGCTTCGGGATGTTCAGCCGACGTGGTGCCGGCGAGGCGGGCTTCCTTATCCATGTCGGGGGGGTGCATTCATCGGGCCTTGCTGTTGCGCCTGTCCGGAGTAGCTTGGCGTTGGCTCGGCTCGGGAAAGCCTTGGCGTTGGCTCTTCCTGAGACTACCTTGGCGGTGGCCCGCGTCGCGGCAGGCGGTGCCCCAGCCTTCGGCGCGCTCGGCGCCGATGCACGCCGGAGCGAGAAGGCGGACCGAGCATCCACCACGCCACCCCCACCAAACACTCGTCGCCCAAGGCGTGTGGGGGCCGGGTGCGGCGCGCCTCTGGGGCGCTGAGGAGCGCAGGGCTTGCGGCCCGCGCGAAGCGCGTTCGTCATCTGACTCATCGCCACTGTCTGAGCGTAGAGAGCGCAGCGAACGCAGCGAGTTTGGCGATGCGGCCGCAAGACCGAGCACCGCAAGGCAGTCGGCGCGTTCAGCGCCCGACCGCCCCAGTGAAGCGCCGTACCCGGCCCCCACACGCCTTGGGCGACGCGAGAGCAAACCCACACGCCTTGGGCGACGCGAGAGCAAACCCACACGCCTTGGGCGACGCGAGAGCAAACTGCCGTGGCTTGGGAGACGCAAGCTAAAGCCCCTCGGCACGTTCGGCCGCTTGAGCCACGCCCTGGCCCGCCTGGGTGGCGGCCATGAGCTGCTGCTGTTTCTGGATTTCGCGGTACAGCTGGTCGCGCCCGCTCAGGTACTGGCGCGGCCAGGTGACGGCGCGTGACTGCAGGGCGGCAGCTTCGTGCAGGGTCCAGGCGGGGTCGGCCAGATGCGGGCGGGCCACGGCGCACAGGTCGGCCCGGCCCGCTGCGATGATGCTGTTAGCCTGGTCCGCCTGCGTGATGGCGCCGACCGCGATGGTCTGGATGCCCACCTCGTTGCGGATGCGGTCGGAAAAGGGTGTCTGGTACATGCGGCCGTAGACCGGCCGGGCGTTGCGGGTGGTCTGGCCCGAAGAGACGTCGATCAGGTCACATCCGGCGTGCTTGAACAGACGTGCGACTTCGATTGCGTCGTCGTCGGTATGCCCACCGGGTGCCCAGTCGTGCGCCGAGATGCGCACGCTCATGGGTCGGTCGGCAGGCCACACAGCGCGCATCGCCCGAAACACCTCCAGTGGATATCGGCAGCGGTTGGTCAGGCCCGCGCTGCCGGCTCCACCGTAGTCATCGGTGCGCAGATTGGTCAGGGGCGTGATGAAACTCGACAGCAGATACCCATGGGCGCAATGCAGTTCCAGCCAGTCGAAACCGGCTTCGGCGGCGCGCCGGGTCGCATCGACGAATCCGGCCAGCACGGCATCCATGTCGGCCCGGGTCATGGCCCGCGGTAGCTGGTTCTGTTCGCCATACGGTAGGGCACTGGCGGCCAGCAGCGGCCAGTTGGCGTTGGGCTCGACCAGTGGTTCGTCGGTCTGTTCCCAGCCGAGCTGAGTCGAGCCCTTGGGGCCGCTGTGGCCCAGTTGCAGGCCGATCATGGCATCGCTCTGGCCGTGCACGAAGTCCACGATGCGTTTGAATCCGGCCTGCTGCGCGTCGTTCCAGAGCCCCGTGCAACCGGGGGTGATGCGGCCTTGCGGGCTGGGGCTGGTCATCTCGACCATCACCAGCGCCGCGCCCCCCAACGCCCTGGCGCCCAGGTGGACGAGGTGGAAATCCTGCACCAGGCCATCGACGGCACTGTAGGTAGCCATGGGCGAGACCACGATGCGATTCTTGAGCCGGGTGCCGCGCACTTGCAGTGGCAGCAACATGGGCGGCACGGGCGGCATGGACGGCTGTGCCGGGGGTACGCCGGTCGACGTCGCGAGCCAGGTCTCGTAACCCTGCAACCACTGGGGATCGCGCAGGCGCAGATTCTCGTGGCTGATGCGCTGCGAGCGCGTCAGCAGCGAGTAGGCAAACTGCTCGATCTCCATGCCGGTGTAGCGGTCGACGTTCTCGAACCACTCGGTGGAGTTGCGGGCGGCATTCTGGATCCGCAGCACCTCGACGCTGCGCCGCTCCTCGTAGTGCCTGAGCACGGAATCCAGATCGGAATCTGCGCCGACGGTGCGGCCAAAGGCAGCAAAAGCCTGTGCCAGATCGATCGCGTCCTCGAGCGCCAGCTTGGTGCCGCTGCCAATGGAGAAATGTGCGGTGTGGGCTGCGTCGCCCATCAACACCATGGGCACCGACTTGTGGGCCAGCTTCGCCACATGGACCCAGGTCTTGCACATCACCCGTGGAAAGCGGATCCATTGGGCCGAGCCGCGCAGGTGCCGGGCGTTGCTGATCAGCGCATGTCCGCCAAGGTACTTGGCAAACAGACGCTCACAGAAGGCGATCCCCTCCTCCTGGCTCATGTCCTCCAGCCCATGGGCTTTCCAGACCTCCTGGGGCGTTTCGACAATGAAGGTGGAGGTGTTCTCGTTGTATTTGTAGGCATGGGCCTGGAACCAGCCGTGCTCGGTCTGCTCGAAGGCGAACGTGAAGGCGTCGAAGGTGCGGTGCGTGCCCAGCCAGACGAAGCGGCACATCCGGGTGTCGATATCGGGCTGGTAGGTGGCTGCATACCGCGTGCGGATACGGCTGTTCAGGCCGTCGCTTGCAATCACCAGATCGGCCTGGTACTGCTCGGCCAGCGCCTGCTCGTCGGACACGTCGGTCTCGAACACCAACTCGACCCCCAGCGCCATGCAGCGTTCCTGCAGGATGTTGAGCAGGTGTTTGCGTCCGATGCCGCAAAAGCCATGGCCGCCGGAGCGCACGCTGCGGCCCTTGTAGAAAACCTCGATGTCATCCCAGTGGTTGAGCGCGTCGCCGATCAGGGCGCCGGTCACGGGGTCTGCAGCGCGCAGGTTGTCCAGCGTCTGATCGGATAGAACCACGCCCCAGCCGAAGGTGTCGAAAGGCTTGTTGCGCTCGATCACCACCACCCGGTGCGATGGATCCTGGAGCTTCATCAACAGGCCGAAATACAGACCCGCAGGCCCCCCGCCAATGCATAGGATGTTCATGGTGCAATAGTTTATGCCTAAACTAAATGTTGTCAAATAACCCTGGAATCGTGCTCCTGCGGCCGGCTCGATTGCGCTGCATCAAACGCTGGCCAGGCCGTGACCGGGAGCGCGCGCTTTCCGGATCACCGGGGGCACAATCGACCTATCCGCAGCGCACCACACCGCAGCGCCCCGCCCCCTGTTCCCGACCCGATCATGCTCTACACCTTCAAATCCAAAGCCGCAGCCAACCTGATCATGCTGGAGCAACACGGCGCGCACGTACTGAAAATCATTGGCAAGGAACCCGGCCCCAAAGGCATCGTGCTGCCTGAGCAGATGCAAGACGCCATCACTGTCCTGCAGACGGCCATCGCGCAGGAGGAAGCCGCACTGCACGAGGCGGCACGGGCAGCCAAGGCAGCCGGTGAACAAGCGACCGAGCCCCAGGATGTGGGTCTGCGCCAGCGCGCCAAACCGTTCATCGACATGCTGCGTTACTGCCACGCAGCCAACGAACCGATCGTCTGGGGCGTTTGACGCTGTGTGCGATGCCGCACGGTTCGCAGGGTCCGGGTGGCCGACGATGGTGGCTGGCGGGGCCTTCGCCCTGTCCCCACCCTGTACAAGGAGCACACCATGACCAGCCGCGAAACCTTTATCGGGAAGATGAAGACCGAACTCGACGTTCTTGATGCCAAGATGCGCACGGTGGAAGCGCAAGCAGCCGAGGCACGGGCCGATATCCGCGAGAAATACCTGTCAGAAATGGCGAAGTTGCGTGAGCAATCGCGTCTGGCTGGCGCCAAGCTCGAGGAAGTGCGCGCCGCCGGTGAAGATAGTTGGGAGAAAATGAAGGCAGACATGGAAAAAATGCGTGATGCTTTCACGCACTCCTTCCACTACTTCAGGTCGCAAATCTGAAACGCGCCCCGGCGCCGGCTGGCTAGCCAGCCGGGCGCAACACCAATTTAGTCAGCGAATTGCTTGGCGGCATCGATCACCGGCTTGAGCTTGGCGATCTCGGCTGCCACAAAGGCCTTGTGATTGGCCGGCTCCACCCGGTTGTCGGTCACGACCACGGCGCCCAGGGCGTCCTGCTTCTTGACGAACTCGGGATCCTTGAGCGCCAGCTTGAGCGCGTCGTTGAGTTGCTTCAACACGGCTGGCGGGGTGCCCTTGGGGGCATACAGGCCGTGCCAGACTGTTAGATCAAAGCCCTTGAGACCCATTTCCTGCAAGGTCGGGTAATCCTTCAGCAGCGGATGCTTGGATAGCGGCTTGGCCGTTGTCACCGCGAAGGCTTTGACACGACCGGCCTGGATCTGTTGCGTGGTGTTGGTGCTCTGGTCGCACATCAGGTCGACCTGGCCGCCGAGCAAGGCGTTCATTGCCGGCGCCGTGCCGCCATAGGGAATGGTGGTCATCGCTTCTTTGGCATTCACCGCCGACTGCCACATCAGGCTGCACAAGTGCGACGCAGAGCCCAACCCGGCATGCGCGATGTTCAGCTTGCCCGCATTGGCGCGGATGTAGTTTTCGAAGTCGCGATAGGTGTTGGCCGGCATTTGCGGCTTGCCGATCAGGGTCATCGGCACTTCGTTGATCAAGCCCAGAAACTCGAAGTCCTCCAGCGGCTTGTAGCCGATCTTGCGGTACAGGGCCGGTGTGGCCGCCATGCCGATATGGAACAGCAGCAGCGTGTGGCCGTCTGGCGCAGCGCGGGCCACCTTGGTGGCACCGATCGTGCCCCCGGCGCCAGCGGTGTTCTCGACCACGAAATTAGCGTTGCCACCCATGGTCTTGCGCATGGTCTCGCCCAACTGGCGGGCCACCAGATCGGTAGGACCACCGGCGGCGAACGGAACCACGATGGTGATCGGCTTGGTGCCAGGAAAACCCTGGGCCTGGGCAAACAGTGCCGTGGCCGCAGCGGCAGCAACCAGAAAACGTTTCATGCGATGTCCCTCCCTTTGTGAATGACGGAAGGTAGTCTAAGAGCCCCAGATGAATTGCCAATAGTGGCAAATACGTAGGCGAAAACCCCAGCAGGACGGCTCTTTCCCGCACAATTTCGAAGGCTATTGGCGATCGCTCACTGGTAGCTGCGCGCGTCCTCGATGACCTTGCCATCGTTGGGCAGGCTGCCCGGCAATACCAGCTCCACGTCACCGCGCAGCTTGGTCACATCGCGAATCGCCTCACCGATCCTGGCGGCCAGCCCGTCAGGGCCACCGCAGGAGGTCTCGACGTGCAGCGTCATCGCGTCATGGGCCATGGCGCCCGTCACCACCAGGCGCGCCCGCACCACCTCGGGAAACCGTTTGGCGATCTCGTGGACCTGCCCTGGGTGCACGAACATGCCGCGGATCTTGGTGGTCTGGTCGGCGCGCCCCATCCAACCCTGGATACGGGTCTTCATGCGACCGGTCGGGCAGTGGCCGGCCAGGACGGCGCTGAGGTCCCCGGTGCCGAAACGTACCAGCGGATACACCGGGTTCAGGCTGGTCACGACCGGTTCCCCAACCTCGCCATCGGGTACCGGATCGCCAGTGCCAGGGCGCACGATTTCGACCAGCACGCCCTCGTCGATCACCAGGCCGGCGCGCGCGCTGGTCTCATGGGCGATCAGCCCGTCGTCTGGCCGCGAACATAGAAACATATTTGACGTCAGGATGTCGGTGCGGCGACAATTCAGGGCTCAGGGGCATAGGGATTACCCTATGTTCACAAGTAACTGACGCCGGACTGACATTTTTATGCGCAATGTCAAATGAAGCCTCCCTGCATCACCGCCGCCGGCCGGTCCGCGACGACGAACTCGACGCCATTCCCTGGCCCGCGGTCATCGACGCGCGCCAGCGCGAGCGCGTGGCGCTGGAGAACCAGGTCTCCGACGCCGAGCCCGGAGACTTCGTGTGCCGCACCACGCGCCCGGTGACCTCCTGGTTCGGCGTGATCGACGGCCGGCTCAAGATGCGCACCGACAACGCGGAGGGACAGACCATGACCTACACCGGCATTCCGCCCGGCGGCTGGTTCGTCGAGGGTACGGCGCTCAAGCGCGAGCCCTACCGCTACAACATCCAGGCACTGCGCAAATCGATCGTTGCCGGGTTGCCGGTCGACAGTTTCCATTGGCTGCTGGACCACTCCATCGGCTTCAACCGCTTCGTGATGAACCAGATCAACGAGCGTTTCGGGCAGTTCATCGCGGCGCGCGAGATCGACCGTATGAACAACCCCGATGCCCGCGTTGCGCGCAGCCTGGCCGCACTGTTCAACCCGGTCCTGTACCCCGGTGTGGGTGAAATGCTGCGCATCACCCGGCAGGAACTGGCCTACCTCGTCGGGCTGTCGCGCCAGCGTGTGAACGAGGCCTTCAACACCTTGCAGACCCACCAGGTGATCCGCGTCGAATATGGCGGGCTGCGGGTGCTGGACCTGCACGCGCTACGCTCCAGCTACTTTTTGAAACAGGCACGATGACATCCCCTCCCCCACCCGGCGGATTCCGCCGCGCCGCTCCGCCCCCCGGTGCACGCCCAAGCGCCGCCGCCGCAGCAGCGGCAGCGGCAGGTTCCGGCGATGGCAGCACCACCCGGCTCAACAAGCGCATGGCCGAGCTCGGCATGGCCTCGCGCCGCGAGGCCGACGACTGGATCGGCCGCGGCTGGGTCAAGGTCAACGGCCAGGTGGCCGAGATGGGCATGCAGGTCACGCCCGATGCACGCATCGAAGTGGCCAAACAAGCCCAGGGACAACAGGCCAACCAGGTCACGATCCTGCTCAACAAGCCCATGGGCATCGTCAGCGGTCAGGCTGAAGACGGCCATCTGCCGGCCATCACGTTGGTACAGCCACACAACCGCTGGGCCGAGGACAACGCACGCTTCTTCTTCCACCCGCGCCAGCTGCAAAGCCTGGTGCCGGCAGGTCGGCTGGACATCGACTCGATCGGCCTGCTGGTGCTGACGCAGGACGGGCGGGTGGCGCGCCAGCTGATCGGCGAGAACTCGTTGATGGAGAAGGAATACCTGGTGCGTGTGGCCACACTGGGCCGTGGCGAGTCAGCGGCGGGCGGCGACATGCTGACCACCATCCACGAAAGCGATCCGGTCACCACCAACGTGCAGGCGGTCTTCCCGCGCGACAAGCTGGAGTTGCTGCGCCACGGCCTGAGCCTCGACGGCCAGGCGCTCAAGCCCGCCAGGATTGCGTGGCAGAACCCGGAGCAGTTGCGCGTGGTGCTGACAGAGGGCAAGAAGCGCCAGATCCGGCGCATGTGCGAACTGGTCGGGCTCAAGGTGGTGGGGCTCAAGCGGGTACGCATCGGCAAGGTGATGCTGGGTCACCTGCCGCTGGGGCAGTGGCGCTACCTGGCGCCGCACGAAGGGTTTTAGAGGTGCCCATGCCGCCCGACCAGCGCCCGAACCCGTTCCAGCACCTGCGCGCCGCCGACCTGCGCGGCATCACGCAGTTGGCGACCCAGGCCACCGTGGGCGTGACACGTATTGCCGAAGGCGTGCACCAGTCGGTCTGGAGCACGCTCGGCGTGCCGGGTGATGCGCGGACCGGCCGAACGCGCGGCATGACGGGCCTGGTGTACCGCAGCGTCGAGCAGATCGCCGGGCTGCTGGGCAAGGGGGCCGACAACCTGATGGCCCGGCTGCTGCCACTGATGGAACTGGTCGACACGGCGCCTGCCGACAGCCCGCAGCGCGCCGCCGTGCTGGCGGCGCTCAACGGCGTGATGGGCGACCGCCTGGTGGCCAGCGGTAATCCGTTTGCCACTTCCATGGCCCTGCGCTTCCAGGATGCCGAGGTCGTTCCCCACGGGCCGCCGGCTATGCTGGCCGCCAGCCGCAAGGTGGTATTGCTGATCCACGGCCTGTGCATGAACGACCTGCAATGGCGCAGCACCCACGACGGCCAGCCTGTGGACCACGGCGCCCTGCTGGGCCAAGCCCTGGGCGCCAGTCCGGTCTACCTGCGCTATAACTCCGGGCGCCACGTCTCCGAGAACGGTGCCGACCTGTCCGCGCTGCTCGAACAATGGATTGCGCGGCCGGGCAACCCACTCGAACAACTCACCGTGGTCGTGCACAGCATGGGTGGCCTGGTGGTTCGCAGCGCGCTGCACCAGGCCGCGCAGGGCGGTCTGCGCTGGCCGCGGGTGGTGCGCAGCATCGTGTTCCTGGGTACACCACACCACGGCGCGCCACTCGAGCGCGCCGGCAACTGGGTCGACGCATTGCTGGGCAGCACACCCTGGAGCGCGCCCTTTGCCCGGCTGGGGCAGCTGCGCAGCGCCGGCATCACCGACCTGCGTTACGGCTTTGTGGCCGAGCAGGACTGGCGGGGGCATGACCGCTTCCGCCGCCAGCCGGACCGCCGCCTTCACGTGCCGCTGCCCGAAGGCGTCGCCTGCTATGCCGTGGCCGCGACCACGGCGGCACAGCGCAGCCCGCTGGCCGACCGGCTGGTGGGCGATGGGCTGGTTCCCCTGCAAAGCGCGCTGGGCCACCATGAAGACCCTTTGCGCACGCTGCACTTTGCCAGATCCTCGCAAGCCATTGCCTGGAAAACCCACCACATGGCGCTGCTGCACAGCCCCGAGGTGGCGCAGCAGATGGTGCGCTGGCTGGCCTGACGCGCGGGCTTCGCGAGCACCTGGTCGCCGCTGCTCGGGGCTAGCGCGCGTCACTGTCGGCATAGACCGCACCCAGGCCGTGCCAGGAAGCGGAATCGACAAGTGACGTTCGCACGTCCTTGAAGCACGTTGTCACGGCCCCAACTACCCAACGGCCAAAAGCTGTTGAGTCGACGCGTTGTCACGCGACGATTTCGGCCCAAACAAACTCCCCCACACTTCAGGGAAATTCCATGCTTTTCGACGCTTGCCAACTGGGCGCAAAACGCTGGCCAACCGCAGCGTGATGGCACCGATGACCCGCAGCCGTGCGTCGGCCGGCAACGTCCCCAACGCCTTGATGGCGCAGTACTACCAGCAGCGCGCCCGTGCCGGGCTGATCGTGACAGAGGGCACCTCGCCGTCTCCCAATGGTCTCGGATACGCGCGCATCCCGGGCCTGTACAACCAGGAACAGGTGCAGGGCTGACGCCTGGTGACAGATGCCGTGCACCAGGCTGGCGGCAAGATCTTTGTGCAGCTCATGCACACCGGGCGCGTCGCACACCAGGCCAATCTGCCCGCCGGTGCCCGCGTCCTCAGCCCGAGTGCCACCGCCTGCCCGGGCGAGATGTGGACCGACACCGCCGGTATGCAAACACATACGGCGCCCGCGACGATGACCCTTGCGGACATCGCCTCTACAGTCGCCGAATACTCCCAGGCGGCCCGCTTGGCGATCGAGGCGGGTTTCGACGGCATCGAACTGCACGCGGCCAACGGCTACCTGATGGAGCAGTTCCTGCACCCGCTCGCCAACCAGCGCAACGATGCCTACGGCGGCAGCGCCGAGCACCGCAACCGATTCACCCTGGAAGTGGCACAGGCATGCGCCGCAGCGATCGGTGCCGACCGGGTGGGCATCCGCATCTCGCCGTACGGAGTGTTCAACGGAACCGGCGCCTTTGAAGGTCTCGAAACGCAATTCGTCGCGCTGACCCGGCAGCTGTCGGACATCGGTCTGGTGTACCTGCACCTGGTCGACCACTCGGCGACGGGCGCCCCGCCGGTGCCGGCCGAGTTCAAGGCCAAGTTGCGCGCGGCCTTTGCCCGGACCTTCATCGCGGTGGGTGGTCTGGACGCAAAAAGTGCCGAGAAGGTCTTGCATGCCAATGAGGCCGACCTGACCGCTTTCGGCCGGCCTTTCCTGGCCAATCCCGACCTGGTGGCGCGCATGAAGGCGGGCGCAGAGCTCAATGCGCCGGACATGGCCAGCTTCTACACACCTGGCGAGAAGGGTTACACCGACTATCCCGTACTGGCGGCTTAAACGGCTGACCAGGGCCCGACGGCCCCTTGAGTCCGGCGCAATCCACCATAATCGCAAACTGCCCAAGCACGCCGTTACCCGGCGTGCAATGCGTCACCTGTACTTTGTGAGACACCACCTTCATGAGCAAGCAAACCCTTTCGTTCCAGGCTGAAGTCGCCCAGCTTCTCCACCTGGTCACCCATTCGCTGTATTCCAACAAGGAAATCTTTCTGCGCGAGCTGATCTCGAACGCTTCTGACGCCTGCGACAAATTGCGTTTCGAGGCGCTGAATGCACCCGCGCTGTTCGAAGACGCACCAAACCTGGAGGTGCGGGTCAGCATGGACAAAAAGGCCCGCACGCTGACCATCACCGACAACGGTATCGGCATGTCGCAGCAGGAAGCCATCGACCACCTGGGCACCATCGCCAAGAGCGGCACCAAAGACTTTGTCTCCCGGCTCAGCGGCGATCAGAAAGCCGATTCGAACCTCATCGGGCAGTTCGGCGTGGGCTTTTATTCCGGCTTTATCGTGGCGGATCGCATCACGGTCGAGTCACGCCGTGCCGGCCTGCCGGCCAGCGAAGGGGTGCGCTGGGTCAGCGGTGGCGCGGGCGACTTCGAGGTGGAGACGCTCGAACGTGCCCACCGCGGCACCAGCGTGACCCTGCACCTGCGCGAAGACGCCGAGGAATACGCCAGTGCCTGGAAGGTCAAGGGCATCATCAACAAGTATTCTGACCATATCAGCCTGCCCATCCTCATGCAGAAGGAAGAGTGGAAGGAGGGCGAGAAGATCGACGGCGATGAGGCCGGCGCCACCAAGGGCGGCGAGATGGTCACCACCGACGAGTGGGAGACCGTCAACAAGGCCAACGCCATCTGGGCCCGGGCCAAGAAGGACATCACTCCGGACCAGTACAACGAGTTCTACAAGCAGATCAGCCACGACTTCGATGAGCCGCTGGCCCACACGCACAACCGCGTCGAGGGAAGCACCGAATACACCCAGTTGCTCTACATCCCGGCCAAGGCCCCTTTCGACCTGTGGAACCGCGACAAGAAAGGGGGTCTGAAGCTCTACGTGAAGCGTGTCTTCATCATGGACGACGCCGAGGCCCTGATGCCCACCTATCTGCGCTTCGTCAAGGGCGTGGTCGATTCAGCCGACCTGCCGCTCAATGTGAGCCGCGAGTTGCTACAGGAAAGCCGCGACGTCAAGGCCATCCGCGAAGGCTGCACCAAGCGCGTCTTGAGCATGCTCGAGGATCTGGCGCGTAACGACCTGCCGCCCAAGGCCGAGGCCGGCGCAGACGGTGTAACCGACGTCGTCAGCGAGGAGGACAAGACAGCCGCAGAAGCCAACGCTGGCAAATACGGCAAGTTTTATGCCGAATTCGGCGCGGTGCTCAAGGAAGGGGTCGGCGAAGACTTCAGCAACAAGGAGCGCCTGGCCAAGCTGCTGCGGTTTGCCACCAGCACGACCGACAGCGTGAGCATAGGTTTTGCCGACTACAAGGCGCGCATGAAAGACGGCCAGGAGGCGATCTACTACATCACCGCGGACACCCAGGCTGCCGCCAGGAACAGCCCGCAGCTTGAAGTGTTCAAGAAGAAGGGCATTGAAGTCCTGCTGATGACCGACCGCGTGGACGAATGGGCGCTGAACTATCTGCACGACTTCGACGGCACGCCGCTGCAAAGCGTGGCCAAGGGCGCCGTCGACCTGGGCAAACTGCAGGACGAGACCGAGAAGAAGGCGGCCGAAGAAGCGGCCGAGACTTTCAAGCCCCTGCTGGCCAAGCTCAAGGAAGCGCTCAAGGACAAGGCTGAAGACGTGCGCGTGACCACGCGCCTGGTCGACAGCCCAGCCTGCCTGGTGGTGCAGGACCACGGCATGAGCACTCAGCTCGCGCGCATGCTCAAACAGGCGGGCCAGTCCGCACCCGAAACCAAACCGGTTCTGGAAGTGAATGCCGAGCACGCCTTGGTGAAAAAGCTCGACGGCTCGGTGCATTTCCACGACCTTGCCCACATCCTGTTCGACCAGGCTTTGCTGGCCGAAGGCGGCATGCCGGCCGATCCGGCGGCCTACGTACGGCGGGTCAACGCGCTGCTGGTGTAGCGGGTCACGCAGGGATCTGCCGCGGCACGCCCGCGGTTTCCATGGCGGCCAGCAGCGCCTGGTCGAATGTCGCCAAAGGCAGTCTGCGGCGCAGCGCAAGTTCCAGGTACGCGGCGGCGTAGCTGGTGAGTTGGTGACGCGCCGCTATGGCGTCGATTGCGATCATGGACACCGACTCGCGGTCCACATGCAGGCGCAAGGCTGACGCGGCGGCAATGAGTTCGTTCCGTTTGGCGCCTGTGATGCGTCTGCGCCGCTGCGCGCTGAGCAGCAGGTTGCCAATCTCAAGGGTCCATAGCGCTGGTACCCAGATGGGATCGGTCGACGTTGCGACCAGGGCCGCTTCAGTTGCAGGCGTTGCTTCGTCGGGCAGGAACCACGCCGCCGAGACCGATGCATCCACAACGAATCCAGGCATCAGCGGCGCCCTTGGGTGACCAGGTCCCGGCTCTTGAGCCGCCCCAGGCTAACGCCTTGGCGACTGGCGCGCAAACCCTCCACTGCATCCAATGCGCGGGCCTGCTCATCCTGGGCAGGCGCCAGGCTGGCGACTACCTTGCCCCTGCGAGTGATCTCGAATCGTTCGCCTGCCTGCACACGCTCGATCAATTCGGACAGGCGGTTCTTGGCTTCGAACAATGCAATGGTGGTCATCTTGGGAGCTTCTTGATCCCGATTGTAGCTAGCTAGCTAGCTAGCTAGATCAACCGATCGATCGTCCCATCGCATGATCACTGCTTCAGGCTACCCAGCAGACGGGTCAGGCCGACGGCCAGACGCTCCAGGGTCGCGGGTTCCGGCAGAGGCAGCGTCAGGCTGCGTTCGCCGGTCGCCGGGTTCGTCGTGACGTGGACACGCGTCCTGGCGCGATCTTCGCCACCAGCGGGTCTGGCCAAAATGTCGATCCACTGCAATCCTGCCTCCAGCAACGGCGCCCAAGGGTCTTCAGCATGGGCCGGCGGCGCGGCGTCTTCGGTCGCGGCGACGGTCTGATCCGGCGCTGACGCCTCGACCGCTTGTACGGCGCCACTGCTCTCAGCGGCGATTGGCATCGGGGCCACGTCGCCTGCGGCCGGATGCGCCGCAAGATGAACGGAGCCACTCGCTGCGCCAGAGGGCGCAGCAGCCGCCTCCTCCGGCACTCCCATGGCGCCAACCACGTCGTCCACGCTTTCCATGAATTTCGACAGCCGGGTGCCCTGCATGAACACGGCACTGTCGCCGCCATCCAGCACACCGGCGAAAAGCGACTTCTTGAACGCCAGGATTCCCAGCATGCCCTCCTCGATGCTGCCCCACACCACCGGCATCGGTAGACAGGAACAAGCGGCATTCCGGATCCTGCACAAAGGCATCGACCAATGCCCCCCGTTTGTCGCCAGGAACACTGCCATGGAACAACACATGGCCCCAGCCGCGCGCGCGCAGCTGGCGCATCAGTACTTCGTGCGTACCCAGCCATTGGCTGAAAACCACGGCCTTGGCGTCGGGCTGCTCGAACAGATCCTCCACCAAAATGACCAACTCGTCGGCCTTGTGACCGAAGTCGGTTTCATGGTCCAGCAGCCAGGTGCTGTTGCACGACGTGCGCATGTTCTGCAAGGCGCACTGCAGGCGGCGCTGGTCGCTGTCGGACAAGTAGCCGGTCTTGCGCCAGCGCGCGACGATGCGCACCACGATCCCGCCATTTTCGTCGTGGTGCACGCGCTGCTCGCGGGTCATCGGCACCAACAGGGTCTTGTCGACCCGCGCGGGCAACTGCTGCAACACTTCGGACTTGCGCCGGCGCAGCATGATCGGCGCCAGCGTGGCGCCGATGCGGTCCAGGTCCTTGTAGCCGATCACCCGCCCTGCATCGTCCAACTGCTGGTGCGCGTGCAGCAGCCGCCAGGTGGGGCCCGGCCGGTGCTGATCCACCAGCTGCACGATTGCAATCAGCACTTCCAGGCGGTTCTCCAGCGGGGTGCCGGTCAGCACGATGGCATAGGGCGTTTCGATGTGCCGCAATGCGCGGGCCGCGACCGTGTTCCAGTTCTTGACGCGCTGCGCCTCGTCGAAGATCAGCAGATCCGGCGCCCAGGCCCGGATCAGGTCGGCATCGCGCACCTTCGGCCTGATAGGGATACAGCTGCGTCTTCAGCAGCGTGGCGATGCCTGGGTCGGCCACTCTCTTGGGGTAGGGCTGGGCCAGCACCTGCTGGTGGCGTTCCGCGTCGCGCGCCTGGGCGGCGAAAGTCAGGGCGCGCTCGTCGATGCGCAGTTCATGTCCGGCCGCGCGGGCCCGGGCGATGAAGCCGTCCAATTCGCCCAGGCGCGCCCAGGGCAGGATCCAGCCTGCAGGTGCATCGAACAGTTTTTGCGCCCGCCGCAGCAGCGCCGGAGGGCATTCCGCGCCTGGCCGCAAACCTACCGTGCGCTGACCTGCAGAGTGCAGCAGCACCTCGCTGTACGGCGGCGCGAAGGATCGCGCCAGCGCCGCCTTGCCGCCCCGCCGTGCCATGAGCCTCGCCCATGTGAACTCGATATGCTTGCGGTGCCCAGATCATTGGAGGCAAAGTCCATGCAGGTGCACTGGTTGTCGCCGGGTGCCGGGCCGCGGATGGACACCCGGTAGCGCGCGCCGGTCGCGTCGTTGCCGACATCGAAATCCGAAAACACGGGCTCGTCGCCGATGTTGCGCAGTGCGAAGCGCTGCTCACGGCCAAACTGCCGGCGCAGTGTGCGCTGCCAGTCCTCCGCGGACATGGCCTTGGGCTTGCGCTGGCGCGACAGGCGCGCTTCGGGTGGGGGCTTCGGATTGCCTTGCGAGGTTTGCGCTGGCCGCCGGGACTGGCTGTCTTCATGGGCTCGTCCTGAGTTGGTCGGGCGATTGTCGTGCAGCGTGCATGCCTGACAATCCCCCCATGCCTCTCGATCTGGACACTCTCGACGCACTGCGTCGCCAGCACCCCGCCTGGCGTCTGCTGCAGGCCGACTCGGTGGCGCTGGTGGCCAGCTTCCTCAACCGGGCATTCGTGCAGCCCAACCAGCGCGTGATGCGCCAGTCCGACCTGGCCGAGGCGCTGGAAGACACGCTCTACACGATCCGTGAGCAGCGCGGCGCCAACGCCTACCCAAAGAGTGCGCTGGAGTACCTCAACGACTGGGCTGGCAACGACCGGGCCTGGCTGCGCAAGTTCTATCCACCGGGTACCGACGAGCCGCACTTTGACCTCACACCGGCCACCGAGCGCGCGCTGGCTTGGCTCGAATCGCTGACCCAGCGCGCGTTTGTCGGCACCGAGTCGCGCTTGCTCACGCTGTTTGACCTGCTGCGCCAGATGCAGCAGGGCAGCGAAACCGATGTCGAGGCGCGCGTGCAGGAGCTTGAGCGCCGGCGCGACGCGATCGAAGCCGAGATCGACCGCGCCCGCAGCGGCGACCTGATGCTGCTGGGCGACACCGCGCTCAAGGAGCGCTTCGTGCAATTCACCACGCTGGCGCGTGAGCTGCTGGCCGACTTTCGCGAGGTGGAGCACAACTTCCGCGGCCTGGACCGCCGGGTGCGCGAGCGCATCGCGCTGTGGGATGGCAGCAAAGGGCAATTGCTGCACGACATCCTGGGCGAGCGCGACCTGATCGCCGACTCCGACCAGGGCCGAAGCTTTCGCGCATTCTGGGATTTCCTGATGTCGCGGGCGCGCCAGGACGAGCTGAGCGGCTTGCTCGACCATGTATTGCAGCTGCCCCCCGTGGCCGACCTGACGCCCGACCCGCGCCTCAAGCGGGTGCATTACGACTGGCTCGAAGCCGGCGAGCATGCGCAGCGCACGGTGGCACTGCTGTCGCAGCAGTTGCGCCGCTTCCTGGACGACCAGGCCTATCTGGAGAACCGCCGCATCATGGACATCCTGCGCGGAATCGAGGCCGGTGCGCTGGCCGTGCGCACCCAGCCACCGCAGGGGGACTTCCTGCGCATCGACGAAATCGCCCCCGCCATCGAGCTGCCGATGGAGCGGCCACTGCATGCACCACCGATCAAGCTCGCGCTGGAAAGCGCGACGATCCGGGTCGGCGATGAAGACCTCGATGCCGACGCGCTGTACACACAGTTCACCGTTGATCGGACCGTGCTGGCGCAGCATGTACGCCGGGCCCTCCAACAGCACAGCCAGGTCACCCTGCCCGACCTGCTGCTGCAGCGCCCACTGCAGCAAGGCCTCGCCGAGCTGGTGGCCTACTTGAGCCTGGCGGCCGAGCCCGGCCATGCGCTGATCGACGACACCCAGGAAGACACGATCGACTGGACCGCCCGCGACGGTCACCACAAGCAGGCGCGGCTGCCACGCGTGATCTTCTCGCGCTCATGATGGACGGTCTGCAAAACGATCCCGCCACGGGCGCTGCCAGCGCCCACGCCGACCTGTCGGCGGTGCTGATCCCGCTGCTCAAGGGAGTGACCTACCGCGGCGACGATGCGGCGCACTGGCACATGCTGCTGCAATTGCAAGGCCGCGTGCGCGACCATGCCGGGGTGCTGGGGCTGGAGCTGCTGATCGACGAAGCCGAGGGCTATGCCTTCCTGCGCTCGCGCGCCGATTCGGAGGACGAAGGCGCGCCCAAGCTGCCGCGTCTGGTGGCGCGCCGGCCGCTGTCGTTCCCGGTCAGCCTGCTGTTGGCGCTGCTGCGCAAGAAGCTGGCGGAGTTCGATGCCGCGGGTGGCGAGACGCGGCTGATTCTGTCGCGCGAGCAGGTGGCCGAGATGCTGCGGGTATTTCTACCGGAGGGCAGCAATGAAGCGCGTCTGATCGACCAGGTCGACACGCACCTGAACCGCATCGTGGACCTGGGATTCGTGCGCCGGCTGCGCGGCCAAGAGGGCATGGTCGAGGTGCTGCGGATCCTCAAGGCCTTTGTCGACGCCCAGTGGCTGGCCGACTTCGACACTCGGCTGGCAGCCTACCGCGCGCAACTCGAGGGACCCGGGAGCAGCGATGAAACATGACACCGCGCTGCTGGACTTCAGCAGCGAAGAAACCCTGTCCGGCTTTCGGCTCCAGCGGCTGGAGGTCTTCAACTGGGGCACCTTTGACGGCCGGGTCTGGACGCTGCGCGCCGACGGTCGCAACGCGCTGCTCACGGGAGACATCGGCTCGGGCAAGTCGACACTGGTCGACGCCATGACCACGCTTTTGGTACCCGCGCATCGCGTGGCCTACAACAAGGCCGCCGGCGCCGAGGCCCGCGAACGCACGCTGCGCAGTTACGTGCTGGGCCACTACAAGGCCGCGCGCAACGAGCTTGGCGGCTCCGGCCGGCCGGTCGCCTTGCGCGGGCCCAACAGCTACTCCGTGATCCTGGCGGTTTTCCACAACGCGGGCTACGACCAGACCGTGACGCTGGCCCAGGTGTTCTGGCTCAAGGACCCGCAGGGCCAGCCGCTGCGCCTGTTTGCCGTGGCCGAGCGCGCGCTGTCGATTGCCGGTGATTTTTCCGACTTCGGAACCGACATCACCCGGCTGCGCAAGCGCCTGCGCGCCACCAAGGTGGTGGTGGAAGACAGCTTCCCTCCGTATGGCGCCTTGTTCCGCCGCCATTTCGGCATCCACAACGAGCAGGCGCTGGAGCTGTTTCACCAGACGGTGTCGCTGAAATCGGTCGGTAACCTGACCGATTTCGTGCGCAGCCACATGCTCGAGCCTTTCGACGTGGCGCCGCGGCTCACCGCGCTGATCGCGCATTTCGACGATCTCAACCGCGCACATGCGTCGGTGCAGAAGGCACAGGCGCAGTTGGCACTGCTGGAGCCACTGGTGGCCGACAGCGAGCAGCATGCCGAGCTGTCGGACGCCATCGCGCAGCAGCGCGCAGCGCGCGAGGCGCTGTCCAGCTACTTTGCCGGGCTCAAGGCGACGCTGCTCGACCAGCGTCTGCAGCACCTGGTGGAGGAGCTGGCGCGCCATGCCAGTGCCATCGATCGGTTCACCACGCAGCAGCGCCAACTGCAGGTACAGGAACGCGAGCTGCGCCGTGCCATTGCCGACAACGGCGGCGACCGCATCGAGCGGCTGGCGCTGGACATCGCTACCAAGGAAGTCGAAAAGCAGCGTCGCGTCGACAAAGCGGCCCGCTACGACAGCCTGCGCCAGGCCCTGGGCCTGCTGGCGATGCACGATGCCGAGGATTTCCTGGCGCAGCGCGCGCTGTGCGCACCACTGCGCGAAGACGCGGCCGGGCGCGAGGCCGCACTGCAGAACGAACTCAACGAGCTCGGCGTGGCGTTTGCGCAGGGGCGCCAGGAACATGCCGATCTGGAGGCCGAACTGCGCAGCCTGCGCGCGCGTCGCAGCAACATCGATGCCCAGCAGGTGGCGCTGCGCAGCAAACTGTGCCAGGCCCTCGACCTGGCCGAGGACGACATGCCCTACGCCGGCGAGTTGGTCCAGCTGCGCGACGACGAGCGTGATTGGGAGGGCGCCGCGGAGCGGCTGCTGCGCGGTTTCGGCCTGTCGCTGCTGGTGCCGGATTCCCATTACGGTGCCGTCGCCGACTGGGTCGACCAGACCCAGCTCAAGGGGCGCCTGGTGTACTTTCGCGTACGCAGCCCGGCCAGGGGCGCCGGCCGGGACAGCCGTGGCGAGCCGGCCTCGCTGCATCCCGACTCGCTGGCACGCAAGCTGGCGGTCAAGCCCGACTCGCCGTTTTACGCCTGGCTGGAGCGCGAGCTGGCGCAGCGCTTCGACCTGGCCTGTTGCACCAGCCAGGACCAGTTCCGGCGCGAGGCGCGCGCGATCACACGCTTTGGGCAGATCAAGGCGCCGGGCGAACGCCACGAGAAGGACGACCGCCACCGCATCGACGACCGCAGCCGCTATGTGCTGGGGTGGAGCAACCAGGCCAAGATCGCTGCGCTCGAAAGCAAGGCGCGCGTGTTGCAAGCGCGCCTGGCCGACACCGGACAGCGCATCACCGAGCGCCAGAAAGCCCAGCAGGCGGTGCGCGAACGCCTGCAGGCACTGGACCGACTGGACGAATACCGTGACTTCAGCGAGCTCGACTGGCACTACAGCGCCAGCGAGTTGGCCGCACTGATGGAAGAGAAGCGGCGTCTGGAATCGGCGTCGGACGTGCTGCAGACCCTGACAGCGCAGCTGCAGGGCGTGGAGGTGGCCGCCGCCGACACCCAGGGGCGGCTCAAGAAGCGTGAGGCCGAGCAAGCCCAGTGCCTGTGGCGCCAGACGGACGCGCAGGACCTGCAAAAGCAGACCCAGCAGGTGCTGGGCGCTACCGACTACCCCGCCCACGCGGCGCATTTCGCGCCGATCGCCCGCTGGCGCGGCGAAGCTCTGGGCGAGCACACCCTGAGCGTCGAATCCTGCGACGGCCGCGCGCAGGATGTGCGCCGCTGGCTGCAAGAGCGTATCGAGGCCGATGACAAGAAGCTCGCGCGCCTGGGCGAGAAGATCGTGCGCGCCATGGCGGCCTACAAGGAGGCCTTCAAGCTCGACACGCTGGAGGTCGACGCCAGCGTAGCCGCGGGGCCCGAGTACCGCGCGATGCTCGAGCAACTGCGCCGCGACGACCTGCCGCGTTTCGTCGCGCGCTTCAAGGAGCTGCTCAACGAGAACACCATCCGCGAAGTGGCACATTTTCAGTCGCAGTTGCACCGCGAGCGCGAGACCATCCGCGAGCGCATCGCGCGCATCAACGAGTCGCTGACGCAGATCGACTACAACCCGGGGCGCACCATCCGGCTCGAAGAACAGCTGACCAACGATGCCGAGGTGCGCGACTTCCAGACCGAACTGCGCGCCTGCACCGAGGGCACGCTGACCGGATCCGATGACGCGCAGTATTCCGAGGCCAAGTTCCTGCAGGTGCGACACATTATCGAGCGCTTCCGCGGCCGCGAAGGCACGGCCGAAGCCGACCGGCGCTGGACCGCCAAGGTGACCGACGTGCGCCAGTGGTTCATGTTCGCCGCCAGCGAGCGCTGGCGCGAAGATGGCCGCGAGCAGGAGCACTATTCGGATTCCGGTGGGAAAAGCGGCGGGCAGAAAGAGAAACTGGCCTACACCATCCTGGCCGCCAGCCTGGCCTACCAATTCGGACTGGAATGGGGCGCAGCGCGCTCGCGCTCGTTTCGCTTTGTTGTCATCGACGAGGCCTTCGGCCGCGGATCAGACGAATCCGCCGAGTACGGCCTGCGCCTGTTTCGCCAGCTCGACCTGCAACTGCTGATCGTCACACCGCTGCAGAAGATCCACATCATCGAGCCCTTCGTCGCCAGCGTGGGTTTCGTGCACAACGACGACGGCAGCGCATCGAAGCTGCGCAACCTGGGGATCGAGGAATACCGCGCCCAGCGCGATGCGCGGCAGCCATGAGCACCGCAGGGCGACGGTAGTCCCGTGAGCGCCACCCAGCAGCTACCCGGGGGCGGTCGCACTGGCGGCTGGACCACTGCCACCGATCTGCGCGCCCAGCTGCTGCGTCTGTGGGAGCGCGACGAGTTGCTGGGTGCGGAGTTTCCGTTGCGCCTGAAGCTGCGCGCACCCACCGCAAGCGCCCTGTCCGAGCAGTTCGACGCAGTACGCACCTGGGTCAACGGCCTGCAGCAAGGCAGTGGCTACCGCCTGGTGCTGCGCGAGGTGCGCCACCGCGTCATCGGCCTCAACCGGCTGCCTGCCGAGGCCTGGGTGGATGCGCTGCCCGATGCCTTGCGCATGATCGGCAAGCTGCGCGAGGAGCGCGCGCTGGGCGGCTTGCGCGAGCTGACCGGACAGCGCCAGCCGGCACTCCTGCCGTGGATCGACCGGCAGCCGCGGCGCGCACTGGCGCTGGCGGACGACTGGCCCCGCCTGCTGGACATCATCGGCTGGCTGCAAGCGCACCCGCGCCCCGGCGTCTACCTGCGCCAGGTGGATGCCCCGGGTGTGCACAGCAAGTTCATCGAATCGCAACGCGGCATCCTGAGCGAACTGCTGGACCTGGCGCTGCCGGCCGACGCGCTCGACCCCGCATTCCCCGGTGTGGCCCATTTTTCAAGCCGTTATGGCTTCCGCGACCGGCCGGCACGGGTGCGCTTGCGCTTTCTCGATCCCCGCCAGGATGTCTGGGTGCGCGGGGGCGATGGCGACTACACGCTGTCAGCGCAAGCGTTCGCCAGTTTGCAGCCCGACGCGCGCCGGGTGTTCATCACTGAGAACGAGATCAATTTCCTGGCCTTTCCGCAGGTGGCGGACAGCGTGCTGGTGTTTGGCGCCGGTTATGGCTTCGACGCGCTGGGCCAGGCACCCTGGCTGCAGGACCGGGCGGTGCACTACTGGGGCGACATCGATACCCACGGCTTTGCGATCCTGGACCAGCTGCGCGCCCACGTGCCGCATGCGCGCTCCCTGCTGATGGACCGCGCCACCTTGCTCGCGCACCAGAGCCTATGGGTCACCGAGCCACAACCGACGCAGCGCGAGCTGACACGGCTCAACGAGGAAGAGCGTCGCCTGTACGACGATTTGCGCTGGCGCCGGCTTGGCGACTCAGCGGTGCGGCTGGAGCAGGAGCACATCGCGTTCGGCCTGGTGGTGCAGACGGTATCCGCGCTGGCGCCGCCCCGCCCGGCGAGCTGACCTCTCCCCTGCCGAGCGCTCAGCGGATCTTGCCCAGCAACGCCTCCATGTGCTCCATCATGTGGGCCACATCGGCACGCGCCTGCGGCGCGTCGCCCAGTCGCCCTCCGAGCTCCTGCTCGATGAAGCACACGGTCATGCGCACATAGGCGCTGTCCAGTGCCTTGCGCACCGCCGACATCTGGCTGGCAATCGGCAGGCATCCCTCGCCGTCTTCGATCATGCGCTGGATGCCGCGCAACTGGCCTTCGGCGCGCTTGAGGCGGTGCAACAGATCGGTGCGGGTCTTCTGGTCGTTCAAGGTGGTCATGGCACAGGACGGCGCAACGGCGCCGGCAACAAGTTGACATCCCATTATGGCGTGAGGGGCCGCGCGTTCAGCGCGCACCACGGGCGCCGTCCGGCACGCCCAGCTTCTTGAGAATCATGCCCAGGGGGCACACTTTGGTGAAGCCGAACTGAAACAGGTTTGCACCCACGAAGGCGGTAAACACCAGCCACCAGGGGCTGACAAACAGCGGGCTGGCCTGCACGCCGAGCGCCAGCGAGACCAGGATGAAAAGGCCGGCAAAGATATGGATGTAACGTTCGACTGTCATGGCATGGCTCCTTGGGTGGTAAGAGAAAAATGGCGTGGGCCGGGGTCTTCGGCGGGGCGTGGGAAACATCACGGCAACCGACTGCCGCGAGCTTTTTACCCGTGACATTGCACTGCTCATGCGTGCCTGCGCCGGAACACCGCGTAGTACAGCACCGGGATGACCACCAGCGTCAGCAGGGTCGACACGAAGATGCCGAAGATCAACGACACCGCGAGCCCATTGAAGATCGGGTCGTCCAGGATGAAGAAGGCGCCGATCATGGCGGCCAGACCCGTCAGCACAATCGGCTGCGCACGTACTGAGGCCGAGCGCAGCACCGCCTGCTGGAATGCCACGCCGCGCGCGGCCTCCAATTCGATGAAATCCACCAGCAAGATGGAATTGCGCACGATGATTCCGGCCAGCGCGATCATTCCAATCATCGAGGTGGCGGTGTATTGCGCGTTTAGCAGCGCATGGCCAGGCATCACGCCGATGAGGGTCAGCGGTATCGGCGCCATGATGATCAGCGGGGTGACGTAGCTGCGGAACTGCCCCACCACCAGCAGGTAGATCAGGATCAGGCCGACGCCATAGGCCGTGCCCATGTCGCGGAAGGTTTCAAAGGTGATCTGCCACTCGCCGTCCCATTTGACAGCGTAGGAGCGGTAGGTGTCCGAGGGCTGGCGAATCCAGTACTCCTCCAGGCTGCCGCTGCCAGGCAGCGCCACCTCCGCCAGCCGGGAGCGAATACCGAACAGGCCATACAGCGGCGAGTCGACGAATCCGGCTGCGCCGTCGGAGCCGGCCAGCGGGTGCACACCGACATCGCCCATCACATAGGACACCGGCAACAGGTCTTTCGTGAACAAGGGTTTGTCGATGACCCCCTGCTCCACCACGACCAGCGCGGACAACGGCACCAAAGCCCCACTGGCGCTGCGCATCGGCAAGGCCAGCAGCGCCTCCAGGCCGACCTGGCGCTCCAATGGCAACTGGATGCGGATCGGGACCGGGTACTTGGACTGCCGGTCATGCAGAAAGGCGACGTCGGCTCCCATCAGCGCTGCCTGCACGGTCTGCGCCACGCTGGCGACCGAGATGCCGAGCGTTTCGGCACGCTCACGCCGAACGCGCAGAAAACTGCGCGGTGCATCGTCCTGCAAGCTGGTATCGATACCGACGACGTGGGCGGTATTGCCGAATGCCTTGGCCATGCGGCTGGCCAAAGCCTGCCGGCCCGCCTCGTCGGGGCCGTAGATTTCTGCTACCAGTGGCGCCTGCACGGGCGGCCCGGGCGGCACCTCCACCACCTTGAGGCGGGCGCCAGACCGGGCGGCCAGCGCCTCCAGCGGCGGGCGCAGCCGCTGGGCGATCGCGTGGCTCTGGGCGTGCCGGTGGGCCTTGTCGACCAGATTGACCTGCAGGTCGCCCTGCTCCGCATCGGCGCGCAGATAGTACTGGCGCACCAGCCCGTTGAAGGTGATGGGCGAGGCGGTGCCGGCATAGCCCTGCACGTCACGCACCTCGGGCTGCGCCGCCAGATAGGCGCCCATCTCCTGCAATACGGCGGCGGTGGATTCGAGCGGCGTGCCGGAAGGCATTTCCAGTACCACCTGAAACTCGCTCTTGTTGTCGAAGGGCAGCATCTTAAGCACCACCCATTGCACGGCTGCGAGCCCCACCGACAGCAACAGCGCGGCGAGAATGCCGAGCGCCAGCATCCAGCGCTTGCGTGCGCTTTGCAGCAAGGGCAGCAGCAGCCAGGTGAACAGGCGCTCGACCCGTCCCGGCCGGGCCTCGCCATGCGCTGCGCCGTGATCAGCGCCCTGCACACCCGGCTTCATCAGCTTGAGTGCCAGCCAGGGGGTGACGGTGAAGGCAATCCCCAGCGACAAGGCCATGCCCAGGCTGGAATTGATCGGTATCGGGCTCATGTAGGGCCCCATCAGCCCCGACACGAAAGCCATCGGCAGCAAGGCAGCGATCACCGTCAATGTGGCCAGGATCGTGGGCCCGCCCACCTCGTCCACCGCGGCCGGAATGATCTCGCGCAGGGACTTGCCGGGGTCGAGCTGCTGGTGCCGGTGGATGTTCTCCACCACCACAATGGCGTCGTCCACCAGGATGCCGATCGAGAAGATCAGCGCGAACAGCGACACCCGATTCAAGGTGAAGCCCCAGGCCCAGGATGCGAACAGGGTGGCGGTCAGCGTCAGGATCACGGCGGCGCCGACGATCACGGCTTCGCGTCGGCCCAGGGCCAGCCCGACCAACAGAATCACCGACGCGGTGGCAAATGCCAGCTTCTGGATCAGCTTGTTGGCCTTTTCGGCGGCGGTCTCGCCATAGTCGCGGGTGACCGTGGTCTCGATACCGGCCGGAATCACGGTATTGCGCAGTTCGTCCAGGCGCTGGCGTGCGGCACGGGCGACGTCAACCGCGTTCTGGCCCGGCTTCTTGGTCACGGTCAGCGTGAGCGCGGGAAACACCTGACCCGCCGGCGAACTGGCAGCCGCGGCCGGCGCAGCCGTTGCGGCCGCAGGTGCCGCACCCGGCGTGTACCACACATACTGGCGCGGGTTGCGAGCACCGTACTCGACGCGTGCCACCTCGCGCAGGTAGACCGGGCGACCGTCGCTGACGCCCACCACCAGGTCAGCCACGTCGTCGGCCGAGACCACCAGGTTGCCAGTCTCAATACTGAGCATGCGCGGCTTGCCGCTGGACGGGTCGATGACCGACCCCGCCGGCAGACCCCTGTTGGCCGCGGCCAGCGTACCCTGCAGACGCTGCAGATCGACACCACGCTCCCGCATGCGGCCCGGATCCAGCCAGACATGCACGGCCATGCCCGGCCCGCCAATGGTCTGCACTTCGCGCGCGCCTGGCACGCGTTTGAGCTCGGCCTCCAGGGTACTGGCCACCCGCTCGAGCTCGCTGGCGCTGGCCATGTCGCGGCTCCACAGGGTCACACCCAGCACGGGCACATCGTCGATGCCCTTGGGTTTGACCACCGGCGGCAAGACGCCCAGATTGCGCGGCAGCCAGTCCTGGTGGGCGTTGAGCACGTCATACAGCCGCACCAGCGCCTCGGTTCGGGGCACTCCCACCTGGAACTGGACCGTCAGAACAGCCATGCCAGGCCGCGACACGGAATAGGTATGTTCGATGCCTGCGATCTGGCCCAGTACCTGCTCCGCCGGGCGGGCCACCATGTTCTGCACGTCGGTGCTGCTCGCGCCCGGGAAGGCGATGAGCACATTGGCCATCGTCACGTTGATCTGCGGCTCTTCCTCGCGCGGTGTCACCAGCACCGCAAACAGCCCCAGCAACAAGGCCACCAGCGCCAGCAGGGGCGTGAGTGCGTTGTCCTGAAAAGCGCGCGCCAGTCGCCCGGCGGTGCCCAGCGCGCTGCTGGCAGGGGGTGAGTCCGTGTTCGTCGCCATGGTTGTGCCTGGGTTACGGACCATCGGCGGTTGCGCCCTGCAGGCCAGCCCGCACGGGATCGGTAGCGACGCGCTCGCCTGCGCGCAATCCGGACAACACGTCGACCACGCCAGCCGCAGCCGGCCCGACCCGCACCGCGCGCAGGGCGAATCCCTGCGGCACGGCGACATAGACAGCGGTGAGCTCGCCCCGGCGCAACACAGCCTGGGCAGGCAGGCTCAACCCGGCCGCCTTGCCCGACACCTCGCCACCGGCCGAGCGAACCAGTACCTGCGCGTTCTGGCCTGGTCGCAAGGCTGCTGCGCTGGGCGGCAGCAACAGCCGCCATTCGACTGTCTGTGACACCGGGTCGGTCGTGGGCAACATCTCGCGCGCCGAGGGCGTGAAACTCTGGCCATCAGCCAGCACCACGCGCACGTCGGTCGCTGCACCCGCCAGGGCCACACGGGATGCGCTGACCTGCGCCACCGCCCGCATGCGGCCCGGTTCGTACAGGGTGACCAGCGCCCGGCCGGGCAGAGCCAGGTCACCGGTCTCCACATGGGTGGCCAGCACGACGGCATCAAAAGGCGCCACCAGATCAGCAAACCCCTGCGCCACCGTCGCCTGGGTGCGCGCGGCCTGGGTCTGCAGCACCGCCGCCTGCGCCGCCTGCACCTGGTTGTCTGCGTTGTCGATGGCCGCCTGGCTGATGAAGCCTTCTTTCTTGAGCGCGCGGTTGCGCTCCAGCACCTGCTGCGTATTGCGCAACTCGACTTGCGCCTGCACCACAGCGGCGTCACTGCGCGCTGTGTTGGCGCGCACCTCGCGGTCGTCCAGCCGCACCAGTGGCTGGCCGCTGCGCACCCGATCACCCACCTTGACCCGCAGCGCGAGCACGTTGCCGCCCACCTGGGCGGTCACGGTGGCCTGGCGCACCGGCTGCAGTACGGCATCGAGCGTCATCGCCGTGCCGGCCGTCGCGTTGCCCACGACAACGGTTGGCACGCGCAGCGCGCCGTTGCCGGCGGCATGCGCCAGCACAAGGGCGCCGGCGAGGCAGGCTACAGCGGCCAGATGGTGCAAAGGTTTCACGGATGTCTCCTATATACCCCTCATAGTATATACCCCAATGGGTATATAAGGAAGAGATCTGCATGATTCGGCCGCAAACGCCGATCCCCCCACGGGCATCCGGCAGGAGCCGCCAGCCACGCAGGCTTTGGCGCCGCCCCGCCATAATCCAGGGGCAAACCCACAAGCCACCGGAGACCCCATGATCAAGTTCTACTACAACGCCGCCCCCAACCCGGCCAAGGTCGCCCTGTTCCTGGAAGAGTCCGGGCTGCCCTACGAAATCGTTCCGGTCGACACCCGCAAGGGCGAACAACATGCCCCGGCCTACACAGCGCTCAACCCGAATGCCAAGGTACCCTCGATCGACGACGACGGCGTGGTGGTGTTCGACAGCAACGCCATCCTGCTCTACCTGGCCGAAAAAAGCGGCCAGTTCCTGCCCCCGGACACCCACAAGGCGCGCGGCGACATGTTGTCTTGGCTAATGTTCATCGCCAGCGGCATCGGCCCCTACAGCGGCCAGGCGGTGCATTTCCGGCGCTACGCGCCTGAGCCCATCCCCTATGCCATCGAGCGTTATGACTTCGAGGCGTGGCGCCACTGGAACATCATCAACGACCGCCTGGGCCGCCAGGCCTATATGGTGGGCGATACCTATACCCTGGTCGATATGGCCCTGTGGGGCTGGGCCCGTGTGGCGCACCTGGTGCTGGGCGACGATGCAATGCCCAAGCTGCCGCATGTGAAGCGCCTGGTCGATGACATCAATGCCCGCCCGGCCGCCCAACGCGTGGAGGCGCTGAAGACGCGCCACACTTTCAAGACCGAGTTCGACGAGCAGGCGCGCAAGGCCTTCTTCCCGCACATGGCGCAGGCCGGGAGCTGATCGGTCGACTGCCAGCCCGAACCCGAGCCCCCTCAAACGTCGCGCACGTCGGCAATCGGCTGGCTGCCATAGTCGGCGCGGGCCAGGTAGGCCAGGACGCGCGCGGCGGCCTGCTCGGGCGACCACAATGCTCCGTTGTCCTTGAGTGCCAAAAAGTTGCCGCGCTCCGGGAACAGGTCCGGGTCGCCGGCGCGCAGGGTGGTCTGCATGCCGGTGTCGATCACCCCCGGCGACAGCGCCACGATGCGCACGCCATGCGGCTGGCGCGCCTCGTCCAGCGCGACACATCGCGTGAAGTGGTCCATGCCGGCCTTGGCCGCGCAGTAAAGCGCCGAGCCCGCCATCGCGCGCCGGCCCAACCCGGAAGAGATGTTCAGGATCTTCTTGGGCACTGCCCAGCTCCGGGTTGCAGTCAGGAACGCCGCACTGAGCTGCATCGGCGCCTCGAGGTCGATGCGCAGGGTGCTTGCCACGTCGTCCGGCCAGGCCGGGTCCAGCGGACCCAGACGCCCGATGACGCCGGCGTTATTGATCAGCGTGGCACTTGCCAGGTGCGCCGGGTCCTGCCCGGCAAGCCAGGCCTGAAGCCGCTGTGCCACAGCCGCTGCATCTGCCAGATCGGCTGGCCACTGCTGCAATTCGGCACCCTGCTGCTGCGCCAGCGTATCCAGTTCGGGCACGGTTGAACGCGACAGGCACAGAATGCGGGCGTCGTGGCGGCACAACTGCCGGGCCATGGCCAAACCCATGCCACGGGATGCGCCGGTGAGAATGGTGAGGTGATGCATGCAGACTCCAGGGTAACGGCGGGATGCCCGGGCAAGAATACGCGATGGCGATCTTCGATCCAACGGACATGCGCCACCCCCCGATTCCGGGACGCTTCGCCAGTCGCCTGAGAGTGGCCAACGCGCGCCCCGGATGCCGCAGACCGGCACCGCGTCAGACCACCAGCGGATCCTCCTGCATGGCTTCGAGCTGCTCCTCGAGCATCAGCACCTGGCCCTTCCAGTAATCGCTGCTGCCAAACCAGGGGAAATTGATCGGGAAGATAGGATCGTCCCAGCGCCGCGCAAGCCAGGCGCTGTAGTGGATCAGCCGCAAGGTACGCAACGGCTCGATCAGCGCCAGTTCGCGCCGGTCGAAGGGGCGGAACTGTTCGTAGCCGTCGACCAGGGCCCCCAACTGGCGGCTGCGCTGCGCGCGGTCGCCGCTGGTCAGCATCCACAGGTCCTGCACCGCGGGACCGGAACGGGCGTCGTCGAGGTCGACAAAATGCGGCCCTGGCCCGACCGCCGGCGGAGCATCTGCGGGCGTCCACAGGATATTGCCCGGGTGGCAATCGCCATGCAGCCGGATGCTGCGGATCGGGTCGCTGCCCAGCAGCGCGGCGGCGGAGCCAACCAGGGGACAGGCCGCAATCACCTCGATGGCTTCGCTTGACAAACGTTCCCAGGACGATTGCACGTCCAGCGGAATGCGCTCGTTTGCCAGCAGCCAGGTGCGCGGCTCGACGGCGAAACTGGCGACGTCCAGCGCAGGGCGAACCGCAAACGGCTGCTGCGCCCCGACGCTGTGGATGCGCGCCAGGAAACGCCCGATCCATTCGAGCACCTCGCCATCGTCGAGCTCGGGGGGCCGGCCGCCGCGGCGCGGGCTCACACTGAAGGCGAAATCGTCGAAGTGGTGCAGGCTGTCGCCCGCCAGCAGCAACGGCCCGACCACCGGGATCTCGGCCGCCATGAGCTGCTGCGAGAAGGCATGTTCTTCGCGGATCTGCGCATCGCTCCAGCGGTGCGGCCGGTAGAACTTGGCCACGACGGCGCTGCCATCCTCGAGCTGCACCTGGTAGACCCGGTTCTCGTACGACGAGAGCGCTGTCAACCGGCCATCGCCACGCAGGCCGACGGTCTGCAGCGCATCGAGCACCCGGTCTGGCGTGAGCGTCGCGAATGGATGGGTGTCGCGAGGGGGTGCAAGGGGTGACGCCATGGCGACTATTGTCCCTGCAAAGTCGAGGGTACCCGCTTGTCAAGCTGTCCAGGTTGACCTACCATGAGTTCAACTAAGAAAGTAACTGGAGGCAAGCTTGAGCACCACTGCCGATACGGGCGCCAATCTCCTGCTGGGCACGTGGCAGCTGGTGCGCTGGGACATTGCCTATGGCGACGCCCGCAAACCCAGTCTGCCCTTTGGTGCGCAGGCCACCGGCATGATCATGTACACCACCGACGGGCAAATGAACGCCTGCATCGCCCGTGGCGAGCGCAGACCCTTGTCCAGCGAGAGTGCGCGCAGCGCCCCCGAAGCCGAGCGGCTGGCGGCGTTCGAGAGCTACTTTCAGTATGCCGGCCCGTACGCGATTCGCACCCAAGGCGGCCGACAGCAGGTGGTGCACACCGTGACCCACGCGCTCAACCCCAACTTGGTCGGCACACAGCAGATCCGCAACATGGATTTCAGCGATGACCGCCAGCAGCTCACACTGTCGGCGTCCGACACGGTGCCTGGCACGGACATCGCACGGCACCACCGGCTGGTCTGGAGCCGGAGGGCCCCGCAATGAGTGGCGCATCGTCGTCGGAAGGCCTCCCCTTGAATACCCCCGACTCCTGGTTCGAGACCCACCGCGAGCGCTTCGAAGGCGCCCAGGCCGCCTGCCGCAGCCGCGCCTGCTGGAGCCCGTTTCCCGACCTGCCGGCCAAGTACCCTGATGCGGCACAGGCGCAGGCGCGCGGGCTCGCAGCCTTCCAGGCGCACCTGGGCGGCGGGCAGCCACGCAGCTTTGTGCTTGACCAACCCGGGCGCATCGGCGAACTCGGCGAAGAAGTCTCGCCCTACACCCGCACGCCGCTGAACATCCGCTACCCCCAGGCCGACCCGGACGCCCTGTTTGCAGCCGCCACGCAGGCCATCGGCAGCTGGTCGGCGGCTTCCATCGAGGTCCGCATCGGCGTGCTGCTGGAGGTGGTCGACGTCATTTACCGCGAGCACCTGTTCGAAGTCGCCCAGTCTGTGATGCACACCGCCGGCCAGAGCTACAACATGGCGTATGCGGGCTCGGGCGTGAATGCGCTCGACCGCGCCATCGAGGCACTGGTCTACGCCGACCAGGCGATGCGCGCCGTGGCGCCCACGGCCCGCTGGGAGCGCCAGTTCGGCCCCTCGCGCATCGTGCTGGACAAAACCTACCGGCTGGTACCGCGGGGCGTGGCAGTGTGCTTCTCGTGCGCCAGTTTCCCGACCTGGAATGCATGGCCTTCGATGATGGCCAGCCTGGCGACAGGCAACGCCGTGATTGTCAAGCCACACCCGGCCACGGTGCTGCCCATGGCGATCACGGCAAGGGTATTTCGCCAGGTACTGGAGGCTGCCGGCTTCGACCCCAACTTGGTGACGATGGCGCTCGACAGCGCCGCCCACCCGATCGGCAAAGTTCTGGTCAAGCATCCGCAAACGGCCATCGTCGACTTCACGGGCAGCGTGCAGTTCGGTCAATGGGTCGAAAGCCATGCCCACCCGGCGCTGAGCTTCACCGAAACCGCGGGCTGCAACACCGTGGTGCTGGAGTCCTGCGACGATCTCGATGCCGCGTTGCGCAGTCTGGCCACCACGCTGTGCATGTTCAGCGCGCAGATGTGCACCAGCCCGCAAAACATCTACATCCCGCGCCAGGGCGTGCAGACCCCGCAGGGCCGGGTGCCGCTGGACGATGTGGCACGCAGGCTGGCCGACGCGGTGGCCGCCCTCACCGGCGACCCGAAAAAGGCGGCCATGATTCTGGCCACCATCCAGTCCGACCAGACGCTGTCCCTGCTGCAACGCATGCAGGCTGCTGGCGAGCAGCGCGGCCGGGTGCTGCTGAAGCCGCGAGCCTACCCGCACCCTGAATTTTCAGCCGCACGCACCAGTACCCCCCTGATGCTGCAGGTGGGCACCGGCGAACGCGACCTGTACGGCGAAGAGCGTTTCGGCCCGATCAGCTTCGTGGTCGCCTGCGAGGACGCGGCCGACGCTCTGCACCAGGCCACGACCGACGTGCGGCAATTCGGCGGGTTGACCGCGTTTCTCTACTCGACCGACGAATCCTTCATCGTGCGCGCCGAGGCCGCGTACGCCCGGGCCGGTGCGCAGCTCACGATCAACCTCACGGGCGCCATGCCGCTCAATTTTGCAGCCGCCTACAGCGATTACCACGTCACCGGGCTCAATCCGGCCGGTAACGCCAGCCTGACCGACCTGGCCTTCGTGGCCAGCCGTTTTTGCATCACGCAGTCGCGCCGCCCTGGCACGGCCGCGGCACCCTCCGCCTGACCCACCGACGAAAGGATTCCCCATGAACACGCGCATCGCACCGCAACACCTGGAAGCTCCCTTTGGCGACGACTACGGCCCCTTGCTGAAGGGGGTGTATGCCCCAGTCAAGGAAGAACTCGAGCTCAAGGATCCCCCACTGATCAAGGGCCGCATCCCGACCGACCTCCATGGCGTCTACCTGCGTGCCGGCCCCAATGCGCGGTATGCGCCCAATGGCCGCTACCACCCGTTCGACGGTGACGGCATGGTGCATGCCGCGCATTTCGACAACGGCCACCTCACCTACCGCAACCGCTGGGTGCAGACCGAGGGCTGGGTCGAAGAGGCGCGGGCCGGGCAATCCACCCATTACGGCATCCGCGAGACGCTCAAGGGCCGGCCCGACAAGCGCCTCAAGGACACCGCCAACACCGACATGGTCGGCCACCGCGGCCGGGCACTGGCGCTGTGGTACATGTCGGGCGACGCCTACGAAATCGACCCAATCACGCTGCAAACCCTCGGCAAGTCGCAGGCTATCGCAGGCAGCGGCGGCAAGATTTCGGCCCACGCCAAAGTCGACGAGATCACCGAAGAGATGATGTTCTTCGATTATGGCAACGACGCCCCCTACATGCATTACGGCGTGGTGGGCGCCGACGGCCGGTTGGCGCACTACGTGCCGATCGATCTGCCGGGGCCGCGCCTGCCGCACGACATGGCGGTGACCGAGCACTATTCGATCCTGCACGACCTGCCGCTGTTCCACGACCATGAGGCCATGGCACTGGGCCGGCACAAGATCGACTTCCATCCCGAGCTGCCAGCGCGTTTCGGCGTGATTGCGCGCCGCGGCGCCGGCGACAGCATTCGCTGGTTCAACTTCACACCGTGTTATCTTTACCATGTCGTGAATGCCTGGGAGGAGGGCGACTGGGTGGTCATGGTCGGCTGCCGCTACATGCCCGCGCTGGATGCGCAAGGCCGGATCGACGCGCACCGCACGGCCAAGGATGTGGCCGAGTTAGTGATGCACGCCCGGCTGTGGGTCTGGAAGATGAACCTCCAGACCGGAGAGACGGCCGAGCACCTGCTCAACGGCCAGTACAACGCCGAGTTCCCGAGCCACAACGGCCGCCTGACGGGTCGCAAGACCCGCTTCGGCTACCTGGTCGACCATTCCGAGACGGTCACGCTGCAGTGGTCCGGTATCCGAAAATTCGACCTGGAAACCGGTGCCGATCTTGGTGGGTGGAGCGACGACCCGCAGAACAGCTGGTACTCCGAGCCCTGGTTTGCCGAGGCAGACCAAGCCCAGGCCGAAGACCATGGGTACGTGATCAGCTTCCAATGGAACAACGCCCTGCAGCGTCAGACTCTGGACATCTTCGACGCACGCGCCATCGCGCGCGGCCCGGTGGCCCAGGTGGAGTTGCCACAGCGCCTTCCGACCGGCTTTCACGCCTGCTGGATCGAGAAAGACCGGCTCCGTTTGCGCGGCTGACCATGGTGCTGATTCCTTCCGGGACGATCACCGACTATCTGCACCAGGAGCAGACCCGGGCCCGCGCCCCGGCAGGCCCATGACCCCGGTACTGCTGCTCATCCCCGGCATGTTCAACACCCGGGCCATCTGGGACCCGGTGGTCGCTGCACTGCACGCCGCCGGCGGCGGCGGCGGCGCGGCGCCCGACATCCGGGTCGCCGACGTCCTGACGCAGGACAGCATCGCGGCCATGGCAGCCGACGCCTGGGAGCGGGTCGCCACGTTGCCCGCCGGCACACCCCTGGTGGTGTGCGGCTTCTCCATGGGTGGCTACGTGGCGCTGGAGTTGCTGGCAACCCATCGGGGGCAGATCCACGGGCTGGCCATGGTGGACAGTGCGGCGGGCGTCGAGACCGCGCAGACCACCGTCGTGCGCCAGAAAACCATCGCCGCCCTGGAGCGCAACTTCGAGCGCACTGTGGAAGGCATCATTCCGTTCAGCCTGCATCCGGACCATGCGACGGACACCGTGCTGGTCGAGGGCATGCGCCGCATGATGCATGCCGTCGGCGCGCAGGCGGCGATTCGGCAGACACGCGCCATCATCGCGCGGCGCGACCACCGGGCGCTGCTGGCGCAGTTGCGCATTCCGGCACTCATCGTGTGCGGGCGAGAGGACAAAGTCACGCCCCCGGCCGCCTCCGAAGAATTGCACCAGTTGCTGCCCGGCGCAGCCATGGAATGGATCGACCAGGCTGGCCACCAGACCCCGCTGGAGCAAGCGCCGGTTGTCGCTGCGCACCTGCAGGCGCTGATGCAGCGAGCCGCAACCCAACCACCAACCTGAATTTCAACCACCGAGGTCTCGACATGCTAAGACGTTCCGTACTCCAGGCGTTGGCCGCAGCACCGCTGGGTGCTGCGCTGCCCCCCGCCTTCGCGCAGATTTCCGCCGACCGCCCGATCAAGATCGTGGTGCCGTTTGCCGCCGGCAACACGCTGGACATCGCCTTGCGCCAGGTGGCCGAGGTCATCAAGGCCAACAGCGGCCTGACCGTGCTGGTCGAAGCCAAGCCGGGTGGCTCGGGCATCATCGCCGCCCAGGCCGTGATGCAGGCGCCACCGGATGGCAACACGCTGCTGCTGGCCAACACCAGCATGTTCACGATCAATCCGCATACGTTCTCCAAACTGCCCTACGACCCCGAAAAGAACTTCAAGCCGGTCACCAATTTCCTGGGCGCAGCGTTGGTCATGGCGGTGTACGCCAGTGTGCCTGCGAACAACGTGGCCGAGTTCATTGCCTGGGCAAAGGCAAATCCCGGCAAGGTGTCGTATGCGTCCTTCACGGCCGGCAACTCATCGCACTTCGCCGGCGTGATCCTGAACCAGCGCGCCGGGCTGGACATGGTGCATGTGCCGTTCAACGGCACGCCGCCCGCGGTACAGAATCTCGTGGGTGGCCAGGTCAATGCCGCCTTCTTGCCGTTGCTGGCGGTCAAACCACATGTGGAAAGCGGCAAGATCAAGGTGCTGGCCATCACCAGCCCGCAACGCTCGGCACTGATGCCCAACCTCGCCACTTTCCGCGAGCAGGGGTACCCGGAGCTCGACATCTACATCTGGTCTTCCATCGCTGCGCCTGCCGGCACACCGGATGCCGTGATCGCACGCCTGAATGCCGAATTCGTGAAGGCGCTGCGCAGCACCGAGATCCGTGACAAGTGGGGTCCGGTGGGTTTCGAGCCGATGCCCTCGACACCCGAAGAATCGGCCCGTTTTGCCCAGGGCGAGTCGCGGCGGTGGGCCGAGGCGGTCAAGATTTCCGGTTTCAAGGCAACCGAGTAAGCCTGCCGTACCATGACCCAGCGAACCTGCCCCTTCCCGATGCGCCTGCCCGTCTTCGCAGCGCCGATGTTCCTGATCTCCGGCCCGGCGCTGGTGCTGGCGGCATGCAAGGCGGGCATCATCGGCGCCTTCCCCACGCCCAATGCGCGACCGATCGCGCAGCTCGACCTGTGGATGCACGAGATCACCGAAGGCCTGGCGCAGGCGCGGGACGCCCAGCCCGCGTCCACCATTGGCCCCTGGTGTGCCAACCTGGTCACCCACTCGTCGAACACACGTCTGGCCGAAGACCTGGCGCTGGTCGCGAAGTACCAGCCCCCGATCGTGGTGACGGCCCTGGGCAGCCCGAAGCCCGCCATCGAAGTGGTGCACGGGTATGGCGGGCTGGTGTTCGCCGACGTGATCGGCATCGCACTGGCGAAGAAGGCGGTGGCAGCCGGGGCCGATGGCCTGGCCTGTGTATCGGCAGGCGCCGGCGGGCATACCGGTTTTCTGTCGCCCTTTGCATTCGTGAGCGCGGTGCGCGAGTTTTTCGACGGCTACGTGATCGTGGGCGGCGGCATCAGCGACGGCTGGGGCGTGGCGGGTGCGCTGGCCAGCGGCGCCGATTTCGTCTACATGGGCACGCGCTTCATCCCGACCGTCGAGAGCATGGCGCCCGAGGCCTACAAGCAGATGGTCGTGGACAGCTCGGTCGACGACCTCATCGTCAGCTCCGGCATCACCGGCACACCGGCCAGTTGGCTCAAGCCCTCGCTCGTCGCCAACGGGCTAGACCCGGCCAACATGCCCGATGCCCCGGGCCGCAAGTACGACAGCAACCAGCCGCTGACAGGCAAGAAGTGGACCGAAGTCTGGGCTGCGGGCCAGGGCGTCGGTGCCAGCAAGGCCATCGAACCGGTGGCCACCGTGGTGGAGCAGCTGCTGCGCGAATACGCGCTGGCCATCGCCCGCCTGCAACAAATGCCCTGGGCGGCATGACAAGGAGCACCGGATGACGACACCCGTTTACATACTGGGCGGATTCCAGACCGACTTCGCCAAGGTCTGGTCACGCAATGGCCAGGACATCTCCGACATGACCCGCGAGTCCACGCTGGGCACGCTGGTAGCCTGCCAGCTGGACGCTGCGCAGATCCAGAGCATCCATGTCGGCAATGCGTTTGCCGAGATCCAGCGCCAGCAGGCGCATCTGGGCGCGATGGTCGCGCAGATGGTGCCCGAGCTATGGGGCGTGCCCGCCATGCGCCACGAGGGCGCCTGCGCGTCGTCGTCGCTGGGCATCCTGTCGGCCATGGCCGAGATCGAGGCCGGGCGCTACGACTGCGTGCTGGTGCTCGGGGTCGAAGAGTTCAAGAACGTTCCGGGCGACGTCGCCTCGCAAAACCAGAACGCCGCCGCCTGGCAGGGCCATGAAGACATCGACTGCAAATTCATGTGGCCAGCCGCCTTCGGCTTGCTGGCACAGGAATACGATCGCCGCTACGGTCTTGACCGGCGCTATCTCAACCGCATTGCCGAGCTCAACTACGGCAATGCCAAACGAAACCCCCTGGCCCAGACCCGCAAGTGGCATTTCGACCCGCTGGCCTTCACCGATGACGACGAAGCCAACCCCGTCATCGAGCCCGGCACCCGGCGCCAGGACTGCGGCCAGATCACCGACGGTGCGTGTGGTGTGGTGCTGGCGTCGGCAGGCTTTGCCCAGGCCCATGCCCAACGCCAAGGCCGCGGTATCGATAGCCTCGCACGCATCGCCGGATGGGGCCACCGCAATGCCGGCCTGCGGCTCAAGGACAAGATTGCACGCAGTGCCGATGCGCCCTATGTGTTCCCGCATCTGCGCCAGGCCCTGGAAGACACCTGGCGCCGGGCCGGCGTGTCCGGCGTACAAGATATGGACGGTGTGGAGACGCATGACTGCTTCACCACGACCGAGTACATGGCCATCGACCACCTCGGCCTCACTCCGCCGGGCCAAAGCTGGCAGGCTATCGAGGATGGCCGCATCGAGCGCACCGGCAGCTGCCCGGTCAACATGAGTGGCGGCCTGATCGGCTGCGGTCACCCGGTGGGCGCCACTGGCACGCGCCTGCTGCTGGATGCCGCGCGCCAGGTGACGGACAGCGCCGGTGCGTGCCAGATCGACGGGGCACGGCGCATCCAGACCCTCAACATCGGCGGCTCCTGCGCCACGGTGGTGAGCTTCGTGGTGGACCGCCAGGGCTGAAATCCGTGCCAGCACGCTTCTCACCGGGCTTAACACCCGACCTCGACAGCACGCGCGACGCGATTGCCAGCAGCGCCCTCAGCCACGGGCTGATGGTGCTGGGTGATCGCTGGACGACAGCGGTGCTGATGGGCGCGTTCACCGGTGTGCAGCGCTTCGAGGATTGGCAAACCCGACTCGGAATCCCGCGCTCGACGCTGACCGACCGCCTGAAAAAGCTGGTTGCGCTGGGGCTTCTTCGCCCGCGGGCCTACCAGCAGCGGCCGCAGCGTTTCGCCTACCGTCTGACGCAGGCCGGCCTCCAGCTCTACGACCATGTGCTGATGATCTGGATGTGGGAGAAGCGCTGGGGCAGCCGCAAGAGCGCGCTGCCAGCCCGGCTGACCCACCAGCCCTGCGGCCACCATTTTGTGCCCGTACTGAGCTGCTCGGCGTGCGGCGAGAAGACCGGCATGAACGACCTGCACCTGACCTTCAAGGTCAACCTGCCGCTGCTGGCCGCCGCGCGCACTGCCGGGCGCTCCTCACGCGTGGCCGCCTACGACGGCACCGACATGGGGCTGGGCCTGCGCGTGGACCGCTGGTCGCTGCTGATCGTCAATGCGGTGATCCTCGGCTGCCACCACTTCGACCAGATCGCCTACGTGCTGGGCATTGCCAGCAGCGTGTTGTCGCGGCGCCTGAGCGGCATGGTCGACGCCGGCCTGTTGTTGTGCCAGCAGGACCTCAACGACGCGCGCCGCAACATCTACCGCCTGACGCCGTCCAGCCGCGACCTGTTCGCCTACCTGGTATGTTTTTCGACCTGGGCCGCCCGCGACCACCTGCACCAGCCCAGCTCGATCCGCCCGATCCACAAGGCCTGCGGCCAACCCTTCGTGCCCCAGGTGGTTTGCAGTGCCTGCGGTGACCCGGTGAAACCCTGGGATGTGTCCTTCGATCCACCCGCCAAGCCCCTTGCCACCGTCTGAAGGAGAAACCGCCATGCCCACCGAAGTCATCCGCCGTGTCGAAAGCGACATCACCCCCGGTGACCACCCGTACTTGCAAGGCGCTTGGACCCCCCTGCTGGAGGAGGTCAATGCCACCGACATGCGGGTTCTGGAGGGCCGCATTCCGGACGATATCGACGGTGTCTACCTGCGCAATACGCAAAACCCGGTGTACCGCTCGATCGGCCGCTATCACCCGTTCGATGGCGATGGCATGATTCACTTGATCCAGTTCAAGGATGGCCGCGCCAGCTACCGCAACCGCTTCGTCGAGACCAAGGGGCTGCGCGCCGAACAGGAAGCCGGCCACCGCCTGTGGGCCGGCCTGATGGAAGACCCCCAGCTCTCCACTCGACCCGGCTGGGGTGCCCACGGATCGATCAAGGACGCATCGAGCACCGACGTCGTCGTACATGCCGGCAAGGCGCTCACGGCCTACTACCAGTGCGGCGAAGGCTACCGGCTGGATCCGCTGACCCTGCAGCAGCTGGGCATTCCCCCCTGGTCACCGCTGGACGGCATTTCCGCTCACATGAAGGTGGACGAGTCCACTGGCGAGCTGCTGTTCTTCAACTACTCGAAGCACGCACCCTACATGCACTACGGCGTGGTGGACCGCCACGACAAGCTGGTGCACTACGTGCCGATTCCGCTGCCCGGCCCGCGCCTGCCGCACGACATGGCGTACACCGAGCACTACGCGATCCTGAACGACTTTCCGCTGTACTGGGACCCGGAGCTGCTCAAGCAGGGCAAGCACGTGGTCAAGTTCCATCCCGAGCAGCCGTCGCGTTTCGCGATCATCCCGCGGCGCGGCCAGACGAACGAGATCCGCTGGTTCGAGGCGACACCGACCTTCGTGCTGCATTGGCTCAATGCCTACGAGGAAGGCGACGAGATCGTGCTGGACGGCTACTTCGAGGACGCGCCGGAGCCGAAGAACTTCGACGGCGCGCCCAAGGGCTATGAGCGCATGATGTCCTACCTGGACCAACACAAGATGGGCACCCATCTGCACCGCTGGCGCTTCAACCTGGTCACCGGCAAAACCATCGAGCAGCGGCTGGACCAGCGCATCCTGGAGTTCGGCATGTTCAACCAGCGTTATGCCACCCGCTCGTACCGGTTTGCCTACAGCGCGGTGCAGGTACCGGGCTGGTTCCTGTTCCACGGCTATGTCAAGCACGACCTGCAGACCGGCGAATCCTGGGAGATCCGGCTGCCGGACGGGCAGTACGCCAGCGAGGCACCGTTTGCACCCCGCATCGATGCGCGCGACGAGGACGACGGCTACCTCGTCACCTTCGTCACCAACGAGACGACCCAGCGCTCCGAGGCGCTGCTGATCGACTGCAAGCGCTTTGCCGACGGGCCGGTGTGCCGCATCGAACTACCGCACAAGCTGTGCAGCGGCACCCATTCCTGCTGGGCCAATGGCGCGGACATCCGCGACGGCTTGCTGCGCACGCCATGAAGACGGCACTGACCCTGGCGGCTGCGGCCCTGTGGCTGCTCTGGGTGGCGGGTCTGCTGACCTTCCGCCGCCGACCTGAACTGCGGGTAGGAACGGCACGCGAGCTTGTCTATCCGGTGGCAGCCCTGGTCATCGGGCTGCTGTGGCTGGCCAGCAGCAAGTCCGTGCCGGGCTCGTGGTTCCTGGCGCTGTACATGCGTGCCGGCCTGATCGCCGGTGTGTTGCTCACGGCGGTGTGGCTGCTCAGCCTGCTCAAGCGCGATACCGGCATCATGGACATCGCCTACCCGCTGGCTGCTGCTGTGCCGGTGGTGGTGCTGATCGCGCGCCGAGACACGTGGTCACCGCACGAGATCCTGACCGTGGTGCTGGTCGTCTTGTGGAGCGCGCGTATGTCGCTGCACATCGGCATTCGCAATGCTGGCCATGCAGAGGATGGACGATATGCCGCCTGGCGCCGGCGCTTTGGGCCCCATTGGTGGTGGTGGAGCTTCTTCCAGGTGTTCACCCTGCAGGGGGTGACGGTCTGGCTGTGGTCGATCGGCCTCATCGGCGCCGTGGCAGCCGGGCCGCAGGCACTGGGCTGGCAACATGCGCTGGCCGCGGTGCTGTTTGCGGTGGGCTACTACTTCCAGGTGGTCGGCGACCTGCAACTCGAGCGCTTCAAGAAGACCCGCACCGACCGCAGCCAGGTGCTCGACACCGGCCTGTGGCGCCTGACCCGCCACCCCAACTACTTCGGCGAATCGGTGGTGTGGTGGAGTTTCGGCGCGCTGGGTCTGGTGCACCCCTGGGGCTGGGTGGCCCTGATCTGCCCGGCCTACGTGACCTGGTTCATGAGCGCCGGCTCCGCCACCCCCATGCAGGACCGCTACCTGGCCAGGACCAAACCGGCGTATGCCGACTACATGCGCCGGGTACCGACCTTCTTTCCGTGGGGCAAACCGAAGTGAGCGATCCGACCGATCTGCAAGGCCGCTGCGCCATCGTCACCGGTGCCGGCAAGGGGCTGGGCCGCGCCTACGCGTTGCATCTGGCGGCCTGCGGTGCCCGGGTCCTGGTGAACAACCGGCGCCATCCGGGCGAAGCAGACGACCAGACATCGGCGGCGCAGACCGTGGCGGCCATCCGGGCTGCCGGCGGGACGGCAATGGCCAACTGGAGCGACGTGACGCACCCGCACAGCGGGCCGCAGATGGTGGCCCAGGCGCTCGCGCAACTGGGCGGACTCGACATCGTGGTGGCCAACGCCGGCGTGGACAAGCCAACGGCCTTCCACAAGCAGCCGATGGCTGATTTCCGGGCCATCTTCGACACCAGTTTCTTCGGCAACCTGCACCTGGCCCATGCGGCATGGCCGCATTTGCTGCAGCAGGGCTACGGGCGCATGGTGCTCACGGCATCCAGCGCCGGGCTGCATGCCAACCACGGGCAATCGGCCTATTCAGCAGCCAAGGCTGCGGTGATCGGCCTGATGCGCGCGCTGGCGATCGAGGGCCGCAAACACCGGGTGCACGTGAATGTGATTGCGCCCTACGGCTATTCGCAGATGACCGCCCCCTACATGCCGCCCGGGATGCAGCGCAGTTTCGACCCCGCCCTGGTGGCGCCGTTGGTCGGCTGGTTGTGCAGTGCGCCATGCGACGCCACGGGCGAAGTGCTGGTCAGCGGCGCCGGACTGGTGCGGCGCGCCGGCGTCGGCGAAAGCGATGCGCTGGCGCTGGCCGGCGGCAGCATCGCCGACGTTGTGCACGGCCTCGACAGCAAGGCCCTGCAGCGCTACGCCAGTGCCAACGCATCCTTCGCCCGTTTCCTGCAGGAACTGGCGAACGCTTCCGCCTCCACCACGATCGAGTCACACCCATGAACCATGCTTACATCGCCGATGCCGTTCGCACGCCCCGGGGCAAGGGAAACGACAAAGGCAGCCTCAAATCCATCAAGCCGGCCGTCCTGCTGGCACAGGCGTTGCGCGCCCTTGCCGAGCGCACCGCCCTGGACACCCAGCGCGTCAACGACGCCATCTTCGGCTGTGTCACCCAGGTTGCCGACCAGGGCGCGAGTGTGGGCACGCTGGCGCTGCCACTGGCGGGCTGGAGCGATGCGGTGTCGGCCGTGACCATCAACCGCTACTGCGCCTCCGGCTTGTCGGCCACCCACTTTGCCGCCTTGCAGGCGCTGCATGGCGACACGTTGGCCGTCGGCGGCGGTGTCGAGATGATGTCGCGCGTGCCGATGGGCAGCGACCAGGGGCCACTGACGCACGACGCCGAACTGCAGTCACTGACGCACATCGTACCCATCGGTATCGCCGCCGATGCGATCGCCACCCAACGTGGCTACACCCGCGACATGCTCGACACCTACGCCGCCAGTTCCCAGCAGCGCGCGGCGGCAGCGGCAGCACGCGGCCTGGCGCCCTCGATGGTGCCGGTCACCGGCGCCGATGGCCAGGTGCTGCTGGACCGCGACGAAAACATCCGCGGCAGCACCACGGCGCAAACGCTGGCCGGCCTGCAGCCATCCTTTGCGGGATGGGGCGCCAAAGGCGGCGAGGCCGGTTTCGATGCGCAACTGTGCCGCCGCTACCAGCTGGCCGCCATCGACCATGTCCACCATGCCGGCAACTCGCCGGCCATGGCCGATGCCGCCGCCGCGGTGCTGCTGGGCTCGCAGTCGGCGCTGCAGGCGGCCGGCCTGCGGGCGCGGGCGCGCATCCTGGGCTTTGCCGATACCGGCTCGGACCGGACGCTCGCCCTGACCGGCACGGTCGACGCCGCACGCCTGGCTCTGGCCCGCGCGGGCAAACGCGCCCAGGACATCGACCTGTTCGAGATCAACGAAGGATTCGCCGCCATGGCCCTGCATTTCATGCAGGACATGCAGGTCGACCATGCGCGCATGAATGTCAACGGCGGCGCCATCGCGATCGGCCACGCCATGGGCTGCACCGGTGCGGCGCTGGTCAGCGTGCTGCTGGACGAACTCGACCGGCGCAATGCCCGCTTCGGCTGCATCTCGATCTGCGGCGCCGCCGGTGTCGCAAGCGCCATGGTGCTCGAGAGATTGCGGTAAACCCGCCCCGTATTTACCCTAGACCATGAACGGATTCACTTTCCTAACAAGACTTGTTTGCTAGACTTCCGCCGGAGACAAAGATGACCCTGATCAGCACCCCCCCTGCGGCCCGCACGGCCGCGCTCCCATGAGCCAGGAACTGGCCCAGATCGTCCAGCTGACGATCAACGGCATGGCCATCGGCGCCATCTATGCGCTGGTCGCGCTCGGCCTGGTGCTCACCTACAAGGCCACCGAGGTGCTGAACTTCGCGCACGGTGATGTGCTCATGGCTTCGAGCTTTGTCGGCTGGGGCCTGATCGTGGGCCTGGGCTGGCCGTTCTGGCTGGCGGCCCTGGCCACCGTGGCATTGGCGGGGTGCCTGAGCTGGGTCATCGACGCCCGGGTGATGCGGCTGATCGTCGGCCAGCCACAGTTTGCCGGCGTCATGCTGACCATCGCCATCGCCTTCATGCTGCGCGGCCTAGTGAGCATGTCCTTCGGCCCCGAGTCACGTACCTACCCCACACCCTGGTCGGGCCAGAAAACCCAGTTCGGCACGGTGGTCATCGCCGACCTCAGCCTGGTCATCGTGGCAGCGGCGTTGCTGATCACGCTGGCGTTGTTCTGGTTCCTGAAAAAGACGGCGTTGGGCGTGGCCATCCAGGCCGCCTCGCAAAACCAACTGGCCGCCTACCTGAGCGGCATCCGGGTCAAGCGCGTGACCTCGCTGGTCTGGGGCATCTCGGGCGCCATTGCCGCAGTCTGCGGGCTGCTGCTGGCGCCGATCGCATTGGTCGATATCGGTCTGTGGATCGTCATGCTCAAGGCGCTGGCGGCGGTGGTGTTGGGCGGGTTCGGCAGCGTGCCAGGCGCGATCGTCGGCGGGCTGCTGCTGGGCGTGATCGAGCAATTCTCCGGCGTCTACCTGCCCGACGGCTTCAAGGATGCCATCGCCTACCTGGTGCTGATCGGGGTGCTGATCCTGTGGCCGCGCGGCCTGCTGGGTGAAGCCCACGGCCGTCGCGTCTGATCACTGGCAGCCGCATGCGTTTTCGCTACGACACCTCCTACCGCGACGGGCACACGCTGCTGCGCTACCCGATCGGCCGTATGGCCTATGGGGTACTGCTGATATTGCTGCTGAGCGTGCCCTGGGTATTGCCCAAATACTACGTGGGCGAGATGTCCTATCTGTTCATCATGTGCATCGCCAGTCTCGGGCTGATGACCCTGGTGGGCTACACCGGTCAGGTCTCGCTCGGGCACTCGGCCTTCATTGCGATCGGCGCCTACACCGAAACCTGGATGCTGAGCCAGGGCGTTCCGTTCGGCCCGTCGCTGCTGATCGCTGCCGGCCTGAGCGGCCTCATCGGCCTGGTGATCGGCCTGCCGGCGATCCGCGTCTCGGGCCTGTACCTGGCCATGGTCACGCTGGCGTTTGCGATTCTCACCGAGCACACCATCGGGCACTGGAAAGGCGTCACCGGCGGGTTCAATGGTCTGAGCGTCGACAACCCGGTCATCGCCGGGGTCGACCTGGGAGGCCTCAAATCTTTCTACTACCTGTGCCTGGCCGTACTCGTGCTGGTGCTCGCCGGCCTGGTGAACCTGATGCGCTCCAAGACCGGGCGCGCCTTCGTGGGTGTGCGTGATTCCGAAGCAGCAGCCTACAGCCTGGGCATCTGGGTTGGGGGCTACAAGGTGCTGGCCTTCGTCGTGTCGGCCATGGTCACCGGCCTGGGCGGCGCCCTGCTGGCGCACCATGTCCGCTTTCTGACCCCCGAGGGCTTCGGCTTGATTATGTCGCTGGAGCTGGTGCTGATGGTCACCATCGGCGGCCTCGGCTCGCTGCGCGGTGCCATCCTGGGCGCGGTGCTGATCAGCATGCTGCCCGTCTTCATCTCGCGCATCAAGCCCCTGCTGCCGGAACAGATCTCCAAACAGTTCGGCCTGGAGATCTTCGTCTTCGGCCTGGTGCTGGCGCTGTTCGTGCTGTTCGAACCCAAGGGCCTGAACGGCCGCTGGATCAAGTTCAAGACTTTCCTGGAAACCTTTCCGCTGTACCGCAAGGACATGTTCAAGCGTGGCAAGAGCTACATGAAATCGGAGCGCTACAAGTGAGTATCTTCAGCGTCCGCGACGTGTCGCTGCGTTTCGGCGGCGTACAGGCCATCGGCAATGTGAGCTTTGATGTCGAGCAGGGCGAGGTGTTCGCGATCATCGGGCCCAATGGTGCCGGCAAGACCTCCATGCTCAATGTGATCACGCGGGTATTCGACCCCACCGCAGGCCACGTGGTGTTCGAGAACCACGACATCACCCGGCTGCCGCGGCACAAGGTGGTGCACAGCGGCATCGCGCGCACCTTCCAGAACATCGAGCTGTTCGAGGGTGGCACCGTACTCGACAACCTGCTGCTGGGCCGCCACCGGTTCGACCACGGCAGCTTCGCTGCCCAATGGCTCTGGACTCCCGCAGTACGACGCGCCGAAGCCGAGTCACGCGCCCATGTCGAGGACGTGATCGACCTGCTCGACCTCATGCCGCATCGCAACAGCCCGGTCGCTGGCCTGCCCTACGGCGTGCGCAAGGTGGTCGAGCTGGCACGTGCTTTGGCGACGCAGCCCCGGCTGCTGCTGCTGGATGAACCGGCCTCTGGCCTGAATCCCGAGGAAACCCGCGAGCTCGCATTCTGGATCGACGACATCCAGAAAGACCTGGGCATCACGGTGATCATGGTCGAGCATGACATGTCGCTGGTGTCCGAAGCAGCCGACCGCGTGCTGTGCATGAACCTGGGCCAGGTGCTGGCCCTGGGCACGCCCGCGCAGGTGCAAAGCGACCCGGCCGTGATCGCGGCTTACCTGGGGGGCTGACATGCTCAACACCGGCACCGTCGTCCTCGCCGTCAAGAACCTGGAAACCTGGTATGGGCCGGTGAATGCCATCAAGGGCGTCAACCTCGATGTACGGGCCGGCCACATCGTGACGGTGCTGGGCGCCAATGGCGCCGGCAAGACCACGCTGCTCAACACCATTGCCGGCGTGATCGACCCGTTCAAGGGCAGTGTCGAATTCAAGGGCCAGCCGATCCAGCGCCAGGACCCCGACCGCGTGGCGCGCAGCGGTGTGGTGCTGGTGCCCGAGGGCCGGCAGGTGTTTCCCTTTCTCTCGGTGCGCGATAACCTCACCATGGGCACCTTCGCGCGCGCCAGCCGCACCGATATCGATGCCGACATGCAGCGGGTGTTCGGCTGGTTCCCGCGGCTGCTGGAGCGCCAGGACCAGCATGGCGGCCTGCTGTCGGGCGGCGAACAGCAAATGCTGGCCATCGGCCGCGCACTGATGGCGCGGCCCACGGTGCTGCTGCTCGACGAACCCTCGCTGGGCCTGTCGCCCCTGCTCACGCGCGAGATCTTCGCCATCGTGCGGCGCATCAACACCGAGCTGGGCACATCGATCCTGGTGGTCGAACAAAACGCTGCCGTCGCACTGCAGACTGCCGACGACGGCTACATCATGGAACTGGGCCGCGTGGTCGCCGCCGGCACCTGCACTGAGCTCATGGCCAAGGACGACGTCAAGGAGTTCTACCTGGGCGGCGCCAGCCACGCAGACCGCGGCGATGGCTACAAGCAGCGCTGGAAGCGGCGCAAGACCTGGCGGTAGCAACACCATGGAAGGCACCTCAACCACTCCACTGCAGGCCTACGGTTGCGACACGCCGCAACGCCTGTTTCGTGCGCGCTGCCAGACCTGGGCCGCACAGCCCGCATTGCGGCACAAGCAGAAGGGCATCTGGGCTTCAACCACCTGGGCCGACTACTATGCCCAGGCCCGCGCTGTCGGCTTGGCATTGGCCGAGCTGGGGCTGCGCCGCGGCGACACGATCGCCATCTTGTCCGAGAACCGGCCCGAGTGGCTGTACGCCGACATGGGGGCCCAGTGCATGGGCATCCTGAGCACCGGCATCTATCCGACCTCGTCGCCGGAACAAGTGCAGTACATCCTCAACGACGCGGATGTGCGGGTGCTGTTTGTCGAGAACCAGGAACAATACGACAAGGCCGTGGCGGTGCGCGCGCAGTGCCCGCATCTGCAACGCATCGTCATTACGCGGCTGAAGGGTTTGCGCGGCCTGTCCGATCCGATGGTGAGCACGTTCGATCAGTTGCTTGCACAGGGGCAGGCACTGGCCGACCGGCACCCGGAACAGTTCGAACAGTCGATCGAAGCCAGTACTCCGGACGACATCGCCTTCCTGGTCTACACCTCGGGCACCACGGGTGCACCCAAGGGTGCCATGATGTCCAACCGCAACCTGGTGTTCCAGATCGGCAGCGTCAGCCAATACCTCGACCTGCAGCCGCAGGACCGCACCCTGTCGTTTCTGCCGCTGTGCCATATCGCCGAACGCATGAGCACGGTCTACAACCCGCTGGCGCAGGGGCAGATCGTGCACTTCCCGGAGAACGCAGGCACCGTGTTCAACGACGTGCGGGAGGTGGCGCCGCACCTGATCTTCGGCCCGCCGCGTTTCTGGGAGAAGCTCTACTCGCAGGTCACGCTCTACATGCAGGACGCCATCCCCGCGGCCCGCCGTGTCTATGCGCAGGTGCTGGCCGAAGGCGCGGCGCTGGCGCAGGCACGGCTCGAAGGAAGGCCCATCACCGGCTGGCGCGCCACGCGGTATGCCTGGATGCAGAAGCTCGTGCTGTCCAACTTGCGCAGCTTCCTGGGCCTGCAGAACATCAAGACCGCCATGACCGGTGCCGCACCGGTGCCGCCCGACCTGCTGCGCTGGTACATGGCGGTGGGCATCGACCTGCTGGAGGCCTTCGGGATGACCGAGACCTGTGGCTTCTGCACCTCGATGCCGCCGGGGCGCATCAAGATCGGCACCGCCGGCGTGCGCGCCCAGGGCACCGAGATTCGCCTGGGTGCCGACAACGAGGTGCTGGTGCGCGGCCCCCATGTGTTCGCCGGCTACTGGCGGCTGCCCGAAAAGACCCGCGAGACCATCGACGCCGAGGGCTGGCTGCACACCGGCGACTGCGGAGAGATCGACGCCGATGGTTATCTGGGCATCCGGGATCGCCTGAAGGACATCATCATCACCTCCGGCGGCAAGAACATCACGCCCAGCAACATCGAGAACCACCTGAAATTCAGCCCCTATGTGTCAGATGCGGTGGTGATCGGCGAGGGCCGCAACTACCTGACCTGCCTGGTCATGCTCGACCAGGACACGGTGGCCAAGTTTGCGCAGGACCGGCAGGTGCCCTACACCGACTTCGCCAGCATGACACGCGCGCCCGAGGTGGTGGCGCTGATCCAGACCGAGCTGGAGCAGGTGAACACCCGGCTGGCCCGCGTCGAGCAGATCAAGGACTTTCGCATCATCGCGCAATTGCTGACAGCAGAAGATGATGAACTGACCCCGACCATGAAGCTCAAGCGTAAAGTAGTGGCCAACAAATACGCGGACGTCATCGCCACGATGTACAAGGACTGATTTCGTTTCGGGCCGCTGGCCCATTTTTAAAGGAGACTGCCATGTTGAAGAGACTCAAGAACACGCTGCTGGCGACGCTGCTCGCCGCCGGTGTAGCCGGTGGCGCGCAAGCGGCCGGTGTGACAGACAAGGAAATCGTGCTGGGCACGCACATGGATCTGTCCGGCCCGGTGGCGGCCGGCATGCCCAGCCTGCGCAACGGAATGCAGATGCGCCTGGACGAAGCCAACGACGCCGGTGGCGTGCATGGCCGCAAGTTCCGCATGGTCGTCGAGGACAACGGCAGCCAGCCGCAGATGGCGGTACGCGCCATCGACAAGCTGATCCGCAAGGACGAGGTGTTTGCCATTGTCAATGCATTCGGCTCGGCCACGAATGCCGCAGTGGTGAAGCGCGCCGTGGACGAAGGCGTGATCTACTTCGCGCCCTGGGGTGCTTCGTCGATCATCCGCAAGAGTGCAGCCGACAGCCAACTGCTGTTCACCACCACGCCCAACTACGACACCATCATGAACACCGGCGTCACCTGGATGCTGGACCAGTTCAAGCCCAAGAAGGTCGGCTACATCTACCAGGAAGGCCCGCTGGGCGCGCTGATGGGTGAAGGCGTCAAGAAGGCGCTCGCCGCCAAGGGCATGACCTATGCGGCCGAGGCCGGTTACAAGGCGGGCGACATCGACTTCTCCTCGCAAGTGGCCCGCATGAAGGCCGCCGACGTCGAGCTCATCGTGATCGCCACCATCACCCGCGAAACGATCGGCATCATGGCCGAGGTCAAGAAGCTGGGCTGGAACAATGTGAGGGTCATCACCGGCAACCCAGGGCGCACCAGCATCGTGCTGCAACTCGGCAAGGACAACGTCGAGGGCTTGTATGGCGTGGGTACGTGGAAAATCTACACGCCCACCAGCGGGCCGGATTCGGTCAAGAAGTGGTTTGCCGACTACAAGAAGAAATACACCAACGAGCCGGACGAAAACGCGCTGCTGGCCTATGCCTACACCGACATGTTCGTCAAGGCGGTCCAGGCCGCCGGCAAGGACCTCACAGCCGACAAGGTGGTGAAAGCCCTGCAGACCACCAACTTCGAGCACCCGATCTTCTATGAGAAGCAGACCTTCAAGGGCAACCACCAGGGACCGGAGTTCGTCGAAATCGACCAGGTGAAGGGCGGCGCCTGGACCACGCTGACCAAGCCGATGCAGTAGGTGCGAGGCGTGCATGCATGTCCACGACCACCCTGCGTGTGGACGACACGCTGCGAGAACGCATTGCCCGAGTCGCGCAGGCAACGGACCAGACACCGCACAATTTCATGCTGGAAGCACTGGCCCGGAAAACCGATGAAGCTGAATGGAATTTGTCCATGCAGCGCGACGCGGCCTTGCAAGGCGGCGAACCGGGTGTCGAATGGCACGAAATGCGCGCTTACCTCAAGACGCGATTGCACGATAAGGCAGAAGCGGAATCCAGGGCCCTAGCCCAACGCCGGTGTCCCGCCTCATGGTTGCACCGCGCGCAAGTGGTGACTTCGACCGCATCTTCGATTTCCTGCTTGAGCACGCAGCTGAATACGCCGGCGTACACATCGGAGCCATCATGTCGGCAGTCGATATCCTGGAAACCAGCCCCTTGATCGGCAGACCGATCGCATGGGGGCAACGGGAACTGGTCATCGCCACCGGCGCCAGCGGTTATCTGGCGCTCTATCGTTGTGACCCGGTGCGCGACACCGCCCCAATGCCTGCGAGTTTTGGCTTTCACCTGGGGTTTCGATAGCCGGTGCGGGGATCGAGGCGCGATGGCCATGCCGTAGCTGATGCACAAGCCCACGCAGCTTCACGTTGCAGCCAGGGGATTCCCGAACGTTTGGCATGACAATCCTTCCCAGAATTCTCTGAGTCGCCTCCACCATGCCCAGCCACATCCAATCCACCGTTGCAGGCCACGCCGGCCTCATCACCCTGGACCGCGCGCAGGCGCTGAATGCGTTGTCATTGCCGATGATCCGCACCTTGAGCGCCACGCTGCGCGCCTGGCGCGAAGACCCGGACGTTCAGGTCGTGGCCATCCGCGGCATGCACCGGGACCGCGCCAGCGGTGCCGAATGGCCCTTCGGTGCATTCTGTGCGGGGGGCGACATCCGCTTCTTCCACCAGGCCGCGCTGGCTGGCAACCCGGAGTTGGAAGACTTCTTCACCGAAGAGTACACCCTCAACCACCTGCTGCACCGATACCCGAAGCCGGTGATCGCCTTCATGGACGGCATCGTGATGGGCGGCGGAATGGGCATCGCGCAGGGCGCGCGCATGCGCATCGCGACCGAACGGACCAAGATGGCCATGCCCGAGACCCATATCGGCCTGTTTCCGGACGTGGGCGGCGGCTTCTTCCTGGGCCGCTGCCCGGGCCACCTCGGGGAATACCTGGCCCTCACGGGCCATATGCTGGTGGGCGCCCAGGCGGTGCAGGCCGGTCTGGCCGACGGCGTGCTGGCGTCAGAGCGCCAGCGCGACCTGTGGGACCGCCTGGCCACGCTGTCGTGGCCCGATGCCCCTGCTGTGCACGCCTGGATCGGTGAGCATCTGCAGGTCGGTGGCGGCGTTGCCATTGCGCCCGAGGGGGCCATTGAGCGTTTCTTCGGCCTGCCGACGGTGGCCGCCACCGTGCATGCGCTGGAGGCTGCGGCCGGCTCCGACCCCTGGGCCCGTGACACCGCTGCCGCCTTGCGCCAGCGCAGCCCGCTGATGCTGCATGTGGCCCTGGAGCAGGTGCGTCGCGGAAGGCACATGGACATCGCCGAAGACCTGCGCATGGAACGCGATCTGGTGCGCCACAGTTTCCATCCTCTCCACCTCGGACGCTCCGGCGCGGCGACCGACACGGTGGAAGGCATTCGCGCACTGGCCGTCGACAAGGACCACCACCCGCGCTGGAATCCGCCCCGCATCGAGGATGTGACGCCGGAAATGGTGGCAGCCTTCTTCACCAGCCCCTGGCCGGCTCAGGCCCATCCCCTGCGCGACCTGGCCTGAGCGCCGTGACCACAGTGGTCCAGGTCACCAGCGTCAACACCGGCCGCGCGATGCGGCTGATGATCAACGGGCGCAAGGTCCTCTCGGGCATTGGCAAGCAGCCAGTGGCTGGCGCGGTGGCGGTGCAGTCGCTGGGGCTGGCCGGCGACGAGCAGGCCGACCCCAGTGTGCATGGTGGCCGAGACAAGGCGGTATACGCCTACCCTGGCGAGCACTATGGGTTCTGGCAGGTTCAGCGACAGGCGCACGGGGTGAGCCTGTTCGATGAAGTGCTACCGCCCGGCTTTGCAGGTGAGAACCTGACCCTCTGCGGTATGCTGGAGCCGCAGGTGTGGGTGGGCGATGAACTGCACTTCGCCAACCTGGTCTTGCGCGTGACCGAACCACGCCAACCGTGCTTCAAGTTTGCCGCCGTGATGGGCTACGGCGAGGCGCCGCGCGACATGCTGAAAGATTCGCGCTGCGGCTTCTACTTGGCAGTCGCCTGCCCGGGCACCATCAGCACCGGCGAGACAGGTACGCTGGTGCCCGGGCGGCGGTCGCTGTCCATCACCGATGCCTTTGCCGCCAAACGCGCGCGGCACCGGCGCTGAGGCCCTGCACCGTGGCACCCAGGGGCCGCTATCACGTTTACGTGATTGCACTGTCCGACGCGGTGCTGCAGGAGCCACGATTCCTGCGCGCCAACCCGCTCTACATCACGGGCAAGCCCTGCGTCTACGTGGGAATGACCGGCCTGGATCCGGACCGGCGCTTCGACAAGCACATGGCCGGCATCCAGGCCAACCGCTATGTGCTGCGTCACGGCCTGCGCTTGCTGCCGGACCTGTACGAAGCGTTCAACCCGATGCTGCGCGAAGAGGCGCAAAACCGCGAGGTCGAGATCGCCATCGACCTGCGCAGTGCCGGATTCGGGGTATGGCAGGCTTGAGCACCGCTGGGGCCAGACAGGTCAGGGCCCGGCCTGGACCTTGCCCTTCCCGCGTTGGACCTTCTCACTGCTGATGTTGAACTTCAAACGCTCGGCACTGACCGGGGCCAGGATCAGGAAGGTCTTGTCGCGGGTATCGCGCGCCACATACTGTGCCAGCGCAAGCCCGGCGGCCGACATGATACTCAGCACCTGCGGTGCATTGGCCAGCTCGCCTCGGCGCACCACGACCGCGGTTTCTCCGTTGGCCAGCGTCACATACGTGCCTGGAGGGTAGAAGCCCACCGCCGTGGTCATGGCCGAACCGATGCGCAGCGAGGTACCTGCCGGCTGGGCCACGATGAAGCGCAGGGCGCTGCGCGTGGGCAGGGCGGCGCGCGTGGCCCGGGACGACACCTTGGCAATGAACTGGTCGGCCATGCGGAGAATGCGCTTGACCTCCTGGTTCGGGTCGGTGCCGCTCAGGTCGTCTGGCACATGGTGTGCGGCCACCAGCTCCAGCCAGCCGTCCTCGACCACGCCAAAGCCCCGCAGGATCTCGACACTGCGTTGCGAATGCGCGTGGATCAGGCCCTGCTGATCGGGCGTAGGTGCAGCGGTCTGGCGGGCCATGGTGTCCTGCTCACGCGCCATGCCGATGTTCATGGTGAGCGCCGCCCGGAACAAAAAGGGCCGCATCAGCTCAGACACCTGCAGCTTGCGGGCCGTCAGCTCGCACAGGGCCGCGGCCAGGAGCGCGTGCTTGGCACAGTAACCCAGGCTGCGGTCCGGCATCATCTGGAACAGGGTGAAAAGACTGTCGTCCGGGTCTTTGCTGACCAGTTCGGTGGCACGGTGCTCGATTCCGGCCAGGCGTTCAAGCGGCGTGCGCGCGGCCGGCCCCTGATAGAGCACACTGCTCAACACCTCGTGCAGGTCGAGCCAGCCACCGGTGATGTCATGGCCCACCACATAGTCCACCTCCAGGATGACGGAGGGCATGTAGCTTTTTGCCAGCTCGTCCATGGTGGCGCCCTCCCGAAACAGCTTGTAGACCATGCGGTCGTAGCTGCGCTGCCAGGCCTTGAAGTCGGTCTCGGTGACACAGGCCTTGTGGGCGGCGAGCATCTCCTGGTGCTGCGCCGACAGCACCCGGTCACCCTTGCGGATCAGCAGATTGGCGCGGCCGTCCCAGATGTTGAAGGGCACGGGCTTGCCCGGCTCGAGCCGGTGGCAGGGCAATTCGACGTAGGTCATGCTGCGCAGAGTATGCCAAGGATCCTGTCGGCCCGGCGGCAACATGCAGCATCACAAGGCCAGCACATGCCCCACACGAGGGTCCCCTTGCCCAGCGAGCACCGCCTGGTAAGCGGCACTGACGGCCGGGGCGCCGATATGGCGCTGCACGACCAGCCAGGGCCGCTGCCTGTCGGTAGCCGCCGACAGAAAGGCCCTCCAGCCGCCGAGCAGCCGCTGTTCCAGGCCGGGGCCGCCCCACTGCGCATGGCGCCGGGCGGCCTGGGCCGGGGCGAAGAACAACACCGGCTTGGGGCCTGGCAGATCCCTGGCGCCGCCTAGATGGGTTATGTGAGTCCCGCCGATCGACGCGCTGTAGCGCAGGCCGGTCTGGCGCGTGTGTACCGCGCGCCGCAATTCGGCATTGCCCGCAAAGTCGACAAAGACGCAGGGCAGATCGGGCGCGCCGATCTGGTTCAGCTGCTCGTAGGTCAGCACCCGCGTGTAGCAACCCAGGCCCTCGCAGAAAACCCGATTGGCGGCAGACGTGAGCCCAGCCACCTCGATGCCCACGCGCTGCGCCAGTGCGAACGCCGTGGCATAGGCCGTCTTGCTGGATGCGCTGGACAGCAGCAGGACCCTGGCACCGAAGAAATCGCTCTCGGCCAGAAAATCGTCGATCAGCCAGGCGGTAGTGAACAGCGGGCGCAACAGAGCTTGCACTGGCTCTGTGTCGGCGCTGTAGAAGGGGTCGCTGCTGCAGCGCACGTAATGGTTGTACAGGCGCGCCAGCGGTTCCCGGTGGGCGCTGGTGTCGGTGAAACCCGCCACCGACAGCCGCCCGGGAGCCAGCAGCACGCTGTCGGCCATCGGGAAGTAACCGTAGAGCCGCTCGCCGACGGCCACACCAGGATGGTCGGACTGCACCACGCTGCCAAAGCCCCAGACCGGGATCACGCCCCATCCGAGTGCGCCGGACGGATAGAAGTCCCAATAGCGCATGGCCTCGCCAAAGGCAGCATAGGTGATGTTGTTGGAGGTCAGCGCAAACAAGTCGATGCGCACACGCACCTGACCCGGGGCCAGCGGAACATCCGCCTGCTGGCGAATGCTTGTTTCTTGCAGCTTGTCCTTGCGGACCAGGAGATGTGTGTGCATGCGGGCCAGGCTTTCAGGCAAGGGTGATCGTGACCTCGATGTTGCCACGGGTGGCATTGGAATAAGGGCAGACCTCATGGGCCTGGTTCACGATGGCCTGGGCCACGGCACGGTCCACACCCGGCACGGTCACGACCATCTGGACTTCGATGCCGAAACCGGCCGGGATCTGGCCGATGCCCACCGTGGCCTGGATCGAGGTGTCCGCCGGCAGCGCGACCTTCTGCATTCCGGCCACCAACTTCATCGCGCCGATGAAACAGGCGCTGTAGCCGGCGGCAAACAGTTGCTCCGGATTGACGCCGCCGCCAGCCCCGCCCATTTCCTTCGGCACGGAGAGCTTGACGTCGAGCAGACCATCAGACGAACGGGTGCTGCCGTCACGGCCACCGGTGGACGTCGCGTGGGCGCGATACAGGACTTTATCGACTTTGTTGACCATGGCTATTTCCTCGGGATGGGTGCCCCGGACATCGGGGCGGGTTAAAAACTCCAGGCGCTGGCACGCGACAGGCAGCCCGGAACACCGGCCGCACGGCTCTTGCGCTCGCATCCTGCGGGCGTCAGCGCGACCTGCACCCGCCTTTCATCGCTTGCAGAACGTGCGCGCTGCAGCAGGCCTGCCGCTTCCATGCGTTTGAGCGGGGGCGTCAGCGTGCCGGAATCCAGAAACAGGTGCTCGCCAAGCGCTGACAGCGTGCGCGAGTAATGCTCCCACAGCACCAGCATCACCAGGTACTGCGGATAGGTCAGGCCCAGCCTGTCGAGCAGCAGCTTGTCGAGCAGCAGGGCCTGTCCAGGATCCGGAGCCGGATGGGTATCAGCCGAGCAAAAACGGTATTACACCATTCAATCATGTGCAATTCAATCGCAAAGAGATCGCCGATCGACCCGGTGATCACCATCCAGTTCGGCCGTGCAGCTACCGAGCGCCCCGCAAGAACGGCACCTGCCCTGCGGATTGCCGGGGATGCGCGTTAAAGAGGGCTCCTCAGAAAAGCTGCGCCTTTGTGCACTATCGTTGCGGGGTGCAGTGCATGCGCACCGGCACACAGGACACCAGACACCATGTTCGACTACATCATCATCGGGGGGGGCTCGGCGGGTTGCGTCCTGGCCGCGCGCCTGAGCGAAGACCCGGACGTGACGGTCGCACTTCTCGAGGCCGGCCCCATCGACAGCAACTTGCTGATCCACTGCCCGGCCGGCGTCGCCGTGCTGGCCATGAGCCCTTGGGACAACTGGCGCTTCGAGACGACGCCGCAGCCGGGCCTGAACGGCCGGCGCGGCTACCAGCCCCGCGGCAAAGTGCTGGGCGGCTCCAGCTCCATCAACGCGATGGTCTATGCGCGCGGCCAGCGCAGCGACTATGACCACTGGGTGGCAGAGGGCAATCCTGGCTGGAGCTTCGACGACGTTTTGCCGTACTTCAAGCGCGCGGAAAACAACGAACGCGGCGGCGATGCGTTGCACGGCGCCGGCGGGCCATTGAATGTGAAGGACCTGCCCACCCCCAACCGCTTCGGCCCGATCTTCGTACAGGCCAGCGTGCAGGCCGGTTTCCCGGCCAACCCGGATTTCAACGGCCCCGAGCAAGAAGGCGTGGGCATGTACCAGGTCACCCACCGCAACGGAGAACGCTGCAGTGCCGCCAAAGCCTACCTCACGCCGAATCTGTCGCGCCCCAACCTGCTGGTGATCACCGGCGCCCAAACCACACGCATTTTGCTGGAGAAGAAACGCGCCGTCGGCGTGGAGTTCCACCAGGGCGGCATGGTCCAGCAACTCAAGGCGTCGCGCGAGGTGCTGCTGTGCGCCGGGGCTCTGCAATCACCGCAGATCCTGATGCTGTCGGGCATCGGCGAACACCGGCAGTTGCTCGAGAACGGCATTGCCGTGCTGCATGATCTGCCTGGCGTCGGCCTGCACCTGCACGACCATCCGGACGTGGTGCAGGTTGCGAACGCACCGCGACTCAAGGACCTGTTTGGCATCTCGCCTACCGGAGCATGGCATGCGCTGAAGGGGATCGTCGAATGGTACCGGCACCGCACCGGCCTCTTGACCACCAACTTTGCCGAGGCCGGCGGATTCATCAAGAGCGCGCCCGAGGAACCGATTCCCGACCTGCAACTGCACTTCGTGATCGGCAAACTGGTCGACCATGGACGCAAGTTGACCTTCGGACACGGTTATTCGGCCCATGTCTGCGTGTTGCGGCCCCTGAGCCGCGGAAGCGTGCGGCTCGACGGCAAGGACCCCCTCACGCCGCCACTGATCGACCCGAACTTCCTGGGCGAGCGCGACGACATGGAGCGCATGATCCGTGGATTTCGCATACTGCGCAGAATTCTGTCCCAACCAGTGCTGGCAGGTTACGGAGGGCGCGAGTCGGCCACCTCGGCAAGTGCCCGCACCGACCTGCAGATCGAGCAGTTCATCCGCGACCATGCCGACACCATCTACCACCCGGTGGGCACCTGCCGCATGGGCCCCGGGCCGCTGGATGTGGTCGATGCGCAGTTGCGGGTGCACGGCCTGCAGGGCCTGCGGGTGGTCGACGCGTCCATCATGCCGAGGATCGTATCGGGCAACACCAACGCGCCGGTCATCATGATTGCCGAGAAAGCCGCCGACATGGTCAAGGCAGCAGCGCGCGACCCGTCCGCCTGATGCGGCCAGACCCGCTACGCCCGAAAACGCTTGCGCGTCAGCGCCAGCGCCAGCCAGAAGCCGGCCACGGTGTAGAAAGCCAACACCAGCAGGTGGCGCCAGGGCTGGGTGGGCCATTGGTCCATGAACAGCGGGCGCACCAGTTCCACCGCATTGCTCAGCGGTAGCCAGATGGCGATCGCACGCACCAGCGGCGGCAGCTGCTCCAGCGGAAAGAAAATGCCGCTCAGAAACATCATCGGCGTGAGAAACAGCGTGAAGTAATAGGTGAAGAAGTCGTAACCCTTGGCCAGCGCGTTGACGATCAGCGCCAGGCACGAAAAGGTGATGCCCACCCCTATCAGAACCGGCCAGGCCAGCAGCAGTTTGGGGCTGTGGCTGATGCCCAGGCCCAGCATGACACCCAGGATGGCGGTCACCGTGAACAGCGCCTTGAAGGCGGCCCACAGCATTTCACCCAGCACGATATCGTCTAGCCGCACCGGTGCGTTCATGATGCTGTCCCAGGTTTTCTGCACGTGCATGCGCGAGAACGCGGAATACAGGGCCTCGAACGACGCCGCATTCATGGCACTCATGCAGATGCTGCCGCTGGCCAGAAACAGGATGTAGGGCACGGGAGTGCTGCTGCCATCGCCGCCGACCACGTTGACCTGTCCCACCAGCGCGCCCAGGCCGTAGCCAAAGGCCACGAGCCACATCAGCGGCTCGGCAATATTGCCCACCAGGCTGGGCAGGGCCAGCTTGCGCCACACCAGCAGGTTGCGCTGGAACACCGGCCAGAAGCGCATGGACAGGCGCGGCACACTCCAGATCGACTGCACCATGTCAACCGTCCTCCCTGATCTGGCGCCCGGTCAGCTTGAGGAACAGGTCCTCCAGATTCGCCGGCCGGTGCAGGGTGCGCAATTGTGGCCAGGCCGCGAGCGCCTCCAGCAGCGGACGCGCATGGGGCGTGTAGAAGAAGATCGTCTCGCCACTGACCTCCACCCGCGCGGCCATCGACCGCAACGGGGAATCCATCAGCGCTACCGCGCCCACGCCAAACACCTCCACCACGTCCGGCTCCAGGTGCTGCGCAATCAGCGCGCGGGGTGCGCCTTCGGCAATCTTGCGGCCGTGGTCGAGCACCAGCAGGCGCGAGCACAGGCGTTCGGCCTCGTCCATGAAGTGCGTGGTGAGCAGGATCGACTTGCCCTGCTGCAGCAGCAGTTGCAGCCGCTCCCACATCAGGTGGCGCGCCTGCGGATCCAGGCCGGTGGTGGGCTCATCCAGCAGCAGCAGGCGCGGATCATTCACCAGCGCGCGGGCCAGGCTGAGCCGGCGCTTCATGCCACCCGACAACTCGCCCGGTTTGGCCGCGGACTTGTGCGACAGCGAGGCGAACTCCAGCAGGGCCGGGATGCGCTGGCGGATCTGGGCGTCGGGCATGCCGAAATAGCGCCCATACACCAGCAGGTTTTCAGCGCAGGTGAAATCCGGGTCCAACGTGTCCATCTGGCTTACCACGCCAAGACGCGCCTTGATCGCCATCGCGTCGCGCGGCATGGTCAAGGTCGCCTCGCCAGGGGCACCGAGGGCATAGGAAATCGTGCCACTGCCGGGTGTGCTCAGCCCCAGGCACATGCGGATGGTGGTGGTCTTACCGGCCCCGTTGGGGCCGATCACACCCAGGCACTCGCCCGGCTCGATGGTGAACGAGAGGTCCTGCACCACGGTGGTGGTGCCGTACTGCTTGCCCAGGTGCTCCGCCTGCAACAGGGGCGGCGCTTCGCCCGGGCCCGCACTCACTGGAACGCGACCTCCGCAAAGCTGCGCAGCTTGCGGCTATGCAGCTGGTCGACACCCAGTTCGCGCAGCAGCTCGATGGCGCGCACGCCGATACGCAGGTGCTGGTCGACGCGTTCGCGGTAGAAATGGTCGGCCATGCCGGGCAGCTTGATCTCGCCATGCAGCGGCTTGTCGCTGACGCATAGCAAGGTGCCATACGGCACACGGAAACGGAAACCATTGGCCGCGATGGTGGCGCTTTCCATGTCCAGCGCCACCGCGCGACTCTGGCTGAAACGGCGCTGCGGCCCGTTGTCGGGCAGCAGTTCCCAATTGCGGTTGTCGGTGCTGGCCACGGTACCGGTGCGCAGGATGCGCTTGAGCTCAGGGCCCTTCATCTTCGTCACGTCGGCCACGGCCTGCTCAAGCGCCACCTGGATCTCGGCCAGGGCAGGAATCGGTACCCACAGCGGCAGTTCCTCGTCCAGCACATGGTCTTCGCGCACATAGCCGTGGGCCAGCACGTAGTCGCCCAGATGCTGGGTATTACGCAGGCCGGCGCAATGGCCCAGCATGATCCAGGCATGCGGACGCAGCACCGCGATGTGGTCCGTGATGTTCTTCGCATTGGCCGGCCCGACACCGATGTTGACCATGGTGATGCCGGTGCGATCGGTGCGCAGCAGGTGGTAGCCAGGCATCTGCGGCAGGCGCAGCGGCTCGGCACCGTACTCGTCGCCGGGCTCAGCCGGCAGCCCGACCCGGCGCGTGACCATGTTGCCCGGCTCGACAAAGGCCACGTAGTCGCTGGCCGGGTCTTGCATGGCTGCGCGACCCAACCGGACGAACTCGTCGATATAGAACTGGTAGTTCGTGAACAGCACGAAGTTCTGAAAATGCTCCGGCGCGGTGCCGGTGTAGTGGCGCAGACGGTGCAGCGAGTAATCGACCCGCGGCGCCGTGAACAGCGCCAGCGGTTGCGCCTCGCCGGCGCGCGGCTCATACGTGCCATTGGCGATGCCGTCGTCCATGGCGGCAAGGTCCGGCAGGTCGAACAGGTCGCGCATCATCTGGCGCCGCTCGACGCTCAAGGTACCTTCGATGTGGTCATGTTCGGCAAACGAGAAGTGCACCGGAATCGGTTGGTGGCTGACGCCAACCTCCAGCTCGACCTGGTGGTTCTGCAGCAGCAGCGTGAACTGCTCCAGGTAGTAGTCGCCGAAGAGGTCGGGGCGGGTCAGGGTGGTCTCGAACCTGCCCGGGCCCGCCACGAAGCCAAAACTCAACCGCGCGCTATCGACACTGTCGCGGCGCAGCACGGTGTCGGTCTGTACGCGCACCAAGGGGTAACAGGCGCGCATCAGCCCGGGCAGTGTCTCGCCAGAGACATAGCGCTGCATGGCCTTGCGCAGGTGCGCCAGGCCCAGTTCGTAGATCTTGCGCGCCTGCGCCAAGGCGGCAGAAGGATCGGTATAACGCGCGTTGGCAATGGGGGTGGGTAGGTGAGCCATCCCGCTATTGTCCACATTGGCGCGGCACCGGCCGCCAGCGGCTCGGTTGGAGTGATTCACTCCGTTGATCGGATGACCCCATGGCTGCACTGCGGTATCGACGCGTCCTGTTCCGGCTGGTGGCGCTGCTCGCCCTGCTGCTGCTGCTTGTCGGGGCATTGGTGGCCCTTGGAATCCCGCGCAATGCGGCTGGCATGGCGGCCAAGGGCATCTGCTCGGTCGCCTTCATCGCTGGGCGACCCTGGCAGCCCCTGTTGGCCGACGACGTGCTGCCGGCCAGCCCGGCTCTGGCCTCGATCGGCCATTGGGGCCAGGTGCTGGCCATGGTGCCCTCTCGCGAGGCTGTTATCGTACGGTTCGGCTGGACGTTCCGGCGCCAGCAGTTCGACAGTTGTGCATTCGTGGCAGAGGCCTTGCGCCCCCTGCCCCACCGGGAGACAGGACATGGATCTGGGTATTGCGGGCAAGTGGGCCCTGGTATGCGGCGCCAGCAAGGGCCTAGGCCTGGGCTGCGCGCAATCGCTGGTCGCCGAAGGCGTCCACGTGGTCATCGTGGCGCGCGGCGCCGATGCGCTTGAACGATCGGCGGCGCAACTGCGCACCGTGCCCGGCGCCGGCACGGTGCTGGCCGTGGTCGCGGACATCACCACTGTGTCCGGGCGCGCAGCGGCGTTGGCGGTAGACGGCGGGCCGGGCCGCGACTTTGATATCGTGGTCAACAATGCCGGTGGTCCGCCACCCGGCGATTTCCGCGACTGGGAGCGCGACGCCTGGATCAAGGCGCTGGACGCCAACATGCTGACCCCCATCGAGCTGATCAAGGCCACGGTCGACGGCATGGCGCGGCGCGGCTTCGGCCGCATCGTGAACATCACCTCGGGTTCGGTCAAGTCGCCGATCGATGTGCTGGGCCTGAGCAACGGTGCCCGCAGCGGTCTGACCGGTTTCGTGGCCGGCGTGGCGCGCAGCAGCGTGGCTGCCTCCAACGTGACCATCAACAACCTGTTACCCGGCGCGTTCGGCACCGACCGGCTGCGCGTCACCGTGCAAGGCGCAGCCAAAAAGACCGGCCAGAGCGTGGAGGCGCTGCTGGATGCGCGGGCCAAGACGATTCCGGCCCAGCGCTTCGGCACGCCGCAGGAGTTTGGTGCGATCTGCGCGTTCCTGTGCAGCCAGCATGCCAGCTATATGACCGGCCAGAACATCCTGGCCGACGGCGGAGCCTACCCCGGCACCTTCTGAGCGCACCAGCCGGAGTCGCCAAGACCTCAGGGAGCCGCGCGCACCGGTTCGCGCATGGTGACGAACTCCTCTGCTGCGGTCGGGTGGATCCCGATCGTGCTGTCGAACACCGCCTTGGTGGCGCCCGCCTTCATGGCAACCGCGAAACCCTGCACGATCTCGCCCGCATCCGGGCCCACCATGTGCAGGCCGATCACACGGTCGGTCGCGTCCTCCACCACCAACTTCATGAGCGTGCGCTCGCTGCTGCCGCTCAAGGTGTGGCGCAAGGCCCTGAATTCACTGCGAAACACCGTCACAGCGCCAAAACGCGCGCGTGCGTCGGCTTCGGAATAGCCGACGGTACCAATGTGGGGATGGGTAAAGACGGCGGTGGGGATGTACGCGTAATCCATGCTGCGGGGCAGCCGACCCCCGGCGGGGGGAAACAGCCGGTCGACCAGTACCATGGCCTCGCCCAGGGCGACGGGTGTGAGCTGAATCCGGCTGGTGACATCGCCCAGCGCATGGATCGACGGCACGGACGTCTGGTAGTGCGCATCCACCGCGATCGCACCGTTGTCCCGCTGCGCCACGGCCACGCTCTCCAGGCCCAGGCCCTGCACGCGCGGCACCCGGCCGGTTGCGTACAGCACGACATCCACCGTCAGCGCCGGTCCGGCTCTTGAGAGATCCACCTCCAGACCGTCCGCAACGCGGCGGATGCGGGCCAACTCGGTGCCCAGGCGCAGGTCAATGCCCTTCTTGCGCATCTCGCCGGCAATGCATGCGCGGATGTCCGCATCGAAACCGCGCAGCACCTGCTCGCCACGAAAGCACTGGGTGACCGATGCGCCCAGGCCACGAAAGATCGAGGCGAACTCGCAGGCAATGTACCCCCCACCGACCACCAGCAGGCGGCGCGGAAACGGCTCCAGATCGAACATCGCGTCGGACACGCTCACATGCTCCACGCCCGGAACGTCGGGCAGATGCGGACGGCCGCCAGTCGCCACCAGGATATGGCGCGCCTGCCACGCGCGACCATCGGCCCAAACGGTATGGGGTCCGGTGATGCGCGCATGGGCATCCACCAGCGCCACACCTGCTTTCAACAGCAGGTCGCGGTAGATTGTGTTGAGCCGGCTGATCTCGGTCCGCCGGTTGGCCTTGAGTGTCTCCCAGTCGAACTGCGGCGCCGCGCCGCGCCAGCCGAAACCGCGGCTTTCCTCGAAAGCATCGCCATAGTGCGCCGCATAGCTATATAGCTTCTTCGGAATGCAGCCGACATTGACGCAGGTACCGCCCAGGCCGGCCGTACCACCGAGCTCGGCCAGGGCCACCTGCGCCCCACGCTGGGCGGCCATACGGGCGGCGCGCACGCCCCCGCTGCCACCGCCGATCACGAACAGATCCACGTCGAACTGGGCCATCGTCATTGCCTCGCAGGGATTGCCGTCGGGCCAACCACTTCGGACCGCTCGGTGGGCCATGATCGCACCATCCGAGTGTCTTGCTGCGCGCCGCGACGTGGGGCGCGCTGCGGCCCGCTCACGGAGCCGGCCGCGGCTCCACCAGCTTGATGCGTTGCCCCGGCCGCAACTCGCCGCCGCCGTACACGCCGTTGAGCAGGCGCAACTGGGGCTCGGCAGCCTCCAGCGGCGAGCGGCGGACCAGTTCGCCCCATCCGCCGGGTGGCAGCACCACCGTACGCAGCACCCATGGCCGCGCCAGCGCGCGGTCGGCCGGTGTCAAAGGGCGAAAGGAGTCCTGGGCCTGCTGCAATTGCGCGCGCGCCCGCTGCAGGGCGGCACCGTCGCGCGCGCTCCACACCAGCGCAAAGCGCCGGTTGTCGGCCGCGGACACGATCGTGACGACCAGCGGCTCCGGCTGCCCCTGCGCAGTGAGACGTACACCGGTGAATTGGGTCGCACTTTGCCCATTCAGGGTTCGGCGTTCCACGCGCCCGGACTGCGGCTGGAAACCCTGGCGGATGATCGCGTCGTGATCCAGCCCCAGGCGCGGCGGGACCAGCCGCACGACCAGCGCGGCATCGCGCGCAGGGCTGACCGCCAGCACCCGGTCCGGCAGGTTCTGGATCGCCCATTGCGCCGGCGCCGTCAAGGCCAGATCGAGTGTCGTGTGAAAAAAGTGGGGCCCGCGCGTAACGCCCTGGCTGGCTGTCTCGCCAAAGTGCATGCCCTCGAGGATTGCGAGGTACGGTGCGCGCCCCGGGTCACTCGCCTGGCTTCGGTACTGAGCGGCCAGCTGGCTGATCGCCTGCAGGCGCTGGTCGTTGCTCGGGTGGGATGCCAGCCAGCCATTGCCCGCGGGTACCGGCCGCCCCTGGGCGCGCGCCTGGTCCGCTGCAAATTGCTCCTGGTTCTTGAGCACACCGATGACCCGCACCATCGTCAGCGGATCGAACTGGCTGCGCGACAGGTACTCGGCGCCCAGAGCGTCGGCCTGCAGCTCCTGCTCCCGCCCGTAAGACGCCACATAGCCCGCAGCAGCAGCCTGCGAGACATCGCTGGCCACGCGCCCCGCGCCACCCACGCCGCGGCTCTCGAGCACGGCCCCCAGCACACTGGCCGCCAGCACACCGAGCCCGGCATCCTGCTGCCGGGTGGCGCGCTGGGCGCCATGGCGCGCCGTCACATGGCCGATCTCGTGGCCCAGGACGCCGGCCAGTTCCGCCTCGCTGTCCAGATAGGCCATGATGCCGCGCGTGACATACACATAGCCGCCGGGCAAGGCAAAGGCATTGATCTCCGGGCTATCGAGCACGGTGAAGTGCCACTCCAGGTCGCTGCGGTGGGACAGGCGCGCCAGCTTCTGCCCGAGCGCCTGCACATAGGCCTGTACCTTGTCGTTGGCGTAGGCCGGGGTTTCCTTGAGCACCTCCTGGTGCTCGCGGCGGCCAAGCGCGATCTCGGTCTGCGGATCCATCACGGTCCGCTCCTTCAGGCCGGTCACCGGGTTCTGCACCGTCGAGCCGCAGGCCACCAGCAAGCTGCTGGCCAACATCCAGGACCACACTCTTTTGCGCATGATGCTCACTCCCATCGGTAGCGGCGTTATGCCGCGCTGGTGTGGAGTCTATCGGGCCTGGGCAGCTGCGGGGGCAGGCGCGGCCTGCAGGTGGGCCAGCATGTCGCTCACCAGTGCGTCCAGGTCGAACCGCGGCTGCCAGCCCCAGTCGGCCCGCGCTGCACTGTCATCGATCGAGCGCGGCCAACTGTCGGCAATTGCCTGCCGGAAGTCCGACGCGCACTGCAACGCGAAGCCCGGCACCTGTTGCGCGATGGCAGCCGCGATCTGCACCGGCGTGAAACTGACACCGGCCAGATTGTAGGAGTGCCGTTCGCGGATCGCCGCAACCGGCGCATCCATGAGCTCCAGCGTGGCGCGAATCGCGTCGGGCATATACATCATCGGCAACGCCGTGTCGCCGGCCAGAAAGCTGGTGTAGCGGCCGTCGCGCAGGGCGGCATGGAAAATCTCGATGGCGTAATCGGTGGTGCCGCCGCCGGGCGCTGTCTTCCAGCTGATCAGGCCCGGGTAGCGCAGGCTGCGCACATCCACCCCGTGGTTGCGGTGGTACCAATCGCACCAGCCCTCGCCCGCCAGCTTGGAGATGCCGTACACCGTGGCGGGTTCCATCACGGTCTTCTGCGGAGTCTGGTCGCGCGGTGTCGAGGGACCGAAGGCCGCAATCGAACTGGGCCAGAACACACGCTGCAAGTGGTGCGTGCGGGCGACCTCCAGCACGTTGAGCAAGCCCTTCATGTTCAGATCCCAGGCCCATTTGGGATGTTGCTCGCCGCGCGCGGACAAGGCGGCGGCCAGCAGGTAGATCTGGGTGATGCGCAGACGCTCGACCAGATCCGTCAGGGCGCCGGCCTCGGTCGCGTCGAGCACCTCGTGGCGCACACCGAGCACACGGCCATCCGGCACCAGGTCGCTGGTGATGACGGCCTGCGGCCCATGGCGCAGCACCAGTGCCTGCGCCAACTCGGTGCCGATCTGCCCGTTGGCGCCGATGATCAGTATGCGGGGGGACATGCCCAAGCCCTCACGCGATCATGCCGAGCTCGCGCCCGGCCTGGGTGAATGCCGCGACTGCGCGCTCGAGATCGGCGCGGTCGTGCGCCGCACTCAGCTGCACGCGGATGCGCGCCAGCCCTTGGGGAACCACCGGGTAGAAGAATCCGACCGCATAGACACCGAGCTCCAGCAGCCGCGCCGACAACTGTTGCGCGCGTTGCGCGTCGTGGACCATGATCGGCACGATCGGGTGATCGCCGGGCCGGATGGCAAAGCCCGCCGCCGTGATGGCGGCACGGAAATAACGGGTGTTCTCGGCCAGCCGGTCGCGCAGCGCGGTCGAGCCTTCCAGCAGGTCCAGCACCGCAATGGACGCACCCACGATGGCGGGCGCCACGGTGTTCGAGAACAGGTACGGACGCGAGCGCTGCCGCAGCAGCTCGATCACCTCGCGCCGGCCGCTGGTGAACCCGCCGGACGCACCACCCAGGGCCTTGCCCAGGGTTCCGGTGAGGATGTCTACCTTGCCGAACACCCCCCGGTGCTCGTGCGTGCCACGTCCGGTGGGGCCCATGAAACCCGTGGCGTGGCATTCGTCGACACCCAACAGTGCACCATGCTGGTCGCACAGTTCGCGCATCACGTCGAGCTGGGCAATGGTGCCATCCATGGAGAACACGCCGTCGGTGAAGACCAGCGTGAAGCGCGCGCCATCGGTCGCGGCCTGCTGCAGGCAGCGCTCCAGATCGGCCATGTCGTTGTGCTGGTAGCGGTAGCGGCGTGCCTTGCACAGGCGGATGCCGTCGATGATCGATGCATGGTTCAGCGTGTCGCTGATGACGGCGTCTTCCTCCCCGAGCAGGGGCTCGAAGAGGCCGCCGTTGGCGTCGAAGGCGGCCGCATAGAGGATGCTGTCCTCGGTGCCGAGGAAGGCCGACAGACGCGATTCGAGCGTCTTGTGCAGATCCTGCGTGCCGCAGATGAATCGGACCGAGCTCAGCCCGTAGCCATGGGTGCGCAGGGCTTCGTGGGCGGCGGCCACCACCAGGGGGTGGGAAGACAGGCCGAGGTAGTTGTTGGCGCACAGGTTGAGCACCGTTTGCCGCGATCCGTCCGGTTGCAGTGTCTGTATGTGGGTGCCCTGCGGCGTGGCGATGACGCGTTCGGTCTTGTACAGGCCGGCATCACGAATGCCTTGCAGTTGTTGACCGAGGTGCTGGTAGAAATGGTCGTGGTGGGTGCCCATGGCTTGCTCCGGTGCGGCGTCCTGTGGCGCACAATGCGACTGGTGAACGCGCCGCGATTGTGCGGTATATCGAACAACAATGCAATATAGTGAATGAAACCATGGCCAGCCGCATCCCCCGCACCCCCGCTCCCGCCGAACCGCCCCGCGTGGGCGACACCCTGGCTGCCTTGCGCCAGGCCCGCGCGCTGTCGCTGGACGAAGTCTCGCGCATGGCCGGCGTTTCGAAATCCATGCTGTCGCAGATCGAGCGGGCCCAGGCGAATCCTACCGTCGCCGTAGTCTGGCGTCTGGCCAACGCGCTGGGCGTGCCTATCGGCGACCTGCTCGACAACGCGACGCAACGGTCAGCACCCGCAGTCACCGTGGTGCCGCTGCATGCGACTCCGACGCTGCGCAACCCCGAGGGATCCAGCGAGCTGCGTATCCTCGGGCCGTTGGAGTTGGCGGGGCGCTTCGAGTGGTACGCGCTGTCCTTGCAGGCCGGCGCTGCGCTGGAATCCGAGGCCCACGAAGTGGGCACCCAGGAGCACCTGACGGTGTTGTCAGGCGCCATCGAGGTGGTGGCCGGCGACGCCCGACACCGCCTGAAGAACGGTGACACCGCGCGTTACACGGGTGACCGGCCGCATGCGATCCGCAACGTCGGAAAAACCCTGGCCAGTGGTTGGCTGGTGGTGGTTCATCCGGGCTAGCGGACTCTGTCATCCTGATCCACCAGGGGCAGCAGCATCACGGTGATGGTGATCGTGGTGGGGCCCAGTTTCTCGCCACCTGCGCCAGCCTGGTTGAATAGCTCCCGGCTCGCTGCGACGGCCTGTCCATCAAGAATTCGAATCTGCATGCACGTGGCCAGTACGGTGCGCGGGCGGAGCACGCAGGGCAGGCATTCAAGCGCCGGAGGCGCCCACAACCGCAAGAATCTCCTGACGCAACCAAACCAACCCAGGATCGCGGTGCGCCCGCTCGTGCCAGATCAGCCGGTAAGAAAAGCCCAGCGAATTGGCCGGCAGGGGCATCCAGGTCAGCTCGCCTGCCTGGGCCAGGGCCTTGGCTGCGATCACAGGCAGAAGCATCAGGCGGTCCGTTCCCTGCAAAAGCCAGGGCGCGGCGATGAAATAGGGCATCTCGATGGCGATATGGTGCGCTGGACCTTTCAGCCGGGCGAGTACGTCGTCAGCGAGATAGCGGCGGCCCGACGGGTAACTTGCCACCACATGCGGATAGTCGGCCAACCGGTC
>Ga0209181_10000380_pt1 | contig 83446 bp, 74 predicted proteins | sample MAT05_FD_187208 | JGI IMG/M metagenome (GOLD analysis project Ga0209181, IMG submission 187208) | Freshwater microbial communities from Lake Fryxell liftoff mats and glacier meltwater in Antarctica - MAT-05 (SPAdes) (version 2) | ecosystem: Environmental > Aquatic > Freshwater > Ice > Liftoff...
TGATATACGATAAGGAAAATAATTCTGTGCAGTGCATGATGAAATTTGAATTCCTGAAAAGTCTGTATAAAACTGATACTTACGAAATGATAAAAGCAATGTACCAGAAACTATTTGATTATTTAAAGGAGCCGATGGTGTTGAAAAAAAAATGATGAATTTTTATCGAAAGCCTCCTTTAATATTCGAGGTAATGTAATAACCAGCCTCCGTTTAGCGACGAGGCAGGGGCTGTTATAATATTATTTTGCTAAAACACGAATGAATATCCTTTGCCTTTTGTCTTGCCTTTATCGATCTGTTCAAATTTATCAATTTCCTGTTGCAGGTATTTTGCATATTGGGAGAACATGAATTTTCTAAAGATAATGATGTCTTCTTCTTTGCGGGTAAGTTGCAGTGTTTCAAAATAAGCGGCCTTATCTTCTTTAAAAACACTACTGAGCGGTAGGTTAAAATATAACTGCAGGTAATTCATCAGCAGCCGGCTCGTTCTCTCGTTACCATCATAAAAGGGATGGATTGTTACCAAATCAAAGTGAGCATCAAAACAAATATTTAATTGCGCTGTAAATGTATTAACAGAAGAAAGCTTGACAGTAATGCCATCCCAAAGTTGATTGACCATTTCTTCTATCTTTTAGTACCCAACAAAATAGCTATTACCTGCACTTGCATTTCCTTTTCTGAAAACTCCTTTTGAAGCATCTGATTCGCCAAATACTGTTTGGTAAATAGTGCCGGTTTGTTTTAATACATCCGCATTGATAGACTTTATAAACAAAGGGGTAACGGGTACTTTTTGCGAGGCTTTTTGAATAATAAACAGCAGAGCATTATAATGGTCCTGCACCATCAGGCTATGCAGCAAAGGTTTTCCCGCAGGGGTAATACCTTCGTCCAATAAAAGTATGGTTTCATTTTCAGTGAGGGTGCTACCTTCAATGATGGTAGAGTGGTGAGTAATAGCATATCCATTAAACTTATCAAAATCAATAAGGATGATAAATTGAATGATTGAAATTTTTCAATTAATGATATGATTGTTTGTTCATTCACCGGAATACTTTTTTTTATTCTTATTGATTTCAAGGGATGAATAATTTCTTATCTCCCCCTATCACATATCACAGCACTTCATTACATTGTAATTAAAAATGAAAGAAAGTATTTTATTTAGTTAATCTTAAACGCCTTTGTTCAAAATATTTTTTTAATTCTGCAAAGGTCATTTTTTTGGTTTCGGCAGTTATTTTGTCTCTCGTTATGCGCATAAATTTAACTGCGTCAAAATCCTTTTTTATGATTTCTTTAGTCTTCATTGTATATAATTTCCTTAGGTGAACGTATATCAATTATAGTGTAACCTAATTTCATATTAACTGCATTATAAACTCTTATTTTTGAAACATTAACGATGTGTTTGAAATTCCAACTTATTAAAATATCTACTGCATTAATTGTTGCCATTGCTATATGAAAACAATCTGTTCTGCTGGATTTACCTACTACTTTTTCAGCGAGGTAGGTATCGGCCCAATTTACCGATTCTTCATCTAATTCTACCCGTGTCTTTAAAGTATCATCCATTCCGGAAAGCAGTTCCGGCGCTTCTAATAACTCGTCTTCCGTTGTGCTTGAGTAAACAACCTGGAATTGACCTAACTTTATTTTTTCAAATAACACCTGCGTATCTTCTTCAAATTCTATATCATAATAGCCACCAAATACAGACGTGTCTTAGTATATTTTTGGAACTTTTTTGTTCATTCCTTAAAGATACTTTTATTTTTAAAAATAATTTCTTCAGTGTAATTAGTTTAAGGCTAAAATGTATGGCTCCTGTAGGCTAATAAAAGTAACTACTTAATTCATCCAATCTTCTCAAGCACCAATTGCTTCACCTCACTCAACGCAATCCTCTCCTGTAACATCGTATCCCTGTATCGAATGGTAACTGTATTGTCCTCCTTGGTCTGGTGATCAATGGTAACACAAAATGGCGTACCCACGGCATCCATGCGGCGGTAGCGTTTACCAATTGCATCCTTTTCTTCGTAAAAACACATAAAGCTGCCCTTGCATTCATTCATCAGTTCACGGGCAATTTCTGGCAGGCCATCTTTTTTTAGTAAAGGTAAAATCGCCAGTTTGGTAGGAGCAATTTTGGCTGGAATGCGCAGCACCACCCGGCTATCTTTTGTGCCGTCTTCCCTGGTCCATTCTTCATTGGCGTAGGCGAGGCTGATTATGGTAAGGAATAGCCGGTCAAGGCCCACTGAAGTTTCCACCACGTAAGGAATATAATTGCCATAAGGCTTTCCATCTTCTTTCAGGTCGTTGTCGAAGTATTGTATTTTCTTTTTACTGTAGGTTTGGTGCTGCGTCAAATCAAAATCGGTGCGACTATGAATACCTTCCAGTTCTTTCCAGCCAAAAGGGAATTCAAACTCAATATCCAGCGCAGCATCCGCATAATGCGCCAGTTTGATATGATCGTGGTAACGTAATTTTTCAGCCGGAATGCCAAGGCTTTCATGCCATTTTTTTCTCTCTTGCTTCCAGTAATTGTACCATTCCATTTGAGTGCCAGGGCGCACAAAGAACTGCATTTCCATCTGCTCAAATTCCCGCATGCGGAAAATGAATTGTCTTGCCACAATTTCATTCCGGAAAGCCTTACCGGTTTGCGCAATACCGAAGGGTATTTTCATACGGCCGGTTTTCTGCACATTCAAAAAGTTTACAAAAATTCCCTGGGCAGTTTCGGGCCTTAAATAAATGGTGTCACTTTCACCGGCAACACTGCCTATCTGGGTGTTGAACATCAGGTTAAATTCCCTCACCTCTGTCCAGTTACAGGTTTTGCTGATGGCGCATTTGATACTATTGTCTTCAATCAGTTTTTTTAAACCCGGGTAATCGCTCGCTACAATTAATGCATCCATGGCGGCCAGTACATCTGAGGCCAGTTGCTCATTGCCCAGTTCTTTTTGTTCCTCTGCAAATGCTTCAATTAGATGATCGACCCGGTATCTTTTATTGCTATCCTTATTATCAATCATCGGGTCGCTGAAATTATCCACGTGACCGCTGGCTTTCCAGGTAGTAGGGTGCATAAAGATGGCCGCATCAATGCCAACAATATTGTCGTTCAGTTGCGTCATGCTTTTCCACCAGTAATCACGGATATTCTTTTTCAACTGTGCGCCGTTTTGGCCATAGTCATATACAGCCGCCAGTCCATCATATATTTCAGAAGATTGAAAAATATAACCATACTCCTTACAATGAGCGATCAGCTCCGGGAAATTGTTTGCTTCGTTTGCCATAATGCTGCAAAAGTAGAAAAATTAAGCCCTAAATAAATGCGGGAGAAAATATAATTAGGGCAGCCTGTTTTTTTTGAGTGTTTCCGTGGCTTTCAATAATGCTTTATACATAACATCATTGTCTGTAAGAAATTGTCGTAATCTTTCACCAGGAGTTTTGCATAACCAGATTTTTAATTGAAGTTCCTGTATATGTTTGGGCGTGTCAGTCATTCTATTTCAATTTCTCATTTTGTTTGTGTCTTTTGCTATCCCTTAAATTCTTCTTCTCAAAATTTTTCTCCAACGCCTCCGTTAAATCAACACCGGTTTGATTGGCCAGGCAAATCAATACCCATAACACATCCGCCATCTCATCGCCCAGGTCTTTTCCCTTATCGCTTTCCTTAAATGATTGTTCGCCGTACTTTCTTACTATCAGCCGGGATAATTCCCCCACTTCTTCCATTAAAATCCCAAGGTTGGTAAGTTCGCTAAAATATCTTACGCCAACGGTTTTTATCCACTGGTCTACATCTGCCTGGGCTTTTTCGATTGTCATCTTTGATTTAATATAAGTTGGTGGCAAATTAAATTGTAACCAGTTGTAGTCATTATTCTGCAATAAAATGATTGGCTTGAAAGTTTGATACAATTTGGGTAAAAAAATTACTTTAATGAATATAAAGGTCCATCGGGATGTATGGGATTGTAGTCTAATTTTTCGGCGGCGGGTATAATGATTAAATCCATGAGTTCCATGGGCACTGCTCCCAGCAAAGGTTCCTCATTATTGGGCAATACAAAGGCATCAGTAATACAATCCCTTTCTTTAAATTTTATTTTAACTGGTCCTGCCACTTCCAGCTTCCTTTTCGATCCATCGGCAAGCAACACATCCATAGAGGTTCTTTTTCTCAGGCCTAATTTACTGCGGATATCTTCATTGATAGTTAACCTGATAGCACCGCTGTCTGCCATGATATTTACCTGCATTTTTCTTATCTTTTCCAGTGGCAGGTAACCTTCCTCGCAAAGCGTTTCATCAGCCAGGTTGGTGAGTTCAATATCAGCATATACTAATCCCATGATGTTGTTTTTTTAAAGTTACTAATTCCTTACTATTGGATGGCGATTATTATAATTGAACTTTAAAGCCAGATAATCGAAAAACCTAGCTCCCCTCAGCATTGCCCATTATTCTTTATTTTTTGAATCTATTCCTATCGTCACCGGCCCATCGTTCACCAACGCCACTTTCATATCTGCACCAAATTCACCGGTGTATACTTTTTTACCCAAATCTTTTTCTAACTGTAAGATCAACTGCTCATAAAGAGGAATGGCCACCTCAGCCTTACTTGCCCGAATATAGGAAGGCCGGTTCCCCTTTTTTGTACTGGCCTGCAGGGTAAACTGGCTCACCAGTAAAATGTCGCCACCGGTATCTTTTACCGAAATATTCGGCACTTTGTTTTCATCATCAAAAATCCGCAGGTTCACTATTTTATTACTTAGCCACACAATATCTTCATAGGTATCAGCATCTTCTATACCGGCCAACACCAATAGCCCACCGTCAATTTCAGCTTTCAGTTTGTTGTCAATAGTTACACTCGCATTGGTTACTCTTTGTAGTACGACTCTCATTGGTTAAAGATAGGCAGTGAATGGAGCATCCTCTATTTTGCGATTGTATTAATTTATTTACACACGGAACTGGCGGCATGTTTTTTGGAACAATGCTTTTAGAATGATAATCATGAAATAATATATTTAAAGTAGTTCAGTTTAGGGGAACAAAATGTGCATTAATTGTTTCCTGTTAAGTTTTTAAAAAAGAATCGGCAACGGTATTTAAACGGGGAAATAACATGGAAGTTCACAACAAATTTTATATCTGTATCTGTAATGAAATTTTTATGAATTTCTGCAAAAATATTTTTTAAAAAAAGCAAAAATGGGTGCAAAAGCCCTGTACTGTTGCATCTAAAATATTATCCACCTATTTTGTCCACACCTGTTAATATTTATACCATCCATTAGTCATTTAGTATGGATATTTTCGTTGTCCGTTATTCGTTAACAATTACATAACCCATCAATCATTTTATTATATGCCAACCCAAAAAAATGTAGCTAAAGGCTTGCAGTTCAGCCGACAGTTTACAAAAGAGGGAGTGTCGCCCTACGACATGTTTGAGTACGATTATCGTACTTCCGTAATTAAAAACCCCTCCGGTGAAGTGGTATTTCAAATGGACAATGTGGAGGTTCCGAAACAGTGGAGCCAGATTGCTACGGATATCTTAGCTCAAAAATATTTTCGTAAAGCAGGTGTACCACAGGCAGACGGTACTAACGGGAGGGAAACTACTATCAAACAGGTGGCACATCGCATGGCCCATTGCTGGAGAGTATGGGGTGAACGATACAATTATTTTGCAACAGAAAATGATGCACAGGTGTTTTATGATGAGCTGGCATACTCTATCTTAAACCAGGCCTGTGTACCAAATAGTCCACAGTGGTTTAATACCGGCTTATACGAAGTGTATGGTATCAGCGGCAAACCACAAGGGCATTATTATGTAGATGCGATTGATGGGGAATTAAAAAAATCTACCTCAGCTTACGAAAGGCCACAGCCACACGCCTGTTTTATATTGAGTGTGGATGACGACCTGGTAAACGAAGGTGGCATAATGGATCTTTGGGTTAGAGAAGCAAGGATATTTAAATACGGAAGTGGTGTTGGTACCAATTTTAGCAGCATACGTGGAGAAGGCGAGAAATTAAGTGGTGGTGGCACTTCAAGTGGTTTAATGAGTTTCCTTAAAATTGGTGACCGTGCAGCCGGTGCCATCAAAAGTGGTGGTACTACCCGTCGGGCAGCTAAAATGGTTTGCCTTGATATGGACCATCCGGAAATTGAAAAATTTGTAAACTGGAAAGTAGAAGAGGAAGATAAAGTAGCGGCATTAATTGCTGCCGGTTATCCAAGTGATTATGAAGGGGAAGCTTACCGCACCGTTAGCGGACAGAACAGCAACAATTCAGTTCGTATTCCCAATGCTTTCTTTAAAGTATTGGACGAAGATGGCGATTGGGAACTGAAAGGAAGAAGTGATGGAAGGATTATGAAGAAAGTAAAAGCTGCTCAGCTATGGAAACAAATTACCCATGCAGCATGGAAATGTGCTGATCCCGGTACGCAATACGATACTACCATCAACGAATGGCATACCTGCCCTGAAGGTGGTCCGATTAGAGCAAGTAATCCATGCAGTGAGTACATGTTCCTCGATAATACGGCTTGTAACCTGGCGTCGGTAAACCTGCGTCGTTTCTTTGAAGAGAGTGATAATAGTTTTGATGTAAAAGGTTTTGAATATACCTGCCGCATGTGGACTGCAGTATTGGAGATTTCTGTACTGATGGCGCAGTTCCCTTCTAAAGAGGTAGCGCAGCTTTCTTATGATTACAGAACATTGGGGCTTGGATATGCAAACCTCGGCAGTATGCTGATGGTAAGTGGCATTCCTTATGACAGTGAAGCGGCAAGGGCAATAGCAGGTTCCATTACCGCAATCATGACCGGAGTTGCATACAAAACTTCTGCTGAGATGGCCGGTTTCTTAGGCGCTTTCAGCAAGTACGAAGATAACAAAACACACATGCTTCGGGTAATGCGCAACCATCGTGCAGCAGCTTACGATGCACAGGAAGCTTATGAAGGCATTGAAATAAAACCACAGGGTATCAATGCAAAATATTGTCCTGATTATTTACTGACCGCTGCTATCAAAGCATGGGACGATGCAGTACAGTTAGGTGAAAAGAATGGCTACCGCAATGCACAAACAACCGTAATAGCACCAACCGGTACTATCGGACTGGTAATGGATTGCGATACTACCGGCGTAGAACCTGATTTTGCTTTGGTGAAATTTAAGAAGTTGAGTGGGGGTGGTTATTTTAAAATCATTAACCAAAGCGTGCCTGCGGCCTTGCGCAATTTGAAATACAGCGAAAAGGAGCTGGAAGAGATAGTTAACTACGCAAAGGGCCATGCAACACTGGAAGGTGCACCGTTTATCAATACCCAATCTTTACTCGCAAAAGGATTTACCAAGGAAGAGCTAAAAAAAGTAGAAGCTGCTTTGGGAAGCGCTTTTGAGATTGGATTTGTATTCAATGTGTACACTTTCGGCGAAGCAACCTTACAACGGTTAGGATTTACATCTACGCAATACCACGATTTTAGCTGGAGCCTGCTGGAAGCATTGGGCTTTACTGATGATGAAATTGATGCGGCCAATGTATTTATCTGCGGCACCATGACCGTAGAAGGAGCTCCCTATTTAAAAGACGAACATTTACCGGTATTTGATTGTGCCAATAAATGCGGTCAAAAGGGTGTGCGTTACATTCATGCACATGGACATATCCGCATGATGGCTGCGGCCCAGCCTTTCCTGAGCGGAGCGATCAGCAAAACCATCAACCTGCCAAATGAAGCAACTGAATCAGAAATTGCAGATTGTTATCGTATGAGCTGGGAGCTCGGTTTAAAAGCAAATGCATTATATCGCGACGGCTCTAAATTATCTCAGCCGCTGAGCAATAAATCAGATAAGAAGAAAAAAACAGAACAGGGCGCTACAGAAGAAGAGCAGGTAGAAGTATCAGGCAATGCTTCTTCTCATATTGTTGATATGAGTAAGCTGACTGTAGATGAGTTATTGGATGAAGTAAGCAAGCGGATGCAAAGCAGTCCGGATACGGTATTGAAGGGACGCCTTGCGAAAATTGTAGAGCGTAAAAAACTGCCTGCCAAGCGCAGGGGCTTTACACAAAAAGCAAAAATCAACGGACAGGCATTGTTTCTTCGTACCGGTGAATATGGTGATGGTACGGTTGGTGAAATATTTATTGATATGGCGAAAGAAGGCGCTACAGTTCGCAGTATGCTCAACTGTTTTGCCATCGCCATCTCAATCGGTTTGCAATACGGCGTTCCGTTGGAAGAGTTTGTAGAGAAATTTGTGTTCACCCGCTTTGAACCATCCGGTATGGTTGAGCATCCGAATATCAAGAGCACCACTTCCATCATTGACTTTATCTTCCGTTCTATGGCGTACGAATATTTAGGCAGGAACGATTTGGTTCATGTACTGGATAAGCCTGAACTGGAAAACCTGGGTAATGAACCATGGGATCAATCAACACCTACCATTGGTAACAGGGTGCATGAGTTAAGTGAGGTAAGGGTAATCGGAAATTCTTCACCTGCCGGCAATGTACAATCCGCTAAAAGCGTAAAGAATAATATGAGTGCGGCAGAGCAAAACAATGGCTTTGATGCAGTAAATGCAGCGGCTAAAAGTATGCAAAGCGATGCACCGGCCTGCAACACCTGCGGACATATCACCATGCGCAGCGGTACCTGCTACAAATGTTTAAATTGTGGAAACAGCATGGGTTGCAGTTAAGCCCATCATTAAGACGGCTTTACTACACGGCACATAAACAACAACGCCACTCATTTGAGTGGCGTTTGTATTTTGACAGACCTCACAGGTTTTTAAAACCTGTGAGGTCTCTTTCGAAAAGAGTGAAGTAATATAGAATTGTCGCCACCAGCCACGGGGTGTTGGGAAAATATGAAATGCAGCCATTGCTGTTGTTATTTGATTGGTTCCCGTAAATAACTACGTAAACCTATACCTCCTTTAATACAGTTGAGTGCTGGATTTTTTCAAGCTGGTTTACTCTTTGTACCAGCGAATCCAGGTTGCGGAAATGGATATAAGCCTTCCGGTATTTGTTCACTTCAAATGCGGGTGAACCCATTAATACTTCTCCTTTTTTTGCAACGCTTTTTGAAATACCCGATTGTGCAGTAATGATGGTATTATCAGCAATTGTTAAATGACCTACAATGCCTACCTGCCCGCTGAACATACAGTTTTTCCCGATCCTGGTAGAACCTGCCACTACACCGTGTGCGGCGAAATAGGTATGCTCTCCAATGTCTACATTATGGGCAATGTGAATGAGGTTATCAAATTTTACTCCTTTACGCAAAATGGTGGAGCCTAAAGTAGCCCGGTCGATGGCACAATTGGCGCCAATTTCCACATCATCTTCAATGAGTACATTGCCAATCTGCGGTACTTTTTTGTGATTGTTTTCAGGGTTAAACCTAAAGCCATCGCTGCCAATCACTGTTCCCGAATGAATGATACAATTTTTACCGATGCTCGTTTCTGAATAAATTTTCACCCCGGCAAAAAGGGTGGTATTATCACCGATCACGGCATTGTCTCCAATATATACCTGCGGGTAAATTTTTACATTGTTGCCAATAACAGCATTCTCACCCACAAAGGAAAATTCACCGGCATAAATATCATTGCCCACTGTGGCACTCTCTGCAATAAAGCTCAATTTTGAAATGCCTTTTTTATTCAGCTTTACCTCGTTGTACATTTCCAATAACTGGGCGAAGGCGTTTTCTGCGCTTTCCACCCTTATCAAAGTAGCCGTAACAGGAGCCGTTAAAACAAAGCTGTTGTTAATGATTACTACCGAAGCCAGTGTGCCATAGAGGTAATGCGTGTAAAGTGGGTTGGAGAGGAAAGAAACCGAACCCGGAACTCCTTCTTCAATTTTAGATAATTTAGAAACGCTAACGTTTGGATCTCCTTCAACCTGGCCTTTTAAGAGGCCTGCTATTTGAGTGGCTGTAAATTGCATTGTATATATTATTATTTAGGTGTTAAATAAAATATTGCGGGGCATAGCGCAGACATTCAATCTGGTTAAAAGAAAATCCTCCATCAGCCGTTTAATTTCTTGCAGAGAAGTGGCAGGCGTAATTTTTGAAAATGCCTTAAAGTCCTTTTACTCCAATCATCTGGTTACTTTCCTGGTCCCACACTTTTAGTTTAAAACAGGCGCTCATGTCTTTAGGCGTGAGGGTGGTTGTTTTACAGTTTTGCAATTCTGCAAAATGCTTCATTACTTCCGGCAACCGGTAGAAAGGTATTTTTGAATTTAAATGATGAATATGATGATAGCCGATATTACCAGTGAACCATTCCATAATAGGGTGCATTTTCATATAACTGGATGATTCCAGGGCTGCTTTTTCGTACACCCAATTTTTATTTTCGTAGAATTTAACGCCGGGAAAATTGTGCTGTGCGTAAAATAAATAGGATCCCATAGCAAAAGCTATTAAAAAAGGGAGGAAGAACATAAAGAACCATGCCTGCCATCCAACAAAAACAAATAACATTACTGCTACTGCAATGTGCAAAATCAATGCAATTAATGAATCGTAATGCTTGCGTGGATTACTGATAAAGGAACGCAGGCACATACCAACAATAAACATGGAGAAATATCCCAATGCAATTGTTACCGGATGGCGCACAGCGAGGTAGGTGAATTTTTGCCCCGGTGTCATATCCAGGTATTTTTGTCTGGTTACAATAGGATAAGAACCGATACTGGCGCTAAATAATTTCGAATTGTGGTTGTGGTGATGATCGTGGGATCGTTTCCAGATGCTGGCCGGTGAAAGCATGTACATTCCAAAAATAGTCATGATAACTTCAGCGGCAGTTGACCTGGTTAAAATAGTGTGATGCTGGTAATCGTGATAAATAATGAACATCCTGATCAATAATAAACCTGCGATAATACTACATGCTAATTTTAAAACTACCAGGGGCATCACCAACGAACCTATTAATGCCAATATCAATAAAGACAATGTAGAAATGGCATGAAACCAGCTCCTTGATCTTATTTCTTTTGCAAAAGGTTTTGTAGCCAGTATAAGGTTTTTACCCAGAAGCATTATCAGATTTTTCGGTGTAAGTTAATCTTTTTAAAAGTTAAACCCGTTTGTGCTTCCACCTTTTATGCGTCCAGAGCCATGTTTCAGGCTGTGCAATGATATCAGCCTCCAGTTTTCGGGTATGTATTTCAGTGATATCGCCCTCACAACCAAGGTATGGCGGCGATTGTAACAGTTCCGCCATTAACGTGTAGTAACCTCTTGTTAATTTTTTCACAGAAACGAAAACGATGGGGTATTTTATCTTTTGGGCTATTTTTTCGGTGCCCATAAATACCGGCGTATCCTGGTTCAGGAAATTCATCCAGTGCGCTTTGGCCGGGTTGGGCGACTGGTCTGCAATAAAAGCCGTTGCATTCAATTCATCCCGGTTTTTAATCATATCCCTAAAGGTATCCTGCATGGGTATCAGCTTTGTTCCAAATCGTTCCCGCATTTTACAGATCAGGATGTTAAAATATTTATTGGCCAATGGATGGTAAATCACGTACAATTGATGTTTGCTGCAAATGCTGAATGAGTTTCCCGCCCACTCCCAGTTTCCATGATGTCCCATCACAATGATCATACTTTTATTTTCCGCTGACATTTGGGTAAAAAGCTGTTCCGCACCTGCATCCAGACTGCAATGCCGTAACATCATTTTTCGGCTTATCGTAAGCGTTTTAAAGGTTTCTAAAAACATATCGCAGAAATAGCGGTAAAATTTTTTCTGAATAGCAAGGATTTCAGCAGGCGTTTTTTCGGGGAAGGCTTTTTTCAGATTGGCAACGACAACTTTTTTACGATAGCCTAAAATATAATATAACAACAGGTAAACTCCATCGGACAGTAAATAAAGCAATGGAAAAGGAAGTAACGAAAGCAGATAAATAAATGGTAACGATAAATAATAGATGATTGCTGACAAGTAGAAAAATTATTAATGATTCAAACGAATATAAAATATTATGAGTATTAAAATTGAAAAATGCTGTTTTTTTTAATGTAACGGATTACTCAAATCATGCGTTTTATTGTAAGCTATTCAACTTGTTTGGCCGCTTCATCCACTTTACGGAGATTGCAGGATCAACCATCAATCAATTTTATTTCACTGTACAATCTTCTTTTACCAGGATAATTTTATTTTCAAAATTTAATGCCGAAGTATTATTAAAAACCAGTTTGCCATCTTTTTCTACCATTTCACCAAACCCTTCTATCAAATTATTTTCTTTTTTCAGGAAGGCAACTTCTCTCACTGAATTCAACCCTTCCGACATAAATGTATATTCCGCTAATAAAGTATCCCCCTTCATCTGCCCGGCAATGACCCCGCTATTTTTATCTTTTTCAAAGAGATTATAGACCATGTTGCCGGTGACTTTATTATTATTGACCTCCAAATGCAAGGTCACTGTATCCCTATTAAATATGGAGCGATAACGGGCATTTTCTACCACCGGCTCTTCAACTTTTGTATTTAGCGAAGAATCCGTTTCCGGAGCAACTTTTGTTTCGCTATTACAGGCGGAAACTGTTGTGCAAACTGCAACAAACAGGGAAGAGATTTTGTTTGTCATTATTTATTTTTTGTTTATCAACACCGGGATTAAAACGAGCAGGACAATACCAAAGAATTACTGTATATCAGGATTGAACGATCGATTAACTGTCAGTTACAAATACGATACCGTTAAAGCCGGGCAATGCAAATAAGCTGATCTCATATTTATTTTTTCTTTCTTACAAAATCTCTTAGAAAACTGCAGGTATTGTATGCCTCTTTGTAAAATGGAGTGGTGCTGTACTCTTTTATAAACCGGGGGAAATACGTGTTCTTTTTAAACTTTGACCAATATATTTTTTCGGCTGCATCTAATTGATTGTAGTTGTTGTTATAGTCGCTATAGCCCGGTTTAGGAATTTGCTTTTGGCTGCATTTGGCCATCATAAATAAACAGCGGGCCTTAAAATTTGGGTCAACAGAGGTATTCATCGCTTTTTCAAAATAATCATGTGCGGCATAACAGCCGTAATATTCTCTTTGGAAAGCATTGGCACCTTTTGGTATATTGTAGCCATCGCTGCCACTGCGGCTATATTGCACCAGTTCCCAGGTGTGACCGTAATAGGTCATATTGTACAGAGCGTTGGCTATTTTATTATAGTGTTTAGCAGCATTTGTTTTATCACTAACCGCTTGTTTCATTAACTGAAGCATGGTTTCTGCAAATGCCAGTTTATTGGTACTGAATTTTTTTTCAGTTGCTAAGGGTTCTTCCTGGTCGTACAATAAATCAACGAACGGGTTTTTATGAATGGTCAGTACTTTTTTGTCGGGCATTTTTTTAAACCATTCAATCGCTTTGTTATAATCATATTCTCTTAAATAAGCAGTGCCGGCAAAATCAACTACTGTAGATTGGGTAATGGAATTGCGGTTGATAATAAATTTCTCAAACTTATTCTGTTGTTTGCTGGTGAGCAATGTGTACAGTTTTTCTACATCTTTACTGGTGAGCTTATCCCGCATAAAGTCCACTCCTTTATTATAAATTTCGTCGGCCCAGGGATATTTAACTACATCGGCAGCCCCAATGCATAAAGCTTCCTTATGATATTCACCCGCCTTGTGATAGCGCCTTGCCAATATTTCACACAACAGGTCACGATAGATTTTTTTCCATTGCCCTATTTCATAAAACTGGGAGCTGACCGGTCGTTCATTTTTGACTCTTTCATCCAGCCAAACTAAAGAAGGCAATAGTTGCTCCTCAAAGGCGGAATCCATCTCTGCATGTTGATTGATAGTAACCAGTATATTTGTTAGTGTCCATTGATCCAATACTTTTTGGGTAAGGCTTTTTTCTTTGGCTGCGGCCAGGTATTTTTTTGCAGAAGAATAATCTTTCAGCATGTATGCCGTGTAGGCTGCACCTGTCTCGAAAAGGCCGGGGTTTTTTACTTTTTTATTGTTGCCGGCCTCATGTAAAAATGTTGCCAATGCCCTGGTTTCTTTACCAGCCCCGATAATTAAACTATCCGCATTATCTCTTTCCCAATAATAAAAAAATGAACTGCCGCCTTTTTCTTTTTGCAGTACCGGGGTAAAATACTTTTCTTCCAATTTGTTTATTTCACGAACAGCCAGGACTTCAAGTTCTTCACTGGTTGCGTTTAATTGATACACTTCCTTCATGGTGGCTAATTCGTTGCCTGTACTGCCCATTGCAAAAAGTGAAAGCATTGCCGCTTTTTCTTCATTCGTTTTGCATAATGCGGTATAATCCTTTCTGTCAGTTTCGGAACCCGTGCTCCATTTAAACCCGAGATAATTGGATATTCTCTTTGCAACAGAACTGCTGAAAGCCTTGCTAAATAAAAGCGCTGCTTCCTTTTTTTTACCCGTTCTGTATAATGCTCCTCCCTTTAATGCAAGACTAAGCGGTTGTAAAATACCAGGAGTGCTATTATTGGAAATATAATCATCATAAAACCGGATGGCATCTAAATAACGGTTACTATACAAAGCAAGTCTTGTTACCTGGTAGGCATATCTTAATTTAAAGAAGGGAGTTTTGGAGGCATTGTATAACTGGAGTCCGTCTTTAATTAGTTTTGCCATCTTTAGACTGTCTCTTACCACTGGCTCCCATGTGTCGCTATTACCCAATACAGAGGGTTCTACCTGCTTTGCATACAATATATACCCCAATGCTTCCAGGTTCTTTTTTTGTACAAAATAACGGGTCATGCTATTCTGCATCACCGAATCAGGTATGACTGCAGATTGATTTTTTTCTACGGTGCCATACAAATTATTGATATCCTTTCTGGCAAATTTGTTTACAAATGATTTTGCATCTTCAGTGGTTACCGGTGTGCTGCAATAATCTGCCCATTCTTTGGCTAGTAAATCACTTACTTCCGCAGGTTCATTTTCATCATACAAAAAATTATATCCCGTATAATAAAATGGACGATATCCGTATGGCTCAGGTAGGTTTTGATGAAAGAAAGAAGTATAGTAATCATAAGGATCAAAACCCTCGCCGCAGCCAATAATGTTTTGCGGAAATGAAACGAGCAATCCGCTAATGGAAAATACTAAAAATGCTTTCCAGTTCATTTGTGTTGAATTTATTTAAAGTTACAGAATCAAGATGGTACAGTGCTACGTTTACCTGGCTGTTTTTTAGGCGTTTATTTATTTCAATTGCAGTTGCGGTTACTTCGGCTGTATAACTTTCTTCCGTGCGTAATATATCCCCTTTTTTTAATTCGTAACCGGAGAGTAAAGTGTCCTTTAAAATTTCAATTCGTTCCTCATTTATGTTTGTAAATGAATTAGTAAAAACATCTCCCGGTATATTTTCTATCAGGCCTGTAAATGTTTTATTGCGAAACAGTACTTTCCATTCAAACAATGGAAGCGCAATATCAAGGGGTAAGGGATAGGTAGAAAGATTGGAAACATATTTCAATAATTCCTTTGTTTCAATGATGGAATTTTTAGTGTCCGGATTTTTAAGATTACCCATGTTGTAGCACATCAGCATACCCTTGTTAACCGGTGGCACACCGCTCTTTGAAAGAAATTTAATTTGGTGCAAACGAATGGTGGCAGAAATGTTGGTGTTACCTAATTGTCTCATTTTTTGAAGCAGGGAAAAATATTTCTTCCTGGTAGAGGCCGTCCAGTCACAATCAAGTTGTATCTCATCCGGATTTTTTATTTCATTTGCTTTACAGATGTCTTTCACCAGTCCATAAATTTTTTCGGCCAGCAATATTGCATGTGAAGAATCAATCTGTTGGATAGCGTTGTTGGTAATAAAAACAGTGGGAACGATATGATATGTTGATAGTAACATTTTATCTTTCACTTGCAACTTTGCAACCGGAATCGCATTACCTGATGATGGATCCCAATCCACATCAAAAAATTTCAGGTAGATGTTTTTCACCTGTAAGTTGTCGATTCTTTTTTTTTCAAATTCGGTTAATTTAAAAACCGATTTCCAATAGTAAAAGGATCTGGAAACTTTTTTCTCAGCGGGTGTTTCATTACAGGATGAATAGCCAATTATAATAAAAATCAGCATTGGCAGTATCGGGTATCCGGTGCGTTTATTTCCAGGCAGGCTATTATTCCACGTCATTATTTCAAAAGTATACCTTTTAAAATATTCGCGTGTACTATCTTCATCCGCTCTTCGTTTTCCGGTTTCAGGAATCCAGTATCTTTGTTGCATGACATCCCAATTTTTTACCTATAACAAAGGAAAAGTAATTCAGGCGCTCCGGTATCATTTTATTAGCAGGAAAGAAATAAAATTAATGATGATACTGGTAAATGTATTTGCTATTTTATCTGCTTCACTATTCTTTATTAAAAGAATATCTCCGTTAGCCTTTTTAGTTAGTTCTGTATTATGGTTTAGTTTGATGTTAACCTTTTGGTATTTGTTACCGGTTACTATTTACAAAAAATCACTCACTTTTAAAGACAGGTTTAAAGCCACTTTTGGCAAGGAAGAGTTTACCATTGAAAATGAAAGAGGTAGCCGAAGCTGGATGTGGAATGAATTTACCACAACGATGGAAAGCCCTCATTTTTTTCATTTATATTTTAACAGCCGTTCATTCTTTATTGTACCAAAAGAAGCATTTCAGGATGATGACTTAAATGCGGTACGAAAAATGTTGGCAGTGAAGATTGGCAAGTAATTTACTGCTGAGAATAATATCCGGTTGCCATTGTTTATTTGAAAACATTTGCATTATAAACGAGGAAGTAACTTTTATTAGTTTGAGCAAACATCAACGCAGCCTTTTTTCCATTATATGGTGAGGTATATTTATCTCAATAAACTGGTCACCCTTTACTTTGTATCCGTATTTTTCATAAAAACCAATGGCAGTATCACGTGCGTGCATGGTTAAAGCCTTAAAACCTTTGTCGCGGGCAAGGTTTTCTGCAAATGTAATGATGGATTCTCCTATTCCTTTTCCCTGCATGTTTTTTTGTACCGCCATTTGGCGAAGCCTTACACACCCATCCTTCGTATCTGTGAGTATGCAACACCCCATCATTTCATCTTCATCAAATGCACCAATCAATATGTCATTTTTTTCCTTGGTCAGTTCGTCCTGTGAAAAGGTTAACCCCAGTGGCTTACGCATAATTTCATAGCGAAGGTTTACCATTTGCTGGTATTCTTTACTTCCGTGATCTATTTGTTTTAACCCCATGCTGCAATATAGTAAAATCTTTCTTTTTATCATAAGCTATTGCAACAGGGGTCAAAAAATTAAAAAATGTTACCATGCCTGGGGTTAATCGTTATTCTTAAAGCGACTTATCATTTCAAAGACGCTGTATTATTGCCATTTGGCATTTTCGAATGTTGAAGCAGTAATTGGACATTTTCTTTTAATTTTCAAACTGGTGAGGAAGTAAGTCACCTGTAGTAAAAATTATGCTGATATTCTGTATTTGAAATTATGTACTATTCATTTTAGTGGAAAGCTTTTAGCCCAAAGCCTGTTGTATAAAGATTATTTTTGTACCAAATGGAAACCTCTTGATGGCAGGTTGCGGAATATAAGAAGGGGTGTTTGGTTATTTAGGAACCTGGATAGTAAGTCCATAAAAATGCGTAGCATGGGCCATTCGTAGTTTAAAAGTACAGGTTTTTTATAGGGAAATTTGCAAAAGGGGTGGCTGTGAAACCTGGTTTATTTGACACCTTAAAGAGCCAATTTTGGATTTAGTTTTATTAAAACTTATATTTCTTTGTATTTATCTCAAAAAGTATATTTTTGCACCTGATTAACTAAATATTACTATTATGTCAGACATTGCAACAAGAGTAAAGAAAATAATTGTTGACAAATTAGGTGTAGATGAAGCCGAGGTTACCCCGGAAGCTTCTTTCACCAATGATTTAGGTGCCGATAGCTTGGACACCGTTGAACTAATCATGGAATTTGAAAAGGAATTCAACATTTCTATTCCTGATGAACAAGCCGAAACCATCACTACTGTTGGTCAGGCCGTTACTTACCTTGAAGAACACGCTAAGTAGTCATCATCATCTGTTTTAATCATCGCAGGCAAACTTATGGATTTAAAGAGAGTAGTTGTTACCGGATTGGGAGCCCTTACTCCATTGGGGAAGACTGTTGCTGAATATTGGCAAGGTCTATCTGATGGCGTAAATGGTTGTGATTTAATCAAACAATTTGATGCTACTAAGTTTAAGACCAGGTTTGGCTGCGAGGTTAAAGATTTTGATCCCACCAATTACTTAGACCGTAAAGAGGCCCGCAAAATAGATCGTTTTACCCAGTTTGCTTTAATTGCCAGTGATGAAGCTGTTAAAGATGCAGGCATTAATAAAGACAATGTTGATGTTGATAGGGTAGGTGTAATATTTGCAAGCGGCATCGGCGGTTTAATTACCTTCCAGGAAGAAGTGGTCAACTTTGCTTCCGGAGATGGTACTCCTCGTTTTAATCCCTTCTTTATTCCAAAAATGATATTGGATATTGCTGCAGGGCAAATTTCAATCCGTCATGGTTTCAGGGGGCCAAACTATGCGGTAGTAAGCGCATGTGCTTCTTCAACTAATGCCATCATTGATGCATTTGATAATATACGCTTGGGAAGAGCTGATGTCATTATTTCCGGCGGTAGTGAAGCTGTAATAAGTGCTGCAGGTGTAGGTGGTTTTAATGCCATGAAGGCATTGAGTGAAAGAAACCACGATTTTGAATCTGCGAGTCGCCCTTTTGATAAAGACCGGGATGGTTTTGTAGTAGGCGAGGGAGCAGGTGTACTAATATTAGAAAGCCTGGAACATGCACTCGCCAGGGGTGCTAAAATTTATTGCGAAATTGCCGGCGGTGGCGCTACTGCCGATGCGCATCATATTACTGCTCCACATCCTGAGGGTTTAGGTGCACAAAATGTAATGCGTACTGCATTAAAAGATGCAGGTATGAGCCCCGGTGATATTGACTATATTAATGTACATGGCACTTCAACTCCTTTAGGGGATATTGCAGAATCAAAGGCAATTTTAAATGTTTTTGGTACCCATGCCTACGATCTGAATATCAGCTCTACCAAAAGCATGACAGGCCACAGCCTTGGTGCCGCAGGTGCTATTGAAGCACTGGCATGTATATTGGCTGTTACCAGTGATATTGTTCCTCCTACCATCAATCATTTTACAGATGATCCCGAATTGGATCCCCAGTTAAATTTTACTTTCAATAAAGCACAGCACCGTACTGTAAATGCTGCACTCAGCAATACATTTGGTTTTGGTGGGCACAATGCTTCCGTGATTGTAAAAAAATACAAACCTTAATAAGGCTGTTTCCCCAGTCATTAACGGTATCCTTTAACTATTTAAAAGGAAAATGAATTCACTGCACTTTATTTATTTTGTATCCTGCAAAGTGAGGTTATAGTTTTTTACAAGAAGTGATGCCCATCCTATATGCGAAACGATTGTGAAATATCTTACATTGTTTTTTAATTAGCGCATTGGCATATTAGCAAATCAACACATTATTTTGTCGGGTATAAATTTTTTCATTGCACCAAATAACAGTAATTTCGGTGAAACATTTTAAATCATTTTGCAGTTCCTAAAAGATTTTTTAAACGGAGATATAAAAAAGAAAGAGTTTAAAAAGCAACTCAATAATGTGCTGGGCTTTACTCCCGGCGAACTTAGTTTATATAGAACCGCATTAAGTCATCGGTCTGTTAGGGAAGGTGCAGATGAAAACAATGAGCGGCTGGAATTTTTAGGAGATGCGGTGCTTAGTTCTGTAGTAGCACATTATCTTTTTATGAAGTATCCTTATAAAGGAGAAGGCTTTTTAACTGAAATGAGGAGCAAGATGGTAAACCGGCAACAGTTAAATGACATAGGCATTAAAATGGGCCTGAAGAAAATTACCATTTACAATAAACACGACAGTTCACTAAAAATATCCCAGATATTTGGTAATACACTAGAGGCCTTAATTGGTGCCGTTTACCTTGATAAAGGATATAGTAAAACACAGAAATGGGTTGAAAAATACATAATATCTACCCACATGTTTATGGATGATCTGGAGGGAATTGAAATAAACATTAAGAATAAATTATACGGCTGGGCTAATAAAAACGGTAAAGCGCTTGAATTTGAGACACTCAATGAAAAGTTTGAGAACGGCCGCCGGTTATTTACTATTGGGGCTACAGTAGATGGAGAACTGGTAGCCGAAGGTAAAGGGTATAATAAAAAAGACGCCAGCCAGATAGCGGCTCAGTTGGCTGTTGACAAATTGGGGCTATAGCAGTTTGTGTATCATCTATTTTGATTCCTTTTTTGGGTAAACTACTCAGCTTATAAAAGCCATAACCTAAGCAACAAGAAACTAATTTTATCATATTTTGATTTACAATCCTGGGTTATTGTCAGATAAGCCTCGTAAGGAACGGCCTTTTTTCCCGTTAACTTAGAATATAACGTACAATGATTTTTGGCATATTAGGAAGCGGAAGCTGGGGAACAGCAATTGCTAAAATATTAACCGATAACGGGCAAACCATTTATTGGTGGAACCGGAGCCAAAAATCAATTGACCAGATAATGACCAGGCGCCACAATCCTCATTATTTAAGTGCCGCCTACTTTAATACAGAGCAATTGAGATTGAATACTGATCCGGTTGAGATCATACGCCAGGCAGATTGTATCATCATTGCTATTCCTTCTGCATACACCACGGCAACGTTAATGGCTTTGGATAAAAATATCTTTGCCAGTAAAAAAATCATCAGTGCTATAAAAGGAATCTTGCCGGAGCATAATTTATTGTTGAATGATTTTTTAAAGAATGAATTTAATTTTCCTTTAGAGGATTACTTTGCGGTATTGGGGCCTTGTCATGCTGAGGAAATAGCGGCAGAAAAATTATCTTATCTCACATTTTCCGGGGTGGATGAAGTTGCAACTCATGAAATCGCAACCCATTTTAAGACTGATTATTTAAACACAGTAGAGAATGATGACATTTATGGAGTTCAATTTGCGGCGGTACTAAAAAATATCTATGCAGTAGGAGCAGGTATGGCACATGGATTAGACTATGGAGATAATTTTTTGAGCGTGTTAATTGCCAACAGTGCCGATGAAATGGCGGGCTTTTTGAAAAGGGCAGGGATAAAAAATATAGAAGTAGGGCATACGGAAAAAGTACCATCCCTGCAAGATCATCGATCCAATAATTATGCAGCTTCTGTTTATTTGGGCGATTTATTAGTAACCTGCTATTCATTGTATAGCCGCAACCGTACTTTTGGTAACATGGTGGGCAAAGGATATTCAGTAAAATCGGCACAGGTTGAAATGAGTATGGTTGCCGAGGGGTATAATGCGAGTAAGTGTATGTATCAAATCAATCAAACCATAGGGGCTGAAATGCCAATAGCAGAAACGGTATACCGGATTTTATGGGAGCATCTTTCACCTTCAGATGGATTTAAAAAGATTGAACAGATATTAATCTAAATATTTTGTAATTTTAAGGTACAAAAATGACTATGCCGGTTTCCTTTACAAATTTCAGTAGCGGCGCCATTTTGTTAATGGTTGCCTTTTTGATAACGATAGAACTTATCAAAAGAGTAAAAGCATATTTGCATCACTCAGAAAAATAAATCTGCCGCTATTCCATCTGCAAATAATTTGCCTTCCCTCGTTAAAACCAGATTAGAATTTATATTTTCAATTTTTTTAATTTTACAATATTTTTCGCTTGCCTTAAGTATTCTGCTGCTGTATTTTTCACCAAAGGTAAAGTTGACTTTCTCCAGGTTCAGCCCCTCCATTGTTCTCAATGAAGTCATTATGTATTCATTTAACCGTTGCGTCACAGTAAGCAATTCTTCCTCAAACGGAATCGTGCCTTTTTGTAATGATTGAATGTACAATGCATTGTTGGCGATATTCCATTTCCTGCTTTTTCCATCGTATGCATGTGCAGAAGGGCCAAACCCATAATAACTTTTACCCTGCCAGTAGCTACTATTGTGCCTGCTGCGCATACCCGGTTTGGCAAAATTGCTGATTTCATAATGATCATAACCTGCAGCCTCCATCCAATCCATTAGCAGGGTAAATTGTTCAGCTTGTTTTTCTATCTCTACCGGGGCTTTCTTTCGGAGCAAAATCATTTTAGCCAGTGCAGTTTTGGGCTCTACCGTTAGCGCATAGCAGGAAATGTGGGGTATGCCTTTTTTAATAACTGTAGATACATTCTGTTGCCAGTCCTCATTGGTCAGGATGGGAGAGCCGTAGATGAGGTCGATTGAATAATTGGTAAAACCTGCATCTTTAATTTCATCCAGGCATCTCAGTGAATCTGCGGCAGTATGTGCCCTGTTCATCCATATAAGTTCGCTTTCAGAAAAGGATTGAACGCCTACACTCAGCCTGTTGATTCCTGCGTTTCTCCATTGTTTTAAACTGTGAGGGGTAATATCATCCGGATTCGCCTCTAAGGTAATTTCCACATCAGCAGCAATATTAAATTTTGCTTGCAAAGCATCCAATAGCTTCATTAATTCGTCTGTTTCTAAAATACTGGGAGTTCCACCGCCAAAATAGATAGTTTCACAAACTTCTTTACCAGCCTGGGAAGTAGCCGTAGATGTCAGTTGAATTTCCTTTAGCAGCGCTGCTAATAATTCGGCTTTTAATTTAAGGGAAGTGGAAAAATGAAAATTACAATAATGACAAGCCTGCTTGCAAAATGGGATATGGATATAAATGCCCGACAAAGATTTTTGATTTACAATTTTAGACTTTAGATTTGAATGCAGTAATGATAACTATTAAACCCACTTTTTACGTATTATCGCTCGCTGCAATTATAATAGCAGTTTGCGAAACATCTGCTGTTTTCTGTCAGCAGACGCCCGTAAATAAATACCACTTAATAATTAATTATATCGACAAAGATAGCTCCTTTAATCCGCTGTCATTAAAACTACAAGCTTCCTTTTCTACCCGGTCGCAATGTATGGACTATGTTATCAAAATTCCGGCAGTGCTTAATATGAAAGGGTATCCTGCCGCATCAATAGATGCTGCAATTTACGATACCACATTTGCCAGGGTACAATTATTTCTTGGCAAACAGCTACAACTGGTACAATTACGTACCGAAAATATTGAGAAAAAGGCATTGGACATAAGTGGATTTTCTGACAAGGTTTTTATCAATAAGCCCTTTAATATTGCACAGTTGCAAGTAATTAAAGAACGTATTTTAAATTATTACGAAAGAAACGGCTACCCGTTTGCGGGAGTATTTTTAGATAGCATACAATTATCTGCTGATGCGATGAATGCAACTTTAATGGTTATTAAAGGCCCTCTATATCATATTGACAGCATCAGGGTAAAAGGAAAATTAAAAATATCAAATGGTTTTTTGCAGCGATACCTGGGCATTCCCAATGGAAGTATTTATAATAAAGATAAATTAGACCAGGTGAGTAAGCGATTGCTGGAATTACCTTATTTGCAGGAGCAACAACCTTCTGAATTAATGATGTTGGGAAGGGGATCAATATTAGACGTTTATTTAGCACCCAAAAAAAATAGCCAGGTAAATTTTTTGATAGGTTTTTTACCTGCCAATAGTCAAACCAACAAATTGCAGCTAACCGGTGATGTGAATTTGAATTTGCGAAATGCACTGGGTACCGGTGAAACAATTTTGTTAAACTGGCAGCAGCTTCAAATAAATTCTCCAAGAATTAATCTTGGCTTTCAGCAACCTTACATTTTCAAATCTGCTTTCGGTTTTGATTTCGCATTCGATCTCTTTAAAAAAGATTCTACTTTTTTGCAATTGAATGCTCAAATAGGTATACAATATCTTTTATCTGCAAGGCAATCCGGTAAGATATTTTTTCAAAACCAAAGTACCTTCCTGCTTGGTTCTGGTGTAGATACCAATCTTATAAAAGCTACCAGGCAGCTTCCACCGAATATTGATGTAAGGTCTGTAAATGTGGGTTTGGATTATGAATTAAATACAACAAATTACCGGTTTAATCCCATAACGGGTAATGAATTTAGGTTGGTAGGTTCAGTAGGAATTAAAACGATTAGTCAAAACAACGAAATAATTGGTCTTAAAGATCCTTCATTTAATTTTAGTTCGCTTTATGATTCCATTAAACAGCGTAGTTACCAATTAAGGGTAAAGCTAACAGCCGCACATTATTTCCCGGTTGGCAAACGAAGTGCCTTCAAAACAGTTTTTAATGGAGGTGTATTCGGTAGCCAGCAAATTTTTAGAAATGAATTGTTCCAGATAGGTGGTTATAAATTGTTGCGGGGTTTTGATGAGGAAAGTATCTACGCCACACAATACGGTGTCATTACCCTCGAATATCGAAACCTGGTAGGACTGAATTCGTATCTATTTACATTTATGGATGCAGGTTGGGTAAAAAGTAAGTACCAATCAGTTAATCTTAGTAATCAATTAGTGAGTGCCGGGCTTGGACTTGTTTTTGAAACTAAGGCCGGATTATTAAATATGAACTTTGCTGTTGGTAAAAGAAATGATTTGAAATTTGATTTACGTCAATCTTCCAAAATACATTTTGGATATATTAATTATTTCTAGGCAAAATCAATTTATTTTTGCGCCATAATTAATATGCGTTGAAACAGGTACTCGTTTTTTTATCTCTGCTAATTGCTCCTGTTTTGCTTATTGCTCAGCAGACGGATAGTTTATTTTTAAAAAAAGATTCCATTACCCTTACGGATTCAACTTTAAAGAGCGATACAACAGTTGTAAGTCAACAGGACTCTGTTAACTTAAAACCAGATTCCCTCATTAGAAGCGACACATTTGTTAACATATCAGCTTCCTATATTTTAGCGTTTCAAAAAATATTGAGCGACAATGTCTTTCTTAATTCAACAGGTAAGCCTGTAGCAATGTTTATTCGAATCAAAAAACAAGATTCCCAGGACAGCTTTTTTTATATTCTTGTTTTAATAAGTGGACTGTTGGGGTTTTTCCGTTTTACTTATACCCGATATTTTAACAATCTTTTCAGAGTATTTTTTAATGCATCGCTTAGGCAGAGTCAATTGACTGATCAATTATTGCAAGCCAAATTGCCTTCCCTTTTTTTTAATATTTTATTTGTTTTAATTGGAGGTATATATGTGTACTTGTTGCTGAAGTATTACAACTGGATTTCAGTTGATAACTTTTGGCCGATACTCTTTTATTGTACAATAAGTTTGGGAATTATTTATTTTATTAAATTTATTACTGTAAAATTCACCGGATGGGTTACTGGGTTCAAGGAAGTGACCAACACTTATGTATTTATCATTTTTTTAATAAATAAGATTTTAGGGATTTTACTCTTACCATTTATTGCAATAATCGCTTTCTCTCTGCCGAACCTCGTAACGGCATCAGTAATAATTTCGTTACTTTTAATAGGGTTAATGTTTTTATTACGTTTTTTCCGGTCTTATGGTTTGCTCCAACACAAGTTAAAAGTAAGCCGCTTTCACTTCTTCCTGTATGTTGTTGGTATTGAAGTATTACCTGTTTTATTGATTTACAAGGGTTTGGTACTTTTATTAAGTAAAAATATATAACTTTGTGGCGCCATTCAATAATAATTTATCCGATATGGTTAACAACGGAGAAGTAAACCCAGATTCAAAAGATACCGTGGTAAAAAAAGTACTGATTACCCAGCCGAAACCTGAAGGGGAAAGATCCCCGTATTTCGATTTGGCCAAAAAGCATAATATTGAACTACATTTTTACCCCTTCATAGTGGTAGACAGTATTCCTGCAAAAGAGTTTCGCAAGCAAAAAATTGAAATTACTAATTACACCGCTGTTATATTCACGAGCCGACATGCCATTGATAATTTTTTTAGGGCATGCGAGGAAATGAAAACAAATATTTCCCAGGATACAAAGTATTTTTGTATTACAGAAGCAATTGCTCTTTATCTTCAAAAATTCATTTTATACCGTAAACGGAAAGTATTTTATGGGGCTGATGGTACAAATAAAAGTTTATTTGATGTTATAAACAAACATAAAGACAACGAAAAGTTTTTATATCCTTGCTCAGAGTCTTTTGACAGCGAAATTACCAATTGGTTGAGAGATCATAATTGCGAATATGCAACACCAGTATTATATAGAATAATCAGTAATGATATAAGGGAAGTGATCGCTCAAAATTTTGATGTGATATGTCTATTTACGCCCGGGGGAGTGCGAAGCCTACTTGAAAATTTCCCCCAATTCAAGCAAAATGGTATGAAGATTGGTGTATTTGGAGCAAATACATTTAAAGCTGCAGAAGACGCCGGGCTTACACTTCATATAAAAGCTCCGCAACCTCAAGCTCCAAGCATGGTGAGTGCTTTAGAGCTTTACTTAAATTCTCTTAATAAAAAATGATAGCCCCTCTCAATTAACCAAAAGCATTCTGTATAGATTAAAATTCTCCTTCAACAATATTATTTAGTTACATTTTATTTTCCCATACCATTTTTAAATGTCGCCAGTAAACTGACGGTGATTGTAATATTTTTATAGGAGTAAAAGTAATGGTGCTGTGCACTATTGTAAATGCGGTTCTTTGTACTTTCTTTATTAAACTAAAGGATTAAAAAAATGCCTTCAATGCGAATTTTATTGAACCATGAAGGAGCTGCAATAGCGTAATTGAAAATATAATGGAAGGCTAAATAGTTGTGTCAGGCTTGTTATTTTTAGAAAGTGTAGATTTTTTCGGTTTTAACATTAACCGATGTTTTTAAAAGAATATTAAGTGAATAAAATTTGATTTAAGGGGTTATGAATAATAAATTCACCAATAGTTTAATTAATGAAAGCAGCCCTTATTTGTTGCAACATGCACACAATCCAGTTGATTGGTTTGCATGGGGAGAAGAAGCACTTTCAAAGGCTAAAGCCGAAAATAAAATAATACTGGTGAGTATTGGATATTCTGCTTGTCATTGGTGTCATGTAATGGAAAAGGAAAGTTTTGAAAATGAATTAGTTGCAGAATTTATGAATGGGAATTTTGTAAATATTAAAATTGATAGAGAAGAACGTCCTGATCTTGATCATATCTACATGGATGCAGTGCAGGCTATATCTGGCAGTGGAGGCTGGCCCCTCAATGTTTTTTTAACACCCAATGCGAAACCATTTTTCGGCGGCACTTATTTTCCACCGGTAAATGCATTTAACAGGTCATCCTGGACGGACGTTTTACAAGGCATTGCAAAAGCTTGGAAAGAAAGAAAGAATGATATAGAATCGCAGGCGGAAAATTTAACAAATCATCTGCAAAATGCAAACAGTTTTGCGCAATCAGAAAATATCCTAAAAACAAATAGCGGAGAGAAACCAATTACAATTGAGCAATGCGATGGGATGTTTTTTGCAATTATGAAATCTGCAGATACACATTGGGGTGGTTTTGGAAATGCGCCTAAATTTCCCCAAACGTTTACCATCCAATACCTGTTGCAATATTACTATTTTACCGGCAATGCAGAGGCGCTTCAGCAGGCCCTACTATCAATTGATAAGATGCTGATGGGAGGGATTTACGACCACATTGGAGGGGGGCTAGCCAGGTATAGTACCGATAGTGAATGGCTGGTTCCGCATTTTGAAAAAATGTTGTATGATAATGCTTTACTTATAAATATTTTGTGCGATGCTTATCAGCTTACTACGGACAAAAAGTATGAAGCTGCCATACGAAAAACCATTGGGTTTATAACAAACGAATTAATGAATAGTGAGGGCGCATTTTATGCAGCTTTGGATGCCGACAGCGAAGGCGAAGAAGGGAAATATTATGTATGGCAAAAAAGCACCATTGACAAAATATTAGGAGCCGATGCTGAAATGTTTTGTGCATATTTTGATATAACATCTGAAGGTAATTGGGAAGGAAATAATATCCTCCGGATGTTACATACAGCAGAACAATTTACAGATGAAAGGAAACTGGAATTAGAAGAGTTTTCGCAAATGATTAATCGGTGTTTGAGTACATTATCACTGCAAAAAGACAGCAGGATTAAGCCAGCTCTGGATGATAAGATAATCCTGGGTTGGAACGCTTTAATGTTAAAGTCAGTCGCCAAAGCAGCCATCGTTTTACAGGACGTTACGTACCGAAATCTGGCTGAAACAAATTTTGAATTTTTAATAAATCATTTTAAAAAAGGGGAGAGTTACGAGTTATTGCATACCTACAAAAATGGCACTGCAAAGTACCCTGCTTTTTTGGACGATTACGCTTACCTTGTAGCCGCCTTGATTCAGCTTTATAAAGCAACTTTTAATGATCATTATTTACAACAGGCATTCGGCTATTGCAACTATGTAATTGAAAACTTTGGGGATACGGACAATGTTTTTTTCTTTTTTACTCATTTTGGGCAAAAAGATATCATTTTGAGGAAAAAGGAAATATATGATGGGGCCATTCCATCCGGAAATGCAGTAATGGCTGAAAATTTATTTCACCTGGCAATATATTTTGATAAACCAGTGTGGCGGATACGATCAGCTACTATGTTGGAAAAACTTTCACCCACCATCGTAAAATACCCTGGTTCTTTTGGTATTTGGTCTGCTTTATTGCTACAGCAATTTATGGGATTAAATGAAATAGCCGTGATAGGTATGGATTTTGCTTTGGTGTCTGATAAAATACTGTTAAACTATTTTCCCAATACTGTTTTAATGGCGGCCATTAAAGAAAACAATGATTACCCACTATTAGCAAATAAGCCAAAAAGGGATGAAACATTGATCTATTTATGCAAAAATTATGCATGTTTAACGCCCCAAAAAAGTGTTGAAATAGTAATAAATGAAATCGGATTTTTAAATAAAATAACAAGATAAAGGCACAATATTCTGAACTCTTATTCGTTTTTATCCCTATGTTATTAAACATAATTGATAAATAATAAGCCAAAAATCAACTAGGTGAGCATAATTCAAAATAATCATTACATTTGCCTATACCCTCAAAGTTAAAACAATGAAGAACAATTCATTAATATTTATAGCTATTATGGCTATTGCGTCCCTGTCTGGCTGTAAAATGTTGGGCAAGAATAAAAAAGGAAAAGACTTGCCAAACGACGGACAGTTGTATGGAGTTGCGCCTGCTAAAAGCTGGAGCTTGCCTAAACCTCCGGGTATGGTTTACATTCCACCTGGTACTTTTCATATGGGACCAAGCGATGAGGATGTAAATTATGCTTATACTGCACGTAACAAGCAGGTTTCCATAAGCGGTTTTTGGATGGACGCTACAGAAATTACCAATAACGAATTTCGTCAGTTTACAAACTGGGTGAGAGATTCCATTGCTGCAAAACAGATGGGATTTATTAAACAGGGAACCGATGGTAATGAATATGTAGATTGGAAAAAAGCGAAAACCATCAAATGGTCAGATAAAGCAACATTGGAAAAAATTGATGCTATGATCCTGACGCCGGATAACCGCATTTTCAATAGAAAAGAGCTTGACCCCGTTAAACTAATTTATCATTCCGAGACCTTCGACTATAAGGAAGCCGCCAGGAGAGAGAATGCCGGTGTACAACGTTCTAAATTTATAATCAAAAAAGATATTCCAATTTATCCGGATTCATTGTGCTGGGTTAGAGATTTTGCCTATGCTTATAATGAGCCAATGGCAAAGAAGTATTACAGTCATCCTGCATTCGGTAACTACCCAGTTGTGGGTGTTTCATGGAAACAGGCGACAGCTTTCTGCGAATGGAGAACATTATATTTAAATGGATTTCTTGAATCAAAAAGCAGGGCAACTGAGTCTGACTTTCGTCTTCCTACTGAGGCTCAATGGGAATATGCAGCACGTGGTGGTCGTTCGCAATCTCCTTATCCCTGGGGTGGACCTTATTTAAGAAACAGGAAAGGTTGCCTGTTGGCTAATTTTAAACCTGGACGTGGTAATTACCCTGAAGATGGTGGGTTTTATACAGTAAGGGCAGACGCCTATTGGCCTAACGATTTTGGGTTGTACAATATGGCAGGAAATGTTGCGGAGTGGACTTCTTCATTATACTACGAAGGAGGTTATACATTTCAACACGACATGAATCCTGACATTCGTTGGAATGCAAAGGATACTGATCCTCCCCGTATGAAACGTAAAGTTATTCGTGGTGGAAGCTGGAAAGATGTAGGTTATTTCCTTCAAACAAGTACACGTAATTACGAATACCAGGATACTACAAAATCATATATAGGCTTCCGATGTGTAATAGATTTACCTCCTGCAATGAAGAAAGGTAAATAAAAAAATTCCGAAAACTAAAATATACGTATGAGAAAATACTTATAATTAATTTATAAGATTATAAAATAATGCGTATAAATAACGAAAATCAAACCCCTCAATTAAAACTTTAAAATTCAAAAAATTATGGCTGCTGGTCAATCTCGCCCAATCGATCGTATTCTCAACATTTTTGTATCTGCTGCAGCAGTACCGGTACTGCTAGGTGCACTTTTCAAAATAACGCATGCTCCCGGTGCCGATACCTGGTTAAAAATTGGTTTATATACAGAATCTATTATATTTCTTGGTTACGCCCTGCTATACGTATTCGCCCCTCCTCCAGAAGCCCATGTTCCTGCGGTGGCGCCAGTTGAAACTGGTAACCCTGCATTGAAGAGCATGGAAAAAATGATGCAGGAAGCCGATATTACCCCAACTAATCTGAAAAAACTGAGCGAAGGGTTTTCAAAATTAGGTTCTACAGTGGGTGGTTTATCAGATATCGGGGATGTAGTAAAATCAACCAATGATTTTGGTGTTAAAACAAAAGATGCTACTGCAGCGATGTCGACAATGGCAACCGCTTTTAGTAATAGTGCCACTACCATGGCTTCGTTTAATAATGCATCTGAAAGTGCAAAAGGATTTCATGAGCAGGTACAGGTGCTCACCAAAAATTTGGGCAGTTTAAATACGATTTACGAATTGGAATTAAAAGAAAGTAATAATCACCTGAAGGCTTTAAATAGTTTTTACGGTAAAATGGCAGAAGCAAGTAGCGCAATGATGAACAGTGTGGAAGATGCAAATAGAGCCAAAGATCAAATTGGGTTGTTGGCTGGGAACCTCAGCAAACTAAACTCAGTTTACGGCAATATGCTGACTGCGATGCAGGTTAAAAACTAAATTACTATTGATTCTCTTTGACGAAACCAGTAAATGTATTTCGTTTTTAAAGAGTGAATAAAGAGACCAGGCAATTAATTCATTAAAAAATCGTAAATCTGAAATACTATGGCTTTACCTAAAGAGCCCCGGCAGAAGATGATCAACCTGATGTATCTTGTGTTAACAGCATTGTTGGCACTAAATGTATCAAGTGAGATCCTGAATGCCTTTAAAGTGGTTGATACCAGTTTGCAGAATTCCAGCATTAACCTTGCTGCCGCAAACAGTACCTTATATAAATCGTTAAATGATAAACTGGCCGATGCAAAAACAGCAGAAAAAGCTCAAATATGGCAACCTAAAGCGGAGCAGGCAAAAAAATTGTCTGATGATATGACCAATTATATAGAAAGTCTTAAAAAAGAATTGAAAACAGCAGCCGGCTTAGAATTAATTGACGGTAAAGAATCTTTTAAGGAAGATAACCTGGAAGCAGCTTCACGTTTATTTGGAACGGAGGGAAAGGGGAAAGAACTGGAAGCAAAATTAAAGGCTTATAAAGCTGCTATGCTTGCAATAGACCCTTCGATCAATGCAAAATTTTCAAAAACCTTGCCCGTAGATGTTGAACCGCCTATTGGACAGGATGGAACTAAAAAAGATTTTACAAATGCATATTTCAATATGACGCCAACTGTTGCAGGCTTAACATTGTTGAGTAAATTTCAAAACAATATCAAAAATGCAGAAAACCAGGTAGTAACTTATTGTCATGAGCAGATCGGAGCAGTTATTGTAAAGTTTGACAAAACAGGTGTACTGGTGGGCCAAAGTTCTAACTATGTAATGCCAGGACAGGAGATCAAAATAACTGCCGGTATTGGTGCTTATAGTTCTGCTGCTCAACCTCAAATTTCAATTGGTGGATCAAGTGTTCCTGTAATTGATGGTAAGGGAACATATAAAGTGAACGCCAGTGGTTCAGGAGTAAGAAAGGTTCCGGTAACAATCCGTTACCTCGATCAGGATGGCATAGCCCAAACTAAAACAGAAGATGTGGAATACGTAGTTGGAACCCCGGGTGGAGCAGCGGTTATGCTGGATAAAATGAATGTGTTCTACATTGGTGTTCCCAATCCAATTACAATTTCGTCCGGTTCTGGTTGGGATAAAACTTCCGTTTCCATGACCGGTGGTAACCTGAGTGGATCCAATGGAAACAGGACAGCTACTGTATCTACACCTGGTAAAGCTACAATCAATGTGACAGCTGATGGAAAGTCAACTTCGTTTGAATTTAGAGTAAAAGAAATTCCCAATCCGGTGTTTAAGGTTGGTCCGGGTGGAACCAGAATGACTGCCGGAAGTTTTAAAAGTCAGCAATATTGCCGTGCTGAATTGGAGAACTTTGACTTTGATGCCAAATTCAGTGTTGTAAGTGCAACTGTTTATTTTTCTGGTGCAAATTTTGCCAACGTACAGACACAAACTTTGAATGGTAATAATTTAACACCGCTTAGTTCTTATATTCAAAGAGCCGGCCCTGGGTCAAGTATTACTTTTGATAATGTAAAAGTTCAGGGACCCGATGGTAAACAGCGTACCATTCAAGGTGTTGGTATCGTGTTATATTAATTAAAAAAAAATCGTGCTATGATAAAGCATTCTGTAAAAAGTCTGATGTTGTTTGTTTTTATGAGTTTGTGTGTTGGTTTAACACAGGCACAAAAGAAACCCGTAAAAAAACGTACAGTGCAAAAGCGTACTAACACTACAAAAACGACAAAGGGAAAGACAAAGGCAAAAATAACTCCTACTCCCCAGGTTGATTCTGTAACTACCTTGGTAGTAGCTCCACCCGCACCTAAAGTGGATAGTTTGCCCATTACTAAGATAAAAAAGTCGCTTAGGCCTGATGAAGCGGTAGAAACAAAGGATATCCGTGACAGGACTCCATTGGCATATGAGCATATTAGGGTGGACGACGCCGTATACCGCCATAAGATTTGGCGTGAAATTGACACAAGGGAAAAAATGAATTTGCCATTCCGTTACTCGGCGGATGAAAATAATGGCAATCAAAGATTTATTTCTATTTTAATGAAAGCAATACAGGATAGTGCCGTTACTGTTTTTGATGCTATTGATGACAGATTTACTACACCACTTACAATTGGCCAGGTGGCTGAGAAAATTTCAGGCGGTGTGGAGATTGTCGACATTTTTGATTCTACCGGAATAAAAACTGGTACGAGGGAAGTAGTAAGGGAAGTTAATCTGGATTCATTTTATAAATTCAGAATAAAGGAAGAAGTAATATTTGATAAAGAAAGTTCACGGTTGTTTTGGAGAATACTTGGAATTGCACCACTAAAAAGAGTAATTACATCTGCAGGTGTTGATCTCGGTGAAACTGAATTGTTTTGGGTGTACTACCCTGACATGAGACCCATATTCGCAAAATACGAAGTGTACAATGGTAAGAATTTCGGAGCAAGAATGAGTTGGGAAGAATTGTTTGAAAGCAGGATGTTTAGTGGTCGAATTATTAAGAGTACTATTGACAATCCATTCGATACTAAAATAAAGGAACAAAAGGGGTTGCAGGAAAACGGTATCTTCCAGTTGCTCGAGGGTGAGCGGATTAAAGAAAAAATATTTAATTACGAGCAGGATTTGTGGAGTTACTAATACGTAATATCAAATATCTAAAAAAGCCCCTGAGTAATCGGGGGCTTTTTAATTGAATAAATTAGTTTAATTAAAGCTCTCATTTTACAAGAAACTTTCGAAATGTTGATTTATTCCGGTGAGTTTTTTCAACCTCATGAAATAACATCCCGCCATTTAAATGGTACAATGCACCGTTTAATAAATAAAATGGGTTGACAAAAAAATACCCACTTTAGGGTATAGGTAGTTCCGTTATTGTGTCTATATTTACATCGGTTTTTCATAGGATATTGGATTTTAAAACGGGGCTGGATTTTTATCCTGGCCCTTTTTTTTTAAAAATTAATTTATGATGAAATACCGGGAGAATTGAAGTACTCTTTTAGTAATATTGCTTTTGACTTACCAATTACTTCCGATAATTCATCTATGTTTTTTTCTCTTATGTTTTTCACTGATTTAAATTTTCGTAAAAGCGTATCTATCGTTGCTTTACCAATTCCTTCAATCTGTTCCAACTCATTTTTAAGCGTTCCCTTGCTTCGTTGATTGCGATGAAAGCTAATACCAAAGCGATGGACTTCATCCCTTATTCTTCTAATTAATTTCAGGCTTTCACTATCCCATGGCAACTTAATTGATTCCTGATCACCTGCAAAAAACAACTCTTCTTCATTTTTAGCCAGGCCCACCAGGGTGAATTTCCCTTCTAGGTTCAACTCTTTTATACTTTGCATTGCTGCACTTAATTGCCCCTTGCCTCCGTCAATGATAACCAATTGCGGAAATGGTTGTTGTTCTTCTGAAAGTCTTTTGTAACGGCGGAGAACCACTTCCGACATAGTGGCAAAATCATTAATCCCCTTCACCGTTTTTACATTAAATTTCCTGTAATCGTTTTTACTTGGTTGCCCGTTTTTAAAACATACCATTGCAGATACAGGGTAACTTCCCTGTAAATTTGAATTATCGAAGCATTCAATATACATAGGGATATCCCTAAGTTGAAGATCTTTTTGTAGTTGTATCAATACATTGTTTATTTCACCGGATGTTTTGTCCTCCAGCAATAGCATTTTATTTTTCTTAAGTTCCTCTTTAAAATAGTTTACATTTTTCTCTGATAGTTCTAATAGTTTTTTCTTGTCACCAGCCTGTGGAATCGTTATCGTGATCTCCTGCTGCGGATAATCAATAGTAAAAGGAATAATGATTTCATTTGCCTCACTGTTAAATGTTTCTCTTAATTGAGCTATTGCAAAACTTAATACCTCTGCCGCCGGTTCGTCTAATTTCTTCTTTAGTGTAATTGTTTTCGTAATAACAATACTTCCGTTATTTACTGCTAAATAATTTACATAGGCTGTGTCTCCCTCTTCTAATATACTGAAAACGTCGACGGTGCCGGTTCTTTCATTTACAATGGTAGATTTTGCCTTGTAAATTTGCAAATGGTTCAATTTCTTCTTTATTGTTTCCGCTTTTTCAAACTCTAACTGCTGAACATTCTGCTGCATTTCCACTTTGTAGTGATGAATAACAGGTGACAGATTTCCTTTCAGTAAATGTTTTAGCCGATCGATACCTTCGTTATAATCCTCCAATGATTGCAGTCCTTCACAGGGCCCCTTGCAATTACCAAGGTGATATTCCAGGCATACCTTAAACTTCTTTTTTTCAATGTTAGCTGGTGAAAGATTGAGCTTACAACTTCGCAACTGAATATTTTGTTTGATAAAGTTTAATAACTCTCTCACCTTGCCTACGGATGTGTATGGTCCCAGGTATTGAGAACCGTCACTTATTTTTTTTCTGGTAAAAAATACCCGTGGAAATGGCTCATGCTTAACAACTATGTATGGATACGTTTTATCATCCTTCAGGTTGATATTAAATAAAGGTTGAAAATTCTTTATTAATGAGTTCTCCAATAAAAAAGCATCCTGTTCATTATTTACAATGGTAAATTCTATCTTTTGAATTCGCTGAACAAGCTCATGAGTTTTATAATTTACATATGTTTTCGAAAAATAAGAACTGACCCGCTTGCGTAAATTCTTTGCTTTGCCAACATATAGTAATTCATTATCCCCATTATAGTATTTATAGATGCCAGGTTGCGAAGGGATCGTATTTGCGATAGCAGAAAATTCCAGTTGTGTCATTATTTAAGTAACTAATTTTCTTGTTATTGAATAATCAAAATTAGGTCAGCCGATTTAATATGTACTTAAAAAAACATTAGGCAGGGTGCCAAAACATAAGAATCATCAATAATGAGAGATTTGAGGTTCTGTTTTAATCCAATACGATAACCGCAAATGTAGTATCATGAAAAATAAATAGCTAAATAATATGGGATATGATTCCAGTTTAGCGTTTATTGGAAAAATCCCAGGTATAAACCACTTCCTTTAATAGATCCATATTGTCATCGGGCTTAATCAATATAGTAACAATTTTAGCCTGCTTATTGGTTTGCCAGGTAAGTTGTTGAATAAAGATTTGGTTATTATCTTTTATTTGTTTTACAATATATACTTTGATCACATTACCTGTTTCAGGATCCACATACACATCCCAATGCCGCAATGCGATTGAATCTGGAATTATATTGATGGGATCATAAGTGAAAGTCACCGCATTTAAAGTTTGATCTTTAAACCGTGTTTCCTTAAAATATTGCGTAAAACTGGTTTCATTAATAACAGGAGTTAAGAAAGGTTGGAGGAGTGGTTTTAGTTTTTCTATTGGGATCCAAACTGAATCAGTTTTTCCCTTTATGGTAGTTAGTTTAAGGGGCGTAACGGGTAATGAGTCCAGCGTAAATATTTGTCCTTTTATGAATGATGTTACAGGGAAAAATGAATCAGCTTTTTTTTCCATCTTTTCGCCTACTGGGTTGGTTGGCTGATTGGTTTGCGAGCAGCCCTGTAGTAAGAAAATTACAATTGAAATGAAATAATATTTCTTCATTTCTCAAAAATACATAGAATGATGTTGGAAACAAAAAACCACTGCAGGGTAAGAAACAGCGGTTAATTTTAAGATTCCCTGGCAGAACGTTAAGTTAACTTTATCAGCTTATAATGATTTCCTGCGAGAAATTTTAACAGCCGTTTTTATTTGATTGTTTTGGAGACTCCCACCTTTAATCCATAATTAACTAGTCTTTCTTCTACTGCAAATTTTCGGCTGTTTGTTGTAAATAGCTGAGTACGGAATTGTGGGCCAACCTGCCATGTAAGTCCGTTTACTTTGTAAGAAATAAAGGTTTCAATTCCTGCATTCAAATTCCATTTGTTCAGCATGGATGTTTCCCGAACGTAATTACGCCTGTCTGAGGATATCAAATAAGACTTACCTCCTATCACATAGGTAGGTTGAATAGTTACACCAAGATTCCATTGAAAGCGCTCACTGCCTGTTAACTTCATATCAACTCCAACAGGTAATGAAACCTGGAAAGTTTGATTGTGTAATTTAACAGCCTCTAATCCGCTTTTGTTGGAGTATGGCGTGGTACGGTAAAGCTCATAAGAAGTATTCATCGTAAAATCATGCATAGTTAGCTTGGTGGCAACCGGATGTGAATTTTCAAAAGCTATTGAATTGTACCGAGTATAATTTAATTGTAAACCTGCTTTCAACTTCAATCCTCTCAAAATTGAATATTGGATGCCGGTACCCATTTCAAAACCTATTGAAGGTTTATGAACAACAACTTCGTTTATATTTTGGGTAGATGCCGAAACCGCTAAAGGAGCTGCATTAAAGGTATTTTGAAAATTAGGGTCACTATAAAGCGACCTGTAAACAATGGAAGGGGTGGCATACATCTGCCATGAAAGCTTATTGGCCCATTTTTTAGAAACTGGCCGGTTATATAAGGCGTAGTTTTCTAACCATTCTTTATCCTCCGTGTTATTAAAATTTTTATTAGTTAAGGCTGGATTGATATTGTCAGAAATAGTATTTACATGAGAAACTCTAGAAGGTACCATATATTCACTGACTGCGATATCATTGATCAAAACTTTTTCTATAATACTGTTATTAATTAAAATTTCCCTGGTATTGATTAAATCCCCTGAATGAACATCAGTAGATGTTGGAATAATTTTACTAAGTGGATCATTGAAAATTTCAACCATATTAATATTTACTCCACGCACAATTGATGCTTCATTTCCTGGTGTAACAGGAATGTTTAATTTGTTATCTGTTAGTGGAATTGCATATTGTGAAACCTGAAAGGTTTTATCCTTCATTAAATTACCAGAAATTACAGGAACAGCATGTTGTTTTACGGTAGCCAAAGCTACCCCCGGGTTAAATTTAATTGTCTCCGCATTTTTTGAACTATTTAAATCATTATCAGAAGTTGTTACTGTCTCATTTTTATCATCTGAATTGGCAATGTATTTTATATTGGAATGATCGTTAACAGTAATTTGGGATACAAATTTCTTATCGGCTGTTTGTGTAGATGGTTTTTGCAGCGAGTTATACGTTCGTGCTTCGGAATATAAATTGGCATTCCTGGTATTGAGGTATCCAACTGAAAGTAATGCAATAATCAGCGTGATACTCATGGCAACTGATGGCCATTTCCGCCCGGGATGAATATTATTATAAATGCTATTCCATATCCTTTTGGAAGGATACATCCGGAATTCGTCTGACTTTTCTCTCAGCAATCGTTCCAAATCGTCAATATGAAAATTTCTGTCCATCTTTCACAAGGTTTCTGTTTTGTTCCATTGTTAGCTTGGTTCAATCTTATTTCGTAGCCGATGCAATGCCAAAAAAAGGTGTTTTTACACGCGGCTTCAAAATTATTTTCTTTTTAACCAATACATCTTCAAGCATTGCTTTTGCTCTCGTGTATTGTGACCGGCTGGTACTTTCTTCAATATCCAGCATATTACCTATCTCTTTATGCGAATACCCTTCAATAGCATATAAATTGAGTACTGTTCTGTATCCTATTGGTAATAACCTGATACATTCCACTACCTCTTTAGCCTGCATGATAGATGGGATACTTTCTTCTCTTATTCCAATTCCACTTGCAAATGTAATATCCACACTATCAGAAAATTTTTTATTCTTTTTAAGCACATTAATGCATGTATGAACCACAATTCTTCTAATCCATCCTTCTAATGCACCCTCACCCCGATATTGATGTATTTGCGAGAATACCTTGATAAAGCCTTCCTGCAACATATCTTCCGCATCCTCCCTGTTTTTTGCAAAACGGTAGCAAACCCCTAACATACGGGGACTAAAACGGCTATATAATGCCTCCTGCGAAGCTGCATTATTTGTAAGACATCCGGCCAGCATTAGCTCTTCTGTCATATTTGTGCTTTGATTACACTATAAATATAGACAATTAAAGGAATAAAATTGCTGCTTTTCAAATAAAAAGACAGCAATTTTTTTATTAATTGAATTATTTGTTATAGGTATGTTATTGACGTCACCAATTCGCCCTTGCAGAAATAATCAAATTACTCCCGGATGCAACAATACCCGACGAATATGACCTGTAGCGCATATCGGTTATGTTTTCCCATCCTGCGGTTAACTGGAAGTTTTTGGTTAAAGTATATGCGGCTTTTAGATTGATTGTGTACCACCCGGGCGACCACGGTTTTCCATTTGCATCCCGTGCATAAATATCGGTTTTTGCCTGTTCTGATGGTGCCAGGTCCTTATTCTCAATCTTACTGTTGTAAAAAGCAGTTGCTTCTAAAATAACGTTTTTCACCTGGTATTTTATGGTCGAAATACCATAAAATGGCGGAGCGTGTCGTAAGGGTACCTGCTCATTTTTTATATCATCTGTTTCCTTGCCATTAATCCAATTAGCATGGCTTTGTAGTGAAAGCGCATCTGTAAATGTGTAGGAGGCGCTAACCTGCAAACCATATACAGTGGCTTTTGCCAGGTTTTGTAAGGCCTCCACTCCGCTGTATATACCATTAAAATTTATGCTATCGGTGCCATTGAAGGTAAAAGGACGACGTACAATCGCATTGGTTAGTAAAGTATAAAATCCGTTTACCTCAATCCGCATTTTATTCACGATATTTTTTACAATCCCCAATTCAAAATTCCAGGCATATTCTGATGTAAGACCTGGATTAGGAACTGATACTATGCCCGCAACGCTTTCGAACAATTTGCCAATATCATCGATGTTGGGCATACGATAACCCGTAGAGACATTTGTATTGATCTGCCAGCTTTCGCCCGGCCTGAATACCAAACCTGCATTGCCCGTAAAGGCGCCTTCTTTTAATTTTGCTTTTTTATAAGGAAATTTTATAAATGTTGAATCAAAGCTCGCCTTTAGTAAATTATAATTGTATCTTAAACCGCCTGTCAGCGTTAGTTTGGAATGTAAATTTATTTTATAACTACCATAGATACCTGATGTATTCCAGGTGCTTCCATCGGGATAACGGGACACAGCTGGCTTTACTATACCGGTAAGTATATTGGTAATACCTCCCATTGACCCTACTTTATTGTACACATGTTCTACCCCATAAAATAACTTGTTTTTCCCAATTCCTTTTGTTGCATCCCAGTTAATACTTGTAGCATCTACGTGCTCTGCCTGATTGTTTTGGTTATTATTTGAACGGGTTCGGTCAATGCGGCTTTCTTCATAATTTTGATATGCAATAGTGAAGCGGGCCTCATCATAAATCCGGTTTTTCTTACTGTGAAAAGCCTGTAAGTTGTGCATTCGCCAAAGCATAGGTCCATAGTTCCATTCTGCAAACCTTAGCTTTCCGGTACGGTATTGTATTAGCCGGTCGTACCTTGGCGCCGTGCCGGTTCCTGCGTAAATAAAGCTATATTGGAAAACTAAATATTCAGTGGGTTTAAAACGAATTTTCTGTAAAAAATTAACCTGATCATAACCACTGAAACGTTGTACCAGCGGATCACTGTTTTTTACGATGCTGTCTATTCCATTTATTCTTTGCACATATTCCGGTCGAAGATAGTTATCCGGGCCTCCATTTTTGCCCATTCTTAAATCATCAAACTTACTATAAGTAGCGGATGCAAGGAATGCCCATTTTTTAAACCCCAGGTTAATATCTGCATGAATTGTTTTTTCCTGGTTTGCAGTAGAATATCGGGAAACAGCACTTCCATTTACCAGCATTCTGTTACTGTCTGCAAACTTCGGTTCCAAGGTATGAAAATCCATTACACCACCAATTGCATCGGATCCATATATCAGAGAACCAGGGCCAAAAATCACTTCAGCAGTTTGTACACTTAGGGGGTCAATGCTGATAATATTCTGCAAGTTGCCACTTCGGTAAATGGCATTGTTCATTCGTACACCGTCATTCACCAGTAGTATGCGGTTGGTTGCAAATCCCCTGATCATTGGACTACCACCACCTAATTGACTTTTTTGAATAAATACCCCTCCTGTTTGCGCAAGCAGGTCGGCTGCAGTTTGTGGATTGTTTCTAATAATATCCTTTTTGGTGATCTTTAATATTCTATTGGGAATTTCATTTAGTTTCTGTTCCCATTTATTTGCAGAAATTACTACTTCTTCTTCCACCACTATTTGCATTGTTAACGAATCTGACACCTTGTTGTTTTTATTTTGGGCGTAACAGTTTTCAAATACGGTCAACAACACCAACAAAATAAATATTAGTTTCATTTGGTTAGTTTTTAGTTGTACTTAATCATTTCTGGCAACAGCTTTTATTTCACACTGTTTTAAAAACGGCATGAAATAAGGGAGTATCAATTCAGGGGCTAACCAATGGGAGGCGGAGTGTAAACAAGCAAAAATTGTGATACAATATTGCGGGAAGTGGTGTCCCATTTTTTGCTGCACAGCGATAATAAATCAAGTTCGAGTGTAGGGGAGGATGGTAGAGTAGCATAAAAAATAAACAGGAAAGCGAGTGAATTACAAAAAGGATGTGCTTGTTTTTTATGATCAGTCATACCGCCGTATTTTTCATTTAACACATCTTCATCCTCATCAAAAATGCCCTCTACAATAATACTATCTTTATTGACAGTGATTGATTTTAAATCGAAATACTTACCGTCTATAAGAATCTCTTTATTCTTTTTTATCCAATGTACCTGATCAGCACCTAGGGTAAATTTTTGTGTAGCAGCATTTTCCAGTTCACATTCCATTTGCACCTGGATAGAAAGTTGGGTAAGTAAAAAGCCAATGGATAACAACAACGGTATTGCCACAATCAGCAGCAAAAAAGTAGCTTTAATATTGTTTGACGAAATCTTCATTTAACGGAATAAAATATCGCTTGGTGCTTACCTGCTTTTCTAAAACTTGCAGCATGGTAAATTTCAATTAAAGTTTGAGCGGGCTTGAAGATTCACTTTCATTACCCGCTTTTGAATAATATCAAATCATTCAATTTTATCACTATGGTTTAGCAGCTACCGGCGGTTTTTTTCTTATCAAACTGTCTGCAGGGTAATTGGCTTTTATTGAGTCCCTAATAGTAGTGGCCCAATTGTTTAAACTTAATTTCTGATCTTTACTCAGGCTTGCATTTCTGTGAATAAGCGTATAGGAAGAAAGTGGCATTTCATCTTCATCTAGCTGCTTAATTATTTCTTCCATTTTTTTGAATTGTCTGCCAATTCTGTATGTAGCGAATTCAGAAAAATTGATCTCTTTTTTCCCCTCCACCACATGATCATTTAGCCACCATGCCACAGGTTGTATATTTGCATACCAGGGATATACAGTTTTATTACTATGGCAATCATAACAACTGGTTTGTAAAATCTGTGCGATATTTTCAGGTGTATGATGGACCTTGCTGATATCATTGGCAAATGGGCTAGCCTGTAAGCCCTTATTTTTTTCAGGTCTGAAAAACTGGATAATGATTAATGCTGCCAACAGCAGGAAACCTATTGGCTTCAGGATTTTCTTCATTTATAAACTTTTTATTTAATTGGATAAAATCAGATCAAAACGTTGCCCGTCATTTCTGCCGGAATCGGAATTTGCATCATTGTTAAAATTGTGGGTGCAACATCGCCCAATTTACCTCTTTCAACAGTACCTCTCCAATCTTTATCAATCACGAAAAAGGGAACCAGGTTTAATGTGTGCGCCGTATTGGGCGAGCCATCTTCGTTTATTTCGTAATCTGCATTTCCATGATCGGCCAACAAAAAAACAGCATAACCGTTTTCCAGTGCTGCTGTTACCACTTTTTCCACGCAGGCATCCACTGTTTCCACCGCCTTGATTACTGCTTCCCATACACCGGTATGCCCTACCATATCGGCGTTCGCAAAATTTAAACAAATAAAGTCCGCTGTTTTATTATTTATTTCGGGAACAATAGCATCCGTTAATTCATACGCACTCATTTCGGGTTTAAGATCGTAGGTGGCCACTTTTGGGGAAGGAATCATGATTCTTTTTTCACCTTCAAAAGGTGTTTCCCGGCCACCGCTGAAAAAGAAAGATACATGAGGATATTTTTCCGTTTCAGCAATCCGTATTTGTGTATTGCCGTATTGTTGTAATATTTCACCCAATGTATTTTTCAGGTCATCATTTTCAAATACTACCTGCACATTTTTAAAAGTCTGGTCGTATTGGGTCATGGTAGTATAATGAAGATTAAGCTTCTGCATACCAAATTCAGGAAAATCTTTTTGCGTAAGTACTTCGGTAATTTCGCGACATCGATCAGTTCTGAAATTAAAGCTAATTACCACATCACCATTTTCAATTTTGCTGTTGGCAACTTTACTGTTTATAATTGGTTTTATAAATTCATCTGTTATATAGGCTTCATACGATTTTTTTATCTCACTTATAATATCATCCGTTTTAACCCCAATTCCATTTACCATGGCATCATAAGCCAGCTTTACTCTTTCCCAGCGTTTATCCCTATCCATTGCGTAGTACCTTCCCGTAACAGAGGCTATGGCGCCGGTTGATTGTTCCAGGTGGTTCTGCAAGTCGGTTAAAAATCCAAGACCGCTTTTTGGGTCCGTATCCCTGCCATCAGTAAATGCATGAACCAATACGTTTTCCAAACCCTCTGCCTGGCAAATAGAGGCAATCGCTTTTACATGATTGATGTGAGAATGAACACCTCCATCGCTAACGAGGCCAATTAAATGCAACGGTTTATGATTTTCTTTTGCAAACCGGATGGCGTTTAATAAAATTTCATTTTTTTGAAATTCACCATTGCGGATGCCAACATTGATACGCTGCAATTCCTGGTACACTACCCTGCCTGCTCCCAGGTTTAAGTGGCCCACTTCGCTGTTCCCCATTTGACCATCCGGCAGTCCCACATCTTCCCCACAGGTAACAAGGGTAGCATTCGGATAGGTACTGTACAAAGAACTCACAAAGGGTGTTTTTGCATGTTGAATGGCATCGCTGCTTTTAACCTTTCCCAGGCCCCAGCCGTCCATTATTACGAGCATAGTTTTTTTCGTATTCATGATCCAAAGCTAACTTTTTTGTGGGGTTTCAAAAAAAGCTAATTATCTTTTCACTTTAATACTTACCAACAACCATTCAACTTGGCACGTTTTTAGCAAATTCCTGTAAGTTAAAATCCTAATTATGAAACATTTTTTTACACTCTCTATACTTGTTGCTTTTTTATCTTCCTTTATTATAAACTTCGGTATTGATGATGTGATTGCCGCAATGAAATCCGGAAACGCTGGTGTGGTAGCCAAGTATTTTGATAATAGTGTTGAAATCAGCATGCCGGATAAAAGTAATAGTTACAGCAAAAGCCAGGCTGAATTGATTTTAAAAGACTTTTTTGTTTCTAACCCGGTTAAGAGTTTTGAGGTAATTCACAAGGGAGAAAATGCCGGTTCGCAATATTGTATCGGAACCTTGCAGACCAAAAACGGTGCCTATCGGACTACCATTTTTATGAAGCAAAAAGGCGATAAACAAGTATTACAGGAACTGCGTTTTGAGAACCGTTAAATACTTTTTATCATTATAATATATACCTGAACCTGTAAGAGTTTTCTTTTACAGGTTTTTTATTTTTATAAATTTGCCAATGATCAACTACGAGCAACAACTTGACTTACTGATTACAAATGCGCTGACAGAGGATATGGGGGATGGAGACCATTCCACATTAGCTGCTATTTTACCGGGTACAGAAGGCAAAGCTATTTTAAAAATTAAGGAAGATGGCATACTGGCAGGTGTAGCCGTTGCTGAGAGAATATTCCGGTGTATGCAACCTGATATCCTTTTTAAAAGTAATAAACAGGATGGCGATCAAATGAAGTACGGAGAAGTTGCCTTTGAAGTGGCGGCGGATGTGCATACCATCTTACAGTGTGAAAGATTGGTATTAAATTGTATGCAACGCATGAGTGGTATCGCCACGCTGACTAATGCGTATGTGAGCAGGCTGAAGGGCTATCGCACCCGGTTATTGGATACACGCAAAACCACGCCTAATTTCAGGGTGTTGGAAAAAGAGGCAGTGCGGTTAGGAGGAGGCTTTAACCATCGCTTTGGGTTATACGATATGATTATGTTGAAAGACAATCACATTGATTATTGCGGTGGAATTGAAAAGGCAATTGAAAAGGCTCACGATTATGTACAAACAAAAAAACCGGGATTGAAAATTGAAGTAGAAACGCGGAGTATTGAAGATGTTAAAAAGGTAATGGCGGTTGGCAAGGTAGATCGCATTATGCTGGATAATTATACACCAGAATTAATAAGAGAAGCATTGAAAATTATTAATGGAAAATATGAAACTGAAGCCAGTGGAGGAATCAATCTAAGCAATATTGAAACCTTTGCCGCCACTGGTGTTGATTATATTTCAAGCGGAGCAATTATTCACCAGGCAAGAAGTTTGGATTTAAGTTTAAAGGCGGTGATCGTATCAGCAGGTTTGAAAGGATTATAATTTTTATAAACTTTCAACTTTTGGAAAGGCAGGCTTTAACCCGGGTAAGGTTGATTGGCAGATAAAATAACATGTTATGGCTAAAATTAAATTGAACAGTTTGGGTGGATTGGTTTATTCTACGGACCCAAATTTTAAGCCGGAACAGGAAGATACCGAAGAGGCGGCCACCCTGTTACCCGCACAACAAAAGCTAAAAGTGCGGTTAGATACCAAACACCGTGCAGGCAAGGCAGTTACACTGGTGGAGGGCTTTGTCGGCTCTACAGGTGATAAGGAAGACCTGGGTAAAAAATTAAAAACATTTTGTGGAACAGGCGGATCGGTAAAGGATGGCGAAATCATTGTGCAGGGAGATAACCGGGACAAAGTACTGCAATGGTTGCTGAAAAACGGTTATTCAGCCGCCAAAAAGAATTGAGCAGGTAAGCTGGGGAAAATCTATTCATTTAAAATATTAAAAGCACCGCTCGGGCATTTCTTAACCTGCTCAATAATACGGGCTGTTTCAGCCTTATCCATATCAATCCATGGACTTTTGGATGGATTAAACACAGCGGAAAGCCCTTTAACGCAAACACCGGAATGGCTGCAAATATCCGGTTGCCACAAGATTGTGACGCCATCTTTGGTATACTTATGAGATTTTATCGGCATGATGTAATTATTTAATGAATATTACTTATTCAATTTACAACAAAAACTTATTTTTTGAGTTATTTTTGTCTAAACACAATTGATAGGATGATCTCAAAAATATCAGAAGGTATAACTGTTAGCGTAGAAACATTCTACCAGCCTGATTATAGTAATCCGGCCAACAGCGAGTATATGTTTGCCTATCGCATCACCATCGAAAATAGCAACCTGTACCCGGTAAAGTTATTACGTCGCCATTGGTACATTTATGACACCACCGGCAGCCTTCGGGAAGTAGAGGGCGAAGGTGTGATAGGAGTACAGCCGCAAATAAACGCCGGTGAAAAATACCAATATGTAAGCGGTTGTAATCTGCGTACCGAAATGGGTAAAATGTATGGAACCTATTCGATGGAAAATGTGAACGATAAAAAGCTGTTCGAAGTGATTATCCCGTCATTTGAAATGACAGTGCCTTTTAAGATGAACTAAATCTACTTTTTACCGTATATTAATCTACCTTTAGAAGAGAAAAAGCACCTTTTAAATTTGGTTTTCGTATTGTAAAAGCGATTGAATTACTTTAAAGTATCAATATTTCCCGATGGCAAAAATTACGTTCGACAACAGGAATAACCTGTTTTATCAAAGTCTGAAAATTTCCGTAGACCAATATTTTGAAACAAGCGGCATAAAAAGAACCGGTGATTGGCGTTTATATATTAAAACAATTACACTGGTAGGCGCAGCCATCGCCATGTACTGCAGCCTGATGTTTATCCAAATGGGCGGATTGCCTGGATTATTGATCTCCGCTTTGCTTGGGTTTATATTTGCAAGTATTGGCTTTAGTGTAATGCATGATGCAAACCATGGCAGTTATAGTACAAAGCCCTGGCTAAATGATATGCTTGGCCTCTCAGCCAATGCACTGGGCGCCAGTTCTTTTTTCTGGAAACAGAAACACAATATCATTCACCATACTTATACTAACGTAGATGGAATAGATGATGATATTGCAAAGAGCCCCATCATTCGGCAGTGTGAATCGCAAAAGTGGGTTCCTGCTCATAAAATCCAACATTTGTACCTTACTCCTATTTATGCCCTGTCAAGTATCTTCTGGATATTTTTTATGGATTTTACCAAATATTTTACCCGCAAAATTTATACAACGGATGCATGGAAAATGACGCTTAAGAATCATATTATATTCTGGGTTACCAAAGCATTCTATTTAACTTTTTATATCGTTCTTCCGATAATGGTGTGGGGATTTGGCGCATGGCTACTCGGGTTTTTTGTGCTACATGCGGTAATGGGACTTACTCTTTCGCTGGTATTTCAACTGGCGCATGTGGTGGAAAATACCGAATTTGAAAATGTAGCCATCGACGAAACAAAACATATTGAGACGGCCTGGGCCGAACACGAGTTGAAAACGACTTCTAATTTTGCCATGAATAATAAAGTGGTGTCCTGGTTTGTGGGTGGGTTAAATTACCAGATAGAGCATCATCTTTTTCCCCGTGTGAGCCATGTACATTACCCTGCCATCAGTAAGATAGTAAAGGAAAAATGTGCTGAATATAATTTGCCTTACAACAAGTATGATACCATGACGGAAGCTTTGGCCTCTCATTACCGGGTGATGAAAATGCTGGGTCAAAAACAGGTGGTGGTAAAAAAAGTACAGCGGGCGCAGGCAGCATGATGATTATGGTTTGTATTTTGCTGCCTGGAAAATTTGTTCCGGGTCTAAATTCATTAGTTGCTGCACGGTAGTTGCAGCATTTTTTTGCATAAACTTTTTTACTATTTGCCAGCCGGCAAAAGAACCAATATTGCCGGGTGCGCCTTCGCCCAATTCTGGTGTTTTAGGCCCTTCTCCAATATAATTTTTTATGATGCTTTTATCTGCAATCTGCAGGTACGAGTTTTTAATAAACAGGTTCCAGATTACGGCTTCATGGGCGTACGCATCTTCTAATTGCTTCCCGGTAAAGCCGATTAATTTGTATTCTTCTGTTTCCGGTAAAAATTTACTTAAGAGGTACAGGCGTTTTCCCTTTTCAATCATTTGATTCACCAGCGGTTTGTCATCTGCTTTCTCCGGATACAAATCATTAACAATATTATTCATACAGTTAACAACAATGTAGCCAGGTTCAAAACGATTGGAAATATATTCGGGATAGGTTTCCTGCACTAACGCAGACTTATACATATAAAAATTTCTCCCAAGGTGGTGTTGAAGCCCAACGATCAATCCCTCGTTCGATAAAATATCTCCATAACCATCCGCCGGTCCAATATAAGTAATTACCTTACCCGGGATTTTATATTCGGGGAAATAATATTTTACAAATTGCAGCCCCCTTTTTATTTCCTTTTCATAAGGGGTAAAGTCGTTGAATATTTTTTCGGCACTATCAAACACAGGCCGGTATGCTTTTATAAATCCATTTACATAGTTTGCTGCTGTATCGGCAGGCCACAAAGGATCTACATTTAAAATATTAGTTAAATATAATGCTGTAAAAGAAGGGTTTTCTGTCTGTAATTGGAGGATATAGGTAAATAAATTATTAGCGGCCGTGTCAAATAATTTTTTTTCAAAACGATCGGTACTGAGTGCGATTTTTATATTTGTAACATCAGGAATTTTTTCATGATTGCTGCAGGAAAATAAAGTGGCAGTGAGTAAAATAGCAATGATAGATAATCTCATACTTATTAATGGAATTGAATGTTTTAACTTTACAAAGAAAGAATTTGATTTATAAACATAAAGTTAAGCCCCTTTGAGGGGATGGTGTATGAAAATATTTTTAGCGCAACAAAACTATCACATCGGCAATTTTGAAAGCAATACAAAAAAGATTATTGATGCCATAGAGGAGGCCAAAAAGCAAGGTGGCGATATCATTGTATTTAGCGAGTTGAGTATATGCGGATACCCTCCAAGGGATTTTTTAGAGTTTGATGATTTTATCCGTAAATGTTATACCGCTATTGATCAGGTTAAGGAACATGCTGATACCATAGCGGTAATAGTTGGTGCACCGGACAGGAACACCGTGAAGGAAGGGAAGGACTTGTTTAACGCCGCCTATTTTTTATACAACAGGGAAGTGGCAGGCATTGCCCACAAAACGCTGTTGCCTACCTACGATATATTTGATGAGTACCGTTATTTTGAACCGGCTTATGAATGGAATGTAATTGAGTTTAAAGGAAAGAAAATTGCCCTTACTATTTGTGAAGACATCTGGAACCTGGGTCACAATCCCTTGTACCGGATTTGCCCAATGGATAAACTAATGATGCAGCATCCGGATTTGATGATCAACATTTCTGCATCTCCATTTGACTATACGCATGATGAAGACCGTAAGGCAACCATTAAGGCAAATGTAATTAAGTATAAGCTTCCTATGTTTTACTGTAATGGCGTGGGCAGCCAGACAGAAGTAGTGTTTGATGGCGCTTCACTGGTGTATGATAAGGACGCCAATCTTTGCGGACAGCTTCCTTTATTTGAAGAGTCTCTCAATGGCTTTCACCTAAATGATGATGGCTTTGTTGAAGGAGCTGTTATAGAACCTGCCAGTCGCATTCCGGATAAAGAATTAACGCCCGTTTCATTGGAAGAAGAGCTTAACATTGCACAGGTGCATGATGCAATTGTAATGGGCATTAAGGATTATTTTTTCAAGATGGGTTTTACAAAAGCCATTATAGGAAGCAGTGGGGGAATAGACAGCGCTGTCACGATTGCACTGGCGTGTACGGCACTTGGATCGGCTAATGTAAGAGCGGTATTAATGCCCTCTCAATATTCTACAGGTCACTCCGTGGATGACGCTGTGCAACTAAGTGACAACCTGGGTAATCCGCATGACATCATACCTATCAAAAATATTTATGATACTTTTTTAACGGAACTGAAACCCATTTTTAAGGACTTACCTTTTAGTGTAGCCGAAGAAAATATCCAGAGCCGCAGCAGGGGAAACCTGTTAATGGCCATTGCAAACAAGTTTGGATACATTTTACTAAATACTTCCAACAAAAGTGAACTGGCAACCGGGTATGGCACATTATATGGCGACATGGCGGGCGGCCTTGGAGTATTGGGCGACTGCTATAAATTACAAGTGTATGCCCTGGCAAAATACATCAACCGCAATAAGGAAATCATTCCGGTAAATATCATTACCAAAGCCCCCTCCGCAGAATTGCGTCCGGGCCAAAAAGATTCAGATTCGCTGCCTGACTATGAAATTCTTGATAAGCTATTATACCAATACATAGAAAGAAGGCTGGGACCAAATGAAATAAAAGCGCAGGGCTTTGATGCGGCTTTAGTGGACAGGGTTTTAAAAATGGTAAATATCAACGAGTATAAGCGCAACCAGTTTTGCCCTATCATCCGTATTTCGCCGAAGGCATTTGGGGTGGGACGGCGGGTGCCGATTGTTGGCAAGTATTTGAGTTGAGTAATGCATATAAGTATCATCGCTTTAATATATTTTTGTGCTGGTATTTCCAACCGATTTTAGCCGTTAGCAGGCAATAGCAGGTTCTTCTCAAATGCCTTGCAATTAGGGTTTAGTTATCAGTATTCAATAGTTTCGTACGTTCTGACTTGGCTGTAACTATATTTTTTTATGCACTTACAGCCAAATCAAAATATTTCAATTTTGCTGTAATTGTTATTTTTTATGCATTTATAGCCAAATCAAAATAATGGCAGATATCATTGGGCGTTTAAATGAAATGGAATTATTTACATCCGTGCTTAGTTGAAGCCGTTCCGAGTTTATTGCCGTATATGGCAGGCGAAGGGTAGGTAAAACTTTTTTAATACGCTCGGCATTCAGCCAACACTTTACATTTCAGCTTACCGCCCTGGCCAATGGTACCATTCCTGCATTCCTTTTGTGTCATTCTACAGATTAAAAATTTTACCATCCTCAATCTTCTCCACCACTACCGCAGAACCATTAGAAAGCACTTCCGTATTCCCTGCATTACTTCGTTGGCATCGTAGCGCATATTTATAATTGCATTCGCTCCGGTTGTATTGGCATGTTGTATCATTAACTGGTAAGCCTTCTCAGCAGATCTGCTGTAAATATTTTTGGTTAAAGACAGAATACTTTTTAACAGATTTAACGTCCTCCAAAATTGTGGTTAAGTTTTTGTAAGTGCATTGTTCGTATTTTCGCCGCTAATGTTTATTAGAGCATTAAACCTGTTTTCTGGTGCCTGAAATAATATTTGAAAACTGTAAAACTGGTAACAGGTACAATAAGAAAGGGCCTTAAAAAGGTGTATCAAATAATTTTTTAAAATCTCAACATCCTTTATGGGTGGAGTAAATTTTTTTTATGCTACAAACAGCCGAAGACATCCGCTTGCTAAATGAAAAAATAAATCATGCAGCGGGTTTTGTAACCAGGATAAATGATGAATTAAGTAAGGTGATTGTTGGTCAGCACGGCATGATCGAAAGGTTGATGATTGGGCTGTTAAGCAATGGTCATGTATTGCTGGAAGGTGTACCAGGACTTGCAAAAACACTGGCCATCAAATCGCTGGCACAGGCCATCCATGCCAATTTCAGCCGTATTCAGTTTACACCCGATTTGCTGCCCGCTGATGTAATAGGTACTATGATTTATAACCAGGCAAAGAATGAATTTATGGTTCGAAAGGGCCCCATCTTTTCCAACTTTATTTTGGCAGATGAAATAAACAGGGCACCTGCAAAAGTGCAGAGTGCTTTATTGGAAGCGATGCAGGAACGCCAGGTAACCATCGGCGATACTACCTTTAAATTAGATGAGCCATTTTTAGTATTGGCTACTCAAAACCCCATCGAACAGGAAGGGACCTACCCATTACCCGAAGCCCAGGTAGACCGGTTTATGTTAAAGGTGGTGATTGATTATCCAACCAAACCCGAAGAACAATTGATTATTCGTCAGAATACGCTGGGGCTTTCTTTCCCCCCAATTTACCCGGTTGCATCAACCAGCGAAATTTTAACTGCCAAGGAATTGGTACGCCAGGTGTACATGGATGAGAAAGTGGAGAATTACATCCTTGATATCGTTTTTGCTACCAGGTATCCTGATAAATACAACCTGCCTAAATTGAAACCCCTGATAAGTGTGGGCGGTTCACCAAGAGCAAGTATTAACCTGGCATTGGCTGCAAAGGCCTATGCATTTTTAAATAAACGCGGTTATGTAATTCCCGAAGATGTTAGAAGCATTTGCAAAGATGTATTGCGGCATCGGATTGGATTGACATACGAAGCAGAAGCGGAGAATGTAAATGTGGAAATGATTATTAATGAAATATTGAGGGTGGTGAATGTGCCGTAAAGAACTCACCCCATCTCCGAAGGAGGGTACTAAAAAGAGTCTGATATTTTGGGGATTTTCATTTAAAGTACATGCATAATTAATATATTTTTATCCTTGTTTAAAAAGAAAAAAGATATCAATCCAAATACTTTTCTAAATCCTCTTGAGGCTAACGGAGGTAGTATCCTAACTACCGAAGAAATTTTACGAAAGGTAAAGGAGCTTGAAATTAAGAGCAAGAAAATAACCACTCATTTGTTTACAGGTGAGTATCATTCTGCTTTTAAGGGAAAGGGAATGAGCTTTAGAGAAGTGAGGGAGTATTATGCAGGTGATGATGTACGGTTTATTGATTGGAATGTAAGCGCAAGATTCAGCCACCCGTTTACGAAGGTATTTGAAGAGGAACGGGAGCTGACGGTTTATTTATTGGTTGACATAAGTGCCAGTAATCTATTTGGAACCGTTCATTCCCGAAAGCGTGACATACTCACTGAAATAGGTGCTGTATTAACTTTCAGCGCTATTAATAACAATGATAAAGTGGGCGCTATTTTTTTTAGTGATAAAATTGAAAAATACATTCCACCCAAAAAAGGCCGGCAACATGCACTCTATATCGTGCGACAGTTACTTACTGCCGAGCCTGTAGGGAAGAGTACCAATATGGAAGAAGCGATTAAGTTTTTTAACAAGGCGTCTCACCAGAAAAGTATTGCTTTTCTATTAAGCGATTTTGTTGATGCAGTATATGAAAATGACCTGAAGGTAATTGGCGGCAGGCATGATGTGATTGGTTTGAGAATTTACGATAAGATGGATATGCAATTGCCCGAAGCTGGCCTATTACAGGTGCAGGATCTGGAAACCGGCAAACAGCAATGGATTGACAGTAATGATGCCATGGTTCAGTACACATACAAACAGCGGTTTATGGAGCAAAGCGAAATATGTAAGAACTATTTTCGCAAAGCAGGCGCCGACCTGTTGCACATACGAACCGATGAAGATTATGTGAAAATTCTACAACAGTTTTTTATCAAAAGAAGCTAACTATTCAAACGGTGGTTCGTCCAGTATTTATTTTGGAAACATTCTTTAATTGATAATGCGGATAATTTTTAATGATAACAGAATACTTGAAAATGGATAAGGTGAAAATGCGGATGTTTTTTTTAACAGTAGTAATGGCCTGTTTTTCATCTCTGTTATCTTATGGTCAGCCAATAGTAAAAACGGGTGTTGATAAAAATGAAATATTGATTGGGGATCAATTTAAACTGACTATTGAAGCCAGTTTTTCTCCGGATGCGTTTAAATTAAACTGGCCTGTAATTCCAGATTCTTTAGCTCATTTTGAAGTAATCAGCAGGACTAAGATGGATTCTTTGTACAGCAACAACACCTTTACCGGTGTAAGGCAAACGATTACATTAACCAGCTTTGATTCCGGTAAATGGGTATTGCCATCTTTTTTAGTCAACATGGTTCCGGTAAATGGAGATGCTGCTTATAATTTTTTCACCGATTCGGTTCCAATCACAGTTTCGTTTTCTACTTCCGACACAACAAATGTTTTAAGAGATATCAAACCCATCAGGGAAGTAGAAACCATTAATCCATTGTGGTATTGGATAGGAGCGGGTGTTTTAGTGATCGCATTGATCATCTTTTTAATATGGTTTTACAGGCATTGGAAAAGGAATAAAGGTTCTCTTTCGTTACAAACAAAATCCAGTGCGTATGATGAAGCAATGATCGAACTGGAGAAATTAAGATCTCATAATTTTTCCGATGCCGGCGCTTTGAAAATCGTACATACCAAAATGGGGGAGATATTGAAGCGGTACATGTCACGTATACAAAACAGTAATTATCAAAATAAAACTACCGGCGATATATTGATATTGCTACGTGACCAGGTTGAGGATAATGACATGCTGTTTAAAGCAGCCGCCAGTCTGCGTTGTAATGATGCGGTTAAGTTCGCGAAATATTTACCACCATCATCCGAAAGTGAAATGTGTTTGCAAGCAATAAAAGAAGCAATATATACCATACAACAAGCCAAAAACGAAAAAGCAAAAAATAACAACCTGAAATCTACTTTGCCAAATGCAAAGAGCAAGGGTAGTTAAAAGTAACAGTAAACAACAAACAGCAAATTTAAAAACATTACACATTTGTTTTCCGACTATTTAGATACCATCAGTTTTGCCCAATCAGGATTATTATGGCTTGCCTTATTACTTCCGGTAATGATCTTTTGGTATGTAAAAAACAACAACAGGCAACAGGCAGGGATAAGGGTTTCTTCCCTTAAAAATTTTAAAGGAATTACTTCATGGAAAAATTTATTCCGTCATGTACCATTTGTATGCAGGGTTTTGGCATTGGCATTTATCATTATTGCATTGGCAAGGCCTCAAACGAAAAATGATGAACAACAGGTGGAAGGGGAAGGGGTGGATATCATATTATGTATTGATGTAAGCGGTAGCATGACTGCTCAGGATTTTACACCCAACCGAATGGAAGCAGCAAAAGCAGTTGCAGCAAACTTTGTTGAACAGAGACTGACAGACCGGATTGGAGTTGTAATTTTTTCCGGCGAAAGTTTTACCCAATGCCCGCTTACAACTGATAAGTCTGTTTTAAAATCGGCCATAGAAAATATCCGCAATGGCTTATTGGAAGATGGCACTGCCATTGGAGACGGCCTTTCAACAAGTATTGATCGTTTGCGTACCAGCAAGTCGAAAAGCAAAGTGGTCATTTTATTAACCGATGGCGAAAATAATGGAGGGTTAATTGGCCCTGACAATGCCAAAGAAATAGCCAAAGCATTTAAGGTAAGGGTTTATACAATTGGTGTTGGTACAGAGGGATATGCCCCTTTCCCGATCAAAACCGAACTTGGGGTGATTATTCAACAGCAAAAAGTGACTATTGACGAAAAGTTGCTGAAGGCAATTGCCGGTGAAACAGGGGGTAAATATTTTAGGGCGAAAGATAATACCGGTTTAGAAAACATCTACAAAGAAATTGATAATCTTGAGAAATCGAAAGTTGAAATTTCAACAGTCACCAGATTTACAGAAAAGTTTTTTCCTTATGTAATGATTGCTTTATGCTTTTTGTTAATCGAATTGGTGCTTCGCTTTACTATTCTCAAAAAGTTTCCTTAGATTAATGGTTTCAAAATCGCCGGTCCATTATTAGTTCGTTTCCACCCCAGTTAAGCTTTGCATGCTGATGTTATTTTTTCCTATAATGACGATTTTAATTTATAACATAATTAAAGTTCATTAATGGTATGCGGTAAAAGAGGGCGACGCAACAATGTTCCTTCTTGCTTCGTTGCCCGGACAAAAAAAAGCACAACAAAAAAAGGCAAAATATATGGCTCAATTTTTTTAAGCCATCAATTCATTTTTATTAGTGAGATTTGCAATCTATGATGGCAACAGTTTATAAAAGTACCGGAAGCTGGTACATTGTGCAGGATGATGAGGGTAAAATATTTAATGCCCGTATAAAAGGGAAATTTAAGATTGATAACATCACGTCTACCAATCCAATAGCAGTAGGCGATGTGGTGCTTGCCGATATGGAAAATGAATTGGAAAATACATTAACCATCACGGATATCGCCCCACGTAAAAATTACATTACCCGCTCATCACCCCACAACAGGAACCAGCATCATATCATTGCTTCTAACCTCGATCAGTCACTGCTATTCGCTACTTTAAAAGATCCCAAAACATCACTTGGTTTTATCGACCGTTTCCTGATCACTTCCGAAGCATACCATGTGCCATCGATCATTGTATTTAATAAATCGGATTTGTATAAAGAAAAGGAGAAAGAAAAATTTGCAGACATAAAAGAAATTTACGAAGCCATCGGTTACAAGGTACAATTGATGAGCATTGAAATGAATGATGGGGTAGAAGAAGTGAAAAACCTGCTAAAAGATAAAACTACTTTATTAAGCGGGCATTCAGGCGTTGGAAAATCATCCTTTATCAATATTGTATTTCCGGAGCTTCGGTTGCGAACGCAGGATGTAAGCGGCTGGAGTGGTAAAGGTTTGCATACTACTACTTTTGCGGAAATGTTTAACCTGTCATTTGGTGGAAGGGTGATTGATACACCGGGTATCAGGGAACTTGGGTTGGTGGATATCTCAAAACAGGAACTTTCCCACTACTTCCCTGAAATGAGGGCACTCATAAACGATTGTCAGTTCAATAACTGTATGCATATCAATGAGCCGGGCTGTGCAGTAAAAGAAGCTGTTAACGCAGGCACTATACATCCTGATAGGTACTATAGTTATTTAAATATTCTCGAAAGTATTGAAAAGAAAACGTACTGATATTTTCAATAAGCCCTGCTTTCCAAAAAGTGAGCAACTTCCAATACTATATTGTTTTCCTGCAATATGCTTTTTACATGCTGTGGAAAAACAGACACACCGTTAAAAACATTGTAGTGTAGTGTGAGTACCTGGTTTTTATATTTAAAATCCCAGTCTAAATTATCTGCATCGTCTACCTGGTTCAGGAAATTTACATGTAACTCCGATGACAATGTTTCTGCTATTGCGTAAAATTTGGAAATGCCGCAGTTGTCGTCAATAACAGCTTCTGTATTGCCGTGTTTGGTTTTTAAATGATAGCACATGGGATTTTATCTTTATCGGTTTGGGTATTGGGTTACAACGATTCGCAATTCAATAAACTCTTATTTGGCTTTTTTAGTATATTTCATCAAACATTTATTAAGCTTTTACGGCTGGTATGCCGCATTTTCAACAATCCGGATGTATGCAAACAAGGCTATCAACCGTTTATACTGCTAACAATTATCTATAACTGTGCGCTGGCTTAGTAACTCTTCTTTCCTTTATATTTTGACTGTTTAACATTTGCACCTGATGCGATTTTTTGATCTGTGCTTAATTCACCGGGTTGGGGGCTACCCGGGCATCCATATTTTTCTTTCTTTTGAAAAATAAAGCATCCGCTTAAGAGCGTAATACATGCAACAACAACAATATATTTTCTCATAGTCTGAAAATAAATCTTTTTCAATTACAAACAAAACTCAGCACAAGCTATTGAATATTATGCTCCTGTATTATCCTTCTTCAAGGTTTAGGGGCAAACCATCCGCTGTACATGAGGTAGTTATTGGCAATCCTGTTTATTTCTCCGTTTATCAAATCCTGGCTGATATCCTTAACCTTTTTTGCTGGCACGCCGGCATAAATACATCCCGGTTCAATTACGGTATTTTCAAGCACCACGGCGCCCGCTGCTATTATACAATTGGTTCCTACCTTTACATTGTCCATCACAATTGCCCCCATACCTACCAACACATTGTCATCAATAACGCATCCGTGTACAATTGCATTGTGCCCGATGCTAACATTATTTCCAATAATGGCTTTGGTTTTTTCGTATGTACAGTGAATTACTGCGCCATCCTGCACATTTACTTTATTGCCTATCCGGATGCTGTTTACATCGCCCCGGATTACCGCATTAAACCATACACTACAGTCGTTGCCCATTATTACATCGCCCACAATGGTAGCATTAGGAGCTATAAAACAATTGTTGCCCATGGTTGGCAAAACACCTTTTACCGGAAGAATTAATGGCATGAGTTTTAATTTTTACCGCCTGAGGTTTTGTAAACCCTGTCGGAAGCTGGTTGAATTTTTATTGAACAAGCTGTTGAATTGCTTGGCATCGTCATTGTATCATTATAATCTATGCTTTTTGAACCCATTTTTCCAGCAAACTTTTTTTGGGTTAATTTATGCAAACGGTGAACGTTTAATTAACTCAAACAGCATCAACAAATACTTTGCTTTAGATTATAGTCAATTAAAAATTGAAATTCGTGTTTTATTTTTAAAAACAAATATCAAACTTTCTTAACGAAATTTGCAGTCTATGAATCAACGCCAGTTATTTCTGAATCATGTGGGCCAAACATCCGAAGCACCTTTAGCGCTGGAAATTGTAAAAGCCAGCGGCTGCACTATGTGGGATGTCAACGGAAAAACATACATTGATTTGATTGCGGGCATCAGTGTTTGTAATGTAGGCCACTGCCATCCAAAAGTGATAGAGGCAATTAAAAAGCAAGTGGATGATTACATGCACATCATGATATACGGAGAGCTGGTGGAAAGTCCCCAGGTAGCCTACGCAAAAAAGCTTACCGATCATTTACCTGCATCACTTAATTCGGTTTTTTATACTGCCAGCGGAAGCGAAGCTACGGAAGGCGCCATGAAACTGGCCAAACGTTTCACCGGAAGAACACAAATTATCAGTTTCAAAAATTCATACCACGGTAGCACGCAAGGCGCATTAAGCATCATGGGGGATGAGTATTGGCGAAATGCATTTCGTCCTCTTTTACCGGATGTGATGCAACTGAATTATAATTCATTTGAAGATTTAGAAAATATCACAGAAAGAACCGCTTGTGTTGTTGCTGAAACTGTTCAAGCCGAAGCCGGTGTGCTGAAGCCTCAAAATGGCTGGCTCCTGGCATTAAGTAAACGCTGCACCGCAACAGGTACATTGCTCGTGTTAGATGAAATACAATGCGGTTTCGGGCGCAATGGCAGTTTGTGGGCATTTCAGCAATTTGGTGTGGTACCGGATATATTGTTATTGGGCAAAGCATTGGGCGGTGGCATGCCACTTGGAGCATTTATTGCCGATAAAAAGATCATGGATTCTTTTACCCATAATCCTGTTTTGGGCCATATCAATACTTTTGGTGGTCATCCTGTTTGCTGTGCCGCCGGGCTGGCGGCATTTAATGTGTTGCTGGAAGAACGATTAGTTGAAGGCGTAAAAGAAAAGGAACAGCTTTTTCTTTCACTGCTGGTTCACCCTGCGATAAAATCGGTACATAGTTGCGGACTAATGATATCGGTAGAATTTGAAAGCTTCGATTTCAATAAAAAAGTAATTGATTCATTAATAGAACGGGGCGTTTTTACTGACTGGTTTTTATTTGCTGCAGGTTCTTTGCGGATAGCGCCGCCACTTGTTATAAGTGATGAGGAGATACGGATTGCCTGCAATCATATATCGGAGGTGTTGAAAAGCATTGACATCTGATGAGCCACCTCACCAGTACTTAATAGATGGTGGTGGCTCCAGGCAGATGAGGTTTGTGGCTGCATTACCAATGTATAAATTTTCCGTCATTGGTTTCCTGATAAACTTTCGCTACCAGCATTTTCAATTATTACTCCACGCTTAAAAATATTTCTTGTCAATATCACTTAATTCAGTTTACTTTGTAATTCAAAGTGCTTTTTATGAGTAATGAACAACAATCACTGGATGATCTGCAACACATCAAACGCATGATGGAACGAAGCAGTCGTTTTATAAGCCTGAGTGGATTTAGCGGGATAGCCGCAGGAATCTGCGCCCTGTTGGGTGCCTGGTTTGCCAATCAAAAAATACATTGTTGGGTAAAGGGCAATTGTACAATGGATGGACTGATTGATATGGGCGGTATAAAATTGCTCAATGACTTACTTTGGATCGCCACCATTACTTTTTTAAGCGCTTTTATTTCAGCATTCTTTTTTACTTACCTGCGCAGCAGGAAAAATAATATCCCCATGTGGGGTGCCGCAACCATCCGTTTGTTTTGGAATACCGTTATTCCAATTACAGTTGGGGGCATTTTCCTCATCCGTATGATGCAGTTGGGCGAATATGAATTGGTAGCACCTGGTTGCTTAATTTTTTATGGCTTGGCCCTGGTGAATGCAAGCAAGTACACATTGGGCGAAATCAGGTACCTGGGTTATGGCCAACTTGCTTTGGGAATAATGAATCTCTGGAACGTTGGGTATGGCCTGCACTTCTGGACCATGGGTTTTGGCGTATTGCACATTGTATATGGAATATGGATGTGGTACAAATATGAGAGACTGAATTAGACATTAGCAATTAGCAAATTATCATGAACCCGATCAAGGACTTAAATAAAATTTTTGACAGCCGTATTCGCCTGGGCATCATGAGTGCCTTGATGGTAAATGCGCAAGTAAACTTTAATGAGCTAAAGGAGTTACTGGATATAACCGATGGAAACCTGGCAAGCCACCTTAAAACGCTGGAGGAGTCCGGAACGATTAAAGTTCAAAAGGGGTTTATCGGGCGAAAAACCAATACCACTTATTCGGTTACCAAAGCGGGTGAAAAGGCTTTTAAGGCACATATAGCAGCTCTCGAGGCAATGATAAAATCAACTAAATAATTTTTTTTGTACTTATACTTTGAAATGCAAAGCACTTTTAATAAATGAAGTTTATCAAGTCAATATTTTTAAGTTTTACCATTTGGATTTTAACTGCATTGCTGAATGCATTGTTGAGCGGGGCAATCTTATCTTTCACAGGGTTAAACCAATGGCCTGGTGCATTATTGCTAGCCTTTGTTTTTACCCTGGTCTTTTCTGTTCCCGGGATGTTCATTTTCTGGATTGTGCTGCTTACCAATTGGAATGATGCAATTTTGTTTCGCATAATGTTAAGGACAGGCTTTATAATATCGGGCTTATCATCGTTACTGCTTCTAATTGTTCCGGACAATGATGTAAAGGCACATTTTTTCTTATTATCTTTTTGCGTGGTAGTAGCTGCCATTGCATCCATCATGGTTCATCATCCCATCATTCAATCAGTCTGTAGAAATAAAACTGAATATCATGTATAGTTTAATTGTGAACCTGCGTTCTAAACTACTGGTGTTTTTAACCCATCACATGGCATTGCCATTACTGAAATTAATTCGCTCACCTCAAAAATTTCAGCACACTAAAGAGGCGTTGCACCAGTTGCCGGAAGGTACATTGGGGAATGAACTGGTATTGATGTTGGATGAGAAAAACCTGAAACTGCTTCCCTATTATGCCAAACATGATATCAAACATATCCTGTTGCAGTATGATACTACTGATGAGGGAGAAGTTTGTCTGCAATGCTTTATGTTAGGTAACAAACATCTCTCTTTCCCGGTCGTGGCCACCGTTGTTTATGGCATAATAACAATGCCCGAATACTGGAGCAGCTTGAGAAAGGCTTACAAACGTGGTAGCCGTTGCAAGCCTATTGAACACTGGCAATGGTTTACACTGCTTGATCAGCCTGTTCATTTACTCAGGCAAAAACTTGATTGTGAACTGGCCATAAGCAATTGTGAATCTTCAATGGAAAGAATGAAAATTTCATAAGTGTGTGAGAATTCTCTTTTGAGCATTCATCATTCAATGTAATTTACTTAAGTCCTTTCCTCACCTTTTGAGAGGATCAAAGTGAGGTCAAACATGCAAAAAATCTTAAGTAAAAGACATTGATTCATCATTTACCAAATGGTCCATCATTTAATTATTCAGATAGATAAAAAGTCAAATAAATGAAAAAGGAATCCGTTAAACTGCTGCTGGTTACTACCGGTGCTATATTATTCAATATTATTTTCTGGAATGAAAAAATTGCTGTCAACTCCGTTTTGTTTGATGTATTTGTGTTATGGTCCGTTTTCTATTTGTACCCTTCAGCCTTTCGCAGTTCTTTAATGAAATGGTTGTTGGCAGCCCATATTGTTACCCTTGCAACCGTTGTCATTCACAACACTTATTTGAGCAAACTCGCATTCTCTGCTACCTTATTGTTGCTGGTAGCGTTTAGCCAATACCTGCACCGTTCTGTATGGTATGCAAGCGCTTCTGCATTGATGAATTATTTACTGGTTATTCCTTCTCTGTTTACAAATATTCAGCAGGTAAAATCGATTAAATTTAATTTGTATGTTGTAAAAAGGTTCATTCGCTTTTTAGTGATTCCTTTGCTGTTGCTTTTTATATTTTTCCTGCTGTATAATTATGCCAATACTATTTTTAAAAGTCTGCTGCATGATATAGGTGTAGCATTGGAGCTTTTTTTTGGCCGTGTTTTTACCTGGTTTAGTTGGCAGCGGTTTGGTTTTTTATTTTTGGGTTTGTTTGTTACTGCGGGGCTGTTATTAAAAAGCCGTGTCAACTGGTTTTCGGAAGCAGACAATAAAAAGGCAAACGATTTGAGCAGGGTGAAAAATGAACTGGTAAAGTGGAAACAAACAGGATGGTTTGATTTGCTGTCCTTGATAATGGGTAGGTACGCAAGTGGTGTACTAGCTTTGCGTAATGAAAACAAAACCGCCATTATCAGTTTGTTTTTATTGAATCTCCTGCTGCTTGTAATCAATTGTGTAGATATCATATACGTTTGGTTTGGTTTTACCTATAGCAATGATATCAACCTCAGCGAATATGTACATGAAGGAATTGGACTGTTGATATTTTCTATTTTATTGGCGATCATTTTATTGCTGTTCTTCTTTAGAGGGAACCTGAATTTCTACAAGCTAAATAAATGGCTGCGATTGGGCGCTTATGCATGGTTACTGCAAAATGCAGTGCTGGCGATATCGGTATTATTTAGAGATTACTATTATATTGAACATTTCGGACTGGCATATAAGCGCATTGGAGTATTAATATTTCTGTTGTTGGTACTTTCTGGTTTAGTTACTGTTTTTATAAAGATTCATCAACGCAAAACGACGTACTACTTATTAAGGGTAAATGCCTGGTTTGCCATTATTATATTGATCGTAGCATCCTGTATTCATTGGGATGAAACCATCGCCAAATATAATCTTGCAAGGAAGAATACCATTGAACTGGACATAAATTTTTTACTGACTTTATCTGATAAAGTATTGCCTGTGTTGGAAAAAAATATGGATGCGCTGGATAGAAAAGTTGCGACTGATACCAATAAGAAAGGATCAATGCTTTATCGCTCATCTCTTACACCGAAGCAGGTTTTTGAAGAACGGAAACTTAATTTTTACAATCAGCAAAAAGCATATACCTGGCTATCGTGGAATGTGGCCGATGATGAGATAAAAAGCGAACTCAGTGCATTGGAAAAAGTACACAGTTCAACTATCATTCATTAAAGGAAAGCATTGTAATGATGGTGTCGTAAAAATTGAGTTGGAAAGGCTCTGCCTGACGTATATTTATAAGTGCAATACGCCATGGCATGCAGGTGGCTCATAAACTTAAATTGATCATTTTAGGGCCGGTAATAAATAGAAGTACTTTATTTAAAATGCGAAGTCACATTTATTTCTAATTTAAAAAAGTAAATTATGAAACTGCAGTGGTTTAAAAACTCGGATAGATATATACCATTAGCACCGGTGAATATATAGTAACTTTATTAGCCGTAATTTTTATGATACCGGTTACAATGGAAATTGTTCGAAACGGGCAATCCGTGTCTGATGATCTGTATCAGTTGTTTGTGAACTGCACCTGCACTGCGTTTTGGTGGAAATGGGTTACAGCAAAATCAAGCTTGTAAAATCATCAACACAACAATAATGTTTTATTTAACAATAGTTATATGATGAAACTGGTAAGATCTTTTGATTACGCCTGGCAAGGTATTCTGTTCTGCATTAAAACACAGCTAAATTTCAGGATTCATTTGGTTGTATTGTCGATGGTAATCACCGTCGGATTTATTTTAAATGTCAGTATTACAGAATGGCTTTTTATAATTGGATGTTCCATGCTGGTATTGGCACTCGAATTGCTAAATACTGCAATTGAAAAACTATGTGATACCATTTCTACTGAAATACAGCCTGAAATAAAAATTATAAAGGATGTGTCAGCCGCAGCGGTTTTGTTGAGTGCTGCCGGAAGTGTGGTTACTGGCATCATTATTTTTTTTCCTAAAATTATGCAGCTCTTAAAATAAAATTATTACCGATGATGAAATTATCAAATGTGCAAAAAATACTGGCAGTATTTATCGCATTTATCACCTGCATGATTTTTTTCAGAATGATCTATTCAGGAACGTTTAGGTTTATTTTCCTTTTATGGAATTTATTTTTAGCCTGGATACCTTTCCAGGTAAGTTTGTATCTCTCCGGTAAAAAAGATGGTAGAAAATGGGTGCAGATTTTTTTATTGGCGGTTTGGCTATTATTTTTCCCGAATGCATTATACATCATTACAGACCTGGTTCACCTGGAGGGCAAAACCACTGTGCCTGTTTGGTATGATGCAGTGCTGTTATTTACTTCTGCAATTGCCGGACTGATGATGGCCTTTGCTTCTTTATATAAAGTCGAGGCGTGTTTCAGTAAACGATTGAGCAACTCCGCTACCAACAAATTGGTGTTGCTTTGCTTATTTTTAGGCTCTTTTGGCGTATACCTGGGCAGGTTTCTTAAGTTGAACAGTTGGGACATCGTCACAAATCCATCGGAACTGGTTAAAGAAATAGCTTTGCGTTTATTCTTCCCGATTGAGTATTATCGAACCTGGGCCATTACTTTGTTACTCACCAGTCTATTTAGCCTTTTGTATTTTGCAATAAGGAGGCTTTCTGCAAAACATATCGCATTAAACAAAGACAGTGTTATCCAAAACGGGTGATAAGTGTTATCAACAGCCAAATGGATATCCTTCTATAAACGGGCTGGAAAAAGAGAGCAGGAGGTGCTGTGATAAGTAGACCTGAATTGGTGTCGGCCTTTTAATAATATTTTTTCACATCCTGATTGCTGTAGGTTTTAATAGTATTTTCCTGGCTTTTAAACTGGAAAATAATTTTAAAGAGGCAACTAAAAATAATGCCTGGTAATTCTCCACAACTATTTGGGATCACCTGATCATATAAACTATTTTTTAAACCAATAATTAATGCTCACTTTTGCAGGGTAATCAATCTATATTTAACGGCCGGCCCACATTATAGGAAAGGTTAAAAAAATATCATTCACGTGACAGGCGTATTTAAATCCAATAATCCGTATAATACATTTTTGTTATTGGTGTATGGTCTGCTTTTAAAGTTGCCAATGTTTTTGCACCCGGTGGTTCCTGTTTCACAACAAACGGACGGCTTTCTGTTCAAAGCTATTTTATTTCAGCTATCGGGTGTTGGTAAAGCCTTACCGCTCATTTACCCGTTGATTGCATTTTTAATGTTATTTACCCAGGCCATTACGTTTAATGGTTTAGTGAATGACCAGCGACTGATGCAGAAGGCCAATTACCTTACTGCGATGGGGTATTTGTTATTTACTTCTCTTTTTACGGAATGGAATATTTTATCGGCCCCATTAATAATAAATAGTTTATTGATTTGGGTATGGTTACGTATGAGTAAGCTGCAGAATGACCAAAATCCCAAGACATCCCTTTTTAACATTGGAATAGCGATCGGGTTGTGTTCATTCTTTTATTTTCCCTCCATTGCATTTGCATTACTCATTGTTTTTGGATTATTGGTTACAAGAGCATTTAAAATATCAGAATGGATGGTTGCGTTGCTTGGAATTATTTCACCGTACTATTTTTTATTAGCCTATGTGTTTATTGCAGACAAATGGCAGGGCTATCACTTTCCCGGCGTAGCCGTTACTATTCCCCATTTAAATGAATCAAGATGGTCATGGGCTGCAATTATCATTGTATTGTTAATGGGGGTGATTGGGGTATACCATATTCAGCAAAATTTTCGCCGCCAACTGGTGCAGGCACGTAAAAGCTGGAACCTTATTTTTTTATACCTGTTAATCTCGTTGTTTATTCCTTTTATTAATGCCTCGCATTCTTTTGTTTACTGGATATTGTGTGCGGTACCCATAGCAGTAATTGCTGCCGCAGGGTTTTTGTATCCTACCAATAAGTGGTTCCCACTTGTTTTACATTGGCTAATGGTGGCACTTGTGGTAACAATACATTTCCTTGGGTAAAAAATTAAAAAGGTATTTGTATTTTTGTAAAATAAATAAAGATTACACGAACTGATAATGACCCAGCTGCATAATTCGGGTAATTGGTGAATTTATATTCGTATGGCAACAAATTATTAATCACAAATCAGTAATATGAAATTTGGCGTTGTAGTATTTCCAGGGAGTAATTGCGACAGGGATGTAATAGAGGCCCTTCGATCCGATCTAAAGCAGGAAGTAATTGAACTTTGGCATAAGGATAATGATTTGAGTATGTTTGATATCGAAGATTGTATTGTGTTGCCTGGTGGATTCAGTTACGGCGACTATCTCCGTTGCGGGGCGATTGCAAGATTTAGTCCCATGATGCAAAGTGTAATAGAGTTTGCGAATAAAGGAGGCAAGGTGCTGGGTATCTGCAACGGGTTCCAGATATTATGTGAAAGTGGATTACTGCCGGGTGTGTTATTACGCAACAGTCACCAGCAATTTACCTGCAAAAATGTTTACATAAAAGAGGCTGCCGCAGTTAGCTGCGAAGCATTGAAAATTCCGGTCGCTCATGGAGAGGGGAGATATTTTGCGGATGATAAAACTTTGGAAGAATTAGAAATGCACCGCCAGATCATATACCGGTATTGTGATGAGCACTGTACCGTAAATTCAGAAAGCAACCCCAATGGGGCAATCCACAATATAGCCGGTATTTGTAACAAAGAAAGAAATGTTTATGGTATGATGCCTCACCCGGAAAGGGCCTGTAATGCCTACCTTGGAAATGAAGATGGCCGAAAGGTATTCGCCCACCTTTTTCAGCTAAACTAATGTTAAATGAAACTAAAGTGCCGGGGTTGACAATTCTTTGGCAGTCTGAATGGTAACTTTGTTTAAAATAAGTGATTAACATGAAGCAATTAACCTTTATATTTTTAATAATGTTACTATTTGGAGTGGCAAATGCGCAGCAAAAAATAAGCTGGTCTTATTCTGCTAAGAAGTTGCCCAATAATAAGTACGAGATACACATCATTGCAACGCCTCCCCCTGGCTGGCATATTTATTCACAACTTACACCTGATGGCGGGCCAGTGCCAACTACTTTTAAGTTTAGTAAAAATGCATTGGTGATGGTGCAAAGCAAAATGAATGAAAAAGGAAAAGTGGTTAGTTATTTCGACAAAAACTTTAAAGTGGATGTGAAATATTTTGAAGGAAAAGCTGATTTTGTGCAGGTGGTAACTGTAAAAGGGAATATTAAAACAAATATCAGCGGTGAAGTAGAATCAATGATTTGTAATGACAGAACCTGTATGCCACCATCCACCGAAAAATTTAATATAGCCCTGAATTAAATTGACAATTTTAATAATGCTGAAAAATAAACTGGGTTTAATACTATTTTCTGCTACTATTTTTTTATCGCTTTCCTTAACTGCACAGGTCAAAACGCCTGTGCAGTTTAGTTTTGATAAACAGGATAAAGGCAATGGGGAGTTCGTTTTAAGAATCAAGGCTTTGCCTGCCAAAGGTGTGCAGCTTTTTTCTATAAAAAAAATAGGTGGTGACCTTCCCGTTAATTCCACTATTGGTTTTGATTCTACCATTATAAAATATTTAAAGGATAGCCTTACAGAAACCGGCTCGCTGAAAACTTCCCCTGACCCGGCTCTTAATAATGTTGTTATAAAGTTCTATACAGATTCAGTAGAATGGCAGCAAAAAATTCAATTGACTGCGGGTGATAGTATTCGGGTAAAGGGCAATATCAGTTACTATTATAAAAAAGGTGAAAGTATTGAATCAGGCGAAGAACCCATTTCGATGCAATTTCAATTTAAGCAGGATGCCCCAAAAGAACTGGTGGCTAACAGCTCTGGTAGTTTGCAGGCAAAGTCAATGTGGACTTTGTTATTGGCTGGCATTGTTGCCGGTCTGATAGGGTTCTTAACACCTTGCGTGTATGCATTGGTTCCTATTACCATTAGTTTTTTTACGAAAAGAAGTAAGACTAAGATACAAGGCAAAAAGAATGCACTTTTTTATTCCATTTCAATTATTTTGATTTATACACTTGTGGGCGCATTGGTGGCTACTGTTTTGCCCAAAAATGCGCTCAATAATTTATCTACCAATTGGATATTTAATGTTTTTCTTTTCCTTCTATTCATCATTTTCGGTGCCTCTTTTTTAGGCGCCTTCGAAATAAACCTTCCCGCATCCTGGTCAAATAAAATTGATAGCAAGGCAGGCATTGGCAGCTACTCGGGCATATTTTTTATGGCTTTAACGCTAGTGATTGTTTCCTTCAGTTGTACCGGCAATTTTGTCGCATCTCTGTTGGGCCTTTCAACCGCGGCTGGAAAAATGGCGCCTGTTGTAGGGATGTTTGGCTTTGGTTTTGGGCTTGCACTGCCATTTGCCATCTTTGCCTTTTTTCCCTCCATGCTGAGTTCATTGGGGAAAAGCGGGGGCTGGCAAAATGCATTAAAAGTAGTGCTTGGTTTCCTGGAGTTGGCGTTGGCATTAAAATTTTTAAGCAATGCAGATCTGGACAAAGGCTGGAGAATACTCGATAGGGAAGTGTTTATTGTGCTATGGATCGTTATTTTCTTTTTATTGGGAATGTATTTATTGGGTAAAATACTTTTCAAAAATGATAGTGAGCGGCCGAAGAATGATTTTGGTATTGATTATGTTTCGGTTCCAAGATTATTCCTTGCGATTATTTCTTTTTCTTTCGCAATTTATCTGGTACCCGGTCTTTGGGGTGCTCCATTAAAGGCAGTTTCTGCTTTTGTTCCACCAATGGGAACCCAGGATTTTAATGTAGTAAGCAGTGCGAATACGACCATATCTTCTTCTAAAATTGAGGAAAATAATAATGGCCTGGCGAAACCTCCCCAGAAATACGTAGCGGATTTAAAAAAATATGAACCCGGTGCGGCCATCAACAACAAACTAGTTATTTATTATGATTATGATGAGGCATTGGCTGCTTCAAAAGCATTGAATAAACCATTGATGATTGATTTTACAGGTATTCAATGCGTAAACTGTCGGGAGTTTGAATCAAAAATTTGGAGTGATATTGAAGTGGGGCGAAGAATGAAAAATGATTTTGTTGTGGCATCTTTATTCAGCGATTATAATGCGGAATTACCGGATGAAGAAAAGAAATTTTCATCATTATTAAATGCTAAAATTGAAACTGTTGGCGACAAGTATGAAGATCTGCAACAACAACTAATCAAAGCTTCCGGTCAGCCCAATTATGTTTTTGTGGATGAAAATGGCAATTTATTGATAGATGGTGGATACGGTTATGACGCGACCCAAGGGCCAAAAGAATTTATTGCTCATTTGGATAAGGTAAAGAACTTGTATAAAAACCGGCCTGCCCCCTAGCCACATGAAGGTGGAGTTGAAGTCGCTGCTTTATTTGATATTTCTCACTACTTTACTGGATATAAAAGAATGCGCAACGCCTTCTAAAAACCTGCAATAATTATCCTTTTGGTTAAAACTTGTCTACTTTTAAAGCGATTAGTCAAAATCATCGGGAACTCACCCGGATAACGTTTTACTTTCAGCATAATTTAAAAGGCCCGCCAGGATGTCAATGAGCTTCCGACTTATGCCATCGGCAATATGATTTGAGGGATAAAATGTGCTGTTCAAATTCTCTTTTACTTGGGTTGACTAGCTTAAAAAAAAGCCCTCCAATCTGGAGGGCTTGTATTTTATTTATTTTTAAGTTGAAATGTAGACTATTTCGAAGAAGTGAATCTTGCAAAACTTAATAAAATTCACCTGATCTTTAATTGATCGGTGTGAGAGCAATTCGTAAGTAAGCAACTGGGTTTATAATGCAATTTGCTTTTCAGTCATCATTTTACGCATGTTGATCAAACCATACCGCATACGGCCCAAAGCTGTATTGATACTACATTTAGTAAGATCAGCGATTTCTTTAAAACTTAAATCTGCATAGTGACGTAAAATGATTACTTCCCGTTGGTCGTCAGGAAGCATATCAATCATTTTTCTCACCCTTTCATGACTTTGGGCCTGCATCATCTTGCTTTCGGCGCTTGGCTCAGAGAAATTTAATACTTCAAAAATGTCCCGGTCGTCGCTGGTTTTAATACTCGGACTACGTTTGATTTTTCTAAAATGATCTACACACATATTATGTGCAATACGGAGTGCCCAGGGTAAAAATTTCCCCTCATCTGTATACCGACCGCTCTTCAGCGTATCAATAATACGAATAAATACGTCCTGGAAAAGGTCTTCTGCCATGTACTTGTCTTTCACAAGCAGGTAAATGGAGGTGTAAATTCTGTCCTTGTAACGGTTTACTAAGGTTGCAAGAGCATCGGTGTTGCCATCTATGTATAGATGCACCAATTGTTGATCGGTTAAGTTAATAAGGCATTTCATAAACTTCTACAGTTTTTGTTGGTTAGGACTTTTGTTTTGACCAATAAGGGGAATTTAGCGTAGAAGTCTATTGTAGATAGGCGTCGTGGCTTTTCACTTTAATGGATGTTGGAACTGTGAAAATATGATTAATATCTAAAACACCAAATTATTTTTTAACTTTTTTTTTGGCTGCTTGTTACCTTAAAAATAATCTTTCTCAATTACGAAATGATTTTACTTTTGGATTTTAGGAAGATTTTCACTTTTACCACAGAAGCAAATGCAACTCATTACTTTTGCATAATAAAATAATGGCAACAACAATAATCGCTAAGAAAAAGAAGATTACCTCCTCCTCGAAAACAGATGGGATTTTTATAAAAGGAGCAAGAACCCACAACTTAAAAAATGTAACGGTTACCGTACCACGAAATAAGATTGTGGTGGTCACTGGTGTGTCTGGTTCCGGCAAATCATCACTCACCATTGACACATTATTTGCAGAGGGCCAGCGGCGTTATGCAGAAAGTTTGAGCAGCTATGCAAGGCAGTTTATGCAACGCATGAATAAGCCAGATGTTGATTTTATAAAAGGGTTATGCCCCGCAATAGCGATAGAGCAAAAAGTGATTACCCGAACTCCAAGAAGCACCGTTGGCAGTATGACGGAGATTTATGACTATCTCCGGTTGTTATTTGCAAGAGCAGGTAAAACAATCTCACCTGTTAGCGGAAGAGAAGTAAAGAAGGATGATGTGGCGGACGTAGTAGGGGCTATTGGCAGTTTGCAGGCAGGCAATAAAGTGTTGATACTGGTACCTTTTAAACAGCATGCCAACAGGGATGTAAAAGAAGAATTGAATATTTTAATTCAAAAGGGTTTTTCCAGAATTTATAACAGCAAAGAAATTGTCCGCATTGAAGAAATACTGGAAGATGATACACTTGTTAAAAGTCTGGAACATCCAAAACAAAAAGAGACCAATTATCTTTTAATTGACCGCCTTGTTGTAAAAGACTTTGACGAGGATGATAAGCACCGGATCAGTGATTCTGTTGGTATAGCATTTTATGAGGGAGAGGGAGAATTGATATTGGAGATAAATGGTGGTCAGTTAATACCATTCAGTAACAAATTTGAGTTGGATGGCATTCAGTTTGAAGAGCCCGTACCCAACCTGTTTTCTTTTAACAATCCATTTGGCGCATGCCCAACCTGCGAAGGATTTAGCATGGTGTTGGGCATTGATGCCGACCTGGTAATTCCCAACAGGCAGTTAAGTGTATATGAAGGCGCTGTTGCTCCATGGAAAGGAGAAAAATTGGGACTCTGGAAAGAACAGTTTATAAGGGCCGCAAAGAACTCTAATTTTCCTGTACACAAACCAATCATCGATCTTACTGATGAACAATTACAGGTGCTATGGGAAGGAAATTCGCATGCCAATGGTATCAACGATTTTTTTAAAGAAGTAGAACAAAATTTATATAAGGTTCAATACCGGGTGTTGTTAAGCAGGTACAGGGGGCGTACACTTTGCCCCGACTGCAAGGGCTATCGTTTACGAAAGGAAGCATTGTATGTAAAAGTTAGTGATAAACACCTGGGGCAATTATGTACAATGCCGGTTAAGGACTTAAAAGTATGGTTTGATCAGTTAAACCTAAGCGAATACCAGCAGCAGGTTTCTAAAAGAATTTTAATTGAGATACACCATCGTATAAAAACTTTGATGGATGTTGGCCTTGGCTATCTTACCATGAACCGATTGGCCAATTCATTAAGCGGAGGGGAAAGCCAGCGCATACAACTTACGAGGAGCCTTGGTAGCAACCTTACCAATTCATTGTACATTTTGGATGAACCTTCTATCGGCCTGCATAGCAGAGATACAGTAAGATTGATTGGAGTACTAAAAGAATTAAGAGATTTAGGTAATACGGTGGTAGTGGTTGAGCATGATGAAATGATGATGCGGGAGGCGGATTATATTATTGATATGGGACCTTTGGCAAGCCATCTCGGTGGCGAGGTAGTGGCAGCCGGAAATTATGATGAATTGATTGCCGATGAAAAAAGTTTAACAGGGAAATATTTACATGGGGCATTAAAAATAGAAGTACCCAAACAATTACGTAAATGGAACCGTAGTATAACGATAGAGGGTGCACGACAGAACAACTTAAAAAATATTTCGGTTGAATTTCCATTAAATGTGTTTTGTGTGGTGAGTGGTGTAAGCGGCAGTGGTAAAACTACCCTGGTAAAGCAAATATTATATCCTGCGATGCAAAAACTAAAGGGCGAAGGGGTAGAAAAGGCAGGGATGCACAGATCCATCAAAGGGGATATCGATTCCCTGTCGCAGATAGAGATGGTGGATCAGAACCCGATTGGTAAATCTTCGAGAAGTAATCCGGTGACATATATAAAAGCCTATGATGAAATAAGGGAATTGTATAGCAAACAGCCGTTGAGCAAAATGAGGGGATTTCAACCTAAACATTTTTCATTCAACGTGGATGGCGGCAGGTGTGATGCATGTAAAGGAGAAGGTGAACAAATTGTAGAAATGCAATTTCTTGCAGATGTGCATTTAACCTGTGAAGTATGTGGTGGAAAAAGATTCAAAGAAGAAGTACTGGAAGTGGCCTATAAGGGTCGTAATATTTATGATGTACTGAATATGAGTGTAGATGATGCCATCCTTTTTTTTACTGATGAACCTGATGTGGCTAAAAAAATTCAGCCCCTCAGTGATGTAGGATTGGGATATGTAAAACTGGGCCAGTCAAGCAATACCTTATCCGGTGGTGAAGCCCAGAGAGTTAAACTGGCTTCATTCCTTGGCAAGGGAAAATCACAGGGTAATATCCTTTTCATTTTTGATGAGCCTACAACGGGGCTTCATTTTCATGATATAAAAAAATTACTCACCTCTTTTAATGCATTAATAGAGCAAGGGCATACTATTTTGGTAATTGAACATAATACCGATGTAATAAAAAGTGCTGACTGGGTAATAGATCTCGGACCCGAAGCAGGAGATGCAGGTGGTAACCTTGTTTTTGCGGGTAAACCGGGAGATTTAAAAAAATGCAAGGAAAGCTTTACGGGCAAATTTTTGTAAAAAAATATTTCTTTCAACTTTTATCGGGTGAGCTTTTTCTCTCGTTTTGTTTTTCTGAGTCAGGATTCAATTTTGCTGCTCTGGGCATACCAAGTACAATCCTTTTTTATCCCTAAAGGTACCTTGTACCATTGTGTACCATTAACCAAAGTATTTAGGAAATGTGAACATTTAAAATTTTGCTATTTTGTTTAGATAATTTTACTGAAACTATCAAAACTATTAAAATATTTCTGACAAATACTCCCACTAGCTTTGATTTTCCTCTATTTCTCCTTAATGAAATATTAGCAAACAATTAAATCAACCAGCCTTATTTTGTTTTTCTAAATAACATTTATATATTTGTTTTTATAGCGGTACTAGCAGCTTGAAGTATATTAGGTTTTGCTCCCCCGGTACCATTATCTTAGTACAGAAACCACTGATCCAATATCTTCCAACGAAATTCCTTTATAAACGAATTGTCTTTTATTTTCCTTTGCTATCAATGATTTATTTATTGTGACATGTAAAATATTTTAATTGTTTACTATGCCAATTAAGATCGATTAATGATTTTTATTTATTGCTTCTAAAATTGGCTGAAATATCTACTTATTGTATTTTTTAGGGCAGATTGCATAGTTAATAACCAATCACTGGATGATATAATAAAGTTAAGAATGGAATAGGCTTTATAAAAAAACAAATCGAAAATAGATAGAAAGGGTACAAAATCAGGATATTTAAAAAATTGATTAAACCGTAATAAATATGAATAATTCAATTAAAAAATGGTACGCTTTGTATACAAAAGCGGGCTGTGAAAAGAAGGTGGCTAACTTTTTGTTACGCAAAAATATTGAAAATTATTGCCCATTGGTACATCAGGAGTTTGGCAGGAAAAAGGTAGTGCTGGAGCCGTTATTTAATAATTTTGTTTTTGTACAAATAACAGATAATGAAATGTATCAGTTTCCTTTGGGAGGTAATATTGTAAACTTTGTATATTGGTTGGGTAAACCTGCGGTTATACAGAATGAAGAAATATCTGTAATGAAACGTTTTTTAAATGAATATATAAATGTGAAACTGGAAAAAATGCCATTTGGAATAGAGAGTAAGGTACGGGTTGTTGAAAGTGCTATTACGGATAACAACGCCAATTTGGTTTTTGTAAAAAACAATACAGTTAAAATAACATTACCTTCTTTAGGGTATATGATGCTGGCAGAAACAGCGCATTCAACTGCTTCAATATATACACCCTCTAATCAGTCTTATTCAGTTAATGGGAAATACCAATTTGCTATTTAGGGGATATGGTTACTTAAATGGATTCCCTTTGCAAATGTTTTGATTGTTATAACTATACCACCTTGGTTTAAATGGCTACCTTGGTATAGTTATTTTTATATGTGGTAATGCCATGTATGTGTTCTGTATATTTGCCAAATCTTTAGAATATTGGGTTTTTATGCAATCTGTATGTTTTTTTTGCGTTAAACCTGTGCTTTAGAATCAATGGCAGTAGAATTATTTTGTGAATACCTCTTCAAATACATTGGAGTTTAGAAAAAATATTATTACTTGCAGCTTATTGGATTGTAAACTTTAATTCAATTGATTCTTTTAGAAAAAACCAATTATTAATCAGCTTATGCAAATCATCAAGAAATTATGTGAATTAGCCGGTTATAGCCTTTTAATCACCCTTACCAGCTTCTTATTTTCCTGTAATTCCGCCAAAAAAGTTACCAAGGAAGATTTTCTTTATTTTCAACGGGGCCTTGATAGTATCAGAAACATTCAAACAAAGGAACCTGTTATTCAGCGCAACGACATACTTACTATTCAGGTACTCAGTACCAGCCTAAACCAGGAACAAACTCAACCATTTAACCTTTCGGGGGCCGCTGCCGGAAACGGTTATCTTGTCGGAATGAACGGAGAAGTGGAAATGCCTGTTTTGGGGGGAGTAAAAGCCGCTGGTCTTACCCAATTGCAATTGCAAAAACTAATTGTTGATAAATTGACTCCTTATGTAAAAGACCCTTCTGTTATCATTCATTTTTTACAATTCAAAGTAAATATAATGGGAGAAGTAAAATCGCCTGGAACAAAAACATTTACTACAGACCGGGTAACCATACTTGATGTGGTAAGTGCAGCAGGAGATTTAACAGATGAAGGAAAAAGGGAGGATGTAGCAGTAATAAGGGAAGAAGGTAATGTAAGGAAAATGTATAGGATTGATCTGCGAAGTGGGAGTTTGTTCCAGTCTCCGGTGTATTTGATGCAAGCCAATGATATTTTGTATGTAAGCGCCAGCGATCAGAAATTCAGAGCCTTACATGCAGCCACAAAAACAACTGCACAAAAGGGCCTTGAGGTTTTTAGAACTTTTGTTACCCTTTTTACCAGCATTGTTTTAATAATCAGAATATTTCAATAATTATATGGAAGAATTAGATAATGAAATGTTTGAAGAGCCCACCGCCAAAAAACAAGGCCTTTCGATAAAAGATCATATAAATAAATTTCTAGCCTATTGGCCAATTTTTTTACTCTCGCTGGGTATTTTTATTGGGGGCGCTATATTGTACATCCGTAAAGCTACTCCAAAGTATAGTGCCAATGCACTTATATTGGTAAAGGGAGAAAGGAAGCTTTCTTCCCAGGAGGATTTGATAAGCAATGCATTGAGTGCCAGTCGCAGCAGCAATATGGAGAATGAACTGGCTTTGATGCGATCAAGGGGGCTTATTCAACGGATTGTGCTGGAAAATGAATTTAATATATCATATTACCTGGTTGGCAGAATAAAAACTGCGGATATTTACCTGGATGCTCCTTTCCGGTTAATCGTGCAAAAAATTGAGGATAGTTCAAAAGTGTTGACGCTGATTGTAAAGAATTTAACTAATTCGGGGGCAAGGATAGAATACGGGGCTAAACCTAACAAGAGAACCAGCCTTTTAAAGTGGAATACTCCATATATTATTGGCGGCCACCAGTTTGTATTAGCTCCCAGGGGGAAGGAGAGCAACAGTAGTGGACAATATATGGCAATTTGGAGTCCTATAGGAAGTACGGCTGGTGAAATAGCTTCCAAGTACTCTGTTGACTGGCTTGACAAAAAGACTTCAATCATTAAGTTGGGTATTTTGATAGAAAACCTGGATAGGGGAAAGGATATACTTGATGCACTTGCTAAGGAATATGACAGGAACGATTTGGAAGAAAAAACAATTGCTTCAAGAAATACTATCCGGTTTATAGATGACAGGCTTAGTATTATGTCCAGTGAACTGAGTGGGGTAGAGGGGAAACTTGAAAACTATCAGGGTAGCAACCAGATTGTGAATGTGGGTGCCCAATCTTCAGAAGCCTTTGGAGGTTCCTCCTCTACCTCACAGGAGATTACGGAAATCAATGTTCAAAAAGCTGTTATCCAACAACTGCAAAACTATTTTAATAGTGCTGATAATTCGGGAAACCTGGTTCCTTCCAGCCTTGGAATAGATGATCCAACCTTGGGATCGCTAATTAGTAAGTATAATGAGCTGGAACTAAAAAAGCAGCGGGAAAAGCCATTGCTTTCCAGTAATAGCATGGTGTTGAAAGATATTGATAACCAAATCAATAATGTTAAGGGGAGTGTATTGGAAAGCTTGCAAAATATTAATAAAAATTTAAATCTTAGGCAGAGCAGTTATCAACAAAAAAATAATCAGTACAAACAGTTTCTTAATTCTCTGCCCCGGAAAGAGCGGGTAATGCAGGAAATAAAACGCAAGCAAAGTATTACCGAAGGGCTTTACTTATATCTTTTGCAAAAAAGGGAGGAGGCATCCATATCGGCAGGCTCGGCTAATGTAACCGTATATAAGCAAATAGACCGGGCGGGGGGCTATGGGCCAGTGGAGCCTAATTCAAGAAATGTGATGATTATGGCCATCGTAATGGGGCTTTTAATGCCTGTAGGATTAATATTGTTATTGGATCTTTTAAACGACAAAGTAGCTTCGAGGCAGGATATTATCGGCAAACTGGCAATACCTGTGTTAGGTGAACTGATAAACTTACCCAAAGGAAAGACAAATGGTGTGTTGGTTATGAACCGTGATTTGTTTGGTGAACAATTTCGATTGATTAGAACCAATCTTGCCTTTTCCGAAAATCGAATTAAAAACCAGGTAATCCTTGTAACTTCTTCTGATGTAGGAGAGGGTAAATCAATGATAAGTTTAAACCTTGCGGCGGTTCTTGCCGCACCGGGTAAAAAGGTAGCATTATTGGAATTTGACCTTAGAAAACCCGGGTTGGTAAAAAAACTGGACTTGGCCCCAGGAAAAGGGCTTTCAGACTTCTTGTCTGGTCAAACGATTGATCTTTCTGAAATATTCCAGGTTACAGAAGAAGTTCCTACACTTCATACTTATCCCTCAGGCCCAATTCCTTCTAATCCTGCCGATCTTCTGTTAAATGAAAATATGTCCCTGTTATTTGAAACTTTGAGGGCTCGGTACGATTATATTGTAGTTGATACCGCACCCGTAGGATTGGTAACTGATGCGTTTATTCTTAACAGTTATTCCGACACTTCTATATATGTAATCAGGCAACGGCAGACCTTAAAGAAGCAACTTTATTTTATAAATGACATTTACAATAATAACAAGCTCAATAATATGAGTATCTTAATTAATGATGTAAAAACCGGGGGAAAGCATGGATCCGGCTATGGTTATGGTGAAAATTATAATTATATATATGGAGAGGAACCCCAAAAAAGTTTCTGGAAACGTCTATTCAACTTTTCCAGTAAGTGATTTTTTCATTCCGGAAAAGAATGATTTATATTAAAACAGGTTAGTTCAAAATAAGATTCAAATTTAATTTTTAGATGGCGGTCCGCTGAAAATTTTATCATTCAACAGCACTTTTTATCTTTTGCTACGGCTTATTGAATGTGAATACAATTACCCTTGCTATATAGTCTTAATTTATTCAGGGGGTAAAGCTCCTGGAAGAGGCATATTGTCAAATTGAAAATCAATTGATCTTTTTTTGAGACGTTGGGTATCAATTTAATGGGAATAAAAGAAATAGGTTAGATCGTATTTAAATATTAAAGCCATTGCTTAAACAGGTGATACATAGGATTTGACCAAAGCAGGTTTTTATACTTCATGTTTATTGGGAGTAATAGTTATATGCGGGCAGTTTTTTAACTTAGTCACAAACAAATATCGTGTGACTGAGAAAGGCGAAGCCGTTTTTTTTGCTCTATTTCAACTCAACAGAAAAAATCACCAATTCATACCCGCTTATATTACTGCCGTGTAAAAAAATGTTCTGAAATAAATACGCATTTATAATTTCAGGAATGATTTTTAAATCAAGATTTTTATTTATTAAATTCCATCATAAAATTTCCTATCCGGCTATTGTTAATTAAGTTTCTTATAAAACCTATTGCGGGATAAATCATCGAAGATGAAGCGTTTTGCACAAAGGATAAGAAACAGTTTACCAGCTAAGGAAAATATTTTTAGCTGGATAAAACTAATCACTTTAACAGGCGGGGTACAATTAATCGTTCAGCTTGTTGGGCTGGTTAGCGGAATTATTATCATCCGCCTGCTACCCACAAAGGAATATGGGCTGTATACGTTGGCTAATACAATGCTTGGAACAATGACCATCTTAGCTGATGGTGGGATTGGTTCCGGTGTGATGGCACAAGGTGGCAAAGTTTGGCAGGACAGGCAAAAGTTGGGAGCTGTATTGTCCACCGGGCTTGAATTGCGAAGGAAATTTGCGATAGGTAGCTTAATAATTAGTACACCTATTCTATACTACCTCCTGTTACACAATGGAGCTGGTTGGATGATGGCTGTTTTAATTGTTGCATCCTTAATTCCTGCGTTTTATGCGGCACTATCCGATTCTTTGCTGGAGATAGTTCCTAAACTACACCAGGCCATTTTGCCCTTGCAGAAGAATCAATTGAATGTAGGAATCGGCCGTTTATTTCTTAGTGCCATAACTTTATTTGCCTTTCCCTGGACCTTTGTTGCAATTTTAGCGGGTAGTTTCCCCAGAATGTATGGCAATATTAAATTAAAGAAAATCGCTTACGAATTAGTTGATAAAGAGCAGCAACCCTCTGCAGAAGTAAGACAGGAAATATTAAAGGGAGTAAAGCGGTTGTTACCATTGTCAATTTATTATACAGTTTCGGGGCAGGTAACTATCTGGCTGCTTTCTATATTCGGTAGTGCCATATCTATTGGGCAAATTGGGGCGCTGGGTAGATTTTCCATGTTACTGACATTGTTTTCTGTTGTTTTTTCAAATCTGCTGATACCAAGATTTGCCCGTTTAAAATTGGATCGTAGAAATATCATTTCTAAATTTATTCAGATCAATCTTTTGTTACTATTGATTATTGCAATTGTCCTTTTATCCGCATGGATTTTTCAGAACCAGTTATTATGGATTTTGGGAAATCAATATGCCGGACTGAATTCAGCTTTTATCCTGGTTATGTTAACCGGTTGTGTAAATTTAATGGTAGGATCAAATTTTTCCCTCTTAACCAGCCGGGGATGGGTCATGAACCCCGTATCCGGTATTCCCATAGGAATTTGTAGTATTTTGATCGGTGCGTTTCTTATAAATGTATCTACACTAACTGGAGCAATCTATTACAACCTTTTTCTTGCTTCTTATTCCTTGATAGTTGCTTTCCTGTTTTTTGCTTATAAAATAAGATTGGTTAAAGAGATCAATTAATTCCTATTCGCTGCTATTATGTGAATGAAGGTTTGGCTATGTATATTGGTGTAAGCCTATGAAAATAAATATATTAAGAAACACTATTGCCTGGTTTGGCAAATACTCGGGTTACGAAGCCCTCACTGAATTTTTTCCTCAAAATTTACGCCTAACCATTACTCAACCAAATGATAAAGTGTTTTCCAGGGTTGTAGGTAAATTGTTTAAGATATTCAAAGGATGGGATAGGGTAAAGCCATCAGAGATTTTTGCGGGATTGCAGTTTGTCAGAAAAATCAGGAATAACGATATTTCTCATATTTTGTACCTGGAGGGCCACCTGCATATAGTAGGTACTCTTAAAAATAGTCATCGTCGCAATAAATTGGTAGGAACGATTCATCTGCCAATAAGCAAATGGGATGATGCGGGGCTGGCGGCACTATCCAATTTGGGCCATGTAATAATATTATTCCAGGAGGGAGTAGATCAATTCAGCAGGTATATCGACAGAACCAGGATTCATGTAATTAAGCACGGTGTTAATATTGATTTTTTTCAGCCAGGTAATAAAGCATCCATAGAAAGGAATAAGATTTTATTTGTAGGGCATTACATGCGAAATTTTGAAATGTTCGCCGCAGTATATGAGGCAATAAAAAGTGATATTGACGGAAATTTTCAATTTCATTTTATTATACCCTCTTATCATCGTAATTCAGGACCTATTCAAAATATAGCTAAGTTAATAAATGTATTTTTTCATGAAGGACTGAGTGATGAGCAATTGTTGAAATTTTACCAAACCAGCTATTTAATGTTAATGCCAATGGATGATTCCGGAGCGAATACAGCCATTGTGCAGGCAATTGCTACTGGCCTTCCTGTTATTACTACAGATGTAGGAGGAATAAGGACTTACGGAGGAGGTGAAATTTTCCCTGTTGTCGAAAACAATGCAGTTACATCCATGGTTGAGCTTTTTAAAAAATATCATTTTGATGAAAGTTTTAGAAATTCCATAAGCGAAAATCAGCGGCAATTTGCAATTGAGCATCTGGCTTGGAATTTAATCGCCGAACAACACACCCTTGTTTATGAATCTGTGTTAAGAAGGGATAAATGATTTAGAAAATAAAATCTAATTTTAGCTAAACAGGATATTATATTTTTGCACAGTTATCCACGTTTTGATAAACAACCAGGTTTTACAGACAGGTGAGAATGTTTTTATGTTTGCGTCTTGAAAATCAAGGGATCACGCAAATTACCTCACTGGTTTAAATTCAACCTTTGAGTTTTTAGCCAATTTTATAATCCTACTTTTGGAAAATTATTTGTGGCATATATGAAATTATCAATTTCAACAGCTATCGCAAATGATCATTCTTTAAATTTTTACTTACGTTTATGTCTTCTGCTATTTGTACACTTTTTGAAGGTAATTACCATTATGGTTTGGCTGGCTTTACAAATTCATTGCATGCTGCAGGTTTTAAAGGTTCCCTGTATGCGGGCTATAGGGGAGATTTGCCATACTGGGCTGCTAATTCTGTTGAAAATGCAGCACTGAGATGGGATGGTGGCAAAACATTGCAGGTTACAAAGGACTTGCAGATCCATTTTATGCCTATTCAAACAGATTATAGCCTCACAAACTACAAGCCTGATTTTATGCTTAGATTATGGGAGGGGCCGGCAGCAGATCTTGATAAAATGTTTTACTTTGATTCGGATATTGTTATTGTTTGTTCATGGCTCCACTTTGAGGAGTGGGCCAGCTGTGGGGTAGCCGTAAGTGAAGATGTCAATTCTCCTTTAGCGATTAACCACCCAAGAAGGGTTGCATGGCGCAGATATTTTGGCGAAAAGGGAATAAAATTAAATTTTAAGGAAGACATTTACGTTAATGGCGGTTTTGTTGGGTTAACCAAAGAAAACAAGCCGTTTCTCCATACCTGGCAAAATATCCAGGAAACAATGGCTCCGATAATAGGGGGGTTAAATCAATCCATTTTTAACCAAACCACGTCCCTGCCTTCATTATTAAAAACAGCCGGTGGTCCGTTTA
>Ga0209181_10000382_pt1 | contig 82999 bp, 77 predicted proteins | sample MAT05_FD_187208 | JGI IMG/M metagenome (GOLD analysis project Ga0209181, IMG submission 187208) | Freshwater microbial communities from Lake Fryxell liftoff mats and glacier meltwater in Antarctica - MAT-05 (SPAdes) (version 2) | ecosystem: Environmental > Aquatic > Freshwater > Ice > Liftoff...
AGCAGAAACAAGGATAGGCGCAACAATTTCATAGACCGGGGCATGGGTTGGTTCGCAAGAATGGTTCGCAATTAGGCCGCGAAACTATATCATATCCCCACCACAGCCTTCCTCAGGCAAAGCCCATGACCAACTCTCAGAACCTCAAGAACATCGGCCTCAAGGCGACCTTTCCGCGCCTGAGGATTTTGGACTTATTCCAGAAAACGCAGGAAGCATCCGGCGGCCGCCACATGACTGCCGAGGACGTTTATCGCGCCCTCATTGCCGAAGGCATGGATATCGGCTTGGCGACGGTTTATCGCGTATTAACGCAGTTCGAGCAGGCCGGCCTGTTGGAGCGCCACCATTTCGAAACCGGCAAAGCCGTGTTCGAGTTGAACGAAGGTCAGCACCATGACCACCTTGTCTGCCTGCAATGTGGCAAGGTGGAGGAGTTCTACGACGCCGAAATCGAAAAACGCCAAACCAAGGTCGCCAAGGATCGCGGCTTCGAAGTGCGCGAACACGCGCTTTACCTCTACGCCGACTGCATCAAGCCCGCCTGTCAGAACAAAAAACCACGCTAACCTTGTGGTCGTGGATAAGCCGGGCGAACGCCGATTAAATTCACGAGTAATCCGCGTTAATCCGCGTCATCTGCCGCTGCATTTTTCAAGATCTTTCGCCAATTCTGATGGACGCCTTCCTCACTTCTACCTTCCTCGTGGCGCTCGCCGAAATCGGCGACAAGACCCAGCTTTTATCCTTTGTGCTCGCCGCGCGTCTGAGGAAACCCTGGCCCATCATTGCCGGCATACTGGTTGCTACTCTGGCGAATCATTTTCTCGCTGGTACGGTGGGCATATGGCTGGCCGGCTTGATTCCGGCTGGTGCGTTGCCTTGGGTGACGGGCTTGATCTTCATTGGTTTTGGCTTATGGACGCTGCATCCGGATTCGCTCGACGATGATCCCAAAATCCACCGGGCCGGTGTGTTCGTCACGGCCACGATTGCTTTTTTTCTCGCCGAAATGGGTGACAAAACGCAACTTGCCACCATGGCGCTGGCGGCGCGTTTCGATGCGCTGGCAGCGGTCGTTGCAGGCACTACTTTGGGTATGATGCTCGCCAATATCCCGGCGGTACTGGTCGGTGAAGCGCTGGCGCGCAAGCTGCCGATGAAAGCTATCCGCATCACGGCGGCGGTGGTGTTTATTATTACTGGCGCTATCGCTATCTTCGGCGCGCCGGACATCGCTCGTTAAGCAGTTTTGCCCATAGGCGAACGACGAATTAGTATAGCGCCGGCAGGCTGACGGCGCGATTGTCGGCCAGACTGGCGGCCTGTGCATCGCGACTATGATCCTGACGTGGCCCACTCGCCACCTGGGCGAACCAGCGTCCAGAAACACGCCACTCCTTCGACCAGTCATCGTCGCCGCCGAAACTCGACGTGCTGGCGTTTAAGGTGTCGGCGACATCGAAAATGTCCAAGCCGGCGTCGATCAACAGTTGCGCCGCTACCGCATCGGCTTCGCGTACCTGGTCGCTGCGGTAGCTGGCTCGCACCATGCTGGATCCAGCATAAGACGCGGCTGAACTCAGCACGGAACTGGCGATTCCGCTCTGCGCCACAGCAGCGACCCCACGAAGGAGGTTGGAGACGGGAAACAACAAGCCGGTGGCGATGGAAAACAGGATGCTGGTTGCCGAGTCTTCATCGTGGTGGCGGCTGATGACATGGCCCATTTCGCGCGCCAGCAAGAGCGCCAGCGTATTGTCGTCTAGCCCCTTGCGGCGCAGCCCGCCCAACACCACGACCTCGCCGTCACCATTTGAAAGCGTGCCGACATCGGCCTTCATGACGACGGAGAAGTGGAACTTGGGCACGCGCTCAACGAGATCGGGATAGCGACTATAGGCAAGCTGTGCCAGTCGCTCGCCTATCGTCTGGACCTTGCGCTCGAAATCCTCGCGCGTATCGCAACCTGTCAGTGGGCAGAGTTCGCGGTGGTAGCCGCGGGTATCCAGATCGGTCGTAGTGGCGAGCTTGACGCGCAGGCCGACATCAGAATAAACGCTACCCAGTAGCGGGTTCGCCACAAACTGCGTGCGCCCTTCGCGCGTCGTGGTTGCGCAAGCCGCCAACAGCGTGCAGGCAAACAGCAGGATGGTTGCAGGGAGGCGCATAGGCGGTGGGTTGCGCGGGACAGTTGGCAAGAGACTACCGGAGAGAAGTCAGCATGCACCCCGCGCCGATGAGCGTCAATGCCGAATACAGCGGGAAAACGACCGCTTATCAGTAACCCAGCATTCAGTAACCCAACATTTCAGCCGCGTGCTTGCGGGTGGTGGGGGTGATTTTCACCCCACCCAGCATGCGGGCGATTTCTTCCACGCGCGCGTCGCGATCGAGCTTCGTCACGCGACTCACCACGCCGGCCGCGCCATCGGCTGCGCCTTCCTTGGCGATGGACCATTGCCAGTCGGCTTGTGCCGCCACCTGCGGTAGATGCGTCACGCACAGCACCTGGCGCTCGCAGCCCAGTTGCTTCAAGAGCCGCCCCACCACTTCGGCCACGCCGCCACCTATGCCGACATCGACTTCGTCAAACACCAGCGTCGGCACATTGCCTGACGCGGAGGTGATGACTTGTAGGGCCAGCCCGACACGCGACAGCTCGCCGCCCGAAGCGATGCGCGCCAGCGGACCGGTAGGCTGGCCGGGATGGGCGCAAACCCGAAACTCCACATTTTCCAGCCCGTAAGCTGCGCCTTCGTCCAGCTTTTCCAACGCCACCTCAAAGCGGCCGCCGGGCATGGCGAGTTGCTGCATCGCCTCGGAGACGGCCTTGGCAAGCGCCGTCGCGGCCTTCTTGCGGCCTTTCGACAGGTCCACGGCACGGGCCTGATAGCGCAAACGCGCCTCGGCCTCGCGTTCGCTCAGGACAGTGACATCCTGCAAGGTTTCCAGCTCCAACAGGCGCGCGCCCCAGCGGATTAACAATTGCGGCAACTCCTCCGCCGTGCTGCGGTGCTTGCGCAAGGCATCGTGCACGGCGCGTAGGCGGCTTTCCAATTCGATGAGGCGTTGCGGATCGAGATCCAGCCTGTCCCGATAATGACGCAGGGCGTGAGCGGCTTCCTGCAACTGAATCTGCGCGCTTTCCAGGGTTTCCAGCGTCGCTTGCAATGTGGGATCGTAGTCGGAGAGCGGGCGCAGCCGCGCAGCGATACGCTCCACCTGCCAGGTGGCCGCCGCTTCACCCTCGGACAAATCTTCCAGCGCCTCGGCCGCACCCGCCATGAGGGCGGCAGCGTGGGACAGGCGCTTGTGTTCGCGATTGGTTTCTTCCCAACCAGCCGGATCGAAGTCGAGCGCCGCCAGCTCCTTGATCTGCCAATCGAGCATTTCGCGTTCGCGCGTGTTGGCTGCGGCGTTCTTCTCAGCGGCAAGCCGCGTTTCTTTGGCTTTGCGCCATTCACCATGCAGCGCCGCCACCTCGGCGGCCAGGGCGCGCAACCCGGCATAGCCATCAAGCAATTGGCGCTGAGCATCAACGCGCAGCAAGGAATGATGCGCATGCTGACCGTGGATGTCGGCGAGAAAATCAGCCGCCTCGCGCATTTGCGTCAACGTGGCCGGTGCGCCATTGATGTAGCCGCGCGAGCGGCCGGCGGCATCGACGACACGCCGCAGCAAACAACTTTCCGTCTCGAAATCGTAGCCACGCAGCCATTCGAACATCGGGCTATCGCCGGGCAGATCGAACTCGGCAGAAATCTCGGCGCGTTCGGCGCCGGCACGCACCACGCTGGCATCAGCGCGCTCGCCCAATGCCAGCGAGAGCGCATCGACCAGGATGGATTTGCCCGCACCTGTCTCGCCGGTGAGGGCACCGAAGCCGACACTGAACTCTAGCTCCAGCTTGTCGACGATAACGAAATCGCGGATATACAGGCGATGCAACATGAGCGACCCTCAGAGCATGCGCGGCGTTTCGCTCCAGTGCAGCTTTTCGCGCAGCATGGCGAAATAGCTGTAACCGAGCGGATGCAGAAAACGGATAGTGCGCGGCGAACGTGCCACACGCACCAGATCACCGGCAATGATTTCGAAGCGGGCCTGTCCATCGGCATGCACGCGCGCCTTGTGCGGTGGCAACACCTGGATTTCGATATGGCTGCTATCACTCACCGTGATGGGGCGATTGGACAGCGCATGCGGACATAAGGGCACCAGCGCGATGCCCGGTACCGTCGGATGCAATATCGGCCCGTTGGCGGACAGCGCATACGCCGTGGAGCCAGTGGGGGTGGAAATAATCAAGCCGTCGGAGCGCTGGTTGTAGATGAACTCGCCATCTATGGAAACAGCGAATTCGATCATGCGGCCCATATCGCCCTTGTTCAGCACCACGTCGTTCAAGGCCAGCGTATGGAAAACGGGCTGGCCGTCGCGTAGCACCGAAGCTTCCAGCAGGATGCGCTCTTCGCTGTTGAATTTTCCTGCCAGCAAATCGCTCACGGCATCGAGCATGCCGTCACGCGCAACATCCGTCATGAAGCCCAGCCGGCCTTGATTGACACCGATCAGCGGCACGCCACTTTCGGCCAACTGGCGCGCCGCCGTCAGCATGGAGCCGTCGCCGCCGAGGATAATGGCGAGGTCAGCGACTTCGCCGATACGTTTGTAGGTGGCGGTGGACAAGTCACCCGAATCAACCAGACCGACCATGGCGGCGGTATTCACTTCCACCAGCACGGTGACGCCGCGTTTGACCAGAAAATCCGTCAGCGCCAATACCGATTCGGCGATTTCCGGGCTGTTGTATTTGCCGATCAGGGCGATAGTTCGGAAAGCAGGAGTCATGGCCGAATTAAACCATAAAGCCAGCCCTCGGTAATGGCGACGCGCCTCGCGCTATGATCTGTTAGGCGCCGCCTGCCCATGATCGGCCCACATTTTTCAGTGCCGGGCCGTGCCTGACCACAATTATTGGCGAGCGTAGCGATCCATGACTAGAGAGCAGAAATATATCGACGCATCCCGGACGGCCATCATCACCGGCGGCAACTGCGGGCTGGGCTACCAGTGCGCGCAGGAAATCGCCGCGACTTCACCCGGCTGGCATGTGGTGATTACCGGCCGCGACGAAGAGAAATCGCTGCGGGCGGTGCGCACCATGATCGAGGCGACAGGCAATCCGCATATCGAGGCCTTGCCGCTGGATCTGGCCTCGCTCGCCTCAGTGCGCCGCTTTGCGGCGGATTTCTCGACGCGCTCCGGGCCGCCGCTGCGCGCCATCGTCTGCAATGCCGCGATCTCCTTGCCTAGCGACCAGACCCTCACCGAGGACGGCTTTGAGCAGACCTTCGGCGTCAATCACCTCGGCCACTTTCTGTTGCTTCAGTTGCTGCTCAAGCAGATCAGCCCGCCGGCCAGAATCGTGCTTGTCAGCAGCGCGGTGCATGATCCGTCGCACCGGAGCGGCATGCCGCCGCCACGTTTTAGCAACGCCGCAGAACTCGCCCACCCCCCCAGTGAACCCGGCGAAAGCGCCAGTCGCGCGGGACAGCGCGCATACAGCAACGCCAAGTTGTGTAATGTGCTCTGCGCTTACGAGCTGTCGCGCCGCCTGCGCTCCCATAATCGGGGCGGCGGTTATGAATCGATCACGGTGAATGTCTTCGATCCGGGCTTGATGCCGAACACGGCGCTGGGACGCAACTATGGCGCCGTACAGCGCTTCTTCATGAACAGCTTGTTCAAAATGCTACGACTGGTGGCGGCCGATGTGCACAGCGCTCAGGAATCTGGCAGAGCGCTCGCCACACTGATAGACGATCCCTCGCTAGGACTGACGACAGGCAAATACTTCGCCGGCCTGCGCGAAACGCCATCCTCCACCCTATCCTATGACACCGAAAAAGCCGCCGCACTGTGGGAGGCCAGTGAGCAGATGGTCAAACTGCAAGCCCAAGAGACCATCTTCCGGTAGTGGCATGGGAGCCTGGAACCCTGTCTCACTTCATCGCGATGCCAAATCAATTCACGCTGACCCCTTATCGCCCGCAGCGACTGGCCTACTTTGCGTAAGGCGCGGTTATGTTCAATCGCGCAGCGATTTACCCCGGGACGAGGGCCAGGCCGCCGTGGGCTCAAGGCCCGCTGCGGGATGGGGAATTTACGAGCATGAAACTATTCACGCTGACCCCTTTTCGCTGAGGTGTCGGTGTATGTGGTGCGCGCTTTCGTGAAGCTGCGCGAGGTGCTGGCCAGTCATCGCGACCTGGCGCAGAAGCTGGAAGAGTTGGAGAATAAAACGGAGATGATGTCGGTGCAGCACGATACCTTTGCGCACAATACCCGCGTGCAGTTGAAGCAGGTGTTCGAGGCCATCCGGGAATTGATGACGCCGCCGGAAACACCGCCGAAACGGTCTATCGGCTTTGTAACACCGGAGGAGAATCCGAGCAAACCGAAAGCGGCTAAGGCAAAAAAATAAACGCTTTTCTTAGCCGCTAAAAAATTAAGCCGCATCCAATACCCCACGCGCAAGTCGGGGTTGGATGCGGCTTTTTTAGTTTACAAAAGAAGAAAGAACAACACCATTCCACGCAGAGTCAGGCGTTTATCGTTGGGCTTCGCAAGCTCGGTGCTGACCTCACATCAAGGGTTGCCGAAGATTCCACCCAGAAGACTCGCCGTCTTCTGCTTGGCGAATGTCTGGAATTGCGACATTTCCTGGCGATCGCTCAACAGGTGCGCTACCTTGGCCCAATGTCCTTGAAGCAAACTCGCCAAGACCGCTACGTCCGGGGGGGCACCAAGCTGTTTCTGTGTAATCGAGTTATCCACGAATTCAAGGACATATTCGAGCTTGTGCCACCCAACGGCATCGCTGCCAACGTCCACAAAGACCTGACCACGATCACGCTCGAATCGAAGAGAGAACGGCGTACCCGCCATTACAAGGCTGGCATTGCCGAACGCTTGCGGATCGTAAGTTGCCGTGCTCGGCGTAAGACCCTTGTTAATGACGAATGAGAAGGCAGGGGCGATATCAACCAAATCGATCATTATCTACCCCCCTGCAAGATAAGCCGCGTGCCGTCCGCACTCGGACCATATCCTCTACCCGACATGTATTCCAGTTCGCGAGCAAAGTAGCTGCCCGGTCGAACCTTGTCCAGCGGCGTAGCCAGAATAACGTCATCCCCTCTGGAAATCATGCGGTCAAGGAACTTCTGATTAGCGCCCCAGCGTTCGGCCTCAGACATTTTGTTCCATGCCGATTCGGGGATGTTGAAGCGCCGAGCGCTTAGACTCTCCGCAAGTGACTTGTACTCTGGATAGTGACCAAGAACGGTCTTACCCTCGGCAGCTACTCCCTTTGCAACCCCATGCTCCAGCGCATCGACGAGCACTTCTCGACCACCGCCTTTGATTATACCGAGCAATGCGCCACCACCGACAACTGCGAGCTTGGCCGCTCCCTTGATTGGTAAATTCAGCAGATCGTCGGGAGCAACCATCGGCGCTTCCAACGCATCAGCGCGGGCAATCGCCTGCTGCCGGCCCTCAAGTGCGCTGTACATCGCAAGACGCTCCTGCGTCGGTCCTGCTCTCAAGGGCAGACTTGGATTCATGGCGTCATAGAGCGCACCCGATATTCCCGTCCGGTTAAGGAAGTCCCATTTACTTGCGGGAGTTGTTCCTAGCTCTTGCGCATTACTCACCGTCGCCGCCTGCGCTGCCACAGCTTTCAGCGATTCACCGTAGGCAATATCTCGTCCATATAACCCCAGGCCCACCGTTGCCGCCTGCGTATTGGCATCCGGCAATGTGATCTCCCTATTGCCTCCGATGGTTCGAGCGCTACCGATGCCGTTGACCTCGAATAGCTGACCAACATAGTTGTTTATTTCTCGTTGGCTGGCGCCTGAGCCTAGTTGAGCGCGGGCGATGCGTTCCAAGGAACCGTTATAGTCGCCAGCTCGTACCGTAGCAGGTATGGACTTCGTCGGATCCACCGTCATGAAATCCAGGCCAGTCAACGAGGCATCGAGACCATAGGTGCCACTGCCTAGCTTGCCCAGGCCCGCGCTGACTCCAGCATCCCTCGACGCTGGCGCCGACCGACCGTCCTGCCAACTCTGCGCATACAGGTCGTCTTCACGATTCAGCTCGGCCTCGCGTAGCCCGTTACTACTTGAACTACTCGCCCCACCCCTCCCCATCTGCCCCTGCACGAACCCCGATAGCGCATCTGCGGCCACAGCCTCCCAATTCAGTCTACCGCCCACCACGGCGAGCCGCGTCGTGGCCGACACGAGGGCAGAAACGGAACTCGATGCCAACAGGGCCTTGGTTGGATTGTCACTCACCCAGGCCGTTGACGTGCGTCCGCCCGCGGCATTGACGTCGGTGAAGAGTGCGTCATTGGCAACCTTCATCGCCCCTGCCGCCAAGCCGCTAGCCGCGACGCTGGTCCAACTGAAGCCGTGCTGCAAGCCAGTGCGATTGCCGATGCCTTGAGTGAGCGCGTTGCTCGCGGCGGCACGTAGCATGCACCGGGAAGGGACGTGCCGAAGACGCCACTGGCGCCTATTCCGGAACCCACCCCGGCACTGATGGCGCTTAGACCCACCGCTTTCCAGGAGAATTTATCCTGCAAGCCCATCGCCATGGCGGCACCTTGGCTGACGATGGAACCGACCGCCCCACCTATGGCGGCAGCCGCAAGTCCCAAGCCTGCTGCTCCGGCAAACCCGGCAACCCCCTAGCGATAAGGGGCCAGCGTGAATTGATTTGACTTAAGGGCCTGTACTGAATTTTGTGTAAACGGGCTATTGGCAGGAAACTGCCGAATTGTCTGGAAACACAAAGAGTATGAAGAAACATAAAGTCCCTGAAGACCTGCTGTCCAGCCTGGTGGCTAACTACAAGAAACCCGAAAAAAAAGATGAATAGGTATGCCAGGATCGTGGTTACCCCAGCCTATGCCGGCAAAGGTGGTTGCCCTGCAAATACCACATGCCGCCCCCAATATTTGTACAATGCAAGCCATGCTCGACAAACGCGCTCAGATACTCCTCAAGACTTTGGTCGAACGCTACGTGGCGGAAGGCCAGCCTGTGGGCTCGCGCGCCCTGTCGCGCTATTCGGGCCTGGAACTGTCGCCCGCAACAGTGCGCAACGTCATGTCGGACCTCGAGGAAATGGGCTTCATCGCCAGTCCGCACACTTCGGCCGGCCGCGTGCCGACGCCGCTGGGCTACCGCTTCTTCGTCGATACCCTGCTGACCGTGCAGCCGCTGGCGCAAACGCAGATCGATCAACTCGAAGGCCAGTTGCAAGCGAACAACCCGCAGCGCCTCATCAGTTCCGCTTCGCAGCTCCTGTCGGGCTTGACTCGCTTCGCCGGCGTGGTGGTGGCACCGCGGCGCAAGTTGCCCAAAATACGCCAGATCGAATTTCTGAGCCTGTCGGAAAAACGCATCCTGCTTATCATCGTCACTTCCGACGGCGACGTGCAAAACCGCATACTGTTCACCCGGCGCGCCTACTCGGCGAGCGAGTTGGTGACCGCAGCCAACTATCTCAACCAGAACTACGCGGGGCTGGATTTCGAAGCGATCCGCAGCCGCATCCACGACGAGCTGCGCCAATTGCGCACCGATATGACCGAGCTGATGACCGCCGCCGTCGAAGCCGGCAACCAGGCCGCCTCGGACACCGAAGCGGAGTACGTCATTTCGGGCGAGAAAAATCTGCTGGAAGTGGAAGACATCTCCTCCAACATGGACCGCCTGCGCAATCTCTTTGCGCTCTTCGAGCAACGCACTGGCCTCGTGCAACTGCTGGACCTGAGCAATCGCGCCGAAGGCGTGCAAGTCTTCATCGGCGGCGAAACGGGCCTCGCGCCGCTGGACGAGTGCAGCGTCATCACCGCGCCCTACGAGGTGAATGGCCAGGTGGTCGGCACTGTGGGCGTGATCGGCCCGACACGCATGGCTTATGAGCGCGTGATTCCCATAGTCGATATCACTGCCAGGCTGCTCTCCAGCGCCTTGTCGCAAAATTCGCAGGGCTAGCATTGATGCGTTACCAAGCTGAACCCGATTTTCGTCATGGCGTTGCGCCGCGCACCGCCGTGTTGCTCGTTAATCTCGGCACGCCGCAAGCGCCCACCGCTACCGCCTTGCGTATCTATCTCAAGGAGTTCCTGTCCGATCCGCGCGTTGTGGAAATTCCGCGCCTGGCCTGGTGGCCGATTTTGAACGGCATTATCCTCAATACGCGGCCGGCCAAATCGGCAAAGAAATACGCGCAAATCTGGACCAACGACGGCTCACCCTTGCGCGCCCACAGCGAGAAGCAAACCAAGCTGCTGCGCGGTTATCTGGGCCAAGCGGGTCTGGGCGACATCGTGGTCGACTACGCCATGCGCTATGGCGAACCTTCCATCGCCTCGGTACTGGATCGCTTGAAGCGCGAGCACTGCACGCGCATCCTCGTCGTGCCGCTGTATCCGCAATATGCCGCCAGCACCACTGCCAGTACCATGGACGCACTCTCAGCCTGGCTGGGCAAGACGCGCAACCTGCCGGAACTGCGCTTCGTGCGAAATTTTCACGATCATCCCGGCTACATCGCCGCGCTGGCCGCCAGCGTACGCGAAGCCTGGCTGGCGCGCGGCCGTGCCGACAAGCTGGTGATGAGCTTTCACGGCTTGCCACGCTTTTCGCTGGATCGCGGCGACCCTTACCACTGCGAATGCCAAAAGACCGCGCGGCTGCTGGCCGAGTCGCTGGGCTTAAGCCCCGAGCAATATGTCATCACCTTTCAATCGCGCTTCGGCCGCGCCGAATGGTTGCAGCCTTACACCCAAGCCACGCTGGAAGCGCTGGCGCGCCAGGGCGTCAAGCGGGTGGACGTGATCTGCCCCGGCTTCGTCTCGGACTGTCTGGAAACGCTGGAAGAGATCGCCATGGAATGCAAGACTGCTTTCATGCAGGCAGGCGGTCAGGAGTTCAATTACCTACCCTGCCTCAACGAGCGTCACGACTGGATCGCCGCGCTGGCCGATCTCGTGCGCGGCCACCTCGGCAACTGGCTGACCGGGCCGCAGCTGACGTCCGTCGAGCTCACGCAATCCGCCCAGCGTGCCACAACCTTGGGGGCCACATGCTGAAGCTATTGTTGCGTTGGGCGGTAAACGGATTGGTCTTGCTGGCGATTCCCTATCTGTTGGAATCGGTCAAGGTGGATAGCTTCTATGCGGCCTTGATCGCCGCCTTGTGCATTGGGTTGGTGAATGCCTTGATCCGGCCTATCCTGATTCTCGTGACGCTGCCCATCAACATTCTGACGCTGGGCCTATTCACGTTCGTCATCAACGCCCTGCTGTTCTGGTTCGTCGCCAGCTTCGTCAAGGGCTTTTATGTCGCCGGCTTCTGGGCCGCCTTCTGGGGGGCACTGGTCTACAGCCTATGCTCGGCGCTGGCCAGCCTGTTGCTCTTCGGCCGTCAGGACGGCGCACGCTAATCGCTCAACCGCGCGACATGCGCTTCTTGCAGCGGGTGGCGCCCGGATCGAAATCGCCTTCCATTTGCTTCATGGCCGCACGACGTGCTTTGGTGGCCATCTTGAAAGCCGGTTCCTCGCCGTATTTGTTTACCGAAAACTTGACGCGCTTGGCGCGTCCGTCCGGCAGCACCCACGAGGCAACCCAGAACCAGCGCCGTTCTTTCGGCGGCTTGTCGCGCGTTTCCGAAGCGCAGTAGCGACAGACGCCAACCACGCCGGATTTGTTGTTCTTCTTGCGAATCTCGGCATGTTCACGCCGAGACAGCGGCGGATTGGCGGCGACCACCGAATCGCGAAAGGCTTTGGCGGCCGCCAAAGCCTTGGTCTTGCTGCCGAAGACCCCGTCGCTGAACTGGCGGCGATGAATAATGCCGCGACGTTGTATGGTCACCAGCCAGCCGTGAGTACGGCTGGTTTCGTTGTCGACCCGGGTGATACCGTATATGGGTGTGGCTTTTTTCACAGGTGCCTCCGTAGCAGAGCTCGCATGGAGAGGTTTTCGGCAGGTCACTGAAAAACTTTAATGTTTTTAATGCCGCTTGAATTTCTGCCTTTATACCCAATCTAGGCGCAAAAGCAGGAGTTGCCATGTCAGAATCTCACCTACATGTGGTCGTTTGTCCAACTTGCAACGCCGCAAACCGCCTGCCGCGAGAGCGTTTGGGTGACAGCCCCACATGCGGCAAGTGCAAACAGGCATTATTTAATGGCTATCCCGTCGAACTGTCCGAGACCAACTTTGAACTACAGCTCTCGCGCGGCGATTTAGTGGTGATAGTCGACTTCTGGGCGCCCTGGTGCGGGCCTTGCCGAACCATGGCGCCGGCGTACGCGCAGGCGGCGAAACAACTGGAACCGCGCTATCGACTCGCTAAGCTCAATACCGAAGAGGCGCCGACGCTAGCGGCCAAATTCGACATACGCAGCATTCCAACCTTGATCGCTTTTCGGGATGGCCGGGAAATCGCGCGTCGATCCGGCGCCATGGATGCGAGTAGCCTAGTGAGCTGGATCACCGCTCAGGCTTGAGCCGTGGCCGCTGGTCGCATCCCCTCCCATCGCGCTCAAGTTTTCGGCGCTTTTGCCGATAAATGACCCCGAGACGCCCTGACGCTCGTACAGCGCCGCGAACATTTACTTTCTGCGAAAGCGCCGTTCCCGGGTCAGCTTCCTTCGTGGTGTCAGGTGCGTCTCACCACGCCAAGTCTGAGCCCTCGCGTGAAAATCGACAGCGATGGTAATCAATGGGTAGACGGGAACGACGCGGTCTTTAAGGATTTGCTCATCTGGTCACCCAGCAGCGACAGCAAAAGCAGGCTAAGCAGGATGCAGCAAATCGACCTGACGGTCTGATCCACTTAGTCGCCTATTCCCGCTTGGGTAGATCGTCCAGGGGTTCCAAGGCCAGGTCGATGCCGCTCAAGCTGGCGGGCCGATGCGCCGCGTCGGCGCCGACCGCCAGCCGTTTGCCGGCATCAGCCAGGCGCCGCACGGTGATGCCGATAAGCCGTTTCTGAAAGCGCTCGCGGCATTCGTCCGTCGCCAAACCAAGTGCGGCGTTATTCACTTCCAGCCAGATAATGGGCGTCAGCGTTACCACCGTGGCGCTGCGGCGCAACGAATCGGCATTGAGATAACTCATTTCGCCGAGCACCTCGCCGGCACTCAGCTTGCAAATGGACTTGCCCGCCATCGACACTTCCACCTCGCCCTGCACCAGAATACCGAAGTTAGCCTCTTCGTCGCCCTCCTGCATCAACAAGGTGTCGGCGGCGATCTCGCGCCAGGTGCTGATGCGCAACACTTCCCACAACTCGACTTCCTCAAAGGTGCTGAAGAAGTCGAGTTTCTTCAGCGCGGTGAGGCGGCTGGCATCCAGCGCCACCCAGTTTTCATCTACCAGCTGATAGCGAACGGCAGAGAGGTCCTGAGCAAACTCGCCGCCGTTTTTGTAGCGCGAGTACAGGTCCTTCTCCAGCGCCTTCTTGATAATGGCGTCCATGGCCAGCGGCACATTGGGATTGAGCTGGCTAGGCATGGGCGGATCGGCATTGATGATTTTATAAACTAGCTGCGCCGTATTGGCGGCGCGAAACGGCAAGCGGCCCGTGAGCAGGTGGAACAGCACCACGCCCAGCGAATACAAATCGGTCTTTTGGTTGAGCGGATAGTTCTTGATCTGCTCAGGCGACATATAAGACGGCGAGCCCACGCCCATGATGAAGGTGGAATCGGACTCGCTGTTCTTGGCCGTGTTGAGGGCCAGGCCGAAATCCATGATCTTCACGTTGTCGTCGTCATCGATCATTATGTTGGCCGGCTTGATGTCGCGGTGGATGATGCCCTGGCGAAAGGCATAGTCCAACGCCAGGCAGCACTTGAAGACGATGCCGACGACGCGGTGCAAGGGCAACAGTTTCTCGAACGAACAGTGACAGCTCAGCTCATAGCCGGGCACGTATTCCATGACGATATAGGCCTGCTCATCGTCGATATAGGTCTCGTAAATGCGGACAATGTTGGGGTGATCCAGCTTCTGCGCCATGGCGCCTTCGGTGGCGAAAAGCTTTTTCAGACGGCGCGTCCATTTCGCTTCCTCTTCGCCGCCGAAGCGCACCAGCTTGACAGCCACCGGCTCGGGCCGGTCCGGCGCTTCGGCCAGATAAACCGTCGCCGTGGCGCCCTTGCCCAGCTCGCGTATGACCCGATATTTACCGATGTCTTCCATATTGGGCGCCCATCCTAGGCCGGTCCAGCCGGGCCGGCAAGGGCAAACGACGGGCAATTTTCTAGCAGGCACTTGAAATCCTGCAAACCACCCCAAATTTGCCTCCGACTATTGAGGGAGAAACACTGATGGACGAGAATCAATCCAACCCCGAACAAGCATCGGCGAATCAGGCCGAATCTGCCGCTCCACACGAAAACAAGGTCGACACCCTGCCCAGCCTCGAAGAGCTGTTGCGCGAAGCCGAGCTGAAAGCGGCCGAACACCATGATGCCTGGCTGCGCGCCAAGGCGGACACCGAAAACCTGCGCCGCCGCACCCAGGAAGACATCGCTAAAGCGCACAAGTACGCCGCCGAGAAATTCGCCCTGGAAATGTTGCCGGTGAAAGACAGCCTGGAAGCCGCCCTTGCTGCTGAAAACCACACCGTGGACAACCTGCGCAGCGGCGTCGAACTTACTCTCAAACAACTGAGCGCCGCCTTCGAAAAATCCGGTCTGGCCGAAATCAACCCGGTTGGCGAAAAATTCGATCCGCACAAGCATCAGGCCATCAGCGCCCTGGAGGCGGAAGGCGAGGCGAATCGCGTGCTGACCGTCCTACAAAAAGGCTACGCCCTCAATGAACGCGTCATCCGCCCAGCCCTGGTGATGGTCTCCAAAGCGGCCTCGGCGGCTTGAAATAAGGCCACGTAGCCCCATTTAGCTCATACGCAATTTCAAAAGCAGCTTTAACGGATAGCACAAAGAGGAACAACATGGGAAAAATCATCGGCATAGACTTGGGCACCACCAACTCCTGCGTTGCAGTCATGGAAGGCGGCAAGCCTAAAGTGATTGAAAACGCCGAAGGCGCGCGCACCACGCCCTCCATCGTCGCCTATGCCGACGATGGCGAAATTCTTGTCGGCGCGGCTGCCAAACGGCAAGCCGTCACCAACGCCAGGAACACGCTGTTCGCGGTGAAGCGCCTCATTGGCCGCCGCTTCGAAGAAAAGGAAGTGCAAAAAGACATCGACCTGATGCCTTACAAGATCGTCAAGGCCGACAACAACGACGCCTGGGTGGAAGTGCGCGACAAGAAGATGGCGCCGCCGCAGGTTTCCGCCGAAGTGCTGCGCAAGATGAAGAAGACCGCCGAAGACTACCTCGGCGAAGAAGTCACCGAAGCCGTCATCACCGTGCCGGCCTACTTCAATGACAGCCAGCGCCAAGCCACCAAGGACGCTGGCAAGATCGCCGGCCTAGAAGTGAAACGCATCATCAACGAACCGACCGCAGCCGCGCTGGCTTTTGGTCTGGACAAAAAAGAAGGCGACCGCAAAATCGCGGTGTATGACCTGGGCGGCGGCACCTTCGACATTTCCATCATCGACATCGCCGAGATCGAAGGCGAGCATCAGTTCGAAGTGCTGTCCACCAACGGCGACACCTTCCTCGGCGGCGAAGACTTCGACCAGCGCCTGATCGAATACGTCGTCACCGAGTTTAAGAAGGAGCAAGGCGTCGATCTTAAGAACGATGTGCTGGCTTTGCAGCGCCTGAAAGAAGCCACCGAGAAAGCCAAGATTGAGTTGTCGAGCGCCCAGCAGACTGAAATCAATCTACCCTACATCACCGCTGACGCCACCGGCCCCAAGCACCTGGCGCTGAAAATCACCCGCGCCAAGTTCGAAAGTCTGGTGGATGAACTCATCGCCCGCACCATTGAGCCCTGCCGCATCGCCATCAAGGACGCCGGCGTGAAAGTCTCGGATATTTCCGACGTCATCCTGGTCGGCGGCATGACGCGCATGCCCAAGGTTCAGGAAAAGGTGAAGGAGTTCTTCGGCAAGGAACCGCGTCTCGACGTCAACCCGGACGAAGCCGTCGCTGTTGGCGCCGCCATCCAGGCTGGCGTGCTGCAAGGTGAAGTGAAGGACGTGTTGCTGCTCGACGTCACCCCGCTGTCGCTGGGCATTGAGACCCTGGGCGGCGTCATGACCAAGCTGATCAAAAAGAACACCACTATCCCGACCAAGGCAGCGCAGGTGTTTTCCACCGCCGACGACAACCAGTCGGCCGTGACCATCCATGTGCTGCAGGGTGAGCGTGATGTGGCTGCAGGCAACAAGAGTCTCGGCCAGTTCAACCTTTCCGACATTCCGCCAGCGCGGCGCGGTATGCCGCAGATCGAGGTGGCCTTCGATATTGATGCCAACGGTATTCTGCATGTATCGGCCAAGGACAAGGCCACCGGCAAGGAAAACAAGATCAAAATCCAGGCCAGCTCGGGCCTCAACGAGGAAGAAATCGACAAGATGGTGAAGGACGCCGAAGCCCACGCCGAGGACGACAAGAAGGTGCTGGAACTGGTCACCGCGCGTAATTCTTGCGACGCCATGATCCATCAGGTGAAGACGGCGCTGTCCGAACATGCTGACAAGCTCGGCGCTGACGAGAAGGCGGCGATAGAAGCGGCTGTTACGGATGCGGAAGAAACGCTGAAGAACGGTGACAAGGAAGCCATTGAAGCCAAAACCACCGCGCTGGCCGAAGTTAGCCAGAAATTAGGTGAAAAGGTTTATGCCGAGCAACAAGCCGCAGCCGGGGGCGCTGCGGGTGGTACGAGCGCCGACGGTGGTAAGAAGGATGACGGCGATGTGGTCGACGCCGAGTTCACCGAAGTCAAAGACAAAAAATAACTACTCAGCCGCGGATCACGCGGATAAACACGGAGAGTCAAAAATCCGTGTTTATCCGCGCTGATCCGCGGCCACATTCCTATGGCCAAACGCGACTATTACGAAGTTCTCGGCGTCAATCGTGACGCGTCCGAAGACGAAATCAAAAAGGCCTACCGCAAGCTGGCCATGAAACATCATCCGGATCGCAATCCGGACAACTCCAAGGCCGAGGAGCATTTTAAGGAAGCCAAGGAAGCCTACGAAGTATTGTCGGACGCGCAAAAGCGCCCCGCCTACGATCAGTACGGCCATGCCGGCGTGGACCAGCAAGCCGGCATGGGCGGCGGCGGTGGCTTTGGCGATGCCTTCAGCGATATTTTCGGCGACATATTCGGTGGCGGGCGCGGCGGCAACGGTGGCCATAGCGGCGTTTATCGCGGCGCCGATCTGCGTTACAACCTGGAAATCTCCCTGGAAGATGCGGCACGCGGTACGGAAACACGAATCCGCATTCCCGCCATGGAGGAATGCGAAAGCTGCGACGGCTCCGGCGCCCGAAAAGGTACGGAAGCCAAGACCTGCCCGACCTGCCACGGTCACGGCCAGGTGCGCATGCAGCAGGGCTTCTTCTCCATCCAACAGACCTGCCCGAAGTGCCACGGCACGGGACGCATCATTCCCGATCCCTGCCCGACCTGCCACGGCGTCGGCCGCGTCAAACAGCACAAGACGTTGGCAGTGAAAATTCCCGCCGGCATCGACGAGGGTGATCGCATCCGGCTCTCTGGCGAAGGCGAGCATGGCGTAAATGGTGGCCCGGCGGGCGATTTGTATGTGCAAATCCACATCAAGGCACATTCGGTATTCCAGCGGGACCACAACGATCTGCATTGCGAAATGCCCATCAGCTTCAGCGTCGCCGCGTTGGGCGGCGAGATCGAGATCCCCACGCTAGACGGCATGGCGAAAATCAAGATTCCGGCGGAAACGCAAAGCGGCAAAGCCTTCCGTCTGCGCGGTAAGGGCATCAAGGGCGTGCGCAGTCATAGCCACGGCGATTTGCTGTGCCACGTTGTCGTCGAGACGCCCGTGAATCTCACCGAACGGCAAAAGGAACTCCTGCGCGAACTAGAAACCATCAATATCGACGACGACAGCCGGCACAACCCCCGCGCCAAGTCGTGGATGGAAAGAGTGAAGGAATTCTTCGCGGATTGACGGATTTTGCTGCGTGATGCAGGCTCCAAGCCCGACACGTTGGCGGCGCCATTTTCGCGCCGAGGCTGAATGGCACGAGCGGTGGAATTCATCGACCAGGCGGCACTGGTTTTGATGACATTTCTGTTATTCTTCACCCCACTATTGTCACTGTGCTATCGCCGGAGGAGAGGATGATGAAAGCTGTGCTAGCCATCGCGGCTGGTATGTTCTTGGCCTGCCTACCTGGCCTGTCCTATGCCGAAGTCGGCGTTACCAACACTACGATCTTGCTCGGCCAGTCAGCCGACTTCTCCGGCCCGGCGCAGGAGCTCAGCGTCGACATCCAGATGGGCGCCCGCCTTTACTTCGATGACATAAACACCAAAGGCGGCATCTACGGACGCAAGATCGAGTTGTACAACTTCGACGATGGCTACGACGCCAAGCGCGCCGAAGCCAACACCAAAGAATTGATCGAAAAGAACAAGGTATTCGCGCTCTTCGGCTACGTGGGTACGGCCACCAGCCAGGCGGCCATTCCAATCTTCACCGCCGCCAAAGTGCCCTTCATCGCACCCTACACTGGCGCCGATGCGTTGAGAGAGCCCTTTAACCGGCACATCTTCAATGTGCGGGCCAGTTACAAAGACGAGACTGAGAAGATCATCGAGCAACTCGTCTCGGTAGGTTCGAAAAAAATCGCCGTTGTTTATCAGAACAACACGTACGGCAAAAACGGTTTGGATGGCCTCGAGCGGGCGCTTGCCAAACGCGGACTGAAGGTCGCCGCCACCGGTACCTTGGAACGCGAATCAGGCGACGTGGGCAACACGATAAAACCCATCCTGGCCGCGCAACCCGATGCTGTAGTCATCATCAGTTCATATAAGATGACAGCCGCCGTTATCAAGGAAATGCGCAAGATTGGCACCTCAGCCCAGTTCTTCACCGTATCCTATGTGGGTAGTCGCCCGCTGGCATGGGAACTCGGTCCGCATGGCGTGGGCGTGATGGTGACGCAGGTGGTACCTTTCCCCTGGGGCGGCAAGCAGCTTATCGAACGCGAGTATCAGAAACTCATGAATGCCAGCGGCGCTACGGAGTACTCCTTCACCACGCTGGAGGGCTTTCTGGCGGCGAAAATCTTGGTCGAAGGCCTAAAGCGCGCCGGCAAGGATTTGACGCGGGAAAAGCTGATCAGCGCACTGGAAAGCATGACCAATATAGACGTCGGTGGTTTTCACGTGAATTATTCACCGACCAACCACAACGCTTCAAACTTCGTCGACGTGACGATGATTACCAAAAACAGCCAGTTCGTGCATTAAGACACGACGGTATGCGGGAAGCATTCCGCCAAACCGGCGGCGCATCGGCGCTTGCCTCATGGCGGAAGCATTCCGACCCCCAGCAGTAAAACATTGTGTCTTGTTACTATGGGGGAATCCGCATGAAATCGATCTGTGGCATCGGCTCTGCACTGGCCCTGGCGCTGCTCTTCAATCAACCGGTCGCCGCTGAAACCGGCGTCGCCGCCAACGCCATACGCATAGGCCAATCGGCACCCTTGAGCGGCGCCATGGCCGAGCAAGGTAAGAACTACAGCGACGGCATCAAGCTCTATCTCGACATCATCAACGCCAAAGGCGGTGTATATGGCCGCGAGATCGACTTAACGACGCTGGATGACGCCAGCGATCCAAAACGCGCGCAGCAAAACACCATCAAGCTATTGAACGAGGAAAAGGTCGTCGCACTGGTGGGCTACGTCGGCGCGGGCAGCGCATTGGCAGCGTTGCCGCTGGTCGAGGAAAGCAAAACCCCTTTCCTCTTCCCCTACGCAGGTGCGGATACGCTGCGCGCGCAAAGCCGCTGGGTGTTCCACCTGCGCGCCGGATACAATGAAGAAGCCGCGAAAGTGGTGGACCAGCTCTCGACAGTGGGTATCAAACGAGTCGCTATTGTTTATCAAAACGACGAAGCCGGAAAAGCCGGGTTACGTGGTTTCGAGCAAGCCTTCGCCGGCTCCAAGCTCAAGTCGGTCGGCCAGGCCGCCGTGAATGCGAGCGGACCAGACATGAAACAAGCCGTCAGCGCGATTTCCGCCTTGAAACCAGACGCCATCGTACTCGCCACCGAAGGTAAGACCTCAGCGGCGTTCATCAAGGCGTATCTGCTAACGATCAGCCGCGAACAACCTCAATTTTTTGGCCTATCCGACGTCGGCGCGACGCAACTGCACCGCGAGCTCGGCGACGACGCTGTCGGCATCAGCATCGCGCAAATCGTGCCATCACCATGGAACGGCAAATACGCGGTGGTGCGCGAATATCGCGACAGTTTGTCCATGGCCGCCGGTGTCGGTCGCGCGAAATACAAGGAAGGAAGAACGAAAGCCGGATCCCAAGAACCCAACCACGCCGGGCTGGAAGGCTGGATCGCCGCCAAGGTGATGGTGGAAGCCCTAAAGCGCGCCGGGAAAGACCTGACTCGCGAGAAACTCGTTGCTGCGCTGGAGGGCTTGCGCAATTTCGATGTCGGCGACTTCACCGTAGACTACTCGCGCGACAAACACCTCGGCTCGTCATATGTGGATCTTTCCATTTTGCGAGCGGGCGGCAAAATCACCCAATAAAGCACGCCATCCGTCATTCGCTCCATCAGGCGCGGCGCCACTCCGTGACGCCGCCAGGCTTGTCTTCCAGCACGATGCCTGCCGTCAGCAAGTTTTGTCGCATGCGATCGGCCTCGGCGTAGTTGCCGGCTTTTTTGGCGGCGGCACGGGCGGCGATGCGCGCGGCAATCTCCGCAGCATCGAGTCCAACGGCTTGCTCGCCACTCGGCGCTTGCAGGAATTCCGTTGGAGCACGTTCGAGCAGTCCCAACACGCCAGCCAGCGCCTTGAGCAGACCCGCCATCGACGCTGAGTGCGTTTTATTCACTTCGTTCGCCAGCTCAAACAAAACCGCCAACGCTTCCGGCGTATTGAAATCGTCGTCCATGGCAGCGCGAAACTTCGCCGCATGCGACTCATTCCAATCGATTTCGATAGGCTGGGGGTCGACGGCCTTAAGTGCTGTATAGAGGCGCGTCAAGGCACCGCGCGCGTCGTCGAGATGGGCATCCGAATAATTCAACTGACTGCGGTAGTGGGCACGCAGGATGAAAAAACGCACCACTTCGGCGTCGTACTGTTTGAGCACCTCGCGGATGGTAAAAAAATTGCCCAAGGATTTGGACATTTTCTCGTCATCCACGCGCACGAAACCATTGTGCATCCAGTAATTGACGAAGCCGCATTTTTGCGCGCCCTCGCTCTGGGCACCTTCGCTTTGGGCGATCTCGTTTTCGTGATGGGGGAACTGCAAATCCTGTCCGCCGCCGTGGATGTCGAAATGCGTGCCCAGCAATTTCGAGCTCATGGCAGAGCACTCGATATGCCAGCCGGGCCGGCCACGACCCCAGGGTGAATCCCACTTAGCTTCGTCGGGTTCGCTCTCCTTGGCGTGTTTCCACAGCACGAAATCGAGCGGATCGTCCTTGCCCTCCGCCACGTCCACGCGCTCGCCGGCACGTAAATCCTCCAGCGACTTGCCCGAAAGCCGGCCATAACCCACGAACTTGCGCACCGAATAGCAAACGTCGCGGTTGGCCGCCACATAGGCGTAGCCGTTTTCTTGTAGCGCAACTATCATGCGCAGCATGTCTGGCACGTATTCCGTGGCGCGCGGCTCATGATCGGGCGGCAAAACGCCCAGCGCGGCGGCATCTTCGTTCATGTAGGCGATATAACGATCCGTCAGCGCACGGATAGATACGCCGTTTTCATGTGCACGTTTGATGATCTTGTCGTCAATGTCGGTAATATTGCGCACATAGACAACGCGGTAGCCAGCGGCACGCAACCAACGGGCCACCATGTCGAACACCACCAGCACACGGGCGTGGCCCAAGTGGCAGTAGTCGTAAACCGTCATACCGCAGACGTACATCCGCACCAAACCGGGCTCTATGGGCGCGAACACCTGCTTGTCGCGTGCCAGCGTATTGTGGATTTTCAGCATACGGGAACTCGAGGTACTCGCGGGGGCTATGACAGGCTAAACAAGGCGTCTCGGCGTGCGCGAGCCGGCATGCGGCACGGCAGGGCGATTCAGGCGGGCGACTTATCGCGATTATTGTTGCTACGCCGCCGTTCTTGATAGAATGACACGTTCAAAATTCTCTGGCGAAAAGTATAACATAATGACTTCATCCCGCCTCCCCGCGCTCGCCGCCATCGCCCTGGCCGTGACCGTCATCTTCGCCCCGCTTGCCGCTCGCGCCGATACCTTGCAGGAAGCCAACGCGCTGTTCAAACAGGGCCAGTTCGGCCCGGCCTTGGAGAAGGCCGAAATGGTGTTGGTGGCCAAACCCAAAGATGCCCAGGCGCGCTTCCTGAAAGGCCTAATTCTCACGGAGATGAGTCGCCAAAACGACGCCATCGCGGTCTTCACCAAGCTCACCGAGGACTACCCGGAGCTGCCGGAACCCTACAACAATCTGGCTGTGCTGTATGCCCAGCAGCGCCAGTTCGAGAAGGCCAAGAATGCGCTGGAAATGGCCATTCGCACACATCCTTCCTACGCCACCGCACACGAAAACCTGGGTGACATCTATGCCCGCATGGCCAGTCAGGCATATGACAAAGCGCTGCAACTCGATTCCTCCAACGCCAGCGCGCAGACCAAGCTGTCGATGATCCGCGAACTAATGGGCGCTTCCGCTTCCTCGTCGCGGCCGACCCAGGTGGCAACACGTAGCAATCCGGCTGCCGGCAAGATTCCGGCTCCTGCTGCGCCTGCCCCTGCCGCGCCGGTGGACACCAAGCCCGTAGTCGAAAAGCCTGTCGAAGCCAAGCCCGCCGCCGTAGCGGCGGTCGAGCCTAAGCCCGCCGCCGCCGGCGCCAAGCAGGATGCGGAAAAAACCGTGCAAGATTGGGCTGCCGCCTGGTCGAGAAAAGACGTCAAAGCCTATCTTGCCTATTACGCCAAGGACTTCCAGACACCAGGCAACGAAGCCCGCGCCGAATGGGAGGCCGAGCGCGGCCGCCGCATCAACAAGCCGGGCGAAATTCAGGTCACTGTGGAGAAATTGCAAATCACCATCGATGGCGAGCGTGCCACCGCCCATTTCCGTCAAAGCTATCGTTCCGCCTCGCTCAAGACGGGCAGCAACAAAACGTTGGCGCTGGTGCGACGCGACAGTAAATGGCTGATCCAACAGGAGCGCGTCGGCAACTAATGAGCGGTGGCCACTGTTTCACGGGGCTTTGCTTGGCGCTGTTAATCGGCGCTGGCGGCGCGCCTTCCCTTGCCGCGCCCGCCACGCCTGCCGAGCGCACCTACTCCGACTCGGGCCCCGAGGCGCAGCTAGCGCGCATCTACCAGGAGATCGAGAAAAATCGCCTGGATACCGCGCTGACGCAGGTCGAAGTCTTGCTCAAGGCGTATCCAAATTTCCGTCTTGGTCACCTAATTCGCGGCGATCTGCTGCTGGCACGTGCGGGCCCTATCAACGTCTTTGGCGCGGCGGTGAATGCGCCGGCGGAAAAACTGGCCGATCTGCGCGACGAAGCCGTTGCTCGCCTCAAAGCCTATCGCGAAAAACCGCCAGCCAACTACGTGCCACGCTACCTGCTGCAATTGCAGCCGGAGCAGAAGTTCGCCGTGGTGGTGGACACGGAGAAGGCCCGTCTCTATCTATACGAAAATCACAACGGTCAGCCGCGTTTCTTGGCGGACTATTACATCTCGCACGGCAAGGCCGGTGGCGACAAGTTGCGAGAAGGCGACCAGAAGACGCCTATCGGCGTCTACCACGTCACGGCCAGCCTGCCGCGTCAAAAACTGGGCGACTTTTACGGCAGCGGCGCTTTCCCCATCAGCTATCCCAACGAATGGGACAAGCGTCAGGGCCGTAACGGCCACGGCATCTGGCTGCATGGCACCCCTTCTGACACCTTCTCGCGGCCACCGCGCGCCTCCAATGGCTGCGTGGTACTGGCCAACCAGGATCTCGACGCCTTGGCGAAGATGCTGCAAATCGGCACAACGCCGGTGATTATCTCCAACAATATCGAATGGCTCTCGCTGGATGACTGGCAAGCCCAACGCAGCGCCCTGCAAAAGAGCATTAGCGACTGGCGCGCCGACTGGGAAAGCCTCGATCCGGAAAAATATCTGCGTCATTATTCCAAGCGCTTTCTCTCTGGCAAGCAGAATTACGAGCAGTGGGCCGCACAAAAGCGTCAGGTGAATAGCGGCAAGCAATGGGTCAAGGTCGCCACCAACAACATCAGCATGTTTCGCAACCCTGGCGCCGAGGAAATGGTCGTGATCGCCTTCGAGCAGGATTACCGCAGCAGCAATCTTAATAATGTCATGAAGAAGCGCCAATACTGGGTCAAGGAAGATGGCGCCTGGAAAATTATTTACGAAGGTGGTGCTTGAAGCGCCTTCGCCCTCTCAAACTCTTTCTGCGAGCCTAAAAATGAAAAAACTCATTGCCCTTACCACCACTTTTCTTTGTGCATTGACCTTCGGTTTCGCCGCCCAGGCAGCCGATCCCAAGGTGGAAATCAAAACCAGTCTGGGTAACATCGTGCTGGAACTGAATCAAGAGAAAGCGCCTAAGTCCGTTGATAACTTTCTTCAATACGTGAAAAGCGGCGCTTACAACGGCACGATTTTCCATCGCGTCATCGAGGGCTTCATGATTCAGGGCGGCGGCTACGATGCTGACATGCAAAAGAAACCAACGCGCGGGGCGATCAAGAACGAAGCCACCAACGGCCTGAAAAACGATCGCGGCACCATCGCCATGGCGCGCACCGGCGATCCACACTCCGCCACCGCGCAATTCTTCATCAACGTCGCCGACAACGCCGCGCTCAATCACGTCTCACCCGAGCAGAACTGGGGCTACGCCGTTTTCGGCAAAGTGGTCGAGGGAATGGACGTAGTCGACAAAATTAAAGCCGTGAAGACTGGCGACAAGGCCTACATGCAGAACGTACCCCTGGAACCGGTTGTCATAGTGTCCGTCAAGCTTCTGCCCGAAGCCAAGCCCGCCAAGTAACCGGAGATAAGCATGGTCAAACTACACACTAATTTCGGCACCATCACCCTTGAACTCAACGCGGAAAAAGCGCCAGAGACGGTGAAGAATTTTCTGGCCTATGTTGAATCAGGTCATTACAACAACACAATCTTCCACCGTGTCATTGACGGCTTCATGATCCAGGGTGGTGGTTTCGCTTCGGGCATGGAGCAGAAACCCGTCAATGCGCCGATACCCAACGAAGCGGCGAATGGCCTCAAGAACGACTGCGGCACCATCGCCATGGCGCGCACCGGCGACCCGCACTCCGCTACGGCGCAGTTCTTTATCAATGTCGCCGACAGCGCCTTCCTGAACCACACCGCGCCTAGCGGTCAGGGCTGGGGCTACTGCGTTTTCGGCAAAGTGGTCGAAGGCATGGATGTTGTCAACAAGATCAAGGCCGTCAAGACCAGTACCACCGGCTTCCATCAGAACGTTCCGGTGGAAGACGTGGTGATTGAAAAGGCCGAGCTTGTCTAATTCGGCAGGACGCGCTCGTGTCCACGTTTTTTATCTCAGACTTGCATCTTTGCCCATCCCGGCCTGAGATCAACGCTCAGTTCTTCCGCTTCCTCGCTGGGCCGGCGAGGGCGGCGCAGGCGCTATACATACTCGGTGATTTATTCGAGTACTGGGCCGGCGACGATGACGCGGACGACCCCTTCAATCAGGCTGTCGCGCAAGGCTTGCACCAGCTCGCGGACAGTGGGGTGGCGATGCATTTCATGGCGGGTAATCGCGATTTTTTGCTCGGCGACCGATATGCCCGCCGCGCCGGACTACATCTATTGAACGACCCGGCGCTGATCGATCTCGAAGGCACGCCAACTTTGTTGATGCACGGCGACACACTCTGCACCGACGATGTCAGCTACCAGCGCTTTCGTGAGCAAGTCCGCACACCGGCGTGGCAGCAGGATTTTCTCGCCCTACCCTTGGCTGCCCGCAAGGCGCAGATCGAGGACCTGCGCCGTAAAAGCGAAATTGAAAAAAGCGCCAAGACGATGGAAATCATGGATGTTAACCAGCATGCGGTCGTGGCAACCTTGAGCGCGCATGCGTGCACGCGACTTATCCACGGCCATACGCACCGACCCGGCCAGCACCTGTTGGAAGTCGACGGCCGCCGCTGCGAGCGCTGGGTATTGGCCGACTGGTACACCAGCGGCAGCTATATAGCGTGCGACGCGAACGGCTGCCGCGCCGTTACGCTAGGCTGAGAAGCGCGCTTAGACCAAAGCCAGGCCGCGCGCCAGATCGGCTTGCAGATCCACCAACGATTCCAGTCCCACCGCCACCCGCAGCAGATTTTCCTTAATTCCCGCCTCGGCCCGCGCCTCGGCCGTGATGCGGCTATGCGTGGTGCTGGCGGGATGCGTGATCGTGGTCTTGGTGTCGCCCAGATTGGCCGTGATGGAAATGAGCTTGCTCGCATCGACTACCTTCCACGCCGCCTCACGCTCGCCGCGCACCTCGAAGGACACGATGGCTCCGCCGGATTTTTGCTGGCGCTGCGCCAACGCGTGCTGCGGATGCGAAGCCAGCCCTGGGTAGTAGACCCGCGTCACCTGCGGCTGCGCCTCCAGCCACTGGGCCAGCGCCAAGCTGCTAGCAGATTGCGCTTCCATGCGGATGCGCAGCGTCTCTAGGCCCTTCAAGATGACCCAGGCATTGAATGGTGAAATCGACGGTCCGGCGGTGCGCAGGAACTTGAAGACTTCATTGCTCAATTCCTTGCGTCCGACCACCGCGCCGCCAAGCACGCGGCCTTGCCCGTCCAAATACTTGGTTGCGGAATGAATCACCAAATCGGCGCCCAAAGCCAAAGGTCTCTGCAAGGCAGGCGTGCAGAAACAGTTGTCGACCACCAGCAGCGCCCCGGCGGCATGCGTCACCTCGGCGAGCGCGGCGATGTCGAAGACCTCCATCAAGGGATTGGAGGGCGTCTCGATGAACACCAGACGCGTGTTCGGTTTGAGGGCAGCGCGGAACGCAGCCGGGTCGCTACCCAGAACGAAGCTGGTATCGACACCGAACTTGGAAAAAATGTTACCGAACATCTGTTGCGTCGCGCCGAAAATGCCACGCGAAGCGACGATATGTTCGCCGGCTTTCATGAGCGCCATGACGGTCGATAATATTGCCGCCATGCCCGAAGCCGTAGCAACGCAAGCCTCGCCGCCTTCCAGCGCGGCGAGTCGCTCCTGCATGACGGTTACCGTGGGGTTGGTGAAACGCCCATACACATAGCCCTCTTCCGCGCCGGAAAAACGCGCCGCTGCCTGCGCCGCATTGTCGAAAACGAAGCTTGAGGTGAGATAGAGCGCTTCGGAGTGCTCATTGAATTGGCTGCGCGCAATGCCTGCCCGCACGGCCAGCGTGTCGAAATCAAATTCGTCAGTCATGAGAAATACTCAACAACGATGCAATATTGGCTCAATAAAAAAACCCGGCGCGGCGTCGCGACCGGGTTTCCCCACGCTTTAGCCGCATTTTTTACGCGCCCGCAAGCTGAAATCAAATCGGCGCAATTGGAAAGCTACGCCAGCGGCAAGGCCCTGTCAATCCGACACGACAAGATTGAGATCGAGTTGGGCTGCGTCGCCCTCGTCCTTCTCGCTTCGTTCGCGCGTGTCGCCATTGCGTTGATCTTCGACACTGGAAAGATATTCGGCGGTGATATCGCCGGTGATATACACGCCATCGAAGCAGGAAGTCTCGAAATGGGTAATGGCGGGATTTACCGAATGGACGGCCGCCTTGAGCGCATCAATATCCTGGTAGATCAGTCCATCGGCGCCGATCTCGCGACAGATTTCCTCGTCGGAGCGGTCGCTGGCGATCAGCTCGCCACGCGTTGGCATGTCAATGCCATAGACATTGGCGTAGCGCACCGGCGGCGCGGCCGAGGCGAAATAGACTTTGCGCGCGCCAGCATCGCGCGCCATCTGCACGATCTCCCGGCTGGTCGTGCCGCGCACGATGGAGTCATCCACCAACAGTACGCTTTTGCCCTTGAATTCCTGCGCGATGGTGTTGAGCTTTTGCCGCACCGATTTTCGTCGCTGCGCCTGACCCGGCATGATGAAAGTGCGGCCGATGTAGCGGTTCTTGACGAAGCCTTCGCGATACGGAAGGTTCAATCTGGTCGCCAATTCCATAGCCGATGGCCGGCTGGAATCGGGAATCGGAATCACCGCATCGATATCGATATGCGGCAACGTGTGTTTTATCTTCTCGGCGAGGTATTCGCCCATTTTGACGCGGGTTTCATAAACAGAAATGCCGTCCATCAGCGAGTCCGGTCGCGCCAGATAGACGAATTCAAACACGCAGGGCGCGCGCATGGTGCGCAGGGCGCATTGCTGGCTGTGGAAGTTGCCCTGCATGTCGATCAACACCGCTTCGCCCGGCGCCACATCGCGCATCATCTGAAAGCCTAGGGTGTCGAGCGCTACGCTCTCCGATGCGACAAGATATTCGTTGCCATCCGGTGTCGCGTTGCGCCCGATGATGAGCGGACGTATGCCGTATGGATCGCGGAAGGCAAGCACTCCATAGCCGGCGATCATCGCCACCACGGCGTAGGCGCCGCGCACACGACGATGGACACCGGCAATGGCCTTGAAAATCGTCGCCGCATCGAGGCGATAGCCGGTTGCAGCGGCCTGCAACTCATGCGCCAGGACATTGAGCAGCACTTCGGAATCCGAATTGGTATTGATGTGCCGCAGATCCTGCAGGAACATCTCGCGCTTCAGTTCGTCGGCATTGGTGAGATTGCCATTGTGCGCGAGCATCAGACCGAAAGGAGAGTTGACGTAAAAAGGCTGCGCCTCGGCCGCATTGTAGGCGGAACCGGCCGTGGGATAGCGGCAATGGCCGATGCCCCAGTTGCCGGCCAGACTGCGCATATTGCGTGTACGGAACACGTCGCGCACCAGACCCTGGCCCTTGTGCATGTGAAAAACATCACCCTCGGCCGTCGCGATGCCAGCAGCATCCTGCCCGCGATGCTGCAAGACTTGCAGACCATCGTAGAGCAACTGGTTAACCGGGCTCTTCGCGACGACACCGAGAATTCCGCACATGCCTTTTTGCCCTTAGCCTTTCCTACGACAAGTTTTCTGCCAGAAATCTATTGATACTTGATGCGCTTGGATACGGCCGCCGGCAGCCACGGCTTCATCGCCAGTACCGCCGTTTCCAACGCTGGCGCGGACCAGGCTTCGCGCCACCAGACCTGCTGCGGCAACGCCGTCAAACCGCCAACCAACACTGCCGCCAACACCACCAACAGGCCGCGTGCAATACCGAACACGCCACCCAGCACGCGATCCAGCGGGCCCAAGCCCATGGCCCGCAGCAGCCGCGAAATCGCAAAGCGCAGCAAGGCCACCAGCAAGAGCACTATCAGCACTACTACGGCAAACGCCGCGATGTACTGTAGCGCCGGCTCCTTGATCCAGCCCGCCAGCGAAGGCTGAATTTGCGGCGCGAAAGTGCGACCGACGAAGAAGGCCGCCACCCAAGCCATCAGCGCCAAAACCTCGCTGACGATGCCGCGCCAGGCCCCTAGCAAAACCGAGGCAGCGATAACCGCCAGCACTGCGTAATCGAATAACGTCACTGCTTTTGCGCGACAACACCATCGACCCCAATGCGCTTGATACGCTCGCGCGCCTTTTCCGCCGCATCCTTATTTGGAAAGGGGCCGGCACGCACGCGGGTTTTCTTGCTGCCGTCCGGTGCATCTAAGGCCTCGGTATAAAAAGTGTAGCCCTGCGCTTTGAGCTTCGCCTGCAAATTACGCACGTTGGCTGGATCGCGATAGGCGCCCAGTTGCACGACCCATTGCTCGGCAACGGCGCCATTCAGCGCAGCGTCCAGTTTGGCCTTCTCCGCCTTGTCATTTGGCATGGCGGTGGCCTTATCGGACTTCTCCGCAGGCTTTTCTGCGGCTTTCTCTATGGGCTTTTCTACGGCCTTCTCAGCCGACTTATCGACCGCTTTCTCGGTCTTGGCTGGTGTGGGCTTAATGTCCGCGGCTGGCTTAGGTTCAGTGGCTGAACTGGGTGCCGAACCAGACGCGGGCTTGGGCGCTTCGGCCGGCTTGGCGTTCGGCGCCACTGCGGGCAGAGGCGTGGCGGTGGCGCCGGGGTTGAGCGGGAGGATGCGCGAAGTATAGGAACCGGCGTCCTGATTGGGTATGCGTATTTGGATATCTTGCGCGGTGGGCTTGGGTTCCTGGTCCATCACCATGGGCAGCACAATGGCAGCCAGGACAGCCAGTGCGATGGCGCCGACTAATCGTCGGCGTGCGCGCTTCTTCAGTTCCAGCTGTGCGTCGAGTTGAGCATCCAGTTGTACGTCTTTAGCACTCATCATTTTTCCGCAGCGATCGTGCGCAATACCTCTGCGACGAGAAGGAACGAACCGAAGGCGACGATTCTATCATTTTCCTCGGCGCCTTCCCGTGCTGCACGCCAGGCTTGCGCTGGCGTGTCGTAGCATTTCACCGCTTTGATACCACGCGCAGCCAGCAGTGCCGCAATCTCTCGCGCCGTGGCCGCGCGCGGACCCGCCAGTGTCGCCACCAGCCAATGATCGATGCGCCCCTGAATGCGGTCGATGACGCTAGCAATGTCCTTGTCTCGCAGCATGCCGAATACCGCGTAGGTGTTGGGATGAAAGGCCATGTTACCTAGGTTGTCGGCCAGCACGCCGGCGGCTTGCGGGTTGTGGCCGACATCCAGCACTGTGGTAGGCCGGCCCGGCAAGACTTGAAAGCGGCCGGGCAATTCCACCTCCGCGAGACCGCGTCGGATGTCCTGCATGGCGACGGGCAGGACGGCTTCCAACGCGGTGAGCGCGGCGATCGCAGTACTGGCATTGGCGAGTTGTACGCTGCCGCGCAAGGCTGGATGGGCCAGACCGCCGCGTCGTATCAGCGCGCCATCACGGCGCCCCCACCACGACCATTGGTGTTGCTCCGACAAATAACCGAAATCACGACCGAGTATGGCCAAAGGCGCGCCGATTTTTTCCGCATGGGCGACCACACTGGCGGGAGGCTGCGCATCGCCGACTATAGCTGGTTTACCGCAGCGAAGAATGCCGGCCTTCTCATAGCCGATGGCCTCGCGCGTGTCGCCCAAATAATCGGCGTGATCGATATCGATCGCCGCAATGATGGCGCAGTCAGTATCAAAAGCATTCACCGCATCCAGCCGGCCGCCCAAGCCGACTTCGAGGATGACGACATCGACCTCCGCAGCGACGAAATTCATCCACGCCGCCAGCGTACCGAACTCAAAGTAAGTCAGCGGCACCTCGCCACGTGCGCGCTCGACTGCGGCAAAGGCATCGCATAGCGTTTCGTCGCTGGCTGCCTCACCGGCGATGCGCACCCGCTCGTTGTAATCGAGCAAATGGGGCGAGGTGTAGAGCCCAACACGATAGCCCGCCGCCAGCAGCATGCGCTCCAGCATGGCGCAAATGGACCCTTTGCCATTGGTGCCGCCCACGGTAATGACCGGCACTGTTTGCGCAATGCCGAGCGCGCGCCTGACCTCGTGAACGCGATCAAGGCCCAGCGCAATGGGCTGCGCATGCAGGCGCTCAATGTGGGCGAGCCAGTCGGACAGGGTTTTCAATGAAGCACTTTCGACACAGAGGACGCGCAAAAAAGACGAAAAAACCTCGGCGATTTCTGCGCCTCGGCGGTCTCTGCGTAAAGGCGTTTAAACGGCGGGAACGCGTAGTAGCAGCGTCAGCAGCGAGGCGAGCTTGTCGCGCATTTCGCGACGATCAACGATCATGTCTATGGCCCCCTTCTCAATTAGAAACTCGGCGCGCTGAAAACCATCCGGCAATTTCTCGCGCACCGTCTGCTCGATCACACGTGGGCCGGCAAAGCCGATGAGGGCGCCCGGTTCGGCAATGACGATATCGCCGACAAAGGCGAAGCTGGCGGAAACGCCGCCCATGGTCGGGTCGGTCAGCACAGAAATAAAAGGCAGGCGGTTGGCAGAAAGTTGGGTAATGGCTGCCGTCGTCTTGGCCATTTGCATCAGCGAGTAGAGGCCTTCTTGCATGCGCGCACCACCACTGGCGGTGACGCATACAAAAGGCAGTTGCTGCTCGACCGCACTACGCACACCGCGCACGAAGCGCTCGCCCACCACCGACCCCATGGAACCGCCCATGAACTCGAATTCGAAGGCGGCAATGACCACCGGCAGCATTTTGATGGCGCCTTGCATCACCACCAGCGCATCGCCCTCCTCCGTCTCTTCGATAGCGGCATTCAAGCGATCGACGTAGCGCTTGCTGTCCTTGAACTTAAGCGGATCGACTGGCAACACTTCCGCGCCAATCTCAAAGCGGCCTTCAGAGTCGAGCAGCATGTCGAGGCGCGCACGAGCGCGCATACGATGATGGTGGCTGCATTTCGGACAGACGCCGAGATTTTTTTCCAGGTCCGAGCTGTATAGCGTGGCTTCGCAGCTTGGACACTTGCACCACAAACCTTCGGGGATGGATTTCTTGGCGCCCTCGGCACGCTTGATGCGGGGCGGGAGTAGCTTCTGCAACCAGCTGCTCATTTGACCACCTCCCTAGGCTGAGTCTGTTCATCCATCGCCAAGCGTATGCCGCGCAAAAATGCCGTGACATTGGCCGCCGCTGCTTCGCGCGGGCTTTGCTCGATTTCCTCAATAATGCGACTACCGATGACCACCGCATCCGCCACCGCAGCAATGCGGCGCGCGCTGGCGGCGTCGCGAATGCCGAAGCCCACACCTATCGGCATGCCGACTTTGGCGCGGATTTGCGGAATCCGTCCTGCCACTTCATCGAGATCGAGATGGCCGGCGCCGGTGACGCCTGTCAACGAGACATAGTAAATATAGCCACTGCCGACCTGCGCCACCTCGGCAAAACGCGCCTCGGTTGAAGTCGGCGCCAGCAGAAAAATCGGATCAATGCCAGCGCTACGCAAAGTTGCGGCGAAAGCGACGCATTCCTCCGGTGGGTAATCGACAACCAGCACACCATCGACACCGGCATCCGCGGCGGCGGTGGCAAAATTTTCCGTGCCATAGGCCTCGATGGGATTGGCATATCCCATCAGTACGACGGGCGTTCGGGTGTCCGTTGCGCGGAATTCGCGCACCATGCCAAGGACGCTGCGCAGCGATACACCATGCTTTAAAGCACGCTCGGAGGCGCGCTGAATGGTCGGCCCGTCAGCCATCGGGTCCGAAAAAGGTACGCCTAGTTCGACAATATCGGCACCACCCGCAACCAGTGCGCGCATCAGCGTGACGGTCATATCCGGATGCGGATCACCCGCCGTGATAAACGGAATCAGCGCCTTGCGGCTCTGCGCCTGTAATTGAGCAAACGTCGCTGCGATACGTGACATCAAAAACCTCTAAACCACCAGGTCACCAAACACGCCAAGATTGTTTGACTGAGAACTCTCGGCAGCTTGGTGGTTAATTACCTCAAAACTGTATGCCCGATTTCTCGCCAACCGTGTGCATATCCTTGTCGCCGCGACCGGAGAGGTTGACCAGCAACAACTTGTCCTTGGACAGGGTAGGCGCAAGTTTCGCCGCATAGGCCAGCGCGTGCGACGACTCCAGCGCGGGAATGATGCCCTCGTAGCGGCACAGGGTATGGAAAGCCGCCAGAGCTTCGTCGTCAGTCACCGCAACGTACTCGGCGCGTTGGCTGTCTTTCAGCCAGGCATGCTCGGGACCGACGCCCGGATAATCAAGGCCGGCGGAAATCGAGTGCGTCTCGGTGATCTGGCCGTTCTCATCCTGCAGAAGATAGGTGCGATTGCCATGCAGCACGCCTGGACGTCCTGCCAGCAGTGACGCCGAATGCTGTCCACTGGCTAGCCCATATCCTGCCGCTTCGACGCCCACCAACTTCACGGATTGATGCGGAATGTAATCATAGAATATGCCCATGGCGTTGGAGCCGCCGCCCACGCAGGCAATCACGTAGTCAGGCTGGCGGCCGGTCAATTCAGGCATTTGCGCTATGCACTCGGCGCCGATGATGGACTGAAAATCGCGCACCATCATGGGATAGGGATGCGGCCCGGCAACGGTGCCAATGATGTAAAAGGTGTTGGCCACATTCGTGACCCAGTCGCGCATGGCTTCGTTCAGCGCATCTTTCAGCGTCTTGGAGCCGGATTCCACCGGCACAACGGTCGCACCCAGCAGTTTCATGCGATAGACGTTGGCGGCCTGACGCTTCACGTCTTCCGAGCCCATATAGACCACGCACTCCATGCCATAGCGCGCTGCCACGGTGGCCGTCGCGACGCCATGCTGGCCGGCACCTGTCTCGGCGATGACGCGTGGCTTGCCCATACGGCGCGCCAGCATGGCCTGCCCGATGCAGTTATTTACCTTGTGCGCGCCGGTGTGGTTGAGGTCTTCGCGCTTGAGATAAATCTGCGCACCGCCTAGGCTCTCTGACCAGCGCTGGGCGTGATAGATCGGGCTGGGGCGGCCGACGTAGTGTTTCAGGTCGTAAGCAAATTCGGCCTGGAAGGCCGGATCGTGCTTGGCCGTCTCATAAGCCGCGCGCAACTCATCGAGCGCTGGCACCAGGGTTTCTGCGACGAAGCTGCCGCCGTAAGGACCGAAGTGGCCTTGCGCGTCGGGCAGATCATAAATATGCACGATTTACTCCATCCATAAAGGCAACAATTTTCCGCGCATCCTTGATTCCCGGGCCGGCTTCGACACCGCTGCTGGTATCCACCCCCCAGGGCCGCACGGCGCGTATCGCTGCGCTGACATTGTCGGCATCCAGCCCGCCGGACAGGATCACCGGCAAGGACAGCTTGGACGGGATGAGCGACCAATCGAAGGGCTGACCGCCGCCGCCATAGCCTTCGACATAGGCATCGAGCAACAAACCCTGCGCGGTGGGGAACGACTCGGCGTATTTTACCAAATCGAGCCCGGCCTTAACCCGAGCCGCCTTGATATAAGGGCGACCAAAGCTGGCGCAATACGCCTCATCTTCTTCACCGTGGAATTGCAGCAGTTGCAGCGGCACATTTTCCAGCACACTGCGCACCACCGACGCCCGTTCATTCACGAACAAGCCCACAAGGGTGACAAAAGGCGGCACCGCGCGAGCCAGTTCGCGCGCCTGCTCGATGCTGACCAGACGCGAACTGGGCGGATAAAACACCAAGCCCAGCGCATCCACGCCAGCGTCGACGGCGTCGCGCGCGTCGGCGGCGCGGGTAATGCCGCAGATTTTGACTCGCGTTCGAGACACGTTAAATGAGAGGCAAATCGAAAGGCGCGATGATACGGCCATTCATAGGCAACTGCCAGCACGCCGCGTATTCGATGCCTGCGAGATACAAGCCGGCTGGCGAAAACGTCGGCGCCGCGCGACTGCGATCACGACTCGCCAACATCTCCGCAACCCACTCAGGCGGGTATGTGCCTTTTCCCACGTACACCAGCGCGCCGACCATGTTGCGTACCATGTGGTGCAGAAAGGCGTTGGCGCGAAACTCGAACACGATGCAATCACCGAACCGCGATACTGTTGCTTCATGCAGAGTCTTGACAGGCGATTTGGCTTGGCATTCGGCAGCGCGAAACGCGCTGAAGTCCTGCTCCGCCACAAAGTGGCGCGCAGCGCTTTGCATGGCGTCCACGTTCAGCGGCAAGTGAAACCAGCCGACGCGACCGTGCAATAGGGCCGGCCGCACAGCGTGATTGAAAAGTACATAGCGATAACTGCGGGAGATTGCTGAAAAACGCGCATGAAAGCCGTCAGGCACCAGCTGCGACCAGCGCACCGCGACACTGTCCGGGAGATGCGCATTGGTGCCGCGCACCCAGGCATGTAAAGGGCGTTGCGCCGCGGTATCGAAATGCACGACCTGAGCAGCGGCGTGTACGCCGGCATCGGTGCGACCGGCGCAATGCACGCGCACCTGACAGTCCGCGATCTGCGCCAGCGCCCGCTCCAGCGCGTCCTGCACCGTGTTGCCTTGCGGTTGCGATTGCCAGCCAGCGAACGCAGCGCCATCGTACTCGATGCCGAGAGCGACCCTGCTGGTCATGTCTTGAGAACGCGGAAGTTGGTCGCCCTATTGCGGGCGAGGCGAGCGCGCAAAGAGCAAAAAAATGGAAGGGATAGTGCCATGCGGGAGAACGGGGGTGGCGCCCCCGTTCCCTGGTGTCAACTCAGCCTGGACAGCATGCCGCGCGCTTTTTCCTGCTGCTCGCCGCTGCCTTCTTTCACGACTTCCTGCAATAGCTCGCGTGCACCTTCCTTGTCACCCATCTCTTCATAGGCTTTGGCCAGCTCAAGTTTGGTCGACACATCATCGCCCCCGGCGGCGGACGGCGTGCCAAGATCAAGGTTGATATCGCCCAGATCGAGCATGGGCTCAGCAGCCTGTGGCTGTTGTTCAGCCGGCGACGTGCCAAGGTTGAAGTCGAAATCCATCACATTGCCGCCGGCCACCGTCTTGTCGAAATCGATCACTTCCGGTGCGGGAGTTGCTGGCGTCTGGCCTAGATCGAGATCGAAATGCAAGCCTTCGTCAGCAGTGGTAACGACCTGGTCTTCACCAAGCTTGAAATCCATGGACGAATCGGCAGGCTTGAGATCCTTGCTGACATCCAGAATCATGGTTGCGTCGGGATCGATAACAGGACCTGCGGGGCGGCGGCTGTCCAACCCCAGATCGAAATCCAGACTCTCTTCCGCAGCCGCCTTGATCGGCGCGGCAACGCTGCTTACAGACGGCTTGGCGCTGGCACCGAGATCCAGATCGAAATCCAGATTGGCCGGCATCATAGGCGCTACTTCTACCGCCCCCGCTGTATCATTTTCGATTAGCGCCGTCGCCGTACCGTTTTCCAAAGCTTGAGCGATCTGGCTCAGCTCGCCCGGCATGGTCCAGGTACTGTGCATTTTCTGATCGGCTGGGACGATCACGGTGGTATCGGTAGCCCCCCCTGGTGTGATCGGCCCACCACCATAGAGCGGATTGGCCGGATCAAGTTTCTGGCCCATCGCGGCTGCCTTTTCCCAGTCCGCACCAACGCCACTGGTCTGTGCGTAGAGGTCGCTGGCTAGCGTCTCAAACTGCTTGGTGTTCTTGCGTGCCGCGTAGATCTCCAACAGCTTGACGTGAATCGCCGTACGCGCCGGATCGCTCTTTAGCGCATCAAGCAGAATTTCTTCCGCTTGCGCATCGCGACCGTAGGCCATGTATACGTCGGCCTCCGCCACCGGATCGACGCCTTCTTCCGAATCTATGGCGCTGATGGAAGCCTGGCTGAAGTCCGTCGCCATCGAGCTGGCGCCAGTCGTGTCGACACTCTGCCCACCAGTGGCGCCGAACACCGAGTTGGTCGCGAGATTGGCGGTCGTGGTTGGCGTGGCGTCACTGTCCGAACCGCGCTTGCGCCGCTGCCGGAATACCGCATAACCCGCCAGGGCGAGAACCAACAAGCCGCCCGCTGGAATGGCCGGATTGTCCATGAGTGTATCGAGGAGCCCCGGCTCTTCCGGCGGCGGCGGTGCAGCGGGCTTCTTCGCTACCGGCTTAGGCGCCTCGACCGGCTTGGCAGGCTCAGCGGGCTTTTCGGCGATTGCTGGAACCGGAACTGGGGGTGGCGTCACCTCCACCGGCTTGGGCGCTTCGACAGGCTTGGGCGGTTCCGCAGGCTTCACGGCCTCGGCTACCTTGGCCGGCGCGGGCGGTTCAGGTTTTTTAACTTCCGGTACCGGTAGCGGCGCTGGCTTGGCAGCGGCTTGCTTCTGTAGATCGGCGAGATTCTGATTCTTCAGATCAAGCAGCTTTTGTAAATCCTTGACGTTTTTTTCCAGGTCAGTCTGACGCGATTGCGCTTCCTTCAAGGCCTTGCCTTTGGCCGTGAGGTCCTCTTCCAGCGCTGCGATACGTCCCTGCGCAGCTCGGGCTTCCTTGCCTGACTCAGATTTGGAAATCTTGATTTGATCTTTGCTCTGGGCGGCAGGCGCTATTTCTTCAACCTTGGGCGCGATCTTGCCAGCAGCCGTTTGCCGTGGCGCTTGTTCTTTTGCCTCACTACTGCCCGCGGCAAACGCAAGCTTCTGACGATAGGTGTTGAAATCGGCGGTATGCGCCGAAATCACGCGACGTGCTTCGGCCGGCGTCACCGCGGCGACAGCATCACGCTCGGGGATGGCGAGTATCTTGCCAGCCTTCAAACGATGCACATTGCCAACAAAAGCGTCCTGGTTGTTTTGGAATATCGCCACCAGCATTTGATCGAGACTGACACCCTCGGGCTTGGTTTCGGTGGCAATTTTGTTCAGCGTGTCGCCCGTTTTGACTTCGACTTCGCGCGTGGCCTGGCCGTCCCTACTTTCCCTGGGTGCGGCGGCGGGAGCTTCCTTCGCCAATTCTTTGGCGGACAGAGGGGGCTTGGGCGCTTCGACCGGACCTTTGGCGCTCTTGGCGCCTTCCGGCTTCTTCGCGGCGGGCTTTTCTTCCATCACGCGCTGCTCTGGCGCGACAGGCGCCATGACAGGCTGAGTTACGACCGGAGCGGCGGGTTTGGCATTAGGCAGCGCCACTTGCGGCGCAGGCTTAGGCGCGAGCATCTCCGGCGGCGGATCGAGCAGGAAGGTGTATTCGCGCACCAAGCGACCAGACGACCAGCTTAGTTCAAGCAGGAAGTCCAGGAAGGGCTCGTCGACGGGCCTCTCGCTGCTGAGGCGGATAAACGATTGACCGGAGGGCCGCTTATCGAGCGTCACCTTGACACCAGCCAGCGCCGGTACGAAATCGAGACCGGCTTGTTTGAAGGCATCGTGCGAGGCGAAACGCGCGGTAATTGAGGAAAGCTCTTCGCGCGAGGCCATCAATTCGACCTCGGCTCGCAAAGGCTGACCGAGCGCCGAAAGCACGGTGATCTTGCCCAATCCGGCGGCACCCGCACCTAAGGGCAGCAGCGCCAAGGCGGAAGCCAGCACCGATGCTTTCAATGAGTATCTATGGAGTTTTTTCTGCACCGCGTCACCCTCGCGGAAAATCTTCGGAACAATTAACATAACATCATGAGCTTAGCTATGCAAGCTAAACTTCCTCCTCATACGTTGTGACGCAAGCCGGCGATTTATCAGCCGGAACGTTTGTAGACGAGTTCCTAACGGAGCCGCCTCGGTTCAGCTTGTTATGTTGTTGTCACCGGCTTGAGCAGTTCCGGCTTGTATCACACCCGCCATGAGCCGCCCCAAAAAAACTACGAGGCATGGCGGGGCGTTGCGGACTAGGCTTCGAGCAAAATACGCAGCATACGGCGCAAGGGTTCAGCCGCTCCCCACAGCAACTGATCGCCGACTGTGAAGGCCGACAGATATTCGCCCCCCATACTCAGCTTGCGTAAACGGCCCACTGGCACAGCCAATTTGCCTGTAACGGCTGCAGGGGTTAATTCGCGTAGGGTAATGTCACGTTGATTCGGCACCACGCGTACCCAGTCGTTGGCCGCCGCCAGCATGCCTTCAATTTCGTCCAAAGGCACATCTTTTTTAAGTTTGATGGTCAAGGCCTGGCTATGGCAACGCATGGCGCCGATGCGCACGCAGAGCCCATCCACCGGGATAGGGGTCGCTTCGCGACCGAGTATCTTGTTGCACTCGGCCTGGCCCTTCCATTCCTCGCGGCTCTGGCCGTTGCCCAGATCTTTGTCTATCCACGGAATCAGGCTGCCCGCCAGTGGCACCCCGAAGTTGGCGGTGGGAAATTTTTCGTCGCGCAATATGCCCGCCACTTCGCGGTCGATGTCGAGGATGGCCGAGGCCGGATCATCGAGCAGGTTCTTGGCCACGCGATGCGCCTCCCCCATTTGTGCCAGCAGCTCGCGCATGTTTTGGGCGCCAGCGCCGGAGGCGGCTTGATAAGTCATGGCGGTCATCCAGTCGATCAGATCATGCTGGAACAGGCCACCCAGCGCCATGAGCATGAGGCTGACCGTGCAGTTGCCGCCGATCCAGTTCTTGCCGCCATGCGCCAGTGCGTCTTTGATGACATTCGAATTAACGGGGTCAAGGATGATGACCGCGTCGCCCTGCATGCGCAGTGAAGAGGCGGCATCGACCCAGTGGCCTTGCCAGCCGGCCGCGCGCAGCTTGGGAAAAATTTCGTTGGTGTAATCGCCGCCCTGGCAGGAGATGATGATTTCCATCGCCTGCAGTTCGGCGATATTGTTCGCGTCCTTCAGCGCCGGCACGTCGCGACCCACGGCCGGCCCCTTGCCGCCCACTTGCGATGTGGTAAAGAACACGGGTTCGATCAGATCGAAATCGCGCTCTTCCAACATGCGTTGCATGAGCACAGAACCCACCATGCCGCGCCAGCCTACTAACCCAACTCGCTTCATGTTCTCTCTTTCAGTTTCGCTTACAGCGCCGCAATCACCGCGTCGCCCATTTCCTTCGTACCGACCTTGTTCGTGCCGGGCTCAAAAATATCACCGGTGCGATAGCCCGCTGCCAGCACTTTCTTTACTGCCGCCTCAATGCGCGCTGCTTCTGCCTCGAGGTCGAAACTGTAGCGCAACATCATCGCGGCCGAGAGAATTGTCGCCAGCGGATTGGCCACGCCCTTGCCGGCGATATCCGGCGCCGAGCCATGTATCGGCTCATACAAGCCCTTATTCTGCTCGTCCAGCGAGGCCGAGGGTAGCATGCCTATGGAACCGGTCAGCATCGAAGCCTCGTCGGAGAGAATATCGCCGAACATGTTGCCCGTCACCATCACGTCGAACTGCTTGGGGTTGCGCACCAGTTGCATGGCGGCGTTATCGACCAGCATGTGCGACAGCTCGATGTCTGGAAAGTCTTTCGCCATTTCGGTGACGACATCGCGCCAAAGCTGGGTGCATTCCAGCACATTCATTTTGTCCACTGAGCACAGTTTGCGATTGCGTTTTCTCGCCGCCTCAAAAGCAACGCGGGCAATGCGGCGGATTTCGCTTTCACTGTAGATCATGGTATTGAAGCCAACTCGTTCGCCGTCGCGCACCTCGATGCCACGCGGCTCGCCGAAGTAGATATCGCCGGTCAATTCGCGCACGATGAGGATATCCAGCCCCGCCACCACTTCCGGCTTGAGCGTGGAAGCATTGGCGAGTTCGGGATACAGCAGCGCAGGGCGCAGATTGGCAAAGAGGTTGAGATCCTTGCGGATGGCGAGCAGTCCGCGCTCGGGCCGCTTGTCGCGCGGCAGCGTGTCGTACTTGGGCCCGCCTACGGCGCCGAGCAGCACGGCGTCCGCTGCGCGCGCGAGTTTGCGCGTGGCTTCCGGATAGGGCTCGCCGGCCGCATCTACCGCGCAGCCGCCGAGCAGCGCGTTCTCCATCTCGATATCCAGGCCATCTCGCCGCAGCGCATCGAGCACACGCACGGCTTCGCCGACAATTTCAGGCCCGATGCCATCTCCGGGCAAAACGCAGATTTTCATATTCAATGGGAGTGTCGTAGTCAGAAGAGCCAGGGCTGCTCACTGCGGCGCTTGGCCTCATATTCGCGAATCTTGCCGGCATGGCGCAAGGTCAGGCCGATGTCGTCGAAGCCATTCAGCATGCAGTATTTGCGGAAGGAATCGATGTCGAATTTCAGCGTTTTACCATCCGGCCGCGTCACCGTCTGCGCCTCCAGATCGATGCGCAGGCGATAACCCGGTGTGGCGAAGGCCTGCTCGAACAACGCATCGACATCGTCCGCCGGCAGCTTGATGGGCAGGAGTCCGTTCTTGTAGCAGTTGTTGTAAAAGATGTCGGCGAAGCTGGGGCCTATGAGCGCGCGAAAACCGTAATCTTCCAGCGCCCAAGGCGCATGCTCGCGCGAAGAACCGCAACCGAAGTTGTCGCGCGTGAGCAACACTTCGGCGCCGCGATAGCGTGGTGCGTTGAGGACGAAGTTCGGATTGAGCGGCCGCTGGCTATTGTCGCGCCCCGGCTGACCGACATCGATATAGCGCCACTCGTCGAACAAATTCGGGCCGAAGCCCGAGCGTTTGATCGACTTCAAAAACTGCTTGGGGATGATGGCGTCCGTGTCGACGTTGGCCCGATCAAGCGGCGCCACCAAGCCGTCGAGCAGCGTGAAATTGCGCATTTACTTGGCCGCTTTCTCGATGGCCTGGCCGCCTTTTTCGATGTCCTTGCCGACGCCTTGCACGGTGTTGCAGCCGGCAAGCAGCAAAGCAGCGCAGAGCGCGGCGAGTAGATGCAATTTATTCATGCTGGCTCCCTGTGACCTGACTAAAGAATTTCGCGCACATCGGCGAAATGGCCGGCAATCGCCGCCACCGCCGCCATTTGCGGACTCACCAGATGCGTGCGACCGCCCGCGCCCTGGCGCCCTTCGAAGTTGCGATTCGACGTAGAGGCGCAACGCTCACCGGGCTCCAGACGATCGGCATTCATGGCCAGGCACATCGAGCAGCCCGGCTCGCGCCATTCGAAACCAGCGGCGCGAAACACCTGATCCAGCCCTTCTTGTTCAGCCTGCGCTTTAACCAGGCCCGAGCCCGGCACCACCAACGCCAGCTTGATATTGCCGGCGATATGTCGGCCCTTCAACACTGCGGCAGCGGCACGCAAATCTTCGATGCGCGAGTTGGTGCACGAGCCGATGAAAATTTTATCCAGCTGGATGTCGCGCATCGGCGTGCGCGGCGCAAGCCCCATGTATTGCAGCGCGCGCTCCATGCCTTCGCGCTTCACCGCGTCCTTCTCCTGCGCGGGATCGGGCACGGCGCCATCTATGCTGGTGACCATTTCCGGCGAGGTGCCCCAGGTCACTTGCGGCAGGATGGCACGGGCATCGATTTCAACGAGCGCGTCAAAGCGTGCGCCCTCATCGCTCTTCAGCGTTAGCCAGTAAGCCGCCGCCTGATCCCAGGCCGCACCGATGGGCGCGAGCGGACGACCCTTGACGTAGTTCACCGTGGTTTCATCCGCAGCCACCATGCCGGCGCGCGCACCGGCTTCGATCGCCATGTTACAGAGCGTCATGCGGCCCTCCATGGACAGCGCACGTATGGCACTGCCGCCAAACTCGATGGCGTAACCCGTGCCGCCCGCGGTACCAATGCGGCCGATGAGTTGCAGCGCGATGTCCTTGGCCGAAACGCCCTTGCCCAGCGAGCCTTCGACGCGAACCAGCATGGTCTTGGACTTTTTTTGCAGCAGGCATTGCGTCGCCAGCACATGCTCGACCTCGGAGGTGCCGATACCGTGTGCCAGACAGGCGAAGGCGCCATGCGTGCTGGTATGCGAATCGCCGCAGACCACTGTCATACCTGGCAATGTCGCACCTTGTTCCGGGCCGATGACATGCACGATGCCTTGACGCTTGTCGCGAAAGGGAAAGTAAGCACGGGCGCCGACTTCACGAATATTGGCGTCCAGCGTTTCAACTTGCAAGCGCGAGATCGGGTCTTCGATACCTTTGTCCCAATCGGTGGTCGGCGTATTGTGATCGGCCGTCGCAACGATGGACTCGGCACGCCATGGCTTCCGCCCCGCCAGCCTCAGCCCCTCGAAAGCCTGCGGGCTGGTGACTTCGTGCACCAAATGGCGGTCAATGTAGAGCAAGGCCGTGCCGTCCTCTTCCTGATGGATGACATGGCTGGCCCATAGCTTGTCATAGAGCGTCTGTGGCATGATGAGTGATCTGCTGAAAGGGTTGAATTATATCGAATCTGCGGGCACATCGTTGCACCGCAACACCCTACAAACAACTATGAGCACCCTCGAACTCTACGTTTTCTACTGTGCGCTGGCGCTCGGCGCCATCCTCTCCGGTCATCTGCTGATGCAGAAGTACCAGCAGCGAAAAATCGACGCGCTCACCAACGCGGTCGCCGCCGCCATCACCGGCTACTTCCTGCAAAGCCATGTCAGAGTCGCAGCCCGCTGCCTGGCACAACCCAAGGAAAAGCACTTTCTGGCGTTTCTTGATTCCGAGCCACACAAACGCTTCCGCTATTCGCATATCGTCGAAGCCGTACTCATCAAGCACATCGAAAAAACCATGGACGTGCACATCGACCGCGTCTATTGGCGCTTCCCGCTACCCGAGCAGCGTGAAGCCGGATCGCATCTGGTCGCACCGGACACGGGCGCACCATCCGCCACAACCGTGGCAGCCGACGCCGCCGCGCCGGAAAATCATGAGGCGCAATCGGGCGCCGAGAAATCTATCAGGGCTCAGGAAGACGAATACATCACCCAAGGCTTGTTGCGCGCCAAGGTGCGCAACGACTATCTGGTCGATGAAGGCTCTTGGGAGACCTTCGAAAGAGCCATGCAGGAAGGAGAATTATCTAAGTCGACAGAGGTGAGCGAAACCGCCGACACGGACAACACCAAGATCGCTTAGACCTGTCGACGTAATGACCGATCCGCGTTTGCCGGCCAGCCGCGCAGGATGCACACCATGCCTGCCAACGCGAAGCCAGCGCCCAGCGTGTAGGTGAGCGAAGCGCCGATAATGTCCCAAGCCCAACCACTCAACAGCCCCCCCAGCATGCCGCCGGCACCAAAGGAAATGCTGCCATAGAGCGCCTGGCCGCGCGCCTGATGCCGCCCGGCGAACCAGCGATGGACGGCAGCGATGGCGGTGGCGTGATGAACGCCGAAAGTTGCCGCATGCAGCAACTGCGCCAAGACCAGCAACCCTAACCATTCCACGCCCCAACCTATCGTCAGGAAACGCAGCACAGCACAGGCGAAGCTAAACAGCAGCATGGCGCGCAGCGAGTACGCTTGCAATAAACGCGGCATGAAGATGAAGACAACGATTTCGGCCAATACGCCCAAAGTCCACAGCAGGCCCACCATCGAAGTGCTGTAGCCATGCTCGACCAGATAGAGCGAATAAAAAACGTAGAGCGCGCCATGCGCCGCCGACATGAAGAAGCAACCAACGAAGAGCGCCCGCACCTCGCGCCGACGCAGAATGTCGCCTATCGGTAGATGGTCGGACTCGTGACGCGGCTCGGCCTTTTCCGGCAACAACAGAGCGAAGGCCAGGATGCCCGCTAGCAGCGCCGTGGATACCCAAAGGATGGATGACAGCGGCACGTGATCCAAAAGCCAGCCCAGACCCAGCACGGCGACTATAAAGCCCACCGAGCCCCATAAGCGCACGGCGCCGTAGCGATGCGCCTGCGCGCCGAGATGCGAGAAGGTCAGCGCTTCGACCAAAGGCAGCGAAGCACTCCAGAAAAATGCCAGTAGCGCCATGCCGACAAAGAAACCTGCAAAACTCTGCACCAGGAAAAAGCTGGAAAAGCCAAGCAGGCTCATGAGCGCTGCCGCCCGCACGATAGGCGTCTTCGCGCCAATGCGATCTGCCAGCCAGCCCCACAGATTCGGCGCAAGCAGCCGCATCAACTGCATGAGCGACATCAGTACGCCTATATCCCAGGCGGAAAACGCCAGCGATTTCAGGTAGAGGCTGAAATACGGCGAAAACGCGCCAATGAAGGCGAAGTAGAAAAAATAATAGGCGGACAGCCGCCAATAGGGAACCATCGGGAAACCATCATAGAAGCATCAAACAACCATCAATGCGGGATGGCCATGTGCCGTCTGGCCTAAAAAACTATCGGCTGGCGCAGCGACCTTTAGGCCCCCACGTGGGTACGCAGCAGGCTATAGAGCTCGTCCTTCAGCCTGAGCCGCTCGCGCTTGAGCAACTCGAGCGCTTCGTCGGTGATGGCTTCGTCGTTTTCCTCTATACGGCGAATCTGCTTGTTCACCACATGATACTCATCAAAGAGTTTGGCGAAGTGATGATTACTCGTCTTGAGCTGATGGATGGCGTCTTTGAACTCGGGAAATTCGTGGTGCAAGTCGTGCTGTTGCAGTTCCATGGTGGGTCCTATATCAGGTTGATTGTTCAAGCTTCGTCGGGTTCGGGGTCGTCGATTGCAGGTGCGCTGTAATCCGGCCGGACCGCATCAGACACGCGCGACGCGAGCTTGGGCGTGGCACAGCTCACGTCGGCGCACTGAGCGCGGTGGCGCAGCGCGTGGTCCGCCAGCACCAGCGCCAGCATGGCTTCGGCGATGGGCGTTGCGCGAATACCTACACAAGGGTCGTGACGACCATGCGTCTCCACCAGCACCGGATTGCCTTGTTTATCGATGGAGCGGCGCGGTAAGCGGATGCTGGAAGTGGGTTTGACGGCCAGCTTCACGACCACATCCTGACCGGTGGAAATACCACCGAGCACGCCGCCAGCGTTGTTGGACAAGAAACCTTGCGGGGTCATTTCATCCGAATGCTCGGTGCCACGTTGCGCCACGCTGGCAAAGCCGGCGCCGACTTCGACACCTTTAACAGCGTTGATACCCATCATGGCGTAGGCAATGTCCGCATCGAGGCGGTCATACACCGGCTCGCCCCAGCCCACCGGCACACCCTCGGCGACGACGGTGATCTCTGCGCCGACCGAATCGCCGGACTTGCGCAGCGCGTCCATGAAGCTTTCCAGCTCTGGCACGATCTCCGCATTAGGCGCGAAGAACGGATTGCCGCCGACCGCCTCCCAAGCCTGAAAGGGAATCGCCATCGGGCCGAGCTGCGACATATAGCCGCGCACCGTGACGCCATAACGCTCGCGCAACCATTTTTTTGCGATGGCACCGGCAGCGCAACGCACCGCCGTTTCGCGCGCCGAACTGCGCCCACCGCCGCGGAAGTCGCGAATGCCATACTTTTGCCAATAGACGTAGTCGGCATGGCCGGGGCGGAAAGTCTCGGCGATGTTGCCGTAATCCTTGCTGCGTTGATCTTCATTGCGGATCAAGAGCGCAATCGGCGTGCCGGTGGTCTTACCTTCGAACACACCAGAGAGAATTTCCACCGTATCGGATTCGCGCCGCTGCGTCACATGGCGCGAGGTGCCGGGCTTCCTGCGATCCAGTTCCAGTTGAATGTCAGCCTCGTTCAAGGCCAACCCGGGCGGGCAACCATCCACCACGCAGCCGATGGCCGGCCCATGCGATTCGCCGAAGGAGGTGACACAAAACAGTTTGCCGAGAGTATTGCCGGACATAGTGAAACTGCGCGCTGGTAGGGAGTTTGCAGCGAGTTTATCATAGGCCCGACGGCTACTTTTTTCGCGCCATGCCCAAAATCCAAGCCACGCCCACGCGCAAGCAAAAAGCACCCACCACCACGCCGCTGCGCCCCGCCAAAGGCCACACGAGCAGTCTGCCTCAGCCCGAAACGATCCAGCCTAAGACATCGGAATTACGCTGGCAGCGCACGCAGCGCTATGTTTGGGACAAAGGCGGCAACAAGGGCGGGCGGCGCTAGTGGAGATAGATTGTTGAGTCTCGTAAAAATCGGCGGCCAGTTCGCTGCTTGCGATGTCATTCCCGCGCACGCGGGAATGACCAACCGAGTAGCGGTAATATATACGCTTATCAAAAAGCGACTACTTCTCGCCCAGCTTTTCCAACTGGCGATGCGCGTCCTCGGCTTGGACGAATTTCTTGTCGATCTTCAGCGCTTTTTTGAGCGCTGCGACGGCCTCGGGTCGTCTACCCTTTTCAGCATAAACAACGCCCAGGTGGTAGTAGAAATCCGCACGCGGCGGTTGTTTGGTGACCGCCTTCTCCAGCATAACAATGGCCGGATCCAGTTCGCCCCGCGCACGGTGCACCCAGCCTAAGGTATCCAGGCAGTCACCCGATTCGGGCGCTATCTCCACCGCCTTGTTGGCCCAGACCAGAGCCTCCTGCAGATGCTCCTTACGCTCGACCGCCATCCAGGCCAAATTATTGTAGGCGCCGAACATTTTTGGATCGGCTTCCACCGCTTTCAAAAAGGCTTGCTCGGCCTCAGTCCATTTCTTCTGCGCTTGGAATACGGCACCTACTTTCAGATGCGCAACGGCGAGTTTGGGCAGCGCCTTTGCCGCCGCCTGATACTCGACCAGCGCCTTGTCCAAAGCACCCTTGGCGACGAAAATATCACCGCGATCGAGGCGGGCCGGCATATAGCCGGGTTGTATCTTCAAGGCTTTGCCCATCGCGGCCAGCGCCTTGTCATATTGCTTCTGCGACGCATACAGCCGTCCCAGCTCATGTCTGGGTACTGGATCCTTGGGCGCAAACTTGGCCGCCAAGCCGAATTCCGCGACCGCCGGCGCGCCTTCTCCTTGCGCTGCCAGCGCGGCGCCCAGGCCCAGATGTGCAGCGGCAAGATTCGGCTTGAGTTTGATGGCCTCGCGATAAGCACTGGCGGCATCGCCCGCTCGGCGCAGCCCGCCCAGATAGTTGTCACCCAGGTCGACATATGCATCTGCTGATCCGGGAGCGAGGCTGATTGCCTGTTTGAGTGCGGACTCCGCTTCCGCAAACCGGTTCACCCCGATCAGATAGCGCGCCCAAGCGCGTTGCACCTCAGGGCTCTTTGGATTGATCGCCACAGCTTTTTTCAACCAAATTTCTACCAGCTCCGGCTGATTCTGGCGTCGTGCGACCTCGGCCATGCCGATTTGCGGAAACGCCGATTTTTCGTCCAGCTTCGCCGCCTCTTCGAAAGCGTCGGCAGCGGCCTTCAGGTCGTTACGCATCAAGGCGGCATAGCCCTTGCTCAAGCTCACTTGGCTGGGCGTGGCCGCCGTAGGAGGCGGCATCGGTTTCGGCTGCAAAATTGGCAAGGCTAGCGCGCAAATCGGGAGTACGCCCAACAAAGCAAGCGTGGCCAATATCGCGCGCTTGCGCATCAGTTTTGAAGCCGACATAAGATTCCTTTAACGGCAATAGACCCGTGCATTATCGCCGCAATTGCAGCCGCCGAGCTGGCCACGCTTCGATTGCAAGCACCTGGAGAGGCGGTTCGCAGGGGACAACAGGATCGAATAAAGTGTACCCACATTCTGAAAAAGCGTACCGCAAAACGCCTGCGGCCCCCGAAGGGGCCGCAGGGTACAACGCTCACAGCTTACTGCTTAGACGTTCTTGCGACGCCCCACACCCAGACCGATCAGCGCAACACTGAGCAGCGCCAGTGTGGCTGGTTCCGGCACGCCGGCGACCGCCTCATCCAAGCCGCCACCGCCGTTGCTGATCACGACATTAAAGCCGGCGAGTGCCGGATTGTCAGCCAAGTGGGCAGTGAAGCCCAGCGCGTCAAAAAAGCTGGCTTCATAAGCCTGGTGGCCGAAGCAGCCAATATCAGGCAGCGGGCCGGCGACGGCACCGAGACCGAAGGCCGCGCCCGCGGCAGTCAGGAAGTTGCCATCGAAGCAAGAGCCGAGGCCGCTATGACCACCACCCGAACCTGCCACGTGGCTGTTTGCACCGCCAACGGTACCTAGCAGGAAATCCCAAGCCGCATGGCCCTGGTAGTTTTCAATACCGATGCTACGACCGGCGTCGGAGAAGGCCTTGATGTCGGCTTCATGACCAGCGATGACCGTGTCGTTCTCGTTACAGCAGGTGCCCGGCGAGGTGATGTACAGGCCGGAATAGCTGGCAAGCAGGACTGCCAGGCTCGGGATCGAGGTGGCGAATACCGTGCCCGCTGGGGCGCTTCCCGCAGGCGCCTCATAAGCGGCATTGCCAACGGCGAGAACCGGCAGCGTATTCGCGCTAGAGTACTGTTGCAAGCCTTTCTGGAAATTGGCGCTGTAAGGCATCAGATCGTGATAGGTCTGCGAATCGCTACCTTCCAAGATAATCAAGCCGGCAGCTTGCGCGCTGGCCTGCCCCAGCAGTACGGGCGCCGCAACAGCCACGACAGCCATGCTCATACCCAGCAGCACTCTGCGCAGCCCTACAGCCAATTTCAATTTACTGTTATTCATAATTTTCTCCTTTTAAAATTAACTTGGTGCTACGACTCCAATTTCCAAAACAATATAGCCGCAGCCCCTCCAAGCAATACCTGTGCCACACTTTTACTATATGATTATTATCATATTTAAATTTTTTCCAAGTGCCATCTGTAAAAAAACCTGACACTATCAAGGCAGGATGGTCGTTAGTCTGATCAAGACGGGCGGCTACCCCGCCCCACCCGCAAAGCCGTCAATGCCGCCAAGCCCTGCAACAGTGCCACACCGACCAACACCGCCACGAACATGGCCGCATCCATCAAAGGCCCGAAGATAAGCGGGGCGATAGCAAGGCCGATATCCAGGCCCGAGTAAACGAAGCCATAGACACGCCCGTATGAGGTTGGGCCAAAGCGCGAAGTGGCGGCTTTGCGCACCAGTAAGTCACGTGATGGCCCGGCGATGCCTGCGGAAGCGCAGAGCCAAAAATTAAGGAGGATCGCGCAAAGCAACGGGGCACCCAACGAACAGACGTAAAAAAACCCCGGCCAAAGCCGGGGCTTTTTAGCACTTGTGTCGAGCGAGCTACGCGCCCGACACAAGAAATTCTTACGCAGATGCCTTGTTGCGACGCTTGTTCATACCGGCCATGGCCACGCCAGCCAGACCCAACAGGGCCAGCGTGCCCGGCTCCGGCACTCCGCTGGGGTCGGTTGGGATATCGATCGTGCCAAGCGAACCGCCCATCACGTAGGCATAGCTCCAGCTGGTGGACGCCCCGGACGCCATATCGCCTAGTAAAAAGCCTAGGCCAATGCCATTATCTCCGCTGGAAGAATCACCCATATTTCCGCCGGCCAGATAAGAATCCGGATTGGTTTCCGAGCAGCATGAGCTGAAGATGCCAGCGTTGTGAACCAGCGAGCCATTGTAGTAGAGGCCTAGCGGACGACCGGAAATCTGACCAATAGAACCTACAAAGTCAGTCTTCGGCACCGCCGGTGAAACGATGCCGCGCTGGTTATTCGTCGCAGCCGTTCCGCCTGAGTAGTTATCCGGATCCGGATCCACGGCACGCGAGACTCGCACGTTTACAAGACTGGACAACGCAGTGAGTGTCGTGGTGATATTCACGCGCTGATCGGTATTGCTGAAGGAGAACAACTGGGTGACCGTAAAGTCGTTACCGTATTGGCCAGTCCAGCTCGCCGAACCACCCGACGTACCGCCGCTCAACAAGGTCATGCCAGCGCCCAGCGTAGCAATCTGCTGACCACCGCTGTTGGAGTTGGAGACAAACACGCCGCCACCGGTCACACCCGTGTAACGGACACCGAAACCCTCAAAAGGAGTGCCGGGCGCGACGTAGTCCGTGCTCGGAATAAAGTTTTGCGTTCCCGTCGGATCATAGATCAGCGAGTTCATCACACCGCGATCTGTGAGTGTTGTTTTAACGAAATTACCCTTCAGCGTAGTTGTCGACGCCATCGCTGAGCCGGCAATTGCGAACCCGACGGCTGCAATACAAAGTTTATTAAGTTTCATGGCTTCTCCCGTTTTGGCACAAGTATTAACAATGACGATAAAAAACAGTTGCTGGCCATTTCAACGCAAGCCATATGCCAATCCAACAACACCCTGTTTTAAATGAAATTAAATTTCTTGATCGGCAACAATTTAGTGCTGACTGTAAAATCCATCGACACCATTTTGAACTTCAATACGTGGGCACATTGCGCCTCACCCGCAAAGCCGTCAGCGCCGCCAGCCCCTGCAACAAAGCCACACCGACCAGCACCGTGCCAAACAAGGAAGCATCCATCAATGGCCCAAAAATGAGGGGCGCAACCGCCAGGCCGATATCCAGGCCCGAGTAAACGAAGCCATAGACACGCCCGTATGAGGTTGGGCCAAAGCGCGAAGTGGCGGCTTTGCGCACCAGTAGGTCACGTGATGGCCCCGCAATACCAGCGGAAAATCCGATCAACGCCATAAAGGTGATCACACTCCAGCTCGGCAGCACACCGCTTGCGAGCAACAGCGACAAACCAGCAGCGCTGGCCAGCACCAGCGCGATGATGCGCTCATGCGCCTGCTTCTTCGCCGCAAGAAAACCGCCGACAACGATACCGACTGCCCCGCCCAACAAGTAGCCGGTCAGGGCCGACGCCCCCACCGCCAGCGACAGCCCGTAAAGTTGATTCAACACCGAAGGCGAATAGTTCTGTATTGCGCCGAAAGCGGCGGTGGAGACAATGAAAAAAGCGAAGCACAGCCACACGGCGCCTGAATGAAGGAACGCGAAAGTTGAACCGCCCGCCTCTACCGACTTGGGCCGCGCTGCATGCGCAGCGTCCAGATCGGCAATTGCACCGCGCCGGACGATGAGCAGCGCCAACGCAGCCAAGGCCACGCCTGACGCAGCAAAAGCGGCGACGCGCCAGTTCGTCGCCGAGGCAATGGTTGTCAGAAACACCGGCGCCGCCGCCCAGCCCAGGTTGCCCGACAGCCCATGCACGGAGAACGCGTGACCCAGCCGCGCCGGCGACACATGTCGATTCAGGATGGTGAAGTCAGCCGGATGAAACACGCAGTTGCCCAAGCCGGCCAAGCCGGCTGCGAGCATAAGCATGGCATAGCTGTTCGCCAGCCCCAGCACCACGCCCGACAAAGCGAACAAGGCGATGCCCGCCCACAACACGCGCTGCGCCCCCAGGCGATCCACTACAAAACCCGACGCCGCCTGCCCTAAACCCGAGATCGTAAAGAATACCGTCATCAAGGCGCCCGCCTGGGTAAAGCTCAAAGCGAACTCGCTCATGAGCCAGGGAAACAGTGGCGGCAACAGCAGATGGAAAAAGTGCGACGTGCCGTGCGCGAGGCCGACCAGGGAGATGACTTCGAAGTCGGTGCGGGCGTGTGGAGTTGTCGTGGATGGATTCATTGATGCGGGCGCTTCTCTTTGCGCATTAATCGGCATTGACAAATGTAAACATTTTGTTTATGGTTCGATCGTTTACCGACACAGAGACGGAACGTTTCTACGCGTCGGGGAAATCGCGCCGCCTGCCTCCGGCCATTAGAGTGCGAGCGGCGATGCGGCTGACGCAGTTGAACGCAGCCACGCGCATTGAGGATTTACGCCAGCCGCCGTCGAATCGGCTGGAAGCTTTGAAAGCGAGCCGTGCCGGGCATTGGAGTATACGCATCAACGATCAGTGGCGCGTCTGTTTCCGCTTTCAGGACGGCGATGCATTTGACGTCGAGATCGTCGACTACCACTGATACGGAGTAAAACCATGGTGAAGAACGGTTTGCCGCCCATCCATGCCGGAGAATTCCTGCGCGAAGCGCTGGAAGAATTGGCAATTTCCCAAGCGCAGTTCGCTCGCGCCATTGGCGTCTCGCCCATGCGGATTTCCCATGTGGTGAATGGCACGCGTCCGGTGACGGCAGATTTAGCGCTGCTGTTCGGCCGCGCGTTTGCCCAATCGCCGCAATATTGGCTCAACCTGCAATCGGCCTACGACCTGAAACTCGCCGAAGCGACAATGGGCAAACAGCTCAAGGACGTCAAAGAGTTGGCGCACGGATAGCTTCGTAGGATGGGTGGAGCCTCATTTACCTTTTTGTGGTAACCCATCAAATCACCCAATCGAATATCAGGCGATGGGTTGCGCTGCGCTCCACCCATCCTACAGCTGAAACTCGCCGAAGCGGCAATGGGAAAACAACTCATGGAGGTCACAGAGTTGGCGCACGGATAGCGGCGAAGAATCCGCAACCCAAACTTCCTCCCTGCGCTAACTCTTCGCAAACCCAATCCCACCACCCTTCGCGGCAGTGACGCGTATGGTGTCGCCCGCCGCGAACTTGCCTTCGAGTATCTGCTTCGCCAGCGGGTTCTCGATGTACTCCTGAATGGCGCGCTTCAGCGGCCGGGCGCCGAAGACTGGATCGAAGCCGGCTTTGGCGAGTTCGGCCAGCGCGGCGTCGGCGATATCCAGCTTCATTTCCAGCCGGGCCAGGCGCTTCTCCAGATAGCCGACTTGTATCTTCGCGATGGAACGGATGTTCTTTTCATCCAGCGCGTGGAACACCACGACCTCATCGATGCGGTTGATAAACTCGGGACGGAAATAATTTTTCACTTCCGCCATCACCGCCAGCTTGATGACTTGATAGTCGTCGCCGGACATCTGCTGGATCATCTGGCTGCCAAGGTTGGAGGTCATGACGATCACGGTGTTCTTGAAGTCCACGGTGCGGCCCTGGCCGTCGGTCATGCGGCCGTCATCGAGCACCTGCAGCAGCACGTTGAAGACATCCGGGTGGGCCTTCTCGACTTCATCGAGCAGGATCACGCTGTAAGGCTTGCGCCGCACAGCCTCCGTCAGATAGCCGCCTTCCTCGTAGCCGACATAGCCCGGCGGCGCGCCGATCAGCCGCGCCACCGAATGCTTCTCCATGAATTCGCTCATGTCGATGCGAATCATGTGTTCTTCCGAATCGAAGAGAAACTCTGACAGCGCCTTGCACAGTTCGGTCTTGCCCACGCCGGTGGGACCAAGGAACAGGAAGGAACCATAGGGACGGTTCTCCTCCGAAAGACCGGCGCGCGAGCGGCGTATGGCGTCGGACACCATGCGCACCGCTTCGTCCTGCCCCACCACACGCTGATGCAAGCGCTCTTCCATCTTGAGCAGTTTCTCGCGCTCGCCCTGCATCATTTTCGACACGGGTATGCCGGTCGCACGCGACACCACTTCGGCGATTTCTTCGGCGCCGACTTGTGTGCGCAATAGCGTGGTTCTTGGTTGGGCTTCGTTGGCTTTTTCCGCTTGCTTTAGCTGCGCTTCCAGTTGCGGCAGCTTGCCGTATTGCAACTCCGCCACGCGGTCGAGCTTGCCCTCGCGCTGGAACTTGGCGAGGTCCGCCTTGAAACGATCAATCTCTTCCTTGATGTGCGCCGAGCCTTGCACCTGGGCCTTCTCGGCCTTCCACACCTCTTCCAGATCGGAGTATTCCTTGCCCAGGCGCTTGATCTCTTCTTCGATGAGACCGAGTCGTTTCCTGGAGGCTTCGTCCTTTTCCTTCTTCACTGCGAGTTGTTCGATCTTAAGTTGGATGAGACGCCGGTCGAGCTTGTCCATCACCTCTGGCTTGGAATCGATTTCCATTTTGATGCGCGCGGCGGCTTCGTCGATGAGGTCAATAGCCTTGTCCGGCAGAAAACGATCAGTGATGTAGCGGTGCGAGAGTTCCGCCGCCGCGACGATGGCCGGATCGGTGATATCCACGCCATGATGCAGCTCGTATTTCTCCTGCAAGCCACGCAGGATGGCGATGGTGGATTCCACGCTCGGCTCATCCACCAGCACCTTCTGGAAGCGACGCTCCAGCGCGGCGTCTTTTTCGATGTACTTGCGATATTCGTCCAGCGTGGTGGCGCCGACGCAGTGCAATTCGCCTCGCGCCAGGGCGGGCTTCAACATATTGCCAGCGTCGATAGCGCCTTCGGCCTTGCCGGCACCGACCATGGTATGCAGCTCGTCGATAAAGACGATGATGCGGCCTTCGTCCTGGGCGATTTCTTTCAGCACCGACTTCAAGCGCTCTTCGAATTCGCCGCGATATTTCGCACCGGCCAGGAGCGCCGCCATGTCCAGCGACAGCACGCGCTTGTCCTTCAGCGTATCCGGTACTTCGCCATTGACGATGCGCTGGGCCAGACCTTCGACTATGGCGGTTTTGCCCACGCCCGGCTCGCCGATCAGCACCGGGTTGTTCTTGGTGCGCCGTTGCAGTATCTGCATGGTGCGGCGGATTTCGTCGTCGCGGCCGATGACCGGATCGAGCTTGCCGGCACGCGCGCGCTCGGTGAGATCGACGGTATATTTCTTCAGGGACTCGCGCTGGCCTTCGGCTTCCTGGTTACCCACCGACGCGCCGCCGCGCACGGCTTCGATAGCTTTTTCCAGCGCCGGCTTGCTGAGGCCGTGCTCCTTCAGCAGCCGGCCTGTTTCGTTCTTGTCGTCGGCTAAGGCAAGCAGAAACATCTCGCTGGCGATAAACTCGTCGCCGCGTTTCTGGGCATTTTTGTCCGTGACATTGAATAGATTGGAAAGGTCGCGGCCCACCTGCACTTCGCCGCCATGCCCTTCCACCTTGGGTAGGCGCGCCAAAGCCTTTTCCAGCGCGGTCTTCAAGGGCACCACGTTAACGCCGGCCCGTTGCAGCAAGGAACTGGCGCCGCCATCGTCCTGATTCAGCAAGGCCAGCAGCAGATGCTGCGGCTCGATGAACTGGTTGTCCTGGCCGACGGCCAGGCTCTGGGCGTCTGTCAGCGACTGCTGCAGCTTGGTCGTGAATTTATCAAAACGCATGTCCCTATCCCCGAGTTGGTAGTTGCAGCCTAAATGGGGGGTGCCGGCGGCTTTTCAACCCGCAAAAATCGGCGCATGATGATTACATCCACCAACCGAAGGAGAACGCCATGAGCCAACCCACCGAGCAGATGAATGAACTTCACAAAAAGAACATCGACACCGCCATGCGGCTGACGCAGCTTTCCATGGACAACTCCAAACGCATTATCGAGCTGCAAGTGGAAACCGCCCGCACCTTGTTCGAGGAAAGCGTGAAGAACGCCCAAGCGCTGACCGAGACCAAAGACCCACAAGCCGCACTGGCCTTACGCACGCAGTTCGCCCAGGAAACCGCGCAGAAAATGATGGAATCCATGCGCCATATGGGCGAGATCGCCACCACGGCGCAGGCTGAATTCACCCGCACCCTGACCCAACAGGTTTCCGGCGCTGGGCATGAGTTGATGGAGTCGTTTCAGAAAATGATGGCGCTGAGCAATATCCCTGGCGGCAACCAAAGCGCCGTGGTCGCCATGCAGCACGCTGTTGACAACGCCAAGACGGCCTTTGACGAAATCGCCAAGACCTCCACAGCGGCTTTCAGCAACATGGCGCACGTGACCGGAAAAGGCAAAAAAGACTGAGCCACAGATTCGGCAGAACCGCGAAGAACCGCGTCCTACTTGGCTTTCCAGCGTGCTGCCGCGTGGTCGTCGCTCTCGCGAGCGTCGACCCAGCGCTCCCCTTCGGGCGTTTTTTCCTTCTTCCAGAAAGGCGCGCGGGTTTTCAGGTAGTCCATGATGTACTCGCAAGCGGCGAAGGCCTCGCCGCGATGCGCACCGGCGACGATCACCAACACGATGTTGTCACCCGGCTTGAGCGGGCCATAGCGGTGAATGACGCGCACCGCTATGATGTCCCAACGCTCGCCCGCTTCCTCGACGATGGCCTCCAGCGCCTTCTCTGTCATGCCGGGATAGTGCTCCAGTGTCATCTCGGCCACACCGGCGCCATCGTTGATATCGCGCACCAGCCCGACAAAGCTCGCCACCGCGCCGATCTTTGGATTGCCGCGCGTGAGCGTTGCTGTCTCGGCAGCGATATCGAAGTCCTCGGTTTGTACGCTGACGCTCATGATGTTCAGCCGCCCGTCACCGGCGGAAAGAGAGCCACTTCATCCCCATCCTTCAAGGCAGCATCAGCGACGGCCATGTCATGATTCACCGCCATGCGCAAATTCTTCGTTTGCGCCAGCGCTGCCCAAGCGCCACCGCGCGCGGCCAAGTGTGCCAATAGCGCGCCCGCGGTCAACACCCCGGCCGGCAAGGCCAGGTCTTCGGAAGCCGTGCCCAGCGACTCGCGCAGGCCAGCGAAATAGAAAATTTTCACGGTCATGGTAAGGGCTATTTTAGCCGCGGTTTACACGGATGACCCCAGATTTAGAACATCGACACATTTTGCTAGTGGCGTCATTCCCGCGAAAGCGGGAATCCAGCGTCTTGTTTCATTGCTCGAACGCCGCTGGGTCCCCGCTTTCGCGGGGACGACAAGCCATACCGAACCTCGCTGTTAATCCGCGTTAATCCGCGTCGAAAGCTTTTCAGCTTAACAACTCCGCAAACGGAAAAAACCTCACCGCATCGCCGCACGTAATCGCCTGCCCCGCCGGGTTGTCGATGAGGCCATCGGCCCAGACGGTAGAGGTGAGCACGGCGGAACTTTGATTCGCGAAGTTATCGAGACCACCTTCCGCATTGATGCGCGCACGCAAAAATTCGCGGCGTGGATCAGGCTTGGGCCAGTCGAAATCGGCGCGCAGCGTCATGCCGCGCGGCGCGGATTGCTGAGCGCCCTGTATGCGTAGGATGAAAGGCCGCACCAGCATCAGAAAAGTGACGAAGCCGGACACCGGGTTGCCCGGCAGACCGATGAAGGCGCTCTTGCCGACGCGACCAAAGGCCAGTGGCTTGCCGGGCTTGATGGCGATCTTCCACAGATTCAATTCGCCTTCGGCCAGTACCGCCGGTTTGACATGATCCTCTTCTCCCACCGACACGCCACCGCTGGTGATGATGAGATCGGCGACTTCGGCGGCGCGACGCAGCACGGCGCGCGTGGTACTGAGCTGGTCGGGCACGATGCCGAAGTCGTGCACTTCGCAGCCTAGCTGTTCCAGCAGACCGCGCATCGTATAGCGATTGGAGTTGTAGGTCGCACCTTCGGGCAGCGGCTCACCAGGCATGACGAGTTCGTCCCCAGTGAAGAACACCGCCACACGCAGGCGACGAAATACCGGCAATTGCGCCAGGCCCACCGAGGCGGCAAGGCCCACTTCCTGCGGACGCAAGCGCGTGCCGGCGGCGAGTATCTCGGCGCCGGCGCGGATGTCCTCACCCACGCGGCGCACCCATTCGCCGGGCTTGGGGACGTGATTGATTGCAACCACGTCCTCCTCGCCTGGCACATGCGCGCACAGCTCCTGCATCACCACGGCGTCGGCCCCTGCGGGCACCGGCGCACCGGTGAAAATTCGCGCAGCGCTGCCAGGTTTGAGCGGCGCGCCGACTGTGCCGGCGGGAATGCGCTGCGAGATGGGCAAACGCGTCCCGACGGCGCTCACATCCGCGCTGCGCACGGCGTAGCCATCCATCGACGTGTTATCTAGCGGCGGCACGTTGATGCTGCTCGTCTGCGCAGCCGCCAGCACGCGGCCGCAGGCGGCGAGGGTATCTACGTGTTCTTTTTCTGTGAGCGGCTGAGCGCCGGCCAGGAGTTGCGCCAGCGCTTCCTCGAAACTCAGCATGCCTTTATTCATGACTCCTCACTTCTTCAATTCCAGATAGCGCATGATGAATTCGGCGATGGCGTCCGGATCGTTGATGTCCAGCAACGGAAGAGCGGATTCCACCGGCCCGTCGGTCGCGACGGCGACGATGTTGGGATGTTCCGGGCTCAGCAGCGGTTTGCCATAGGCGGGTCTATGCACTTCCAGCTTGGGAATGATCTCATTGGATTTGTAGCCTTCCACCAGCGCGATGTTGCAGGGTGCTAACTGCGCCAGCAAGTCCTCCAGCTTCAACTCCGCCTCGCCGCGCAATTCATGCATCAGGATCCAGCGTCGGTCGGAACTCAGCAGCACTTCAGTGCAACCCGCCTCGCGATGACGGTAGGAATCCTTGCCGGGACGGTCGATCTCGAAACCGTGATGCGCATGTTTGATCAGCGAAACTTTCAATCCCTCCATGACAAAGCGCGGAATTAATTGCTCGATCAACGTGGTCTTGCCAGAGCCGGAGTAACCGGCGAATCCAAAAACTTTCATGCGAAAAACCTCTTACCGCCAAGACGTCGATGGAAACACCTTGGCGGTTAATGTTGTCATGCTACGCAAGGCACGGTGAGCACCGGCGCGAAGCCGCCGCCCGGCGTGCGGAAATTGGTGGTCTGTCCCTGATACAAACGCGCTGTCACCAACTGCACACGACCGCGATAAACATAGTTGCGCACGTCCAGTTTGAGGCCGACGGTCGCTTCCCCCACGCCGACGCGCCGCACCGAAGGCGGCACCAGGGCCTGCGCGACATAATTGCCTCGGAGAATTTCCGCAAAGACCGCCCGCGTCAGCTTGTCGCCGCGATAGGCGGCTTTGCTGCCGTAGCCCGCGGCGGGCTTGAAGAATAGCCGTTTGCGGCGCTGCCACAGCGAGTCAGCGTCGACCGCCCGCACAACCTCGGTACGCGGAATGCCGCTCAGCAGTTGGGCGCGCGTGTCGTCATCCACGCCGAGTTGGCGTAGCTCACCCTCATCGGTGAGCAGGCTGAGGTTGCGCTTGTCGGCATAGAGCGCATGGGCGCGCGGATGCGGTGTGATCACCGCGGCATCATGCAACCAGGCGTCGCGCAGCACGGCGTGTTCCGGCGCTTCCAGCGCGAAATCGGTGAGGCGGTTGTAGACGAGGTCGACGCGCTCGTTGGCATGCCACAGCGCACCATGCTCCAGCCGCAGCGCCGCCGGATCGGCGATCACCGCCGCGATGCCGTGCCGCTCGAAGAGCGCCGCGAAGAGCAGGAACTCCGGGTAGAGATACTGCTCTTCGGGACGGCTGTCGACGATGGCGATGCGCCGCAAGGGCGCGGTGCCGCGCTCGGCCAACCACTCGGCGAGAAACATATCGACAAAGGCCTGCTCCAGATTCGGCGCGCCCGCGCTGCCCGGCAAAGCCGCCGCCATTTCTGCGCAGCAAGCCAGCTGCGCTTGCGCCAGCGCCGCATTGAGCAGCCCGCCACCGGCGTTGGTGTTGATCTCTATGAGTTGCGGCCCGGCATCGCCCTGATGAAAATCGTAGCCGAGAAAGACCCCGCTGGCCCGCGTCGCATGGCGCGCGCTGGCCGGCGCCCACGCCCGCACGCGCTCCTCCCAGGCTGGCAGTGCGACCACACGCTCGATGGCTGCGATGGTTGCTGCCATGCGCGCGATGCAATCCGCATCCAAAAACACGGCCGACTCGGCGAACAAATGCGGACGGCCTTCTTCGATCATGTGGTAGAGGTCGGCGCCGGCTTCACCTCGGCGCAGCGCGGCGGCCAGCGCAGCGCGATCGAGCGTGATGCACTGGCAGTCGTGATTCAAGACATCCGCCATGCGATGGCAAGGCAATTCCTGAGCGCTCAAGGCTGCACCTCCGCAACGGTCTGCTCGCACGAGAAAAAATCCGTCACGTCTTGCAGCTCGCGTGTTCGCCGCATCGGCGGCAGCGAGCGCCAGACGCGCTTGCCATAGGGCTTGCTGATAAGGCGCGGGTCGCAAATCATCAACACGCCGCGATCCTCTTCGTCGCGGATCAAACGCCCCGCGCCCTGCTTGACGCTGATGACGGCGCGCGGCAATTGGTATTCCATGAAGGCGTTGCGGCCTTCGCGCTTCATGTGCTCGATGCGCGCGGCCAACACCGGATCGTCCGGCGGCGCGAAGGGCAGCTTGTCGATGATGACCAGCGACAACGCTTCGCCGCGCACGTCCACGCCTTCCCAGAAGCTCTGGCTGGCCACCAGCACGGCATTGCCGAGATGGCGGAAGCGCGACAGCAATTCGCTCTTGGAACCTTCGCCTTGCAGGAGCAGCGGGTGATCGAACTTTTCCGCTGCGAAGCGTGCCGCCAGCGACTCATGGATGCGGCGCATGGCGCGCAGCGAGGTACACAGCACGAAGGCACGGCCTTTGGACGCAGCAATCACCGGCCAGATGGCTTCCACCACCGCGTCATTGTATTCGCGGCTGTTGGGATCGGGCATGGCCTGCGGCACATACAGCACAGCCTGCTCGGCGTAATTGAAGGGGCTGCCCCAGCAACCCGTTTCTGTTTCTGTCGATGCCTGACTCAGTTTCTCGTTTCGAGTCTTATTGGCATTCAGGGCGGTTTCCCCGAGCCCAAGCTCATCGCAGTAATGACGAAAATCGCGCTCGACGGCCAGCGTGGCGGAAGTGAATATCCACGCGCGCGGATGGCCTTCCATCTGGCGGCGGAAAATATCTGCGATGAACAGCGGCGTGGCGTTGAGCGAGAGCGCCTGATTGAAAACTTCAACCCAGCGCACCATGGCGGCGTCCGCACCGGCGCGCCAGCGCGCCAGCAGCGCTTGCAGTTCGCGTGCGCGCTGCCAGCAATGTTCCAGACCTTCCGAACGCTCGGCTTGCGCTTCGAGCAAGGCGCCGAAGCGCGTCAGTTCGTCACTGACTTCTTGTAGCGTCGCATCGAAGCCGCTTTCAAGTTGCGACATTGAAAGACGCATGTTTTCGCCGGTAACGGCCAGACGCAAATCGCGCGCGGCTTTTTCAAGCTGGCGCGCGCCGTCGGGCAGCGCGGTGAAATCCGGCGCGGCAGCTAGGCCTTCCGTTCTGGCGTCGCGCGCCAGCTCGATGAGCTGCGCCGTCGACACGCTCTCGCCAAAGAACAGGCTGGCGGTTTCGGGCAGCTGGTGGGCTTCGTCGAAGATCACCGTATTACAAGCCGGCAACAACTCGGCGAGCCCATCCTGACGCAACATCACATCGGCGAAGAAGAGATGGTGATTCACCACCACCACATCCGCCGCCTGCGCCTCGCGCCGCGCATTTATGACGAAGCATTCCTTGGCGTTGGGGCAATCCTGGCCGAGACAGTTATCGCGCGTGGAGGTGGCGGCGATCCAAACTGCGGAATCCTCGGGCACGTCCGTGCATTCCGCCTTGTCGCCACTTCGGCTGACTTTGGCGAAGCGCGCGATGCGATGGATGTGTGCGGCGTCTTCGCGACTGCTGAAGCGCCCGTCCTGCCGCGCCCGCTCTAGGTGGTAATGGCAAACGTAGTTGGCGCGGCCCTTCAGCAACGCGATGGTGGCCGGCGCCTTGAGCGCATCGCGCACCATCGGCAGATCGCGCTGAAAAAGCTGGTCCTGCAAGGTTTTGGTGCCGGTAGAGATGATGACCTTGCCGCCAGAAGTCAGCGCCGGCACGAGGTAGGCGAAAGTCTTGCCGGTGCCAGTGCCGGCCTCGGCGACCAGCACGCCATGACGCTCGATAGCGGCGGCGATACGCTCGGCCATCTCGATCTGCTGCGGACGAACGCGATAGCCGGGAATGGCGCGGGACAGTGCGCCATCGGCTGAAAACACCTGGACCAGTGCGGACATGCTGAACGGCGGGCGCTGATCTACGGCACGCGCACGGTCGGCTTCAGGCCGAGCCGGCTGGCGCGGTTGGCAAAGCGTTTCTTGTCGAAGCTGGCTAGTTCGGAACAATGTCCGCAACGGGCCAGATGCAGCGCATCGGCAAAATCCAGACCCTTGCGGTGCCACGCCGCCGCCTGCGCAACTGCGGCGGCGGCCTCGGTGGTGACATTGGGCAGTGACAACAGATGATCGAATACCCGCTCTATCGTCGGCGGGTCACATTCGTAGCGACCGATCAACACCCAGGCCAGCTCGAGCACCACCGTGATCGGCACAAACAGCGCCCGCTCCGAAGCCAGCAGGGCAGCAGCCCGTCGCTGCTCCGCTTCCTCCGACGGCTGGCCGGCCACGGCGTAGTAGCGGGCGAGGACGTTGGTATCGAGCGCAATCACAGCCCCTGCCCCTTGAAGCGCGCGAGTATCCGCCCGCCATCCATGTCATCGATGGGCACCGGGCCGACCGAATTGGGCACCAGGCCGACGCCGTCCTCGACACGCGAGGACTTGCCCTTGAGCGGACGCAGCAGCACGCCGCCTTCCGAGGCGACCACTTCCAGCCGACTGCCGCCGACGATGCCCAGCTTGCGGCGGATTTCCGCCGGCAGCACCACTTGGCCCTTCACTGAAACCGTTACCGAAGACATGGCGGCCTCACACTAAAATTAACCGTAGCCATTCTAGCATGCGTTGGCTTACATGGTAAGCCAAACAGATCGGGCGCACCGAAGTCGCCGCGATATGGCGAGTGGTGTCGGAACGGTGCAGGCGCCGCTCACCGACCTTCAGCGTACCTCTTCGACTTTCAGCAGCACGCGACGCGTGTCGGTGGCGGCGCGCGTCGAAGAGCGTAAAGCATCGCCTTGCTCCGCGTTTTGTTCCTGGGTGACGCCGCCGATCTCCATCCATTCGCCCAGCCGCGCGGAAAGCGTCGTGCTAAGACGTTGCACATTGGCACTGCCGGCGCCGAGATCGGCGGACGTATCGTTGGCGGTGCTGATTTCCAATGTGACGCTGTCGCCGGACAAGCTCGGTTCGGCGTAGAAACCGCTACCGATATCGCGGTATACCACCGTGTCGGAAACTATGACGCCGGCGGGTGTCAGCACTAGCTGGTGCAACTGCACCGGCACGGATGCGCCGACATGGATATAGGCTTTGCCGCCTTCGACCACTTGCAACTGCTGCGTGCCGCGCTCGGTGACGCTGCCGCGGCTATCGTTGATGCGTCCGCGCACAAGGTCGTCGCCACGACGGATTTCCACCGTAGCGCCAGCCTTGCCGTCGCGACTGCCAGGCTGGGTGATGCGCACCTGCCCTATACCGACGCTGCCCGAGGCTTCGGCGCTTTGCACGGTGGCGCTGCGCTCGCCTTCCTGACGTACGGTAATCATCAAACGGCGCGGCCTCACATCGAGTGAGGCAAGCAGCTCTTTGATCTGTTGCCGATTGGCTGGCGAGGCGCGCACGAAAATTTGATTGTTCATGCCGGACAGCACGCCGCCCGGCTCCAGGAATGGGCGCAATTTGGGTAGCACCTGATCCGCCGTGCGGTAATAGAGTTTGATGACTTCGAGCGATTGCTGGGCCTGGCTCAGACCGACGCAGCAGAACAACAACAGCATGGCAAGCAGGCGTTTCATGTGCGGCCTCGGTGAATGTTTGGCTATCCTGATTCAGTCGCTTCGATGCGCCGCCGCCAAATACTCGCGCGAGCGCATTTCGACCAAGCGGCTCACTGTACGGAAAAATTCGCCGGCTTGCACGCCTACACGGTAAAGCTCGTCGGCCTCGCAGGCCGCGGTCATGATGAGTTTGACCTTGTGATCGTAGAGAATGTCGACCAGCCAGGTTAAGCGCCGCGCTTCATTGGCCATTTCGCGCGTCATGCGCGGGATGCCGGAGAGCAATACTGTGTGGTAACCACGAGCGATATCGAGATAATCATTCTGCGAGCGCGGCCCGCCGCAGAGCATGGCGAAGTCGAACCAGACCACGCCGCCGCCGCGCCGCTTCACCGCTAACTTGCGCCCCAGCACTTCCAGATGCCCCCCGTGCCCTTCGCCGCCGGACAATTCATGGAAGGCGGCCGTCAACCGTGCCTCGCCTTCGGCATCCGCCGGCACGTGATAGACCTCCACCTTTTCCAAAGTGCGCAGCCGGTAATCGACGCCGTAGTCGACTTCCAGCACATCGAGACTTTGCTTGATGACCGCGATAGTGGGCAGAAAGTTCTGTCGTTGCAGTCCGTTCGGGTAAAGCCCGTCGGGCACGTAGTTGGATGTCAGGCAGAACACCACGCCGCGCTCGAACAGCGCTTCGACCAAGCGGCCGAGGATCATGGCATCGGCGATATCGGAGACGTGAAATTCGTCGAAGCACAAGAGTCGCACATCGCGCGCAATACGCTCGGCGACTTTGGCGAGCGGATCAGCTTCCTGCTTGAGTTCCTTCAGGCGCTCATGCACTTCGCGGATAAAGGCATGGAAATGCACGCGCCGCTTGCGCTTATAGGGCAGCGATTCGTAGAAGCAATCCATCAACAGGCTCTTGCCGCGCCCCACGCCGCCCCATAGATAAACCCCGCGCGGCACAGGCGGCCGCACCACCAGCTTGCGCAAGGCATTGCGCCGCGCATGCTTGAAGGCCATCAACTCGTCGTGCAGTGTTTGCAGGCGCGACACGGCTGCCCGTTGCGCGGCGTCGGGAACAATACCGCGCGATTCGAGAAAGTGCAGGAGGGAAGCGCCGCTTGCCGGTAGGGCGGATAAATCGGTCATTGCGCTCGTCGTGCGAAAAACCTCAGACGGAAAACCGCGCAACCCGCGCGGCTCGACGATGGAGTATCGTCAATATGGGTGGCAGCGCTTAGCCATGTGGCGTCATTCCCGCGAACGCAGGAATCCAGCGTCTTGCGTGGAACGCCCCTGGGTCTCCGCGGTCGCGGAGACCACGGTTCCGTGGCAGTCATTTCTACAAGCCTCAACAACAACCGCACTCAGAAATGTAAAGACCGCTTATCCACCGCCAGCGCGGCTTCGTGCATGACTTCGGATAAGGTCGGATGCGCATGCACGATGCGGGCGAGGTCTTCGCTGCTGGCCTGGAACTCCATCGCTACCACCGCTTCGGAAATAAGTTCGGAAGCATTGGTGCCGATGATATGCACGCCCAGCAGGCGATCGGTCTTGGCATCAGCGAGCATCTTGACGAAGCCGGTCGTTTCGCCTTGACCCAGCGCGCGACCGTTGGCGGCGAAGGGAATCTGGCCGGTGCGGTATTCGATGCCGGCGCTCTTCAACTGCTGCTCGGTCTGGCCGACCCAGGCGATCTCCGGGTGCGTGTAAATCACCCAGGGCACCGTGTCGTAGTTGCAATGCCCGGCCTGCCCGGCGATCAGCTCGGCCACCATGACGCCCTCTTCCATGCCCTTGTGCGCCAGCATGGGGCCGCGCACCACATCGCCCACCGCCCACACATTGGGCAGGTTGGTGCGGCAATGCTCATCCACCGCGACGCGACCGCGCTCATCGAGTTGCAGGCCGACTTTCTGGCAATCCAAACCCTCGGTATTGGGCACGCGGCCGACCGACACGATGAGCTTGTCGCATTCGAGCACGACGCTCTCATCGCCCACATCATACTCAAGCGCAATGCCCTTTTTGCCCTTGGTGACCTTGTTGATCTTCACGCCCAGCTTGATATCCAGCCCCTGCTTTTTGGTGAATACCTTCCAGGCTTCTTTTGCCACGGCGGCGTCAGCGGCGGCGAGAAAATCGGGCAGGGCTTCCAATATGGTGACTTGCGAGCCAACGCGCTTCCAGACGCTGCCCAATTCCAGGCCGATGACACCGGCGCCGATCACGCCCAAGCGCTTGGGCACAGCGTCGAAACACAGCGCGCCGACGTTGTCGCAAATATCTTTGTTGTCGACCACGATGCCGTCGATCTGGCGCGGACGCGAACCGGTGGCGACGATGATATGCTTGGCCAGCACCACCTCACCGACGCCATTCCTCACCACTTCGATTTCCCAGCCGTCTTCATTGCCGGCAAGGAAGCGGCCAAGCCCCGGCAGCAGCGTTACCTTGTTCTTCTTGAACAGGCTTTTGATGCCGCTGGTGAGCTGGGTGACGATGTTCTCCTTGCGCGTCACCATGGTTTTGACGTCGATCTTCACCCCTTCGGCGGTGATGCCGTGCATCACGAACGAGTGATTGGCCTGCTCGAAAAGCTCCGACGATTGCAGCAGCGCTTTGGATGGGATGCAGCCCACATTGAGACAAGTGCCGCCCAGCCGCACTTCGCCCTTGGGGTCGGCGTACGACTCGGACTCCACGCACGCAGCGGAGAATCCTAGCTGCGCCGCACGTATCGCCGCGACATAACCGCCGGGACCGCCACCGATCACAAGCACATCAAATGATTTCGACATATGGTCTTACCTCTTCAATCGCAGAGACGCAGAGGGCGCCGAGAAAATAAAAGCAGAAATCTCCGCGTGCTCTGCGTCTCTGCGATCTCTGCGTTGAAAGTGCTTCAGATATCCAACAACAATCGCGCCGGGTCTTCCAGCGCTTCTTTCATCGTCACCAAACTCAGCACGGCCTCGCGACCGTCGACAATGCGGTGATCGTAGGAAAGCGCGAAATAGTTCATCGGGCGGATGACGATCTGGCCGTTCTCTACCACGGCGCGGTCTTTGGTGGCGTGGATGCCCAGAATGGCCGACTGCGGCGGGTTGATGATGGGCGTGGACAGCATGGAGCCATACACGCCGCCGTTGGAAATGGAGAAAGTGCCGCCGGTAAGTTCTTCGATGGAAAGTTTGCCGTCTTTTGCTTTGGCGCCGAACTCGGCGATCTTCTTTTCGATGGCGGCGAGCGAAAGCTCGTCGGCGTTGCGCAGGATGGGCACCACCAGACCGCGCGGACTGCCGACGGCGATGCCAATGTCGAAGTAGCCGTGATACACGATGTCGTTGCCGTCGATGGAGGCATTGAGCACCGGATATTTCTTCAGCGCCGCCACCGCCGCCTTGACGAAGAAGGACATGAAACCCAGCTTGGCGCCATGCTCCTTTTCAAACTTATCCTTGTACTTGGCGCGCAACTCCATCACCGGCGCCATGTTCACTTCATTGAAGGTGGTGAGTATGGCGGCGGTGGATTGTGATTGCACCAGGCGCTCGGCAATGCGCGCACGCAGGCGCGACATGGGCACGCGCTGCTCAGGCCGGTCGGCGATGATAGCTTCGATACTCACTGGCGGCGTGGGCTGCGCCAGGGCTGCACGCGGTGCTGGCGGCGCACTTGCTGTAGGCGCTGAGGGGGCCGAGACAACCGCCGCTGGCTTGCTGCCATGAGCCAGCACGTCGCCCTTGGTAATGCGTCCGCCACGACCGCTACCTTCGACTGCCTCGGCGCTGAGATTTTTTTCTTCCATAAGCTTGCGCGCGGCCGGCATGGCTGTCGGTGCAGCTGCGGCGGACGGCGCAGGCGCGACCGCTTTGGCGGCCTCGGCGGACGGCGCAGCGCCCGCAGCGGCCTGTGCTGCCGTATCGATACGTGCGATCACTTCGCCGCTGCTTACCGCTACGCCATTGGCCTTGACGATTTCCACCAGCACGCCGCTGTCTGGCGCAGGCGTTTCCAGCACCACTTTATCGGTTTCGATGTCGATCAAATTTTCATCGCGCGTGACCGCATCGCCTGGCTGCTTGTGCCAGCTCACGAGGGAAGCCTCGGAGACCGATTCGGAAAGCTGAGGCACTTTGACTTCGATAATCATGGCAACTCCGTTCGGTTAATGCGGGGCCGTGGCCTTGGATGTACCTGTGGTCAGGCCCAAGGCGGCGTCTACGAGTTCCTTTTGCTGCAGAGCGTGCTTGGCGTAATAGCCGACGGCCGGCGAGGCCGCGGCCGCACGCGACACCACATCCAGCGTCTGCCCCTTGCGCAGCGCCGCGACCAGGCGATGCCGTTTGGCATACCAGGCGCCCTGGTTGAGCGGCTCTTCCTGACACCAGATCAGCTCTTTGGCATTGGGATATTTTTTCAGTTCTTCACCGAAGCGGCGGTCGTCGAAGGGATAAAGCTGTTCCACGCGCAGGATGACGACATGATCGAGCTTGCCTTCGCGTCGCGCGGAAACCAGGTCGTAATACACCTTGCCGGCGCACGCGACGACGCGCGTGACTTTCTTCGCGTCGAGTTTGTCGGTTTCGCCAATGATGGTTTCAAACGTGCCGTTGGCAAACTCTTCCAGCGAAGAAGTCGCATCCTTGTGACGCAGCAATGACTTCGGTGTCATGACGATGAGCGGCTTGCGCAGCTTGCGCAGCATCTGGCGGCGGAGCAGATGATAGATTTGCGAGGCGTTGGAGGGCACGCAGATTTCCCAGTTGAATTCCGCTGAGAGCTGCATGTAGCGCTCCAGACGCGCCGAAGAATGTTCCGGCCCCTGGCCCTCGTAGCCGTGCGGCAGCAGCATCACCAGGCCGCAAGCGCGGCCCCACTTAGCTTCGCCGGCGGCGAGGAACTGATCAATCACCACTTGCGCGCCGTTGGCGAAGTCGCCGAACTGCGCTTCCCAGATCACCAGCTCGTTGGGTGCAGCGGAGGCGTAGCCGACTTCAAAGCCCAGCACGGCTTCTTCGGAGAGCACCGAATCCCAGCACTGGAAACTGCCCTGGCCTTCCTTCAGATGGCCTAGCGGAATGTAAATGCCCTCGTCCCACTTCTCGCGGTTCTGGTCGTGCAGCACGGCGTGGCGGTGGAAGAAGGTGCCGCGCGCCACGTCTTCGCCCGACAGGCGTATGCCGTAGCCGGACATCAGCAGCGTGGCATAGGCTAGCGTCTCGCCCATACCCCAATCCACCGGCAGGCGGCCCTCGCCCATGGCGCGGCGGTCCTCATTGATTTTTTGCACGCGCGATTGCAACGTGAAATTCGCCGGTATTTCGGTCAGGCGCTGCGACAGGCGTTGCAATTCATTGAGCGGCACACGGGTGTCGCACAGTTCGGTATAAGGCACATCGACATGCGGCGTCCAATCTATGGCGAATTTGCTCTTGTGATTGGTGAGTACCGGATCGCCTTGCAGGCGGCCTTCGTCCAGCGCTTGGCGGTAATCCTTGATGAACTGGTCGGGCTCGTCGGCTTTGACGATGCCTTGCGCCACGAGCTTGTCGGCGTAAAGCTTGCGCGTGCCGGGATGCTGGGCGATTTTCTTGTACATCAAAGGCTGCGTCACCATCGGCTCGTCCTGTTCGTTGTGGCCGAGCTTGCGGAAGCAGATGATGTCGACCACCACGTCTTTCTTGAACTCGTGACGGAACTCAACGGCGAGTTGCGTCACGAAGGCCACCGCTTCCGGGTCGTCGCCATTGACATGGAATATCGGCGCTTCGACCATCTTGAAGATGTCGGTGCAATACAGCGAGGAACGATAGTCGCGCGGATCGGAGGTGGTGAAGCCGATCTGGTTGTTCACCACGATGTGCAGCGTGCCGCCGGTACCGTAGCCGCGCGTCTGCGAGAAGTTGAGCATTTCCTGATTCACGCCCTGCCCGGCCACGGCGGCATCACCATGAATCAGGACGGGAAGTACCTGCGCCTTGCCGCTTTCGCCCCGGCGCAATTGGCGCGCATACACCGAACCCTCGACCACGGGGTTCACGATTTCCAGATGCGAGGGATTAAACGCCAGCGTAAGGTGCATGGGACCGCCAGGCGTCGGCACATCCGACGAGTAGCCCATGTGGTATTTCACGTCGCCGGCGGAGAGATCGGAGGCTTTCTTGCCTTCGAACTCCTCGAACAGCATGCCGGGCTGCTTGCCCAGAATATTCACCAGCACATTGAGACGACCGCGGTGGGCCATGCCGATGACAGCTTCATCGACACCGAGACTGCCGGCGACGCGTATGGCCTCGTCCATGCTGACGATGAGGCTCTCGCCGCCTTCAAGTGAAAAGCGCTTCTGGCCGACGTACTTGGTGTGCAGATATTTTTCCAGCGTCTCGGCGGCGGTGAGCCGTTCCAGCAAGCGCTTTCGTTTGTCGGGCGAGAATGTCGGCGCCGAACGTATCGGCTCCAGGCGCGTCTGTATCCAGCGCTTCTGGGCGATGTCGGCCATGTACATGTATTCCGCGCCGATGGCGGCGCAATAATTTTTGCGCAGCGATTCCAGCACTTCGCGCAGCGTCGCCTGATCCGGCGCACCGGCAAAGTTACCAGTGGCGAAGGTCTGGCCGAGATCCGCTTCGGTGAAGCCGTAGAAGGAGGGCTCCAGTTCGGCGATGGCCGGACGCTCGGTGCGCTTCAAGGGATCGAGTTGCGCCCAGCGGTTGCCGAGAAAGCGATAGGCGTTGATAAGTTGCAACACCGCCACCTGCTTCTTGTCCGCGATCGCGCCCGGCGAGGTCGGGTGCAATGTGCCGAGCTTGGCGCGCTGGGCGAAGGAGGCAACGATGGGCGCATGCGCCACGTCGCGACCCGAGCCGTTGCCCGCGCCAGGCAAGTTCTGCAAACGATCAAAATAATCCCGCCAGACATCGGAGACGGAGGCGGGATTGTCGAGATAGGATTCGTACAACTCTTCGATGAAGGGCGCGTTGGCGCCGAAGAGGTAGGAGTTGCCAAGCATTTGCTGCATAAGCGTCATGATGCATTCTCCGGGCGGCAGGACGGCGCAAGCGAGGCACTAGTTTGGTGGTGACGAACGCCACCCGACTAGCGCCAACCCAATCAGCGCATCACCGTTTGTCCATCGGTGGCACATCGCGGCGCGGCGCGCCTGCAAACAACTGACGCGGACGGCCGATCTTCTGTTCAGGATCCGAAATCATTTCATTCCACTGCGCGATCCAGCCCACGGTGCGGGCCAGGGCGAAGATGCCGGTAAACAGCTTGACCGGGATGCCCAGCGCGCGCTGCACGATGCCGGAGTAGAAATCGACGTTCGGGTAGAGCTTCTTCTGCACGAAATATTCGTCTTCCAGGGCGATCTTCTCGAGCTCGATGGCGAGCTTGAAGAGGCGATCATTTTGCAGACCCAGTTCGTTGAGGACTTCATGACAGGTTTCGCGCATCAGCTTGGCGCGCGGATCGAAGTTCTTGTACACGCGATGGCCAAAACCCATCAGTTTGAAGGAGTCGTTCTTGTCCTTCGCGCGCTTGATGTATTCGCCGACACGCGACACGTCGCCGATCTCTTCCAGCATGTTCAGACAGGCTTCGTTGGCGCCGCCATGCGCCGGACCCCACAGACAGGCGATACCGGCCGAAATACAGGCGAAGGGGTTGGCGCCCGACGAGCCGGCCAGACGCACCGTCGAGGTGGAGGCGTTCTGCTCATGGTCGGCGTGCAGGATGAGGATGCGGTCAAGCGCACGCACCAGCACCGGGTTCGGCTCGTATTTCTCGCAGGGCGTGCCAAACATCATGTGCATGAAGTTGGCCGAGTACGACAAATCGTTGCGCGGATACATGAAAGGCTGACCCAGGTTGTACTTGTAGGCCATGGCGACGATGGTCGGAATTTTGGCGATCAGGCGATGCGCCGACACATCGCGGTGATACTGATCCGAGATATCCATGGCGTCGTGATAGAAGGCCGACAGCGCGCCGACCACACCGACCATAATCGCCATCGGGTGCGCATCGCGGCGGAAGCCCTGGTAGAAGCGCGCCAACTGCTCGTGCACCATGGTGTGATTCTGAATGACCTTGTCGAACTCTTCGTTCTGCTTGGCATTGGGCAGCTCGCCTTTGAGGATGAGCTGGGCCACCTCAAGGAAGTCGCACTGATGCGCGAGCTGCTCGATCGGGTAGCCGCGATAAAGCAGGACGCCCGCATCGCCATCGATATAGGTGATGTCGGATTTGCAAGCGGCCGTCGACATGAAGCCGGGGTCGAAGGTAAACATGCCGGTCTTGGCATACAACTGGCGTATGTCGATGACATCCGGTCCGATGCTGCCGGAAAGAATCGGGAACTCGGCGGTTTTATCGCCGATGATGAGTTTTGCCGTGCGTTCAGTTGTCATGTTTGCATCCCAAATCGTAAGTTTTTAAAAACTTTCCCTGGCCGCCGAAGCTCCCCCGGCCCCGGCCCCTAACTACCGTCCTGCTTAAGCAACACGCAACAGCTCGACCATAGTCGACAGTCGCGGATCGCTGCACTCCTGACGCCGCGTCAGCACCGCCCACAGGTCGTTGTCTTCGTACTCCAGCAACGCTTCAAACTGTGCCACCTGCTCCGTCGACAAGCCGGCCAGCTTCTCATCCAGGAAACGGCCCAGTGTCAAATCCAGCTCTAGCAAACCCCGCCGGCAATGCCAGCGCAGGCGTCGCGTTTTTTCCGCGTCCACCATAGTCCTCAAACCGCGCGCCGCACCATGGCGTCTTTGATCTTGCCTATGGCCCTGGTCGGATTGAGGCCCTTGGGACAAACATCGACGCAGTTCATGATGGTGTGGCAGCGGAACAGCCGGTACGGATCATCCAGATCATCAAGGCGCTCCGAGGTGGCCTGATCGCGCGTATCGGCGATGAAACGATAAGCCTGCAACAGACCGGCCGGGCCGACAAACTTGTCGGGGTTCCACCAGAACGATGGGCAGGCCGTCGAGCAGCATGCGCAGAGTATGCACTCATAAAGGCCATTCAACTCCTCGCGCTCTTCGGGCGTTTGCAAGCGCTCGACTTCCGGCAGCGGATCATTGTTGATGAGGTAAGGCTTGACGGAGTGGTATTGCTTGAAGAACTGCGTCATATCGACGATCAAGTCGCGTATCACCGGCAGGCCAGGCAGTGGGCGCAGTACCACGGGCTCTTTCATGTCCTTCAGTTCGGTCAGGCAGGCCAGGCCGTTCTTGCCGTTGATGTTCATGGCATCGGAACCGCAGACGCCTTCGCGGCAGGAGCGACGGAAAGAAAGGGAGTCGTCCTTGGCCTTCAACTTGACCATGGCGTCGAGGAGCTTGCGGTCCGTCTCGTCGACTTCGACGGAAATGTCCTGCATGTAAGGCTTGTCGTCACGATCCGGGTCGTAACGGTAAATCTTGAACTGCATGGTACGCGTGATCATTCAGGCAACTCCTTGTCCGTACTACTTAGTAGGCGCGTGTTTTCAGCTCGATGGTATCGACACTGAGCGGTTTGAGATTGACGGGTTTGTATTCCAGGCGGTTGCCCTCGCGGTGCCACAGCGTGTGCTTGAGCCAATTCTGGTCATCGCGGCCGTTGGGATGTTCCGGCGAGTCGATGGCGTCATCGCGCACATGGGCGCCGCGCGATTCTTTGCGCGCTTCGGCCGAGACCATGGTCGCCACGGCAACTTCAATCAAGTTATCCAATTCCAGCGCTTCGATGCGCGCCGTATTGAATATTTGCGACTTGTCCTTGATTTCGGTGCGCTGCACGTCTTTCTGCACCGCAAGTATTTTGCTGACGCCTTCCTTCAACTTGTCGGAGAAGCGGAAGACGCCGCAGTGCGCCTGCATGCTGCGTTGCATGGCTAGCCGCGTCTCATGCACATCGGCGCCGCCCGTCTGGCCATCGAGGCGGGCGATGCGGGCCACCGAACGGTCGATGGCTTCCTGCGGCAGTTCCTTGTGCGACTTGGGCATCTTGGCGACGTCTTCGACTGCGGTTTCGCCGGCGGATTTGCCAAATACGAGCAGATCGAGCAGCGAGTTGGTGCCCAGGCGATTCGCGCCATGCACCGAGGCGCAAGCGCACTCGCCGGCCGCGTAGAAGCCACCCACCGTGGCATTGATGTCGCCGTTTCTCGGCGAGATGACGCGGCCGCTGTAATTGGTAGGAATACCGCCCATCTGGTAATGACAAGTGGGCACCACCGGGATCGGTTCCTTGATGGGATCGGTGCCGGCGAACTGGATAGAGATTTCGCGTATGCCCGGCAAGCGCTGCATGATGACTTTGGGATCAAGGTGGGTGATGTCCAGCAGCACGTAGTCCTTGTTCGGACCGCAGCCGCGCCCTTCGTTGATCTCCGTGACCATGGCGCGCGACACCACATCGCGCGAGGCCAGATCCTTGGCGTTGGGCGCATAGCGCTCCATGAAGCGCTCGCCCGAGCTGTTGCGCAGTATGCCGCCTTCGCCACGCACGCCCTCGGTGATAAGCACGCCCGCGCCGGCGACACCGGTCGGGTGGAACTGCCAGAACTCCATATCTTCCAGCGGAATGCCGGCGCGCGCCGCCATGCCAAGACCGTCGCCGGTATTGATGAAGGCGTTGGTCGACGAATAGTAGATGCGTCCGGCGCCGCCCGTGGCGAAGATGGTGGCCTTGGCGCGGAAAGCGACAATCTCGCCGGTTTCCATTTCCATGGCGGTAACGCCGAGCACGTCGCCGTCGGCGTCGCGAATCAGGTCCAGCGCCATCCACTCGACGAAGAATTGCGTATTGGCGCGTATGTTGCGTTGGTACAGCGCATGCAACATGGCGTGACCGGTGCGGTCAGCGGCGGCGCAGGAACGACGCACCGGCTTCTCGCCGAAATTCGACATGTGGCCGCCGAATGGCCGCTGGTAAATTTTGCCGCTGTCGGTGCGGTCGAAGGGCATGCCGTAGTGCTCCAGCTCGATCACCACTTCGTTGGCCTTGCGACACATGAACTCGATGGCATCCTGATCGCCCAGCCAGTCGGAACCTTTGACGGTGTCATACATGTGCCAGCGCCAATGATCCTCTTCGGAATTACCCAGCGAGGCAGCGACGCCGCCCTGCGCCGCCACGGTGTGCGAGCGCGTCGGAAAAACCTTGGTTAGCACAGCGGTCTTGAGCCCGGATTCGGAAAGCTGGAGCGCGGCGCGCATACCGGCGCCACCCGCGCCGACGATAACCGCATCGAATGTGCGTTGACTGACTTTCAATTAAATTCTCCAGAGTATCTGCACCGCCCAGCCGGCATAGCCGAGCAGAGCGAGTAGCGTAAACACGTGCAACACGAGGCGGATGCCGGTCGGCTGGACATAGTCCATCCAGATGTCACGCACACCAACCCAGGCGTGATAGGTGAGACTGAGGATGAACAGGAAGGTGGCGAAACGCATGGCGGTGTTGGAAAAAATCGCGCGCCAGGAATCGAAGGTGAAGGGCGCGGCGCAGAGGATGATCGCGCCCAGCACCAAGGTGTAGATCGCCATGACGGCGGCGGTGACGCGCTGTATCAGCCAGTCCTTGAAGCCATAGCCGGCGCCAACGATGATGTTTTTCACCATAGCTTGGCTCCCAAGATCGCGGTTAGCGACAAACTGACCACCAGCACGGCCCAGGCGCTGCCACGCGCAGGTTTGAGATCAACACCAATCCCCATATCGATGAGCAGGATGCGTATGCCCATGCAGAAGTGATGCAGATATGCCCACATCAGGCCCAACAGAATCAGCTTGGCAAAGGGATTGCCGACGACGTCTTTGAAGCTCAGAAAACTCTGCGGCGATTCGAGGCTAAGCTGCAATAGATAAATGAGGAAGGGCAGCATGAGGAACAGCCCGGCCCCGCTCACTCGGTGCAATATCGACATGATGCCCGGCAGCGGCAACCTGATTACCATCAGATTCAGGTGTTTCGGGCGCGCTTTCTTCAACGCTAGTTCTGGCATGAGGCTCCCCTAAAAAAACCGTCGCAACAACTTTTGAAAGACGTCAATTATATAACTGCGAGGCTGGCCTACGGTGCGGTGCAACGTAATTCCCTCGCGCCAATCTCGGCTACTTTTCCTTATTTGCCTCAGTTCAGCTCAACTCATTGTGGTAGTAGTACTCCGCCGTCGAGTACAAACCACGCCGCCACTCCACCGGCTTGTCACCATAGGTATAGGTGACGCGCTCGACCTGCAGCAGCGGGCTGCCTTCGGCCACTGCCAATAATTCAGCGCTTGATCGATCCGCCGGCACAGCCCGCAAGCGCTCCTCGGCGCGGATCATGCGCACGCCAAAACTGGTTTCGAACAAGCTGTAGAGCGAGCCTTGGTATTCCTGCAAGACTTCCAGCGTGAGCCCTTGAAAGGTCTCGCCGGGCAGGTAGATTTCATCGACTACGACAGGTTTGCCGCTAAACTTAAGCAAGCGCCGAACGATAATGATGGGTGCGGCTAGCGGAATCTGTAGCGTGCGCGCCGCTTCCTGGCCGGCCTTGGCGCGCCAGCATTCCAGCGGCAAGCTTTGTGGCACGCTCACGCCGCCAGCAGTTGGCACCAGACGTAGAAAGCGGAAGAAGGCGCGCGGATCATTGTGCGAGGCAACATAAGTTCCCTTGCCCTGCTTACGCACCAGCAGATTTTCGGCCGACATTTCGTCTATGGCCTTACGCACGGTACCCTGACTGACGTTGAAGCGCGACGCCAGTTCCGCCTCGCTGGGAATGGCTTCGCCCGGACGCCATTCACCAGAGGCAAGCCCTTGGAGTATCAAGCTTTTGATTTGGCGGTAAAGCGGACTGAATGTGGGAGAGGAATCTTGCACCATAGCGACCATTTCAGCACAAAATTACCCTATCGTCTACATGGTATCTTATGTCTTATATAAGACATAAGATACATATTGACACGCTGCAAAAAGAATTTTACCATCCCGCGCACGTTTGGCTATTGTTACTAGGATGGGTTTGATCGGGCGCTTCAGCGACCTGTAGCCTCTTTGTTTTTACCTTATAACCCCAGCCGCGCAATTTCCGAAAACCAGCTCAGAGGAGTTCTTTCATGGCCAAAGTCCCCGTTCGTGTCACCGTCACCGGCGCCGCCGGGCAAATCGGTTATGCCCTGCTGTTCCGCATCGCCAGCGGCGAAATGCTGGGCAAAGACCAGCCCGTCATCCTGCAAATGCTTGAACTCCCCATGGAAAAAGCCCAGCAAGCGTTGAAGGGCGTCATGATGGAACTGGAAGACTGCGCCTTCCCACTGCTGGCCGGCATGGTCGGCACCGATGATCCCAACGTCGCTTTTAAGGACGCCAATATCGCCATGCTGGTCGGCGCGCGTCCGCGCGGCCCCGGCATGGAGCGCAAGGATCTGCTGCTGGAAAACGCCAAGATTTTCGTCGCCCAGGGCAAGGCGCTCAACGCCGTCGCTGCTCGCGATGTGAAGGTGCTGGTAGTCGGCAACCCGGCCAACACCAACGCCTACATCGCCATGAAGTCGGCACCTGATCTGCCCAAGAAAAACTTCACCGCCATGCTGCGTCTGGATCACAACCGCGCCATTTCGCAACTGGCCACGCGCACCGGCAAGGCCGTCGCCGAAATCGAAAAGATGGTCGTCTGGGGCAACCACTCGCCGACCATGTATCCGGACCTCCGCTTCACCACCGTCGCCGGTCAGCCCGCGCCCAAGCTGGTGAATGACGACGCTTGGTACAAAAACGAATACATCCCCAAAGTTGGCAAGCGCGGTGCCGCCATCATCGAAGCGCGCGGCGCTTCCTCCGCCGCTTCCGCCGCTAACGCCGCTATTGACCACATCCGTGACTGGGTGCTCGGCACCAACGGCAAGTGGGTCACCATGGGCGTGCCGTCCGACGGTTCCTACGGCATCCCGCAGGACATCCTCTACGGCGTGCCGGTGACTTGCGCCAACGGCGAATACCAGCGCGTAACAGGCCTGGAAATCGACGCCTATTCGCGCACCATGATGGACAAGACGCTGGCCGAGTTGCAGGAAGAACAGGCCGGTGTCGCGAGCATGTTGGCTTAAGGCATAAGGAGTCAGGCGTGAGGGATAAAGCGTAAAAGCCGTGGGCACTATCGCCGACACAGCCTTGCATCCCTCCGCCGTGCTTTATCAGGCGAGCAAGCCCTTTCCCATCCTGCCGACTTGCGAGCATTACGCCGGCAGCGAAAAACTCATAGCCAAAGCACTGGCCCTGCAACTCGCATTGGGGCCGGTGTTCGATATCACCGCCGATTGCGAAGACGGTGCTCCCGCTGGCGCCGAACGCAGCCATGCCGAATTGATGGCCGCCATAATCAACAGCGTGGACAACCGTTACGGTCGCGTCGGCACGCGCATCCACGACATCACCCATCCGCATTGGCGCGACGATCTGGAAATCATCCTCGCCGCTGCGGGACAGCGCGTCGCCTATGTCACCTTGCCCAAAGTCGGCAATCGTCAGGACGCGCAAACGCAAATCATGGCGCTCACCGCCATCGCCAAGCGCTGCGGCATAGCGCGCAGCATCCCCGTGCATGTGCTGATCGAAACTCACGGCGCACTGCGCGAAGTGCATGACATCGCCGCCCTGCCCGGTGTGGAAACGCTGGATTTCGGCTTGATGGATTTCATCAGCAGCCATCACGGTGCGATTCCTGCAACCGCCATGAAATCGCCCGGCCAGTTCGATCACCCGTTGGTGGCGCGTGCGAAATGTGAAATTGCCGCCGCCGCGCTGGCCAACGGCGTCGTGCCATCGCACAACGTCACCACCGAGTTGCGCGACACCGAAACGGTACGCGCCGACGCGCGCCGCGCCCGTCAGGAATTCGGCTATCTGCGCATGTGGAGTATCCATCCTAACCAGGTGCAACCTATCGTCGAAGCCATGCGTCCCGATTTCGCCGAAGTGGATGAGGCCAGCGATATCCTCATCGCCGCGCAAGAAGCCGATTGGGGACCGATCCGCCACGGCGCGCGGCTGCATGACCGCGCTTCGTTTCGCTATTACTGGGAGCTGCTGCAACGGGCGCAAGCCACAGGCATGCAACTTCCGCCCAGCGCTCGGCAACGATTTTTCGCCTGAGCGCTCCAACACCTAGCAACCACACGAGAGGAACCGCATCATGCTAATCGCCTACCGACAGCACGTGGCCGAGCGCGCCGCCCTCGGCATACCGCCGCTGCCCTTATCCGCCGAGCAAACCACCGAACTCGTCGCACTGCTCAAGAGCCCGCCCAAGGGCGAAGAGGCATTCCTTGTCGACCTGCTAGTCCATCGCGTGCCAGCCGGCGTGGATGACGCAGCCAAGGTCAAAGCGGCCTTCCTCGCCGCCGTCGCCAAGGATACGGAAAAATGCGCGCTGGTTACGCGCGAGAAAGCCACCGAACTCCTCGGTACCATGCTGGGCGGCTTCAACATCAAGGCCATGATTGACCTGCTCGCCGATGCGCAAGTGGGCGCCATCGCCGCCGAAGGCCTGAAGAAAACCCTGCTGATGTTCGACTACTTCCACGACGTGAAGGAGCTCGCCGACAAGGGCGTGGCCAACGCCAAGAGCGTGCTGCAATCCTGGGCCGACGCCGAGTGGTTCACTTCGCGACCCGAAGTGCCCAAGTCGCTTACTGTTACCGTATTTAAAGTCACCGGTGAAACCAATACCGACGACCTCTCGCCCGCGCCCGACGCCTGGTCGCGTCCCGACATTCCCCTGCACGCGCTGGCTATGCTGAAGAACCCGCGTCCCGGCATCAATCCCGACGAACCTGGCAAAATCGGCGCCATCAAGCAACTCAATGCCCTGAAAGCCAAAGGCCACCTCATCGCCTACGTCGGCGACGTGGTCGGCACCGGCTCCTCGCGCAAATCTGCCACCAACTCCGTGTTGTGGTTTACCGGCGAAGACATTCCATTTGTGCCGAACAAGCGTTTCGGCGGTGTTTGCCTCGGCACGAAGATCGCGCCGATTTTCTACAACACCATGGAAGATGCCGGCGCCCTGCCCATCGAACTCGATATCTCGAAAATGGATATGGGCGACGTGGTTGAACTGCGCCCCTATGAAGGCCGCGCACTGAAGAACGGCGAAGTGGTTTCCGAATTCACCGTCAAGTCTGATGTCATCTTCGACGAAGTGCGCGCCGGCGGCCGCATTCCACTCATCATCGGCCGCGGTCTCACCACCCGCGCGCGTGAAGCGCTGGGCTTGCCGCGTTCCACCTTGTTCCGTCTGCCGACCAACCCGGCTACGTCTACCAAGGGCTACAGCCTGGCGCAGAAAATGGTCGGCCGCGCTTGCGGGCTGCCTGAGAACGTCGGCGTCCGCCCCGGCACCTATTGCGAGCCACACATGACCACCGTCGGCTCGCAAGACACCACCGGCCCGATGACGCGCGACGAGTTGAAAGACCTCGCCTGCTTGGGCTTCTCCGCCGATCTCGTGATGCAATCTTTCTGCCACACCGCCGCCTACCCCAAGCCCGTCGATGTGAAAATGCATCACGAGCTGCCGAGCTTCATTTCCACGCGCGGCGGTGTGAGTCTGCGTCCCGGCGATGGCGTGATTCACTCCTGGCTCAACCGTCTGCTGTTGCCGGACACCGTCGGCACCGGCGGCGATTCGCACACCCGTTTCCCGATTGGTATCTCCTTTCCCGGCGGCTCTGGCCTCGTTGCCTTTGCGGCCGCCACTGGCGTCATGCCGCTGGACATGCCTGAATCCGTCCTGGTGCGCTTCAAGGGCGAAATGCAACCGGGCATCACCCTGCGCGATTTGGTCAACGCCATCCCGCTCTACGCCATTCGCCAAGGGCTGCTCACCGTTGAGAAAAAGGGCAAGAAAAACATTTTCTCTGGCCGCATTCTCGAAATCGAAGGTCTGCCTAACCTTAAAGTCGAGCAAGCGTTTGAATTTTCCGATGCCTCTGCGGAACGCTCCTGCGCAGGCTGCACGGTACATCTGGATAAAGCGCCGATCATTGAGTACATGACGTCCAACATCACGCTCATGAAATACATGATCGCCAACAACTACCAAGACCGCCGCACGCTAGAGCGTCGCATTAAGGCAATGGAAGCGTGGATCGCCAAGCCTGAACTCCTCAAAGCCGATGCGGATGCAGAATACGCAACGATCATCGAGATCGACCTTGCCGACATCAAAGAACCCATCATCGCCTGCCCCAACGATCCGGACGACGTGAAGGAACTGCACGAAGTCGCCGGCGATAAAATCGACGAAGTCTTCGTTGGCTCCTGCATGACCAACATCGGCCACTTCCGCGCAGCCTCCAAGCTGCTCGAAGGCAAGACCGACATCCCGGTTCGTCTGTGGGTCGCACCGCCCACCAAGATGGACCAGCAAGTGCTCACCGAAGAAGGCCACTACGGCGTGCTCGGCCGCACCGGCGCACGCATGGAAATGCCCGGCTGCTCGCTGTGTATGGGCAACCAGGCGCAGATCAAAAAAGGCAGCACGGCGATGTCCACCTCGACGCGCAACTTCCCCAACCGTCTCGGCATCGACGCTCGCGTCTATCTCGGTTCCGCTGAGCTGGCCTCGATTTGTGCGCTGCTGGGCAGGATACCGACCATGGAGGAGTACATGGCCCACATCGACGTCATCAACAAGGACGGCGACAAGATTTACCGCTACATGAACTTCGACAAAATCAAAGAGTTCAGCGACGTGGCGGACGCGGTCAAGGTCTAAGCCTCGGTCGGCGCAGCCAGAAATGGCCCCGCCATGGCGGGGCCATTTTCTTTGCCAAAAATAGCCGCACTATGCGCTCAACATTCAAAGCGCTTGCGCTCATCACGACGCAATTAAGGTCGGCCTTACATCACCATTAATCAACGGCACAGGGTTATGTTGCCGAACCTTCGGCTTTCCATGGCCCTTGAACGGCATAGTCATTCCATTGCCCATGTTCAATCACCAATGCAACAACGTTGCAAATACAATATTGTTGTGTTTAAATCGCCGCCATGGCACGAAAAACGATTTCCACTGGCGTTACCCTTGCAGATGAGATCCGGGCAGCGGGCGCACGCGTTACGC